>ERZ1292632.116-Hain-H43-01um-R2-116-length-78736-cov-7_pt1 | contig 78736 bp, 100 predicted proteins | sample MGYA00564407_ERZ1292632 | MGnify/ENA primary metagenome ERZ1292632 (study PRJEB36523, sample SAMEA6512637) | groundwater metagenome | collected 2019-01-08 | study: AquaDiva: Metagenomics assemblies of 32 groundwater samples | reverse complement strand
ACAACATTCATGCACAAACTATATCACAAATTGTTATTGAGCAACAGGTCTAATGCATAAGGCTTTGCCATATGGCTTAATTTTTGGATTTTGTGATGAGCAAATAACTAAGTCACCACGGTATTTTGTAGACCATTTTCTAGTTTCAATTGTTTTCTTGCCACTAGCTACTAAGTTAGCCCAAGGCTGTTTTAAAGATATTGCTTTAAATTTCATATTCCTTTTCAATAATTATTTCTTGTATATGTAATTAAATACCCTTAACAGATAGAACTGCGAGAATTGTTATTATACTTGAACACAAATGCCAGATTGCATGATTAAAACTATAATTTTTATGTAAACTTTTAAAATAAAAAATAAAACCAACCCCCACAAACAACAAGGCCACCAGAAAGTTAATTGAGTAGTAGCCAAACAAATAAAAAGAATAAAAGTTGTAAGAAATAAGTAAAATAGCACAAACTAAGTCAAATATAAAAAATTTTAACTCTTTATAAAAGTGATATAAAAACGAAGATAAAATTAAAATTGAAATCAACGCAATATGATAAATATTACTTTGAGAAATTGCTAATAATAATGGAATCATAAAAAATAAATTGCTTATTACTGCTAAGTCCGTAGTTTTTCTCATAATATTAATCTAAATTCAGTATACCATTGTAGTAAAATATTTCAGAGTTATTGAGGATAATAGGTCTTGACAAAAGACCTGTTTATAGTACTATATAAATATGACAACAATTTCAATATCGCAGTTAAAAATCAATCCAATGGCAGTAATGCTTAGTGCCCAAGACTTTCCTGTCAAGGTAAAAAATAGAGATAAAACGGCTGGATATTTTTTGGGTAAAGATCTATTTGAAAAAATGATTGAGTATTTAGAAGATATTGAAGATTCTAAAGTTATTGAAAGAACGGATTTTAGCAAGGGAACAAGCTTCGAAGATGTTGCCAAAGAACTCGGCATATGAACGCAGTTTTATCTCCATTAGCCAAAAAGCAATTGAAAAAACTTCCTAAAATTGTCCAATTTTCTATTGCAAAAATAGTAAGAGATTTAGTGCAAGATAATTTAGTTTCAAATATAAAACATTTAGTTAAATATAAAGATGTATACAGAATAAGAATTGCAGACTATAGAATGGTATATAAAAAATTTAATGATCGTTACTATATTATTCTAATTGAACACAGAAAAAGCGTCTATCAAACCTTGAAAAGGATTTGGTAAACGTAGTTTAGTGTAACACCCAGGGTAGAGAATTTCAGTACCCCCAAAAGACTTTTTAAAGTGAGTGAAGCCAAGCCAAGATTTATTAGGGAAGCGTTCGTCATAAATGCCTTCGAAGTCAAATATCCTAGAACCATTCTTTTTGGCCCATAGTATGCCTTGGTAGAGGAGAGCGTACTGGGAGAGGGAAGTACGACCTTCGTAATTTGTAAATCCATGCCAATAATATGTGATATAGTCTGATACCCCGTGTGAAGATATCGTGAAAATCGCTCCTCCTATAATACTGCCAAATTTATTGTGCGACGCAAGAAATATTAAGTGATTATTCGGGAAGCTTTTCTTTAAATTTAGAAGGCTTTCAAGACTTGGCACATATCTATTAAAGTTTACCGATTTTTTCCAAGCATTTCTAAATTTTTCAATTTTTTTTGGAGAACTAGATTTTTTGATAAAACCACCACTCCCCTTCATCTCGTCAGAGCCAAAGGCAATGACGGATTTTCTTATTGCTTGCCTTGTATGTTTACTAAATCCTTCCCAAATTTGTCTTTCATTTTTAGTAAGATCAAGATGAAGTGTTTTTGTCGGTAAAAATGGGCTTTTTGAAAGTTTATATCCTAGATTCTGAATTCTAGCTTCTATTTTCTTGTCATTAGGCTCAATTATAGTTTGAAATACTCTATATTTCTTTTCTAGTTTTTGTATTGTCTTAAAATTTAATTTTACTGGTCTTTGAACCTTCAAAACCGAGCCTAAAATTGGAATTTTTCTTAGAAAATAATTTATATTATCAACTCTCTTTACAATCCAACCTTGTGATTCTAAGTAATTTTTATAGTTAATAGACTGTCGAATGTCAGTCATAATTTAGACTTTAACCGAAGAAGTATCCATCTTACTTTTTCGGCAATCCTGTATAAATAATAAAATGGTTTATTAATCACTAAATCCCAACTACCAACAAATTCAACTATTTTAGGATTATAACCTTCTTTAAATTTAGTAAATCCTTTACCTTCCTCCCTTCCCCATAAATCAAAGGTTTTAAGTCCCTTGCTTTTACCAAACCTAATCGCTTCCCACATCATTAGGTTGTTTGCCATAACTTCCTTGTATTTATCAGTTGATGCCCCATATGGATAGTAAAGAAAGTCATTGTTATTAAACAATATCCATGTCGAGATGATTTCGTTTTTAAATTTGGCTACTAGTAGGTTAGCTATTGGCTCTTGACTATTAGCTATTAGCTTTTGATTTAGATGTTTCCACATTAATCTGTGGTATTTGTGGGTGTGTGAGTAGAAACCTTGTCGTTTGTTTGTTTCGTCTGTTAGTTCAAGATATTTCTCAAAGGCTTCATCGGAATTGTTTATCTTTATTTTAACCCCATGTTTTTGGGCTAAACGTATATTATATCTAGTTTTACTTGAGAATGATTTAAGTAGTTCATCTTCAGATTTTGTTAAATCTATCCAAAATGTTGTTGGAGTAAATAATGTTTTTCCTAGTACAGCATTTTTACTAAGCAAACTAAGTAAAGATTTATTTTTTTCGACATTTGGTTCTAATTTTATAAAAATTAATTTATTGCTATTGCCTATTTTTTTTAAATCTCGAAGCATTTCTTTGGTTGGGGCTGGTCCTTTTTCAAATATGCCTATTTTGTATGCAATAAGTGGTAGACTGTGGACCGTTAGCAATCCAAACTTCGTTTGGATTATCTCATTCCCCCACTCCTTTCTAAACTCTCCCCATTCTGTTGTTTGTAGTGGATGCATATAATCTTATTTTAAGTATTTATCGAGAATATTGTCAAAGTTTAGGTCTTCATCACTAATTTGTGAATCGTTGTAACTTTCACTTGAATCAGAAATCTCGACCTTTCCATCCAATAAACTTTCTGGGATGTCTGACAAAAATCTACTTGGGGCGTTACTTGAAGTTTCGCCGTAAATCATCCTTTTTGATGCATAAGTTAAATATAGTGATTCTTTGGCTCTTGTTATCCCCACGTAACAAAGCCTTCTCTCTTCTTCCATCTGATCCTTTTCCCAGAGAGATCTTGAATGTGGGAATAGGCCTTCTTCCATTCCAACCATAAAAACAATCGGGAACTCCAGTCCTTTAGCAGAATGGAGTGTCATAAGTTGAACTTGGCTAGCTCCGCTGGTAAATGTAACGGCATTTTTATTTTGGCTAATTGGCCCTGCTTCTACAAGTGATATGTTTTCTAAAAAGTCTAATAATTTTGGAAATTCAATTGCAACTGATCGAAACTCTTTAATGTTTTCTAGCCTTTCTGCATCTTCTGGATCGTCCTCTTTAAACTTAGTTAAATATTCTGTGGCAGATAAAACAGCATCCATAATTTCAAGAGTTGTGAATTTATTTACATCGATATCGATGTTTTTAAACTTTTCAAAACGTCTTTTGCCCAATGATATAGCTCGCCTCTCTGAAACAACATCTTTCTTGTTTGCAATTAGGCGTAGATATGAGAGGATATCTTTTATCTCTTTTCTATCGTAGAATCTAACCCCACCAATTAAGGTATAAGGAATTCCAGAGTGAAGCAGTGCTTCTTCTAGAACACGACTTTGGGCATTAGTTCTATATAATATGGCGATATCGCCATAGCTTATAGCTGATTGCTTATTGTCTACAGCTGTAGACGGTAGACTGTTAGCAGTTAGCAGCTGTATTTTTGATACAACATATTCTGCTTCGTCAAAACCATTTCTTGCCGAAAAGATTGATATTTTTTGCCCAGTTCCTTTTTCCGTCCAAAGTTTAAGTATTGGATGACCAGTATTTTTTGATATTACAGAATTTGCAGCCTCTAATATGTTTCCAGTGCTTCTATAATTTTGCTCAAGGTTTACAACTTTTATATTTTTGTAATCTTTCATCAATAGATTTATGTTTCGATAGTCTGCGCCACGCCATGAGTAGATTGATTGAGCACTGTCACCCACGGCTGTGATTACTCCTCTATTGCCGTCTAGTAGTCGAATGAGTTTGTATTGAATTTTATTAGTATCTTGCCACTCGTCAACAAACATCTGTTTAATTCTTTCTCTCCATTTTGATATTACTTCAGGAACTTCAAAGGCAAGTACTGTTTTGATCAAAAGGTCGTCAAAGTCTAATGCATTTATTTCTTTTAATTTTCTTTCATAGGCTTTGTAGACACTGCTTACTGCCTGACCAAAATCTCCTGAAGTGATATCTGCATATGCGTTAGGAGTTAGCATTTGATTTTTAGCTTCAGAAATAGCATATAGAATTGAAGCTGGTTTAATAGAGTCTTTAATGCCTAGTTCGTTAATTATGTTCTTAACTAAATCCTTTTGGTCACTATCGTCGTAAATTAAAAAATTACGGTCAATTCCAATCTTTTCACCATCTGACCTTAGGACTCTTACGCAGAATCCATGAAAGGTGCCTGAATAAGCTAAAGGTCGACAGTCTACAGCTAATAGTTTTTCTATACGCTCGCGCATTTCTTTGGCTGCTTTATTAGTAAACGTAAGTAATAAACAATTTTCAGGATCAACTAATTCCTTTTCAATTAAATAGGCAACTCTGTGGGTTAACACTTTTGTTTTTCCTGATCCAGCACCTGCCAAGACTAACAATGGGCCACCAGTATATGTAACAGCTTCTAGCTGTTCCTTGTTAAGATCATGCATATTATTTACAATAGTAACATGCGCTTTATTAAATATGTGTTGTTATTTTTTGCGGTTTCTTTTGTTTTGTTTGTTTCTCTGTTGGCTGTTACCTATAACCTAATACCTAAAATTGAAACTCCTGTTTCGATTTTAATATTAGGCAAAGGTGGAGAAGGTCATACCGCCCCAAACTTAACAGACACAATCATTGTTGGATATTTAAACACAAAGTTAAAGAAAACATCTATTGTTTCTCTCCCAAGGGATATCTGGATTCCAGAAATTAGAGCTAAGTTAAATACTGCCTATCATTATGGGGGTTTTGAAATGGCAAAAAATAGTGTGACGTCAATTACCGGACAGCAAATTAATTACACAGCAGTTATAGATTTCTCATTATTTAAGGATCTGATTGACTCAATCGGTGGAATTGATGTAGTTGTTGAAAACGATTTTATTGATGAAAAATATCCAATTGAGGACAAAGAAAACGATCTTTGCAATGGGGACAAATTATTTAAGTGTAGATACGAAACGATCCAATTTACTCAAGGTAAACAAAAAATGGATGGAGAATTGGCATTGAGATTTGTAAGAAGTAGAAATGCTGATGGAGATGAGGGAACTGATTTGGCTCGGGAAAAAAGACAACAAAAAGTTATTGAGGCAGTTAAGGAAAAATTATTATCAACAGATGTCATTCTAAATCCGAACACAATTAAGAAAATATATGATATGGCGATTAGTCATACAGAAACAGATATAAATATAAAAGATGGTTTATCAATTGTGAGGTTTATGTTTGAATCAAGAGAAAATATTTCTTTTTCTTCAATACCTGAGGATATGTTAATAGTTTCCCAAAACGATAAAAAATATGACAGACAGTATGTGTTTTTACCAGCCTCTGGCAGATGGAAAGAAGTTCAAGAATGGCTATCCAAAAATATTTAAACTATATACTCCCCAGAAATTTACTAAGACTGAAATTGAAAGAAACACCCAATGAATTAGTTTTGGGCCATTAAATCTATTTACTCCCGTTATTGTTAAATATAAAAGAATGGGGTAAAAGTCTGCAGCAAATCTATAACCAAATTGAGAAAAACCTGTTGATCCGTGAGAAAAGATTAACAAAGATATCAATAATATTGATAGCCATGAAGACCAAACAAATTTTTCCTTTATGTTGTTAAATATTGAAAAAATAAATGCTGGTGTTGTAAACCAAATAGCATAACCAAAAACTGAAGGTTTAAAACTTAAAATATCATTAATACGAGGTAAGCCCAAAAATATTATTTTTAAGTGTTCAATGATATAGCTTGGATGAATTACACCTTTTTGATACCATGGTTCAGTTGAAACACCTGGAATTAATGTGTAACCGATATCCCAAATTACTCCAAACCTAAGATAATTATAGATAGAATTTAAAATAATTGATGGTAGAACACCAAGTGAAAATAAAATCAAATTTTTAAACCAAGGTTTAGGCAAGTCAAAAATAAAAAAGGGAAAGGTAAAAATAATTGGAATTCTGCAAAAATAAGCAAAACCTAAAAATAAACCAGATACCATTGGGCTAATTTTTTTGAGTTTGACAAAAATTGCGAGTAATAAAAACATTTGTCCTACAATTTGTGCCATATACCAGGTTGATCCAACAGAAATTAAATACCAATTTAAAGTGCCAAAACCAAATAAAATTGCAGCCCAAATTGCAAGTTTCAAGTTATTTTTTATTTTTATTGCAATTAAAAAGACAATTGCTACAGATATTGCTCCAAAAATGTGGGATAAGACTTGCTGTGGTAACTCTCTACCAAGAAACAAAACAGGAATCATGGAAATAATTGCAGGCATTGGAGGGTTTGCTACAAAAAATTTGGTAGAGTTGATTGGGATTTTTTCAAGCCATGGCATATCTACCTCTATGTAAATTTTGCCATGGTTCATTGCATCAGCAAGTAAAACAAAGTGATTATAAGCAGTGTTTCCAGCAGAAGTTATATTAAAAATAATTAACGAGATAAAAAATAAAATGATAGTCACCAACCAAGTTCGATTGCCCATAATACCCCCCAGAAGTTAACTATAACTGAAATTAGAATTAAAAATAGGTTTAATTTTGTTGATTTAAATCTCAAAGTTAAAATAAGAAGCAGAAACACAATAAAATCAAGCACAAAACGATATCCAAACTGCACCCAACCCTGCATAATGTGTAAAAAACTTGGAATAGAACAAATTACGGCTGTTATAAATAGATTAAGCTCCAAACCCTTTTTGAACATAGGTTTTAAAGCAATAAATAAAATTGGGGAGGTAAACAATATTCCCATACCAAAAGGGGATGGTCTTAAGTTTTTTATGATGCCACCAGTGATTGTTATGTCAGGAGGCATAAGCAAAAAAGTGTATAAATGCATAGGTAAATTCTTAATATCAAAGTAGCCAAAGAGTGATAATTTTGAGTTAAAAATTTGCCTGATAGTGTATGGATAGTCTGAATTTGCATATTGCAAATAGACTTCGTTATAACCAGTTCTAAATGGGTTTCCAAATCTAAAATAATCATAACCTAAAATTATTGGAACAAAAATAAAGGCTCCAAAAAGAAAATAAATAAGCGAAGCTTGCCACTTCGTGGTAAAACTTTTTTTATTTTTATATAATTCTAGTAAGTAAAAAATACCAGCTAAGATTATCGGCATTCTTGTTAGAGCTGCTAAAGCAAAAAAAATGCCTGACCAAAAGTGTCTTTTGTTAAAATGCAAAATAAGTGAGATTGTAATAAAAAATATCGCAACTACGTGGGCAAAAAACCATGTTGTTCCGACTACCGCTGACCAAAAAAATGATGTTCCAAGTCCCAAAAAAACAGAAAGTAAAATAGAATTACGTTTACTAGTTAATTTATTAAGAAGCAAATAAATTAACATCACATCTAATGCACCAATAATTATAGAAACTTGTTGTTGAGTTATATCGTTATTAGCAAGGACAAAAGGCATTAACAAAAAAGATGCGCCAGGGGGAAAGGGAATATAAGTTTTACCTTCAAATTCTAATTTATCATGATAAAATAGTGGAAGGTCTGGAATATCTACTCTTCCTTGTAGCATAGATTTGGTTAAGTATAAATAATGATCATACCAAGTTCTAGGCTCAGGATACACATTTTTATAAATCAAAAATGAGCCCAGAAACAAAAATATTGGAATAAATATATGTATAAATTTTTTAATAAAGTTAAAATAAAATTTCATTCTTTTGATTTTAACATTGTTACAATACTTTTTTCAGCCTTAATATTCAGGCTGTTTATAGCAAATTTTAGTACACTCCAATTGGACCAAGGAACTTTTATCGCTTGGGCAAATAGTTTGGTATCAGGGGGATTTAGTAACTTTTATAACGATTGGTCTGACTATTTCCCAGGATATTTATATATACTTTGGGGTCTGGGTAAGCTTAATTTAATTTTTCCCACATTTCAGACGATTTTATTTAAATTACCAGCAATTTTTGCAGATATTGCTACAGGATATATAATTTACAGGATTGTAGGGGAAATTAAGGGAAATAAATTTGGAATGATAGCTTCGTCACTTTATGTCTTTAACCCAGCAATTTTTGCCAATTCATCTCTCTGGGGTCAAGTTGATAGTTTGACTGCCTTGTTTTCCCTGTTTTCTGTTTTTGTTTTCCCTGTTAGCTACCGACGCAGTCGGCCAAGCTATGCTTATCACCTATCCGCTATTTCCCTAGCGATAGGTACTTTAATGAAGCCTCAAGCAGCTTTTATCCTCCCTGCAATAATATATCTTCTTATTAGAAGTGATAAAAATAGATCTATTCTCTATCGCGTAGCGAAAAGCTTTGCTTACTCATCTAGTTCTCTAGTTATCTTTGTTCTTGGTTTTTTACCTTTTAACAATAAGTCTAATTTTTTTGATTTTGTAATAGAGCGATTTTCAGTTTCATCTGGTCAATATCCATATGGTTCAGTTAATGCATTTTCATTTTGGGGACTTTTTGGCTTTTGGAAGCCAGACAACATTACTTTTTGGATAGGTCTTTCTATATCAATTATTCTAATTATCTTTAGTACCCTAATTATTTTAAAGAAGAAAATACAACATGGCGAATATTTAATTGCTGGATTGTCACTTTTAATTACATTTTTATTCATGACTAGAATGCATGAGAGACACTTACTTCCTGCTCTTGCCCCGCTTCTTGTTTCAGCTTCTATTTATCCAGTAATACTTATAAGTTACTTTGGTTTGTCTCTAACTTATGTAGCAAATCTTTCCTATGCTTACAATTGGATTACTCATGAATATAAAGAAATATTTAATCCATTTTTAGTCAAAACATTCATTGTTGCAAATATATCTTTTCTAATATTGATTATTGTAAATTTTTTTAAAAAACTTTCTTTTAAATTTAATTTTAAAAAACAGATTATAAATTCAAGAGTTAAGCAATTTGCTACGAAAGATGTTTCAGATAAATCTGCAAAAATTATACTTTCTATAATTTTACTTTTTAGCATTTTGACCCGTGTTTACGCCCTTGGCGCGATTAAGGAAATGTATTTTGATGAAATATATCATGCGTTTACAGCAAAATTAGTTTTACATAATGATCCTAAAGCTTGGGAATGGTGGAATCCGCATCCAGAGGGTTTTGCATATGAATGGACACATCCGCCAATTTCAAAATTAGGAATGGTCGTTGGCATGAAACTTTTTGGAGAAAATTCTTTTGGTTGGCGTATTCCTCAGGCAATTATGGGTACTCTTTCAATTCTTTTAGTTTACTTTTTGGCTTTAGAAATATTCAAAGATCGAAAAATAGCACTTTTATCATCTGCAATATTTAGTTTAGATGGATTACTTTTAGTGCTTAGTCGAATGGGGATGAATGATACGTATGTTTTATTCTTTTCGTTATTATCAATACTGCTCTTTATCAAAAACAAAAACATACTATCTTTTGTCTCTTTTGGATTAGCCTTAGCCTCTAAATGGTCCGCAATTTATACATTACCAATATTATTTGTTTCCTACTTTGTTTTCAAAAAGAAAATTAGCGTTTCGTATGTCTTATTCTTAGTGATTCCAATGGTTGTTTATGTGGCCAGTTATGGAGTAATGTTTGCAACCGGTCATACATGGGATCAGTTTATAGAAGTTCAAAAACAAATGTGGTGGTACCATACTAGTCTTGTTGCAGAGCACCCTTATACTTCGCCTGCCTGGTCTTGGCCTCTGCTTTTAAGACCTATTTATTTATATGATGGACAGGTGGTTAATAATTTAGTTGCAAGAATTTATGCGTTTGGCAATCCATTTGTTTTTTGGTTTGGATTATTTTCGATAATATTCTCAATGATAATTTCAGCGATGGAACGTAACAAAAAGCTAGGGTTTGTGGTTTTTTCATATCTGATATTTTTCTTGCCTTGGATAGCTTCACCTCGTATTATGTTTCTATATCATTATTTACCATCAATACCATTCATGGTAATTGCATCTGCTTTTGTTCTCCGCCGGTTTCCTAAGGCTAGTGTCTATTTTCTAGTTTCTAGCTTCTTGTGTTTCGTTTATTTTTACCCTCATTGGATTGGCCTTCGAATTCCAGTTTGGCTTGATGAAAGCTATTATTGGATTAATAGTTGGCGTTAGTTAGAGAGCTAATAGAAGAGATCCTATTATCACAAGTATCCCAAAACCAGTTCCCAAAAGTGTTGGCCATGTTGTTCCCACTTCAGGTAGGGTTGGCTGATCTGTTGCTGTAGCAACATAGGTTGGAGTTGATGTAGTAACTGCACATGCACAATCTGTTTCAGATAGACATTGTGTATTCCTACAATTACCAGAGGTTGAACCTGAAGGAATGTAACATATCATACCAGATGGACAGTTGCTGTTTGATGTACAAGCATAATTACATTGTGGATTTGCTGTGGCTGTTGCAGTTACTGTTGCAACTGCTGTACTTGTTGATGTTGCCACGCTTGTTGCTGTGGATGTAGCTGTTGCAGTAGGAGTTGCGGTTGCACAGAAACAATTGTTTGATGTTGTGCACTGTGTATTTCTACAGTTTCCAGATGTTGAACCAGTTGGTTTGTAACAAGTCATACTGGATGGACATTCAGAACTTGTGGAACATGTTGTATTACATTGTGGAACTGCAGTTGCCGTAGCTGTTGTAGTTGGCGTGGCAGTTCTTGTTGGTGTAGGAGTTGGTGTTCGAGTTGCTGCCGCTGTAGCTGTTGTAGTTGGCGTGGCAGTTGAAACAGTAATTGTGAAACTTAATTGACAAGCAATTGCAGGTGTTGTTGGTGCTACCTGAGCATTTGGTCTACTGGATGGCGCATTTGGTGCAACTGCTTGATTTCTGGTTTGGTAAAGTCTAATTGCTGTAAATATAGCAACTCCAGCTAAAATAACTGTTGTTAAAACGATTCCAATTACTGTAAATTTGTTTTTATTCATATATTAAAATTATTTCCAACCTAATGTTACATGATGTATTTGAGCTGTTACATTAAAAGTTGTTGTTCCTGTTGGTATGGTGTAGCTTTGACAATAATCAGTACTTGATGGTCTAACCGTTGTTGTTTCTGCTTGTACTGCACTGTTAATTGTAAATTTTGCTCTGTCAAAAGATCCACCTGTTGCAACACCTGTGACACAGAAGTTAACAGTGTTGTTTGGCTTGAGAGCAGCTAATTGTGCGCTAGTTAATAAATCCCATGTTGCTGAATAAGCTTTAACATTTTGACACTGTGCAGTAATGGGTGTTGGACTCGGGGTTACAACTGGAGGAGTTGTTGGTGGAGGAGTGCTACAAGTACAAACCTCAACCGTTCCTTGACAAGAGCGTCTTATATCACAGACTCTACTAAGGCCCATCCCAGTACAGTTTATTTCCTCAGTGGCAATTAATGTGTCTCCATCTGGATATCCTTGTCTGGTGCATCCTCCATTTACGACATAGTATATTTCGCCAGGTTGTGTGTTGCATTGACTTGTGGAATCTGGAGGGCAACCAGGATTACATTGGTATGTTAATACTTGATATGTAGGGTTCCCACTTGCTCCACCGTCCGATAATATTTCTCCAATTATTTGCGCACTTCCCAGTCGATCTCCACAGTCATGGAGGCCAGTTCCCCATATCTCGCCATATGATACAACATTTGTTCCTATCGTCTGTCCTGGAGGGCAGTTCACTATTGGGTAATTACAAACTGGCTCCCACGAACCACCACTACCGCCTATTCTATATTCACCAACCGTACCGCCATTTGCTGAATAAACTACACATATTTCTTCTCCGTCTCTCATTCCGCATTGTTCGGTCTCTCCAGGAGCAAGGTTAGGCTTTTCTGGTAGTGTGGCAACACCATCGTAACATTCGTTATATGGAACACCTGGATCACAAGCCTTTTCTCTAATATCCTGATTTTGTTGTGTTAACATGACTCCAGCTCCTACACCACCAACTAATAAAAATAAACCTAATATCGTTGCAATCACTTTTCCACCTGCAAATTTTTTCTTTGGTGATGGGGAAGTAATTATTGGTGGTATAACAATATCATCACTTGGAGCTGCAGAACCTGAATCAGTGACAGGTAGTTGGCTACTGATAACTGGTGATGATTGATCAGTGACTACATTTGACGAGACAATATCATTAGAAGGCGTTGTTGGAGATAAAACATCATCTGTTACAGGAGTTACTGTTTGGTTATTATTATCTTTTGGCATATAAAAATATACTTCTATATCATTATGTACATATTAATTATCACTGTCAACTAGTCGTTTCACACTACCATCGATTCCATTAATTATTACTGTAATGCCATTAGCAATTTTTATATTTGGAAATACAATTGCAGGTATTCGAAATTCTCTTGCAAGAATTGCTCCATGAGATGTAATAGATCCATTTAAAAAAATAATACCAGCACATTTTAAAAACTGGGTTGTATATTTAACACCTGATGTTGGGAATACCCCTATACAATTTTTAGGTATGATTTGTTTTGTTGAATTTATATTTAAAATTGTACCTTTTATAATTCCGCTCGATACTCCAAAGCTTTTGTTATTTTTTACGATCTGATCTTCATCATTTATTTTTTTAGTTTCTTTCCTAATTTTTCTAAGTACTTTGAGAGCATTAATTAATTTATTGTTTGTTTTTATATTTTGATCAACAATCTCATTTATTTTAACGACTTCAGCTTTTGATTTACCAAAACTTATGTATTTAAAGAAAAACTCATTTAGATAACCGATTGTATAAGGATCTGAACGAAACTTATTTGCATAATTAATTGCTTTTTGAGGATTCAATATAAAAGATACAAGACGAAATATATTCATATATACTTTATATTATATGTTATTTTTAGTAGCGCTATTATTATCTGCAACTTTTTTATTTTTGTCTACTGATAACGTGCATGCAATTATTGTTGTGATACCTGCAGTTTTAATTCCTATTGTTAGTACTGTTGTTTGGATTATTGGAGCAATTACAACACCTGTCATTGCCTTAAGTATTTGGTATTTTAAATTTAAAAAGAAGTCCTCCGTTTTAGGGTTTCTGGCTGGAGTAATGATACTAGTTTTATTAGGAGTAATAATTACAGCTATTATTAAACTGATTAGTCCTCAAAGACCAATTTATTGAGAAATTTGTTCGAACACTCCAAGCCCCTTCAGCGATTTTCCATCTTTTGTTTTTACCTCTCCTTCTACCAGTCCAGTCAACCAAATATCAACCCCATTTACCGATTTATTAATAGAATCTAGTTTTGTTATGTCTATCGTTTTATTTATATTTTCTTTAATATCTACAGAATATTTTTTAAGACCATTTCTTTCTAGATTTAGGATAAATGATTTTTGTACCTTCCCATCTTTATCTTTAACCATCCCAAGCGAATGTGCCTTATAGGTGTCAAGTGTTTTTTTGTTGTCTACCACAGTTTCATCGATAGTATAAAAGTTACCGTTATTATCCCAAAAAGCTAGCCATTCGGTTTCAATTCCTGCAGGATCTGAAATAAAAATTAAACCCTCTGGGGGGCTAAATGAATAGATCCTACTATAGAGAATATAACTATCATATTCTTTATCATCAATAATCAATGTCCCGTCGGTTTCAGACATAAATTTTGTATATTTTGGAGAACTTCTTATGCTCATCTCGTTGTAAAATGTTGGAATTTCAAATTTGATTGATTTCTCATCAATATTCACTTCTCCATTAGAACTTTGTTTAAGCATATAACTTGGGTCATTTATAATTTCCCAAATTGGTATGAGAGGTGTTTTAGGTATATTGTCTAGCTCCTTTGATTTACCTTCAGAAATTTCTTTTAACCACTTTTGTCCATTAAAATAAAAGGCTTTAATTGTGTAATTATTAATATTTTCATTGGAATAAGTTCGAATAGCCGTCAAAATCAAGGCTTGGTAAGGTTTTTCTTTAGTCACTAAAATAATCTCATCAATAAAATTTGGCTTATATTTCTGCTGAACAATATTTGTATTGGTATCAATGTTAGTATTTGGACTAAGCGAATTCTTTAGGAAGAATCCAGAATAAAAAGATCCAAGGATTGTAAGTACTGTAAGAACAACGATTAAAAAATATCTTTTAGTAGGCATCTATTTTTCTATATACAAAAAGACTGGACAACAAAACTCCAAATCCCATTATGAATAACCCTAGTGTCGGTGTCAAGCTACCAGTTTCTGGAACCGCAGGAGGAAGCGAAGAAGTAGGAATGAGTGATGAAGAAGGAGTTGATGTTGCAACTGGAGTGGATGTTTTTACTGGCGTGGCAGAAGGTGTTGATTCAAAAGCAGGACCTTCTGCTGCAGATACTATAAAAGTTCGTGAAACGGTTCTTAATATTCCACTTGTGTCCCTCCATTTAACTGTTAGTTTATGTTCACCGGCTTCAAGATTATTTGGTGGACTCCATTTCCATGTACCTTTTGAGTTTGTATTAACAATTCCTGTTTGTAATTCGGATTCTACTTGGATTTCAATTTCTGCGTTTTTTGGTCCTGATCCAAAAAATTCGGGATCAACTGTTGTTATAATTTCACCCTCATCAATTGAATCTACTGAAAGAGTACTGGTTGTTTCTTTTATTTCACTTGACCTTGTGACCTCAAATCTTGAGGAAACTTCGATAGATTCAGGTAAACTTAAACTGCTTTCTGGTAGCTGATTATCGTCTTCAATTGTTGTGGTTCTAAAGTCGTACGATTTTCCAAGAATCATTGTTGGCATAAATTTAATTGATTTGGGATAAACTATAGCCAATGCAGTTCCAAAAGTACTTGCCTGAACTGAAATTTCAATTGCTGTTGTTTCTTGAACAGTATCTAGATATTTTGAAATTGGAATAACGAAATTACCTTCAGCCGATGTTGTGCTAGATAGTACAGTTCCATTAATAGATAAATAAACAATTGCTTCTGCAGGAGTTTTTGCATCACTATTTAATACAGTACCAGAAGCGATTCTACTTTCAGTTGAGGTAATTCCTGACGGCAAAGTGGTAGCTTGCCAAGCAACTCCTTGATTATCATAGTCTTTACCATTTGAGTTTATTTTAAAATAAATTGTGGTGTTTGGATCAATATCTAAAATATCTACTGAATGCACATATCTTTCGACTATCTCTGTATCAGTTGCAACTTTATTTAAGGTAACACCTGTTCCCCCCCATTTTACAAAACCATTGCTTTTTACATCTGTTGTCCAAGAAACTGTTGCGGATGTATTTGTAATATTTGCCACTCTAACATTTTTTGGAATTGCTGATACATTTGCACCAATTTTAAAAACTTGTCTCGAATTTATTAAAAAAATACCTGCAACAACCCCAAAGGCTAATACAATAACTCCTAAAATTGTTGGAAGTTTTAGTTTTTTAATCATAGCTTTGTTTTCATCATCTCAATAGTTTCTGTATCTAATTTTGGTACAATTTGATTAATAACTTCATCAGGTACAACTGTTGGTGTTGGTTTAGTAAATGATCTGTAAATTGTAAACATCATCCAGAAAATTGAAGTAATCAATGTAAGTATCATTAATGAAACGACGCTTGGTAGTTTTTTGTTTTTCATATTAATTAGATTTATTTTTATTGGTAGTTATAAAAGGTGTTGTTCCAGATAGTGTTAATGTAATTAATTTTTTCTCATCTACTGATTTAGATATATTAAAGATTAATGAATCAATTTTAAATGGTCTTCTCATGTTTTCAATTGATTGTAAAAAGGCAAATAAATTTTGATAATCACCATTGACTGAGAATGAAACTAAAAGTTCATTTTCAGTTTTTTCTTCTTGCCCTTTTATTTTTACATCTGATGAAGTTAGACTTGTTAAATTTATTGAATTTGAAGATACAAGACTTTCAATTTGTTTTGCAACTAGTTCTAAACTTGCACTATTAGGTACTGCCTCATCAATTAGTTTTAAATTTTGTGCCTCATTTTTAAGAATTGAATTGGCTGTTTGTAGATCTACTAACTTATTTTGCAATTTTTCAATTGTTTCTTCTTTGGCTTTAATTTCATTATTTATGTCAACAATTGTTATGATTGTTGGTTTTATTGCAAAGATTGCAAATACTATTATGGTTCCCAGGGAAAGCATTAGTTCAAGATAAATTTTTAGATTTGGTTTTGCATTATATGCACCCAATACATTTAAGAAAAAACTTTTATATCTTGTGTAATCTTTTTTCCAACCCTGTGCCATACTAGTTTTCGCCTCCAATCTGATTATTTAACTTAGCATCGATTGTAAAAGTTGTTGCAAAACTATTATCAACACTTGAAGCCACTTGTGACAGTGTAACGTCAGATAATGATTTTAGTCCACCAAGGTTTATTAAAAATTGAGCTACTGACCTTTCTGAAAAACTAATTGCTTTAAGTTGAATATCACCTTCAGTTTCTTGAATTGAGGATAAGAGTAAATCTTCAGGCATCAATTTGGTAATATCGGCTATTAAATTACTATTTTTGTTTTGAAGGTAGAGATTTTTGGCAATACTTAATTTTTTTTGGTAAAGTCTGAATTCATTTTCAACATCGCTATAGGCTTGAACTTGGGCTTTAGAGACATTTAATTCATCATTTAAATCAGAATTTTTAGCATCAAGCCAAAAACGGGATAAAAAGGCTGACATAACAATAAGCTCTGTGACAATAACCATTACTCTAAAGGAAGACAGCGCCCATTTTAAAATCCTACCAAAAGTAGAAGACTGAAATTCATCTTGCGGAAGCAAATTTATACGATTTGTCTTAATAACATTTGATGCATTTATGGGCATATACCCAATGTAGCATTATTTGGAGAGTTTGGAAAGTTGTGATTTTATTCTTGCAGCTTTATTTTTGTGAATAGTATTTTCTTTTGCTGCTCTGTCAGCCAAAGAAACTGCATTTTCAACTGATTTTTTTGATTTGGATTTTTTAGCAAGTTTAATAGCTACTTCAAGTTTGGAAAGCGTAATTTTGTTTACTATTTCTTTTCTTTTAGATCCACGGAGTGCTCTTTTTGCTGTTTTTGTTACTGGCATGAGGGTAGTATAATCTGTAAATAGAAATTTGACAATATGAAACAGATTTATACTAAACTGAAATCTTTAATTCAAGGTGAACAACATTCTGTCCTTTCTGCTGCAAGTTTGATTATGATTATGGTTGTTGTTTCAAGACTCTTGGGGCTGGTTCGTCAAAGAGTTTTAGCTCATTATTTTGATGCAGAGTCATTATCACTGTTTTTTGCTGCCTTTAGATTGCCTGATACTATTTTTGAAGTTTTAGTTTTTGGAACTTTTGCCTCCGCTTTTATACCAGTTTTTACAAAGACTATAAAAGAATCAAGAACAAAAGCTTGGGAAGTTGCTGGAATTATTGCAAATTGGGGTGGAATTATTTTTATAGTACTAGCAAGTATCGTGTTTATTTTTGCCCATCCAATTTATAAATTACTAACTCCAGGTTTTAGTTTGAGTGACCAATTAAAAATTGCTGACCTTGCAAGAATACTATTTATAGCTCAAGGATTTTTTGTGATCTCATACGTATTAACTGCAGTTTTAGAGTCATCAAAGCGTTTTTTTGTGCCTGCTCTCGCCCCACTTTTTTACAATATTGGAATAATACTGTCCACAATTTTCCTATCAGAAAAATATGGTATAACAGCCCCCGTCATTGGTGTTGTCATCGGTTCTGTTTTGCATTTTTTAATTCAACTTCCATTAGCGATTAAATTAGGTTTCAGATTTAGTAAAAACTTAAAAATTACCCCGGAAGTTAAAAAAATCGCAAGGCTTTCACTCCCTAGAATTTTAGAAGTATCATTTTTGCAAGTTGCCAAATTTGTAGAATTAACACTTGCAACATTAATTTCAGCTCCTGCTTATACATATTTTACTTTTGGAAACACAATACAACTATTACCAGTTGGATTATTTGGAACTTCAATTGCTAAGGCTGCACTTCCCACCCTATCTTTACAATCTGATGATTTAAATGCTTTTAAAAAAACTTTGTATGAAACATTAAACCAAGTAGTATTTTTAATGATGCCAATCGTTGCCTTTTTAATGGTTGCAAGGGTTCCAGTTGTTAGACTTATTTTTGGAACAGACATTTTTACATGGAGTGCGACAGTTGAGACTTCCTTGGTTGTTTCTGCTTTTGCAATTGGAATATTTAGCCAAGCTGCTAATTCAATTCTTGCCAGAAGTTTTTACGCTTTGCATAACACGAGAACTCCAGTAATTGTTTCTATATCAACGTTGTTGTTTAATATTATTCTTGATTATTTATTAGTTATAACTTATCAGTTACCTGTTTGGAGTTTGGCTTTTGCGTTTTCGCTATCTTCGATAGTTCAATCTATTATTCTTTTTACGCTTATTACTAAGCGAATCCATAATGGTGCAAAAACAGCACTTTACATGCCAATTTTAAAATCTATTGTTGGAGGGATTATTTCAGGTTCGACAATGTACTTTATCTTAAAATTTTTTGATAAATCAGTTTGGATTAAAAAATTATCATTCATTGCAAATGTGGAGTTACCATTTGAAAAGTTTGTGTTGGACACACGATACACAGTAAATTTATTAATCTTAACTGCAATTGTTGGTATAATTGGAGTAGTTGTATATATATTAGTTCTCAAAATCTTAAAATCAAAAGAGCTTGAAACTTTTGCAAATTTAGTTAAAAGAATGCTGGCGGGCCAAAAGTTTTCAACTGTTGCTAATGATGCGGAGTCATTAGATTATTAATTATATTATGAACACAAAACAAAAAAACGTAATTATTTACATCCTAATTGCAGTGTTATTGTTCTTATCCTTTTATTATTTTTATTCTCGAGGCAACTCAAATTTAATAATTAAATCAATCCCGTTCTTGTGTCAAAAAACTGACAATTGTTGTACAAAAAATGAAGATTGCAAATACATTTGGTATACAGGATCTTGCAACACCCCAGAATATGTAGCCGAAGTCCAGAAAAAAGCAACAGGACAAGGTAGGATAAATGGCGAGGCACCTCGCAGAGAAAATGTTTCCTGCACCTGTGATTCAAATAGGTGTACAACTCATAATTAAATTCGATTTATAAATCAGGTATTGACATCCATTGGCACTCGTATTATATTAGTGCTAACATAACTATGAATGCATTAACATCAAGACAAACACAAATTTTAAAGGCTCTTATTGATGAATACATTGAGACTGCAGAACCAGTAGGTTCTTCTCAACTTGAGAAAAAATATAATTTGGGAGTTTCTCCTGCAACTATTAGAAATGAGATGAATTTACTTACAAAATTAGGTTTTCTTAAGCAACCTCATACTTCTGCAGGTCGAGTTCCTACATCAGGTGCTATGAAATTTTATGTTGATCAATTAATGGAGGAAAAGCAAATGAGTTTGGCTGATGAAGTTAAAGCTAAAGAAGAAGTTTGGGACGATAGAGGTAATTTTGATAAATTTGCAAATGAAATGACACACTCACTAGCTGACAGAACAGGAGGTATGGCAATTACGGCTATGCAAGACGGTTCAGTTTGGCAAGCGGGGCACGGTAATCTATTCAGCTATCCAGAATTTGGTGATATCGGCGCTTGCGCCTCACTTTTTGGTTTTATGGATGAAGATGATTTGCTAATTGACTTATTTTTCAACAGGTTTCCGGTAGAAATTGCATTTGATGTATTGTTTACAGAAGATTTAGGATTTAGGAATATGCCAGTAGGAATTGTTGCTGCACACTTTAATGTCAAAGGTAGAAATGGAGCATTAGGGGTAATTGGTCCAGTCAGACAATCTTATGCAAGCCTTGTCCCAGTGATAAGATACTACAGAGGAATGCTTGAAGATGTAATGCAATAAATATGATAAAAAAAGTAAAAAGCGAAGAATTTGAAAATATGAAGAATCAACTTGCAAGAGCTATGGCGGATTATGCTAACTTGCAAAAGAGGACAGATGAGGAAAGAGAAACTATGTTTAAGCTTGCTAGCATTTCGTTCATGACAAAAATATTACCTATTATAGATAATTTAAAAAATGCACAAAATCATGTTAAAGATTCAGGGATTGCAATGATAATTGGGCAACTGGAAACTATTGCGCGAGAAGAAGGCTTCGAAGAAATTAAAATAAAAGTTGGAGATTTGTTTGATGAAAATACAAGTGAAGTCACAGAAGTACTTGAAACTTTGGAAGAAAAAGATAATAATGTTATCTCAGAAGTTATGATGTCAGGTTGGAAATACCAAGACGGAACAGTAGTAAGACATGCAAGAGTGAAAGTTATGAAATTAACCCTGAACAATTTTTCAGGGTCTGACGAAAACAAATAATATGTCAAAAATAATCGGTATAGATTTAGGAACAACAAATTCATGCGTCGCTGTAATGGAAGGTGGAAAGCCTAAAGTTATTAGTGCTTCTGACACTGGAAAAAATACAACCCCATCAGTTATTGAAATTATCAAAAATTTAGTAGGTGACGTTGCTAAACGCCAAATGGTATTAAATTCAGAAAACACCATATCTTCAGTTAAGAGATTAATGGGTAGAAGATTTGAGGATAAAGAAGTAGCCAGAACTCAAAAAATGGTTTCCTACAAAATCGTTTCGGGAAAAGGCGGAATGGCTGACGTCGAAATTAATGGTAAAACTTATACTCCACAGGAAATTTCAGCTCGAGTACTCATGAAACTTAAAAAAGATGCAGAGAAATACTTGGGAGAAACAGTAGACAGCGCAGTTATCACAGTCCCCGCATACTTTGATGATTCACAAAGACAAGCAACCAAACAAGCAGGAGAAATTGCAGGTCTTAAAGTAGAAAGAATAATTAACGAGCCAACTGCAGCAGCACTTGCCTATGGTCTGGACAAGAAAAAGGCAGAAAAAATTGCTGTCTATGATTTAGGAGGTGGAACATTTGACATCTCAATTCTTGAATTAGGGGACGGTGTGTTTGAGGTCAAATCTACAAACGGAGATACTCACCTCGGAGGAGATGATTTTGACGAAAAAATAGTTGATTATATTGCCGAAGAATTCAAAAAAGAAAACTCAATGGATCTCCGCCTTGATAAACAAGCTTTACAACGTGTACGAGATGCTGCAGAAAAAGCAAAAATAGAGCTTTCAGCTGCTGATGAGGTAGAAATAAATCAACCTTATATAACTCAAAAGGACGGACAACCACTTCACTTAACGATGAAAATTACTAGGTCAAAGTTTGAAGGAATTGTTGCTGATTTGATTGCAAAAACAATTAAGCCAGTTGAAGATGCCTTAAAGGATGCTGGCCTTAAACCATCAGACATCAATGAAGTGATTATGGTCGGTGGAATGACCAGAATGCCAAAAGTTGTAGAAGAAGTTAAAAAGTTCTTTGATAAAGAACCAAATAAGTCAGTTAATCCTGACGAAGTTGTAGCTATCGGTGCTGCAATTCAAGCTGGGGTTTTGGCTGGAGATGTTAAAGATATTCTTCTTTTAGACGTTACCCCTCTGACTTTAGCAATTGAAACAATGGGTGGAGTCGCAACCCCTATGATTCCAAGAAATACAACAGTTCCAACTAGTAAAACTGAAGTTTTCTCAACTGCAGCAGATAATCAAACACAAGTAGAAATTCACATTACTCAAGGAGAAAGGCCGCTTAGTAATGACAACAAAGCACTTGGAAGATTTGTGTTAGATGGTATACCCCCGAGCCCTCGAGGGGTTCCACAAGTTGAAGTTATGTTTGACCTTGATGCAAATGGTATTTTAACTGTTACTGCAAAAGACAAAGCAACAGGAAAGACACAAAACATTAAAATTACAGGGTCAGTTGGGTTAACTGATGAAGAAGTTAAAAAAGCACAAGAAGATGCAGAGAAAAACAAAGCAGAAGATGGGAAGAAAGCAGAACAGATAAAAGCTAAGAATATGGCTGATGCTATGATTGTAACTGCAGAGAAATCAATTAAAGACGCAGGCGAAAAGGCTCCAAAAGAAACAGTAGAGAAAGTGCAAGAAAAAATTAAAAATTTAAAAGATATTTTGGAAACAGGAACAAAGGAAGATTTGGAAGCAAAAACAAAAGAACTTTCAGAAACCTTGTCAGAAGTAGGTCAGGCAATGTATGGTGCACAAGGTGCACAGCCAACGGCTGATGGCCCACAGTCTACAGAAGCTACACCAGAAGAACCAGCCGCCTCCGCTGACAGCTCCGGCGAGCCAAGCAAAAAGAAGAAAGACGATTCAAAAGTTGAAGAAGGCGAAGTGGTAGAATAACTTCATATGTCCACAAAGAATGACTATTACGACCTCTTGGGGGTAACAAAGACTTCAAGTAGCCAAGAAATTAAAAATGCATACAGAAAAAAAGCTTTAGAGTGGCATCCTGATAGACATCAAGGCGCAGACAAAGAAGAAGCTGAAAAGAAATTTAAAGAAATAAACGAAGCATACCAAGTTCTATCTGATTCTTCTAAAAAATCTGCATATGATAACTATGGCCATGATGCTTTTGCTCCAGGCGGTGGAGGATTCAGGGGTGGTGGAAACCCCTTCGCCGGAGGCTTCGGAGGTTCACAGCAAGGTTCTCCATTTACATATACTTGGTCTTCTGGGGGTGGTCAGCAAAATCCGTTCGGTAATGCAGATTTTGGTGATCCATTTGATATTTTTGAAAGCTTTTTCGGTGGAGGAAATCCATTTGGAGGTCAACAAAGACAAAGGCAAATTCCAAGATACAGCGTTCGCTTGGAGTTTATGGAAGCTGTTAAGGGTGTAGAAAAAGAATTTAATATCGAAGGAAATCGGCGCAAAATTAAAATTCCTGCAGGTGTTGATGAAGGAACAAAAATAAACTTTGGAGATTTTACATTATCAGTTAACGTTGCCCCCCATGAATTTTTTGAAAGAGATGGAGATGATATTTATATAAATGTAACTATTCCCTACTCAATGGCAGTAATGGGTGGAACAATTAAAGTTCCAACAATTGATGATGAAATAAAAATTAAAGTTAGAAGTGGAACACAATCAGGAACAATGATTAGACTACGAGGAAAGGGTGCTCCAAACCCACACCACAAACAAAAAGGCGATCAGTATGTAAAAATAAACATTTTAGTTCCAGAAAAATTAACCAGAACACAAAAAAGAATAATTGATGATTTGAAAGAAGAAGGACTATAATTTAGTAATGCAAAGTATAATTTTGCAAATAATTCCACAGAATCCAAGAGTTTCTTCAAAAGTTTTAGATAAACTTTCTGAAATATTTATAGGTGTAGGGCATTTGATGTTAGGATCAATTGTCATACCATATTTAGTTGACAAATTTGATCCAAGATTTATACTAATTGGAGTAGCGTCAGCATTAATTTCTTGGAGTATTGGTCTTTGGCTAGTATCGAAATAAACATGAATAATATGTATATATTTTATTTAACAATGGCAATCCTTCTTTTGGCAGCTGTAATCTTGTTACTTCCAACTTTTGTACATGGACCTAAAAAGTCAAAACGTTAATTTAACAATAATAATGAAAAATCAAATGACTACATTGGTAATAAAAGGTGTTGATAAAGAATTTAAGAAAAAAATAAGCAAAATTGCAAAAGAGAAAGGCATGAGCGTTTCTACCCTTGCTAGTATTTGGTTCACAGAAAAACTTCAAACGGCTTAATTTTAGATTGATTAAATCTCCCCCATGCTGTAGAATTCAGTACTATGGCGATGAATAATCAACCAAGAACTGAATTTAATCAGGCTCTAAAAGCAATTGCACAGGAGCGAAATATTGATGTCAATGTTATTATTGAGGCAATTCAACAGGCAATCATTGCAGCTTTTAGAAGAGATCAAAAAGAAGCTGGGGTTGAATATCCAGAAGAAGCAGTATTTGACGCCCAAATTGACTCTCTTGATGGCGGAGCAAGAGTTATAGTTGATGGGAAAGACGTAACACCTCCAGGATTTGGAAGAATTGCAGCCCAAACTGCAAAACAAGTAATTCATCAAAAAATAAGAGAAGCTGAAAGAGGAGTTATTATGGACGAATTTGAGGGTAAAGTTGGATCATTAGTTTCAGGAATCGTTCTTCGCTTTGATGGCCCCAATGTTAGAGTGGACATGGGTAGAACAGAAGGAGTGATGCCTCAAGAAGAAAGAGTTCCTTCAGAAAGATTGTCCCTTGGCCAAAGACTTACATTTTTACTTAAAGACATTAGAGAAACTATCAAAGGAAAAGAAATTATTCTTTCTCGTGCAGATAGTCAATTTGTAGTTAAACTTTTTGCCCGTGAAGTTCCAGAAATTGGTGCAAATGCAGTAGAAATAAAATTAATTTCAAGAGAAGCAGGTGTAAGAACTAAGATTGCAGTTCACACAACACAAAGTGGTGTTGACCCAGTCGGAAGCTGTGTTGGTCAAAAAGGTGTTCGTGTTCAAGCCGTTACAAATGAGTTGGGTGGAGAAAGAGTTGATGTAATTCCATATAATGAAGACCCAGCAGAATTAATTAAATTAGCTCTTGCCCCAGCTGAAAACTTAACAGTTAAAGTTTCCAAAAAGACACTTGAGGCTACAGTTACAGCTCCAGAAGAACAACTTTCAATGGCAATTGGAAAAGATGGCCAAAATGTAAGATTGGCAAGCAAGTTAACAGGTTACAAAATTGAGATTTTAGGTGTAGTTTTGTCAGACGAAGAAAAAATTGAGAAGAAGGAATCTGTTATCGAAGACGTAAAATGAAAATTGAAAATCTAAATTTCAAAATCTTCGTGATCTAATTTCTAACTTCTAGGTACTAATTACTAACTTATATGAATACAAAAAGACAGCCAATTGTAGTAGTTCTTGGGCACGTTGATCATGGCAAAACTTCACTTCTTGATGCATTAAGAGAAACATCAGTAACTAAGGGTGAAGCTGGGGGAATTACTCAATCAATTGGAGCTTCTGTAGTAACATTCACCAGCGAAGCTGGCCAAAGCAAAAGCATTTGCTTTATTGACACTCCTGGCCATGCTGCATTTTCTAATATGAGGTCAAGGGGTTTAAAGGTAGCTGATATTGCCCTTTTAATTCTTGATTCTTCAGATGGTGTAAAACCCCAAACAAAAGAAGCCATAGCTCATATTAATGATTCAAAAATTCCATTTATAGTAGTTTGTACAAAGACAGATTTACCAGCTGCATCTGTTGATGTCGCCCTTTCAGAACTTGAAAAAGAAGGTGTTTATTTTGAAGGTCGAGGAGGTCAAACTCCATATTTAGGTGTTTCGGCTAAGAAAAAAGAAGGTTTGACTGAACTATTAGATTTAATTAGCCTTCTTTCAGATGTTAATAATATTGAAGGAGACAGTGAAGCTGAACTTGAAGCAGTTGTTATAGAAACTACCAGAGAAAAAGGTGGAAACATGGTTTCAGTTGTTGTCAGAAATGGAAAACTTGTTGTTGGTCAAGAAATATATACAGACCCGCCTGTCGGCGAGGTAAATGGTGCAAAAGGAAAAATAAAAGGACTATTTGATGATAAAAATAAACCTGTTAAAGAAGTCTTGCCTGGAGAACCTGCAAGAATTTTAGGTTTTGAGAGTTTGCCACAAGTTGGAGCTGTAATAACAGACAAGGTTATAGGTGATAGGGCACAGGTGATAGATAGAAAAAAACAAATTGACAAGACCAAAATTCCACTTTACTTAAAGGCAAATAATGCAGGGTCACTTGAAGCTTTGGTTGCTTCCATTCCGTCAGAATTTGCAGTCATTGAAGCTACAGTCGGTGATGTAATCGAATCTGATGTTTTAAATGCTAAAGCAAACAAAGCATTAATTTTTGTTTTCGAGAGCAAAATTTCTGGAAGCGTTAAAAAACTGGCAGAGATGGAAAAGGTAAAAATTGAAAGGTTTGATATTATCTATGAACTACTAGAAAGATTAAACGAAATAGTTAGAAGCGGTCTAACAGAAATTGTTGGAAAAGCTGAAATACTTGCTGTTTTTCCATTCAATGAAAAAAGAGTTGCAGGTTCAAAGATAATGATGGGTAGAATTGAAAAAACAGGAGATATTAGACTAGTAAGGGGAGAAAAAGAACTTGGAAAAGTAAAAATTTTGTCAATCAAAAAACAAAAACAAGAAGTACCTGGAGCTTCACAAGGTGAAGAATGCGGAATCTTTTTTGCTCCACAACTTGATTTTCAAATTGGAGATGCTATTATAGCCGTAAATGGATAATTCATTCAAAACACTTATAGACGCAGCTGGAGAAGTTTTAATACTTTTACCTAACAAGCCATTTTTGGATCAGATTGCTGGTGGTTTATCACTTTACCTTTCACTTACAAATCAAAATAAAAATGTTTCGATATCATGTCCTGCCCCAATGGTTACTGAATATTCAAGACTTATTGGTGTTGACAAGGTCACTGCTGACCTTGGTAGTAAGAATTTAGTTATTAAATTTAAAAATTATTTAGCAGATGATATTGATAAAGTAAGGGCAGATGTAGAAAATGGAGAATTTACTCTTGTTGCCCTCCCAAAACCTGGAAAAAAATCACCAACAAAGGATCAAGTTGAGATATCTTTTTCGGGAACCTCTGGCGATTTAGTTATTTTAATTGGTGGGGCAAACGACTCTCATTTTCCAAACCTGTTAAAAGAAGAATTTAAGTCTGCAAAATTAATTCATATTGGGACAAGACTTCTTGAAATTTTAAATAGTGATTTACAAGTACTTTCATTTGCAAGACCCGCAAGTTCAACATCAGAACTTATAGCAAATTTAATTAAAGAAAGTGGTTTTTTTGTAAACGAAGATATTGCAACAAATTTACTGGCAGGAATTGAAGAACAATCAAAAAACTTTCAGAGTAGTGAAGTAACTGCAGATACTTTTGAAGTTTTTGCTGAATTATTAAAACTGGGTGGAAAAAGAATGCCAAAAATAATTCCTGCTAAAAACTATCCAAATGGATCGATTCCAACAAGGCCATTTACAGCGCCAGTTGTTAATTCAACAGTTGATAAATTTATGAATGCAGCTCAACCAACAGTGCAAGTTACAGACAGGCAGATGACACCAGAAGAGGCAGAATTAGAACTACAACAAGAAATCCCAGCAAGCTGGAGTGAACCCAAAATCTTCACAGGAACAAGTTTAAGTTAGTGTATAATATATATTCATGAAGGCTGATTTGTTTAAGCAATTAGTATGGGACTATAATATGACTCAATCCGAATTTGAGGCAATTCTAGCTGGTAAAAAAGTTTTAGGAAACATGAACCAAAGCTGGGCAATTACTAGAGTTTTAGAAAATTTAAATTATTATGATGCTATGAATTTAGTATCATTAAACACTCTTCGAAGTAATTGGAAAGAAGTACAATCAAAATTATTTAATAGTTCAATTAAAAATGGCTATGAATTTCTATTACAACGATACCCTGTATCCGTTACAGAATGAAGGTCTTCAGATATCTTTTCAAAAGTAGATAATATCGAAAATATTTTATCTAACAAATTATCAGCATTGATAAGTAGAGATGAAGCAAAAGATGTTGTAGATATTTGGGTAATTGCAAAAAATAACAAAATTGATTGGAAAAGCATATTTGTATCAGCAAATTCAAAAGCAGTGGGAATTTTTCCACCTGATGTCGCCAAAAGACTTGTGGAATTCCCAATTGAACTATTAGAACGTATAAAATGGATTGAGGGTAAAGAACCAGATATTAAAACTTTTCAAAATGATTTAAATTTGATTTGCGACTCACTCCTTGCAACAAAGTAGCTGTTTGCAAGGTCAGACCTTAATATATTTGCATCAAAAGGTCTGACCTTAACAGAAGTTAAATAATATGATATGATTTTTGTATGCAAGAAAATAATCTAGTTCCTACACCTGTAGTTACTCCAACAGTTGTTGTTGAACAACCAAAACAATCTAATTTTCTAGTTATTTTATTATCTATTCTCCTAATTATCTCTGTAGTTATTTCAGGTTTTTTTGCCTTCCAAACACAAAAGCTAGTTAAAGAATTAACGATGCTTAGATCAGAGCCAATCCCTTTGGCAACAATTGAGCCAACAGTTGAACCAGTTGCAACAGATAGTTCAACAGTTGACCCAACCGCAAATTGGAAGACATATACAAATACACAATATAATTTTTCATTTAAATATCCATCGTATCTTGAAGATAAAGGAGGTATCTCTGGGCCATACACTGGAACTAATATTTCAATCCGATCATTTTCTGATCCAAAAACTATGGCTGAGGGAACTGACATGCCATTTGACGGATATGCTTTGTATTATGTTTCAGATATTAAAGCTTTGAATTTTGAAACATATATTCAAAATGAAAAGAGCGCCATGGATAATGCAGAATATGCTGCAATGACTGGTGCAAAAAGAATTTCTTTACAAAATAGTGGTGTAGCTTTTGTAACAGACATGCGAGGTTATTATTATTTTCCGTCAAGTGATGGCAAAAAAGTTGTAGTTTTTGGATATATTCAACAAAATCAAAGTTTTAGATCAGTTTTTGATCAAATTTTATCTACTTTTAAATTTACCAATTAATTCCCCTTTGTAAAATTAAAGTCTGCCTGATATAATTCATAAATTGATGGTGGTGAGGTACTGAGGGATTCGAAGTACTTTGACCATACATGACTAAACAATATGGCATTAAAAGTAGAAGAGAAAAAAGAATTAATTAAAAAGTTTGCTAGAGAAAAGGGGGACACTGGATCTCCAGAAATTCAAATTGCTTTGCTTTCAACAAAGATTGATAAACTTGCAGAACACTTAAAGGAACACAAAAAAGATGTTCATAGTAGACGCGGTTTACTTTCAATGGTTGCAAAAAGAAGAAGGCTTCTGTCATACTTACAAAAGAAAGACGAAGTAAGATACAAGGCTTTAATCAAAGAATTAAAATTAAACAAATAATTCTTCAAAATTATATAAATTAGGTTTAGATGAATAAAAGACAAGTAAAGACATTCAAATTAGGTGGTAAAGAGATTACATTAACCACTGGACAGTTAGTTGAACAAGCAGATAGTGCTGTTATGGCTAGAATGGGAGATACTGTAGTTCTTGCTACTGTTACCTCCGCCCCATTAAAAATGGAAATGGATTACTTTCCTCTTTCTGTAGAATATCAAGAAAAATTGTATGCAGGTGGAAGGATAAAAGGATCAAGATGGGTAAAAAGAGATGGAAGACCAACTGATGAAGAAATTTTAGTGTCCCGTCTTATTGATCGTTCAATCAGACCTCTGTTTCCAAAACTTTATAAAAGGGAAGTTCAAATAATAGTTTCAGTTCTTTCAGTTGATGGAGAAAATATGCCATCAATGGTGGCATCAATCGCAGCTTCCGCAGCAGTACACACAACAACTTTACCTTGGAAAGGCCCAGTAGGCGTTGTTAACTTAGGTTTTATTGATGGAAAATATGTAGTTAATCCTACAAATACTGAAATGTCAGTGTCGGATCTTGATTTAGTTGTTTCTTCAACCAAAGAAGCAGTTTTAATGATAGAGACCGGTGCAAAGGAAGTTAGTGAAAAGGTAATTGTTGATGGAGTAAAAATGGCTTTTGATGAAGCACAAGTAATAAACACTGCAATTGAAGAATTTGCAAAAGATAAAAAAGTTGTAAGAGGAACATATGAGGAAGCAAAACCTTCTGAAAAATTAGAGAAACAAATCCACAAACTAGTAGAAAAAGATATCCCAGATCTTGTTAAAAACATGGCAACTCACGAAGGAGCATCTGACGTATTTGTGGAAATGGTTGCCTCTGTTAGTGAAAAAATTGAGGCAGAAGAAGATAAAAAATGGGTGCTTGAGGTAATTGATCATATCAAAAAAGACTATATTAGAGAACAAATATTGAAAAAAGGTATAAGACCTGATGGAAGAAAATTAACAGAAATAAGGCCTCTTGCTGCAGAAGTCTCATTTTTACCACGAACACATGGATCAGGACTATTCACTAGAGGACAAACTCAAGTATTATCTATTGCAACTTTAGGTGGAACTCAAATGGGACAGCTCTTGGAGTCCGCAGAAGGCGAACAAGAAAAAAGATATATTCATCACTACTCAATGCCACCATTTACGACCGGCGAGGTCGGTAGAGTTGGAAATGTTGGAAGGCGCGAAATTGGACATGGTGCTTTGGCTGAAAAGGCACTACTTCCTGTTATTCCATCAGTTGAAGAATTTCCATATGCAATTCGTGTAGTTTCTGAGGTTATGAGTTCAAATGGTTCGACCTCAATGGCATCAGTTTGTGGTTCATCACTTGCTTTAATGGATGCAGGTGTTCCAATAACAGCTCCAGTATCTGGTATTGCAATGGGACTTATTATCCAAGGTAAGGATGTCGCAATCATGTCAGACATAATGGGTATTGAAGACTTTAATGGAGATATGGATTTTAAAGTTGCAGGAACAGCAAAAGGAATTACAGCAATTCAACTTGACGTTAAAACTTTAAATTTAACCCCTGCAATTTTGGAAAAAGCATTAGAACAAGCAAAAACAGGACGTGCTGAAATGTTAAAAGTTGTAACTGATGCAATAGATAAGCCTCGAGCCGAAGTTAGTAAATATGCACCAAAAATCAAGATGGTTAAAATTCCAACGGACAAAATTGGAGAATTAATTGGCCCTGGTGGCAAGGCTATAAAGGCCTTGATGGCTGATACAGGAACTCAAATTAATGTTGAAGATGATGGAAGTGTTGCAGTTTCTGGAGTTGACGCAGATGGAATTGCTAAAGCTCTTGAATATATTGAAGGACTTGGAAAAGTTGTTGCGGCGGGAGAAATATATGACGGTGAAGTTGTTAGAATTATGCCTTTTGGAGCTTTCGTAAATATACTTCCAGGAAAAGATGGAATGGTCCATGTTTCAGATATGGCAGAAGGATATGTTGCTGATGCTAATGATGTTGTAACAATTGGACAAAAAGTACAGGTCAGGGTCAAGGAAGTTGATGAAATGGGAAGAATCAATCTTTCAATGAGAATGGACCCATCAACAGACAAACCAAAAGAGGACAGAAGATCAAATGGAGGAGACCGAGGTGGAAGACCACAAGGAGGATTTTCTAGAGGTGGAGGAGATAGAAGACCCCAATCAGGTGGAAGACCACAAGGAGGATTTTCTAGAGGACCAAGAACCGGAGGATTTCAAAGAGATACAAGAGGAAATGCAGACAGACCTCAATCAGAAGGAAGATCATCCGGCCCACACTTCCCAACTTCTAGATACTTCCAAACTGGAAATGTAGATAGATAGCCCAGCTTTGTGTAGATAATTAATTAGAAATTCTTTAAGAAGTTCTTTTCTGGGTTACTAAGTTCCAAAATTCAGCAAGGTCATTATTTTTTCCCGAACCTCCAGTGATAGCAACATACGCTCCACCTTCTCTAACTTTGTCTTTTTGCCCTTCGATATATGTTTCACCTTCATTTTTCAATACAGAAACGCCAATTCCTAATTTTCTGCCGACATCTTGTAAAATATCTAAATCTGTCTTGTTAACAACTGTTTGAACAGGTTTTTTGTTTTCATCAGGTGCTTTTTCTGCCATAATACTCGAATTCTACTACTACTACTACTACTACTACTACTCAATAGTCAAATTTTTGTATTATACTTAAACTATGTCAGATACTGCCTTTGATGAGATAAATATTTTAAGTGATAAAGTAAACAAATCTACTATTCCTGATGATTTGAAAAAATCTGTTCAAGTTAGACTGTCACAGCTTCAAAAACTTACAAATTCTCCTACCTTTTTGCCAGAATATGACAGAATGGATAGTTATATTGGTTGGATTACAAATTTGCCTTGGACTCAAAAATCAGAAGATAACTTAGATTTGGTTAATGCAAAAAAAATTTTGGATGAAGGGCATTTCGGGTTGGATGAAATTAAAGACAGGTTGTTAGAGTATCTTTCTGTTATGAAACTCAAAAAAGAAAAAGGAGAAGAAAATGATATATATCGCGCTCCAATTTTATGTTTTGTAGGGCTAGTTGGTACCGGAAAAACCACAATCGCCTATTCAATTGCTAAAGCTCTGGGTCGAAAAATTGCTCGTATCCCATTTGGAGGTATGGGAGACCCGCTTGATCTTCGTGGACAATCCAAAATGCATCCTGAAGCAGAACCGGGAAAGATTATTAAGGCGATGAAAGATACACAGTTTAAAAATTCTGTAATACTTCTTGATGAAATTGATAGGGTAACAGATTTAGGTCGAGCTTCTATTATGGGTGTTTTAGTTGAACTTTTGGATCCTGGGCAAAACCACGCATTTAGCGATCATTATATTGATTACCCTTTTGATCTTTCAGAATGTATTTTTATAGCAACAGCAAATAATACAACAAATATTTCAACTGCCGTCATGGACAGAATAGAACCAATCATGATGCCTTCTTATACTGATGTTGAAAAAATAACAATTGGGAAAAGATATGTGTTTCCTAAAGCACTAAAAGATGCCGGCCTTGGACCGGAAGTTTTACAAATTGACGATGAAGTTTGGGCAAATCTTGTAAGACCTTTTGGTTATGATGCAGGAATTAGAACGATGGAAAGAACAATTGGAGGAGTGGTCAGAAAAGTTGCAAGGGCAATTGTAGAAGGTAAAGGAACAACATTTCATGTTACAACTCAAAACGTAAAAGAGTTCTTGCCATTATAATAAAATTATAATGCTCTGAATTTATTTCAGAGCCTGACCTGAGTTGAACTTGTTTCAACTCCTGACCTAGTTCGGTGCCTGACATTTGTTTTGACTTTTTATCATGTCAAAAGGTTTTATTTATATAATTGGAAATCAAAAGCCAGTTTTATATATTGGTGTTACTTCAAATATCAAAAAAAGATTAAAAAGACATCATGCAGGTTATGGCGCAGTTTTTACTAAGAAATATAATCCAAATAAATTATTATACTATGAAGAACATTCAAATATGCTCGACGCAAGAAAAAGAGAAAGACAACTTAAAAATTGGCACAGAGATTGGAAAATAAATCTGATAAAATCTAAAAATCCTGAGTTTAGGGACTTAAGTCAGGATCTGAAATAAATTCAGGGTGACTATATGAAAATAATCGTCATTGGTGATTCACATGGAAACATTGCAAATTTAAAACATGTTATGGGCTTTGCAAAATCTATTGATGCAAAAGCTGTAATTCATACTGGAGATTGGTATAACTTTGACAGTATAAAAATAGTTACAGATTTTGGTATGCCATTATACTCATGTTTAGGTAACGCAGATATTGATCCAAGATTTGATTTTGATGAAATAGTAAAAGTTGATTTGGATGGAATAAAAATTGGTGTTATTCACAGTATTCGAAAATTAAAAGAAAATAGAAATAATTTTGATATTGTTTTTTGTGGACATAGACATTATCAGAATCACGAAGGAAATATAGTAAACCCTGGAGCCTTAGAACATGGAATTAACTTTGCAGTTTTTGACACAGAAACTAAAATGGTAGAATTCATTAACGATGACAAATTACGAAGAACTTCACAAACTCAAGGATGAAATGGAAAAGGATGACTCTTTACCTTTGAAAAAAGACGCAAATAAACTTGTTTTTGGTTCTGGAAATACAGAGGCAAAAATATTACTAATTGGTGAGGGGCCAGGACGCACGGAGTCGATACAAGGACTACCGTTTGTTGGCCAAGCTGGGAAGTTATTGGATAAGTTGTTAGAACTTGCTGGACTTGAAAGAAAAAAAGTTTTCATTACCAATATCGTTCATCATAGACCTCCAGAAAATAGGGATCCCCTTCCAAATGAAATTGAAAGCTACGGAAAATATCTTGACCAAATTATCAAAATTATTAAACCAAAAGTAATAATTACACTAGGAAGATTTTCAATGGCTAAATTTCTGCCAGATGTATTTATATCGCAAGTTCATGGTAAAAAGTTTGATATAACCGTAGACGACAGACACGTTGCAATCATTCCTATGTATCACCCAGCAGCATCACTAAGAAATGGAAAAATACTTGAAGCTGAAAAGGCTGACTTCATCAAATTAAAAGATATGTTACAATCAATCTAATTATGCTTCGATTCATTGCCCTTTCGGGTACTACAGGAGTAACAGAAAACTTAAACGTCTACGAATACAAAGACGAGATGATTATCTTGGATTGTGGCGTTGGATTTCCAGATCTAGAAATGCCAGGAGTTGATTTAGTTATTCCTGATTTTTCATACGTTGTTAAAAATAAACACAAATTAAAAGCAATTGTGCTGTCTCAAGGTCATGAAGATCATATCGGCGCCCTGCCATTTCTCTTCCGCGAAGTAAAAGCTCCAATTTATTGTGCACCGTTAGTTACAGAGTTTTTAGTAGAAAAATTTAGAGATAAAGGAATTGTCGACTTTAAAATAAACACATTTAATCCAGAAAAAGATACTTTTCAGATTGGCTCATTTAAATTTTCACCATTTAAGGTAACACATTCAATTCCTGATACGGTAGGGTTTGCAATTGAAACCCCTGAAGGAAAAATTATGCACGTTCCTGAACATAAAATAGATCAAGAATCAGTTGATGGACAATCGTTTGATCTAGCTCGTGTCAGAAAACTTGCAGAGGGTGAAGTTCTTTGTTTAATTTCTGATTGTTTGGGTGCAAATGAACCGGGGTTTGCCCCAAGTGGAGTTCCAATAGAAGACAGAATGTTAAACATCGCAAGGAATGCCAAACAGGCGTTATTTATGAGTGCAATGTCGTCATCAATTGGTAGATTTCAACAAATGATAAATGTTGCAACTAAATTACAAAGGAGAATAGTTTTTGTAGGTAGATCGATTCAACAAAAAACAGAAGCAGCTCATAAATTAGGTTATTTGAAATATCTTGATGAACAAGTCGTTGATTTTAAAAGGGCAAAAAGAATCCATCCAAGGGACTTAATGTATATAGTTGCTGGTTGCTATGGTCAAGTTGGAAGCTCTGTTTATAGATTAGCTACAGACGATGATGATAGAGTTTCAGTTTCAGAGGGAGACATGTTTATTTTCTCAGCAAACCCTGCTCCACCATATTCAAAAGAAAGCCAAGACTTTGTAATTGATGAACTTATCGATCGTGGGGTAGATGTCCATTATTATGATTTGAAAGAAGGCCTTCATGTTTCAGGTCACGGTGGACAGGAAGATATTAAAATGTTATTTGATATAGCAAAACCTAAATACTTTATTCCTACAGGAGGTACTATAAAACACATGCACTCTTTTGAGAAATTGGTAATTTCTACAGGAAAACCAAAAGAAAGTGTTTTTAAATTAAAACCAGGGGATAGTGTTGAATTTAAAAACGGTGTTGCTTTTAGGGGTCAAAAGGTAAAAGTCAAAGAAGTTATGGTACATGGTTTGGGAATTGGGGATATAGGAAAAACTGTTTTGGAGCATAGAACACTTCTTGGTAAACAAGGTATGGCAGTTGTTGTGTTTAAAGCTACAAGGCAAGGAAAAGTGTTGGGAATTCCTGAAATTGTAAGTAAAGGATTTGTTTTTGAAGGAATAAGTGGAGGACTTCTAAATGACTCAATGCAAAGATTAATGAAACATTTAAAATCTCATACAAATTTAAATTCAAAGAAAATCAAAGATGAAGCAATTAAATTTTTAGAAGGTTATTTCTTTAAAACTACCGGCCGAAGTCCTATGATAGTACCAATCGTGGTTGAGGTATAGCTTCAGTTTGTTAATTTTGATATGATGTATCTTGCATACATTTAATATGGCAAAGAAACATAAAAGAAAGATAGACAAAAGAGCATATAAATTGAAGCTCAAGCCTCAAACAATGACCTCAATTGCACAGGTTATATTTTTTGCATTAGCCGCTTTAATTGTTATTTCCTTTTCAAGGAGTGGACTAGCGCTTATTCGTTTTAACGATTTTGTAATGGACATTTTTGGTTTTGCAACAATCTTTTTGCCTTTTATTTTTCTTTCTTTTGCCTTTTTACTTAGTAAAGTTAGGATCCCACTTTCCCAACCAAATGTCATAATAGGTTCAATTTTAGTTTTTCTATCAATTGCAGGCTTAGGAAAATCAGGTAACTTGGGATTAGTTTTTTGGGATGGTGTTTCAACACTTGTAACTCCATTTGGAGCAATAGTTATTTTTTTAGGACTAATTCTAACTGGGTTAATAGTTTTGTTTAATACATCTTTTGATGCTGTTTTTAAAATACTTCAGAAATTTTTTGCAACTGTTAATCTTTATATTTTTGGTCAAAAAACTGCAGGAGGAGGGAGAATACTCCCAAGAAAAGATTTTAAAATTTCAGGTTCAGTGCCTACAGTCCCTGCAATGGTAGTAAATAAACCAAAAGAAAACCATGAAAATTTGAAGCCGAATTTAGAAGAAAAGATAGTTAGTAATGTTAAAGGCGAAGATGCTGTTTGGGTGTATCCATCACTTGATTTACTTTCAGACGAACAGCTTGGAAAGGTTGACCGCGGTGATATAAATGGAAATGCAGATATTATAGAAAAGACCTTAGAGTCCTTTGGAATTACAGCAAACATTGTTGAAGTAAACTTAGGCCCTGCTGTTACACAGTATGCAATTCAAGTTGCACTAGGTACCAAACTTTCAAAAATTACAGCTCTTGAAAGAGACCTTGCACTTGCACTTTCTGCACCAACCGGAGCAATCAGAATAGAAGCCCCAATTCCCGGACGTAACTTAGTTGGTATTGAACTTCCTAATAAATCTCCTGAGTTTGTTCCACTTAAAAGAATATTAGAGTCTGATCAAATGAATATGACAAAATCAAAACTTGCAGTAGCCCTTGGACTTGATGTTTCAGGGAAACCAATAGTTGCTGATATTAATAAAATGCCCCATGTTCTAATTGCAGGTCAAACTGGATCTGGAAAATCAGTTGCAGTTAATACCTTTTTAGCATCAATTCTATTTCGAGCCTCGCCATCTGAGGTTAAATTTATCATGGTTGATCCAAAACGAGTTGAATTGACAGGATACAATGATATTCCACATCTATTATCTCCTGTCATAGTTGATACAAATAAAGTATTATCAGCCCTCAGGTGGTTGACTCGCGAAATGGATAGAAGGTATGAACTTTTTGCTCAGGCAGGGGCCCGTAATATTGATATCTATAATGAAATGAGTGGGTTTCAAGCTCTTCCATATATAATTTTACTAATCGATGAACTCGCAGATGTTATGCTTTTATCTCCTGTTGAAGTTGAAGATGCAATTACTCGAATTGCCCAAATGAGTCGTGCTGTTGGCATACACATGGTTTTGGCAACACAAAGACCTTCTGTTAATGTTATAACAGGTCTTATTAAAGCAAATATTCCAACCAGAATTGCATTTGCAGTGTCCTCACAAGTTGATTCAAGGGTAATACTTGATACTCAAGGGGCAGAAAAACTTCTTGGAAAGGGAGATATGTTATATCTTCCTCCAGATCAGGCAAAACCGGCAAGAATTCAAGGTGCATTTGTTAATGATAATGAAATAAAAAATCTAGTGAGTTTTATTAAAAATCAAGGAGTTCCAGTTCAATATACTGATGAGGTTACAACAATGACTAAATCAGGAAAACCTGCAGTTCCAGGTGTATCAGGCGATACAGATGATTTGTTTTCAGAGGCTATTAAAGTTGTCTGTCAGTATGACCGCGCATCTGCCTCATTATTACAAAGAAGATTGTCAATTGGGTATGCAAGGGCTGCACGTGTTATTGATCAATTGCAAGATGCCGGAGTTATTGCTGCCTCCGATGGATCCTCAAAACCGAGAGAGGTTTTAATCAAGGATGCTGATGAATTTTTGGCTTCTTTTCAAAAATAATTATTCTAAATTATGACTACAATAGGACAGCTACTAAAAGATGCACGGGTTAAAAAAAAGATTTCGTTGTCTACAATTGAGAAAAAAACAAAAATTAAAAAAGAGTTCATTTTATTAATTGAAAAAAACGATTGGGAAAATTTACCAGAATATCCAGTAGTTTCTGGTTTTGTTAAGAATTTAGCAGTTTTTTTAAAATTGTCACCAGTTAGTGCAAATGCCTTTTTAAGGCGTGATTACCCACCAAAAAAACTAGAGGTTAATCCAAAACCTGATGTTGAATCAAAATTTGTTTGGTCACCAAAATTAACTTTTGCTGTTGGGATTTCAATTCTTTCACTCCTTGTATTATCTTATTTAGGTTTTGAATATTATAAATTTATAAAACCCCCAGAAATTACAATTGTGTCTCCTAAGGAAAATGAAATCGTCCTGAAGCAGAACGTAAAAGTTGAAGGAAAAACAACAACTGATGTTAGTTTAACAATAAATAATCAGCCAATTATTTTAGATCAAGAGGGCAATTTTGTGACAGAAATATTAATAACAAAAGAAACAACAAGTTTAATTTTTAAAGCAACTTCTCGATCGGGTAAACAAACTGTTTTAGAAAGAAAAATAATAGTTGAATAGTAAATTAACCTAATTAACCTAATTGACCTAAACCGAGATTTATTTAGTATAATTAGAGCAATGAATAACCCCGTAAAACGGGTAGAATAATTAGAAATTTTTAAAATATGGATTCAGTACAAAGATTATTAGTTATCGTAGTCGTATCACTTACAGTTTTGCTTGTCATTGTGGGTATTCAAGTTATTTTTATAATTTTGGATCTTAGAAAGTCAGTTAAACGACTTAACTCAATTTTAGAAGATGCAGTTTTAGGTGGTGGGCTAATAAGGCCTGATAGGTTAACAGGTATTGCAGAAATGTTTAAAAGAGATAAAACCATGACCACCCACGGGCAAAACTAGTGAATAGTGACTAGTGGCTAGTGACTAGTATATAATTCACCAATGATCACGTCTAATGAAGTTAGAGAAAAATATTTAAAGTTTTTTGAAAAGAGGGGGCATGTTATTATTCCCCCTGCTCCACTTGTTTTAGAAAAAGATCCCACAACCCTTTTTACATCAAGTGGAATGCAACCATTAGTTCCATATTTAATGGGTCAAAAACATGAATTAGGAACAAGGCTTGTTGATTCCCAACCTTCAATTAGACTTCAAGACATTGATGAAGTTGGAGATAATAGACACACAACTTATTTTGAAATGCTTGGTAATTGGAGTTTGGGAGATTATTTTAAAGAAAAACAACTTGCTTGGATTTGGGAATTTTTAACCAAAGAGCTTGGTTTACCAAAAGAAAAATTATATGTTTCGATATTTGAGGGAAATAATTCAGTTCCAGAGGATACCGAAAGTTTTAATATCTGGAAAAATTTAGGAGTTCCTGAAGATCATATTTTTGAATATGGAGTAAAAAAGAACTGGTGGAGCAGAAGTGGAACACCTGATGAAATGCCAGTTGGTGAAATTGGAGGTCCAGATTCAGAGATTTTCTACGAGTTTGAAAGTGTAAAGCATGATAAAAAGTTTGGTCCAAAATGTCATCCAAACTGTGATTGCGGAAGATTTTTGGAAATTGGAAACTCAGTTTTTATACAATATGTTAAAAATGCAGATGGAACGCTCTCTGAACTTCCACAAAAGAATGTTGACTTTGGTGGAGGACTTGAAAGAATAACTGCTGCACTTAATAATGACCCTGATGTTTTCAAGACTGATATCTTTTGGCCAACGATACAAAAATTAGAAAAAATAACCGGCAAACAGTATAGCGATCAGAAAAAGACCTTTAGAATAATTGCAGACCACCTGAGAGCTTCAACGGCGCTAATAAATGCAGGAGTCGTTCCATCAAACAAAATGCATGGTTATATATTACGAAGATTAATTAGAAGAATAGCAACAAAGTTTGATCAAGTTGAAAAGATAACTGATAACAAGATTATTCTCGAAGAAGTTTCGAAGTTTAAAGTAAGTTTAGATAAAGGATTAAAAGAAATTAATAAAATTGAACAGATAACAGGCAAAATTGCCTTTGATTTATACCAGTCATACGGCTTTCCTTTAGAATTAACAGTTGAGCTATTTGAAGAAAAAGGACAAAAAGTAGATTTAGAAGAATTTAAAAAAGAGTTTGAAAAGCACAAAGATGCATCACGTTCAACCTCAAAAGGAATGTTTAGAGGTGGGCTTGAAGATCACTCAGAGGAAACAACAAAACTTCATACTGCAACGCATTTATTACACGCAGCTTTGAGAAAAATATTGGGAGATTCAGTAAGTCAAAAAGGAAGCCATATTACAGCAGAAAGACTTCGATTTGACTTTTCATATCCAGAGAAACTAACAGATGAACAAGTTGAAAAAGTAATTGATTTGATAAACCAAAAAATTAATGAAGATCTTCCTGTTAGTTTTATAGAAACAACTCCAGAAGAGGCAATCAAAAAAGGAGCACTACACTTTTTTGCTGAAAAATATGGAGAGAGAGTAAAAATGTACACAATCGAAGATCCTGAATCAAGTTCAGGATCTGCTTTCAGTATCGAAATATGTGGTGGGCCTCATGTAACTAGCACAAAACTTGTAGGAGGTGTTAGAATGATTAAACAGGAGAAGATTGGAAGTGGAATAATACGAATATATGTTGGACTTTCTTCAAAAGCGTGACAAAGAGAAATTAGAAAATTTTTGGTCTCTTTTAATTGAACCAGAATGGATAAGTTCTGCGGTTTGGGAAATTGAAAATGATAAAGTAAAGATCGTTTCAAAATCTCCTCCAACAAGATGGGAATCAGATTTATTAAATTCAGTTGACGTTTCACTTTCAGCTTGTATGCAAAATTTAGCCGATGAAACATCCGATCCATCAAAAACTGTTTTTGGTGTGCCTAGTAGTTGGATTGATGGTGGGAATATTAAATCAGAACACTTAGAAGAACTTAAAAAAATTTGTGACAGTTTGTCTCTTGTTCCTTCTGGCTTTGTTGTTTTATCTGAAGCCATATCACATTACGTTAAATATGAAGAGGAATCTCCACTAACAGGTATTATTCTTGGTGTAAGTGATCAAAACTTGGAACTCTCAATCTTTAACTTGGGAGTTTTAGTAGGAGTTACAAATATTTCAAGAAGTTTATCGGTTGAAGACGATATTACAGAGGGTTTAACCAGACTTTCTGCTAATTTAGATAACTTTCCAGCAAGGATTATTTTGTTTAATCAAAAAGAACAAGAACTAGAAGAAATTCTTGAAACCTTAAATAATTCTGATTGGAATAAAATAGGAAACTCAAAATTTATTCATACTCCAAAAGTTGAAATTTTTGATCCAGAGAAGAAAATATTAGCAGTTTCACTTGCGGGTGGATCTGAAATTGCAAAAGTTAACGGAATAAGTAGTGATTTAAATAGTCAAAATGAAGAGGAAACAATTGTTAGTAAATTACCAATAGAAGAACTTGATAATGTTGAAGATCCAGTTGGGCTCACAGCTGAAGATTTAGGATTTGTATCCGTTAATTTACCCAAGATTCCAGAATTTAAGAAACCAAATTTTAAACTACCCAATTTAAAATTACCAAAAATTAATTTTTCACTAAGTAAAAGACCGTTAATAATTGGAGGAGTGGGATTTTTAACATTTTTAATTACCGCTTTTATTCTTTGGTGGTTTTTACCAAAGGCTACAGTTACTATTTATGTTGCCCCTAAAAAACTAGAAGAAAGCGTTTCTTTAAGTTTAGACAACGATATAAAAACTAGTAAACTTGAAGTAAAAGTTAATGGTGAGAAAACAAAACCAACAACAGGTACTAAAACAGTTGGTGAAAAAGCTAAAGGTCAGGTCAAAATACAAAACGGAACAGCCTTTCCGATTAACCTGCCATCAGGTAGTACATTAGTTTCATCGGGAGATCTAAAATTTGTTACAATTTCGTCAGCTTCAGTTTCTGGAGCACTTTCGCCCTCAAACCCAGGGACTGCAACCATCCCAATAGAAGCAAATAATATTGGATCTGAATATAATTTAGGTAAAGATGAAGTTTTTAAGGTAGCAAATTATCCAAAAGCGGAAGTTGATGCAACCTCTGTTGATGGTTTTTCGGGTGGGTCAAGCAGGCAAATATCTTCAGTTTCAGAAGATGATAGGAAATCACTTCTAAAAGATTTAAAAGATGAACTTCTTAAAGATGCAAAAGAAAAACTAAAGAATCAAATATTAGAATCAGAGTATTTGATAGATTCCTCAATTGAATCAGAGATAAATGATGAAAATTATAGTAATAAAACTGGTGATGAGGCAACCAATATTAAATTATCACTATCGCTGACTGTCTCAGCACTTTCCGTATCTAAAAATGATCTGGCTAGTTTAGCCAAAAAGGCACTTGATGATAAAGTCCCTACTGGATTTATTTTACGAGACGATCAACTATTATATGAGTTTGTAGCAAATGATGATGGTTTTGATGTCAAAATCTTGGCAAACTTGCTTCCAAGTAATGATCCCACAGAAATTGCCAAGAAAATTGCAGGCAGGTATCCTAAATTAGCTGAAAGCTACCTTTCGAGTGTTCCAGGCTTTGTTAAAGCAGAATTTAGATTTAAAATGTTGCTTCCAGGTAAACTAGGAACACTTCCACATGTTCCAAAGAATATTACGGTTGAATTTTCTGCTGACAAGTAACCACTAATATTAGATAATATAGATCATGAACAAAAGAAAAATAGTTAAAGTTGCCGCCATTATTTCTGGATTGTCAGGGCTTATAATTCTAGTTTCATCAGTTTGGCCAATTATTGAATATCAACTAACGGATGCACGGTCATACACAACACTTTTAACACCTCTAGTTTTGGAAAGAGATGACCAAAATAAAGAAAGAGTTGATTTTACAAAAGCTTCAACTTGGTTTCCAACTGATTCTTCAAATAAAGATTTCAGTAACTCTAAAGTATCTTTTTATACAATATCTATTCCAAAACTAAAAATAGAAAATGCAATTGTTTCAATTGGAGGAGAGGACTTATCAAAAAATTTAGTTCAATATCCAGGAACAGCCCTTCCAGGTAAAAATGGAAACGCAGTTATTTTTGGTCATTCAATTCTACCTATTTTTTATAACCCAAAAAATTATATGGCAATATTTTCGACTCTACCAACTCTTAAAAATGGCGATGACATTTTTGTAGAATATGATGGAGTATCGTATAAATTTAAAGTAGAAGAAATTTTTGAAATATATCCAACGGATATACAAATATTAGAACAAAACAATTCAGATTCATTTTTAACACTTGTAACTTGTACACCACCAGGAGATCCGAGAAACCCAAAAAGGTTAATTGTTAGAGCGCGTGTGATATCATGATGTTATGAAATACTTAGGCATAGATTATGGAAGGAAAAAGATTGGGCTTGCAATTTCTGGTGGAAAACTTGCTGAACCTCTTCAAGTTGTTAGATACAAAGATTATTCAAAAATGATAGATCATATAAAAAGAATAATTGAAAAACAAAAAATAGAAAAAGTAGTAGTTGGGATATCAGAGGGTGAAATGGCAGAGGAAATTAAGAGGTTTGTTGAAACTATACGCTATACGCTATACCCTGTACCCTGTGAAGTTTCAGATGAAACTTTAAGTTCTCATGATGCGCAACAAATGTCCATAGCTTCACACATGGGAAGAAAAAAAAGAAAAGAAATGGAAGATGCTTTCGCTGCCTCCATCATGCTCCAAAATTATATTGATTCTACTAATATTATCTAATATATACTAATATTATCTAACATTTACTAAAGATGATTAGATACAAACTTAATAAAACTGACTTAATAAATAAGTTTTTGGTAGAAATTGAGGCATTAAAAATTATTTTTGATAGTCAAAAACTACTACCACATATCGAAGAAAACTTTAGGCGCGAGTCTTTATTAAAAAGTGCACTTTATTCTGCTCGTGTCGAAGGTAATCCTTCAAGACTAAATGATTTGGATAGTCAAGAAGAACTCCATAAACTAGAAATATTTAACTTGGTTCGTGCCTACAAGTTTATATTTTCAAATAGGTCTCCAAAAAAAATAAGTGTTCTGTTAACTAAAAGATTGCACAAGATGGTAATGAAAAATATTTCAAATCAGGCGGGCTCATTTAGAACTGAACCTTGGGCAATTTTTAATCAAGCAGGAGTGGCAATTTTCCTTGCCCCTGCACATTTCAAAGTTCTAGGGCTAATGGCAGATTTAGTTAATGGGATCCAAAAATTAAAAGAAAACGAATTCGTCAAATCAGCCGTTTTTCAGTTTCTTTTCGAAAAAATACATCCATTTCCAGATGGAAACGGTAGGGTTGGACGTTTATTATCCTCATTTTTGTTAAATATATCAGGTTATGGTTTCAGAGGTCTGATCCCAACTGAAGAAATTGTTGATAATGAAAGGGAGAAATATTATGAGGTTCTGGAGCCATCAAATGATGTTACTGGTTTTGTTGAGTTTTATCTTGAGTCATTTATCAAGCAAGCTAAAAATGTTCTAGAAAAAATAAATAATTATAGTGGAGGCTTAAGTAAAATAGATTTATTACCACCCAGAAGGAAGGAAATTATAAATATTATTAAAGATCATCCGTATTGTACATTTGACCTAATTGTTAGGAGATTTTCAAAAGTAAATCAAAAAACTTTGCATTATGATCTTAAAAAAGTAGTTGAAAGCGGTTTTGTTAATAAAGTAGGCAAGACTCGTGGAGTTGTCTATTTGGCAAATAAATGATTTTGTCGGTTGATTTAGTTTTTTTCATGGTATAATTTACATAGAATGTTTAAGAATGTAATAGCACCGATTCAAGCTTGGTTAATGTCACAGGGAAAATGCGTTGGTTGTGGTATGCCTCTTGATAAAGGAAAATCCAAAAAGCATAGATATGGTGAAATGGTAACTTGCAAATGTGGCAGAATTTACATTAAAAATGAAAAGACCAAAAAATATCGTCGTGCGCTCCTCAATGAAATATAAATTTATAACAATATTTTTCTTTTTGTTATTAATCTTAATATTTTTTGTCTTGTATATTAAAAATTTGTTTTTACCAGTTTCTAGTGATTCTAAGACTGTTGATTTCATGGTCAATAAAGGAGCTTCAGTTTCTCAAATTGGAAATAATCTTCAAAAAGCAGGACTTATTCGGAGTAATATAGCTTTTAAGTTTTTTGTACAAGTTACAAATTCTCAAAATAAAATACAAGCTGGTGAATTTCAGCTTTCACCAAATTTATCACTTTCTCAATTAGTAAATGAACTTAAAAAAGTGCCAAAAGAAATTTGGGTTACAATTCCAGAAGGGTTGAGGAGAGAGGAAATCGCAATTAAATTTGCAAACTCTTTAAACAAAGATCAAAAGTTCATCCAGGATTTCATGGATTTAACAGAAGGCAAAGAAGGGTATTTATTTCCAGACACATATCTTTTTCCTAAATCTGCAACAGTTACACAGATTGTTAGTAAAATAGAAACAACTTTTGATTCTAAAGTTAAAAATGCTACAAAAGAACAAATAGTAATGGCATCACTTTTGGAACGTGAGACTTTTGCGGATAGTGAAAAACCGATTGTTGCAGGAATTTTATTCAAAAGACTAAAAAATGATTGGCCACTACAAGTTGACGCAACACTCCAATATGCAAAAGATAGTACAAAGTACAAAGTACTTAATACCCAGAATAAATATTGGGAACCAATTTATTCAGATGACAAAGAAATAGATTCACTATTTAACACATATAAAAATCTTGGCCTTCCACCAGCACCAATATCAAACCCAGGGTTTTCAACAATCGAGGCATCAATTAATCCTGAAGAATCAGATTATTGGTATTATATTCATGATAATTCTGGCAAAATTCACTTTGCAAAAACCCTCGAAGAACATAACTCAAACATTGCTAAGTATTTAAATTAGGTGTGTTGACAAACGTATATCCGCTGTATATACTCTATATATATGACAAGCACAATCATTTTAAAAGCTGATTCAAAATTAAAACAGAAGGCACAGCAAACAGCTGGAGATTTAGGTTTAACATTAACTTCAGTTATAAATGGATACCTTAGTGATTTTGTAGAATCCAAAAAAATCACTTTTCAAACTAAAAAAACTAACAAAAAGTATGTCGACCCGTATGGGATTTTTGCTGGAGCGAACATAACTGAAGATGATATTGATAGCATTACAAAAAGTTGGATGAAGAAAATCGATGAGATTTAACTAACGCGATGAAATCTGATAAATATTCACTTGATACTCATGCAATTGTTTGGTATCTCTTAAAAGACAGTAAGCTTTCAAAAACCACGGAAAATTCAGTGAGAAGTATTTTTACTAAAAAAGTAACTGGAATCGTGTCAGTAATGGTTGTTTTGGAACTTTACTATGTGAGTTTAAAAGACAAACGATTTAATTTTTCTAAAACGATGAAACTGATGAAAGATGCAAATATTAAAATAGTAAACTTTGATATGCGCGTTCTGGCAAAAACTATAGAACTACCAATGGACTTGATATACATGATCGCATAATCGTTGCAACCTCAGTACTTACTAATTCGGTGCTAATTACAAGAGACGGAGTTTTAAGAAATTTATTTCCTAATGAAACAATTTGGTAATATTTTAGTTGTTGACACAGGCTAAAATGTGTATATAATCGCTTCTAGGTCTACTTACGTAGGCTTTATCGTTTTCACTATCACCACCTAATGAAATCAAAAACTAATTTGCGCCAAAATTTTGGAAAAGTAGAGTATAATATTCCAAAACTTGATTTAACTTTAGTTCAAAAAGAATCTTGGCAATGGTTTTTAGCAAAAGGAATAGCTGAAGAACTTAAAAACATTTCTCCAATTGACGACTTCACAGGAAAAAACTGGCAACTTGTTTTAGGTGACCATTCACTTGGAAAGCCAACAATTACAGCAAGTTACGCGCAACTTAAAGGTATAACTTATGCAGCCCCTCTTAAAATAACAGCAACTCTCATTAACAAAAGAACAGGAAAAGAAGTAAGCCAAGAAGTTTTTTTGGGTGAGCTTCCTCAAATGACAATACGCGGAACATTCATAATTAATGGTATTGAAAGAGCTGTTATTAATCAAATTGTGAGAAGCCCAGGAATTTATTTTTCTGGAGAAGTTGATGCTACATCTGGAAGACTTTTACATAAAGCAGAAGTAAGACCTCTTCATGGTTCATGGCTTGAGTTTGAAGTTACTAAAAATGATTTAATTTACGCAAGAATAGACAGAAGAAAGAAAGTCTTGGCAACAGTTTTCTTAAAAGCTCTTGGCATGGAAAGTGAAAACGAGATAATCAATTTTTTCAAAGAAGCAGATACTGATAAAGAACATAAATATATAGAAAGCTCGCTTGCAAAAGATTCAACAAAAAGTAGAGATGATGCACTTTTGGAAGTTTACAGAAAACTGCGACCAGGTGAACCAGTTTTAATTGAAAATGCAACAAATTTGTTTGAAAGTATGTTTTTAGACAAAAGAAGATATGATTTAGGTGAAGTCGGTAGATATAAAATAAACAAAAGACTAAGTAATGCTCAAACAACTGATAAACTTGTTAATGCTTTAACTCTAAAAGATATTGCTTCATCCTTGACCTATTTACTAGGTCTTCAAAATGGACAAGGTAGGACGGATGATATTGATCATCTTTCAAATAGACGTCTAAGAAGAGTTGGTGAACTAGTTGCCGTCAATGCTTTTAGAACTGGATTGCTTCGACTTGAAAGGTCAGTTAAAGAAAAAATGAGTTTGATTTCAGTTGATGATAGGCCACTACCATCAAATTTAATTAATGCTAGGCCACTTATTTCATCTTTAAATGAATTTTTTAGAAGTAATCAGTTATCTACAATTTTGGATGACACAAACCCACTTTCTGAGGTTGATAATCTTCGAAGAGTATCAGTTTTAGGTGCAGGTGGAATTAACAAAGAAAGAGCCTCTTTTTCTATTCGTGATGTTAACTCATCTCAATACGGAAGACTTGACCCAGTAAGATCTCCCGAGGGACCTAATATTGGTTTGGTAACTTATCTTTCATTGCATGCACGAGTAAATGAGTATGGCTTTTTAGAAACACCATATAAAAAAGTCGTCAAAGAGGGAAAGAAAGTTAGAGTAACTGACGAAATCGTTTACTTAACAGCAGAGGATGAAGAAGTTTTAAATATTACCCACTCTGGAATAAGTATTGATGAAAATGGTTATATCAAAGATCAAAGAGTACCTCTTCGAAACTTAGGAAGTTTTACTGAAGGAGATGTTTCACTTGTTGATTTAATTGATGTTAGCCCAAGACAACTTGTGGGAACATCAGCCTCACTTATTCCATTTTTGGCTCACGATGAGGGTAATCGTGCACTTATGGGATCAAACATGCAATGCCAAGCAGTTCCTCTTATTGCTCCAGAATCTCCAGTTGTTGGTACTGGAATGGAGGCTGAAATAAGCAAAGCTATGTTTAGAAATATTTTAGCAAGACATGCTGGTGTTGTTGAATATGCAGATAACGAAAAGGTCGTTGTTAAACTTTCCAAAAAGATTTCAGCCAAAGAGATGGATGTTAATGAAATAACAGAAGATGTTGAAATAACTGATGGAGGTACAAAAGAAGAGTATTTATTAATGAAATTCAAAAAGACTGCTCACTCAACTTGTTATAACCAAAGAGTTGTAGTTAAACCAGGAGATACTGTTTCTGAAGGTGATTTACTGGTTGATGGCCCAGCAAGTAATAGTGGGGAACTTGCTTTGGGACGCAATTTAGTTGTTGCTTATGCAAGCTTTGGTGGTTATGGATTTGAAGACGCTATTTTAATTTCAGACAGACTTGTTAAAGATGACTCATTAACATCAATTCATATTGAAGAATATGATGCAGAAGTAGTAGACACAAAATTAGGGGCTGAAGAAAGAACAAAAGATATTCCAAACGTTTCTGAGAATGAACTTGCCAATTTGGCTGAAGATGGAATAGTTGTTGTTGGAGCTGAAGTTGGACCAAATGATATATTGGTTGGTAAAATTGCACCGAAAGGCGAGACTGAATTAACTTCTGAAGAAAGACTCTTGCGTGCTATTTTTGGAGAAAAAGCAAGAGAAGTCAGAGATACCTCTCTTCGTGTTCCACATGGTGAAAAAGGAATAGTTGTTGGAGTCTCAATCCTAGATCGTAACAAGGGAGATGATTTAGGACCGGGAGTAATTGAAAAAATTACCGTAAAAGTAGCCCAAATTAGAAAGATTACGGTAGGAGATAAAATTGCAGGAAGGCATGGAAACAAAGGAGTTATTGCAAAGATTATGGCGACAGCTGATATGCCATATCTTGCTGATGGTACCCCTGTTGATATCATTATTTCACCGCTTTCGGTTCTTTCCCGTATGAATTTAGGCCAGTTACTAGAAGCTCATTTCGGTTTGGCACTTCAAATGAATAATAAAAAAGGTGCTTTTCCTGTTTTTGATCACATAACTGAAGACGAACTTGTTAGTGAGCTTAAATCTGCTGGATTACCAGTTAATGGAAAAGCAAGACTTATTGATGGTAGGACCGGTGAGGCATTTAAAGAGGATACTGTTGTTGGTATTGGTTATATCTTGAAGCTTACTCACATGGTTGAGGACAAGACTCATGCTCGTTCAACTGGTCCATACTCACTTGTTACACAACAACCATTGGGTGGTAAAGCACAAATGGGTGGACAGAGACTTGGAGAAATGGAAGTTTGGGCACTTGAGGGTCATAGGGCTCAACATATACTGCAGGAAATGTTGACCATCAAGTCTGATGATATAGTTGGTCGTGCTAAAGCATTTGAAGCAATTGTTAAAGGAACAGAAATTCCAGAGTCAACGATTCCAGAGTCTTTCAAAGTTTTAGTCCGTGAATTAAATGCGCTAGGCTTAAATATTATTCCAAAAGGTGTTACACTTGCAGCTATTGCTCCTGAGGATGATGTAAAAGAAGGGATTAAATTTGCAGAAGAACTTGGCGCAGAAGCTGTTGCTACTGATGAGTTACTTGACCCAAAAGGAAATATGGAGGTAATCGATGCTAACTAATACATTAGATACATTATTTGAGTTAAAAAACTTAGAAGATTTTGCAACTTTAGCAATTAAACTTGCATCCCCCGATGATATTAGAAAATGGTCAAGGGGTGAGGTTACAAAACCTGAAACTATTAACTATAGAACATTAAAGTCTGAAAAAGACGGCCTTTTTGATGAAAAAATATTTGGCCCTACTAAAGATTGGGAATGTTATTGTGGAAAATATAAAAGAATTAGATATAAAGGTGTAATTTGTGATAAATGTGGAGTTGAAGTTACACAATCTCGCGTAAGACGCGAAAGAATGGGACACATTAGTCTTGCTTGTCCTGTAGCTCATATATGGTTTTTCAAAGGTGCTCCATCAAAGATTTCTACAATTTTAGGAGTTGCTCCACGCGCCATTGAACAAGTTATTTATTTTGCAAGATATTTGAGCTTAAATGTTAATGAAGACAAAAAGAAAGATGCAATCAAGATTTTAGAAACAGCACTAGCTGATAGTGAAGCCCAGATTTCAAACAGTTTCAAAGAGAAGAAAGATATATTGTCGGTTGAGGCTCAAAAAGCAAGAGAAAAAATTGAAGGAAAAATAAAAGACAAAGAACAATTATCCCTTGCAATGTCTGAAATTGAGTTGGATGCCAGAAAGAAAGAGACATCACTTTCTGAAGATGAAAAATCAAATCTTTCCAGAAATTCGAGGTTATTCGAGAACCTCATAGGATTAGTTCGTGGACTTAAAACTTTAAGCATCTTGTCTGAGGAAGAATATGATGAACTTTACACATTTGGTGCAGCAGACTTCTTTGAGGCAAAAATGGGTGCAGAAGCTGTACTTCAGGTATTGGGTGAAGTTAATCTTGAAAAGTTATCAGCAGAACTAAGAGCCGAGGTCGATGAGACAAAAACAACAAGCACAAAATATATTAAAATTGTTAAAAGATTAAAACTTGTTGACGGACTCAAGAAATCAAAAACAGATCCAACCTGGATGGTTATGAAAGTTTTGCCAGTTTTGCCTCCAGACCTAAGGCCTATGGTGCAACTTTCTGGTGGTAGATTTGCAACAAGCGACTTAAATGATCTATATAGAAGAGTAATTAACAGAAATAACAGACTTAAACACTTAATTGGTTTAGGAGCTCCTGAAATAATTCTTCGAAACGAGAAAAGAATGCTTCAAGAAGCAGTTGATTCTTTAATTGATCAATCACAAAGAAAAGCCACAAGAAGGGCAAGGGGTAGACAACCATTAAGATCACTTTCTGACATGCTCAAAGGAAAACAGGGAAGGTTTAGACAAAATCTTCTTGGAAAAAGGGTAGATTATTCAGGCCGTTCGGTAGTTATTGTTGGACCTGATCTTAAACTTAATCAATGCGGTCTTCCAAAAGAAATGGCTTTGGAGATGTTTAAGCCATTTGTACTTCGTGAGATGATTGCCAGAGGAATTGCGCCAAACGTAAAATCTGCTAAGAATATGCTTGATAGAAGACCACCAGAAGTTTTTGATATTTTGGAGGAAATTACAAAAGATCATCCAGTTTTATTAAATCGTGCACCATCACTTCATAAACTTTCAATTTTGGCATTTTACCCAATTTTAATTGAAGGGAGTGCAATTAGGCTTCATCCTGCAGTTTGCTCAGGATTTAATGCTGATTTTGATGGTGATCAAATGGCAGTTCATGTCCCACTTTCTAAGATGGCAATAGAGGAAGCAAAAACTTTGATGTTACCCCAATACAACTTACTAAGGCCCTCTGATGGATCTCCGGTTTCAACACCAGCCAGTAAGGAAATGGCACTAGGTGTTTATTATTTAACATCAGTCGATACACTTTTAACAAAATATGAAACAATTTTTGCTGATAAAAATGAAGCAATTTCAGCCCATCAAACTGAATTAATTGAATTAAGACAGCCAATAATGACCAGAATTGACGGAAAAATTATTGAAACAACAGTCGGAAGAATTTATTTCAATGAAATATTACCCTCAGTTTTTGAATTTGTAAATGAATCTTGTACTTCAAGTGTTATTAAAAAATTGTTTAGTATTGCATATGCTAAATGTGACTCAGCAACAGTTGTTGAAATGATTGATGCTGTTAAGAATCTTGGATTTTCAGCTGGCACACTTTCAGGTATTTCATTTGGTGTTTTTGATGCAGTACTTCTTAAGGATAAATCAAAAATTATTAAAGAAGCAGAAGATAAAGTTGCCGAGATTGAAAACAACTTTAATATGGGATTAATTACACTATCTGAAAAGAAGAGAATGGTTCAGGAAGTTTGGCTTGAAGTTTCTGATGATATTGCAGAAAAAACTTGGGACTTAATGGAACCAACGAATCCAATTAGAGTTGTCATTGATGCTAAAGTAGGACGTGCAAGCAGGGACCAAGTCAAACAACTATCAGCCATGAGAGGTTTGGTCGTTGATCCAAATGGAAAAATTGTTGAACTTCCAATTAAGTCTAACTTTAGAGAAGGCTTGTCAGTATTTGAATATGTAACGTCCTCAAGAGGCTCAAGGAAAGGACTAACAGATACTGCTATTAAGACTGCTGATGCTGGATATTTAACCAGAAGACTTGTTGACGTTGCCCATGATTTAATTGTCAGACTTGTTGATTGTGAAACCCTTGAAGGGGTATCGATTAGAAAAGATGATAGACCAACGGTTTTTACAAATAGAATTACAGGAAGATATTTAGTAGAAGATGTCAAAGATTCAAAAGGAAAAATAATTGCTGTTTCTGGTGATATCGTTTCAGAAGAGCTGGCAGTTAAAATAGAGGCTGCAGTTGATGAGGTAACATTAAGATCACCTCTTACATGTGGCGCTCGTCATGGATTATGTAGCAAATGTTATGGTTGGGATATTTCAACCAAAAAAATTGTTGAACCAGGAACTCCAGTTGGAGTAATTGCAGCACAATCAATTGGTGAACCAGGAACACAACTTACACTACGTACAAAACACGCTGCAGGTGTTGCTGGAGCAGGTGTTGATGTTACCCAAGGTCTTCCAAGAGTTGAAGAATTGGTTGAGGCAAGGACTCCAAAGGTGGTATCAACCTTAGCTGAAATTTCAGGAAAAGTAGTTGTCTCTGAAAACGAAGATGGTTGGAAAGTTGTTGTACGTGGAATTGGTAAAACTAAAGAAGAAAGAGAATACTTACTTCCAAAAACACTAGAATTATCAGTCGTTGATGGTCAAACAATTGAGGCGGGCGATGTTCTTTCCAAAGGTCCACTTGATATTAAAGATATACTTTTGATTAAAGGTTTAAGAGCTGCACAAGAATATCTCGTTTCAGAACTTCAAAAAGTATATGAATCACAAGGTATTGGAATTAATGACAAGCATTTCGAAGTAATAGTCAGAAAAATGAGTGATGAGATAAGAGTGGTGTCAGCTGGGGACACATCATTCTTACCAGGTGAACTTTCAAGCAGAGCAACATTTGAAAGTGAAAATGAAAAGACGTTAGCTGCAGGTGGAGAACCGGCAACAGCGTCCCAAATAATTTTAGGAATTACTAGAAGATCACTATACACAGAAAGTTGGTTGTCAGCAGCATCATTTGAACAAACAACAGATGTATTAACAGAAAGTTCACTAATGGGAAGAGAAGACAAGTTACTAGGACTTAAAGAAAATGTCATTATTGGAAGACTTATCCCTGTAACAGCAGAAAAAGCCTTAATTAAAAATTAAATATGCCAACAGCAAATCAATTAGTAAGACACGGAAGAACAGCAAATAAAAAGAAGTCTAAAACAACTTCTTTGAAAAAGTGGTTTAATGCTAAGGACCGTGAATTTGGAGAAGAATCATCACCTTTTAAAAGAGGTGTGGTTTTAACTGTTAGAACACAGACACCAAGAAAACCAAACTCAGCTTTAAGAAAAGTTGCAAGGGTAAGACTTTCAAACAAACAGGAAGTTACAGTTTATATTCCAGGAGAAGGTCATGAACTAGCAGAACATTCAGTAGTTTTGGTAAGGGGTGGAAAGGTTAAGGATTTATCAGGTGTAAAATACACTGTAGTTCGCGGAAAATTGGACACAACTGGAGTAACTGGTCGAAAAACATCAAGGTCAAGATATGGTGTTAAAAAAGATCAAGGAGGAGTAAAAAAATAAGCGAAGCTTGTTTTAGAAACTAAAATAATATGCCAAGAAAAGGACCAGCAAGAAAAAGATTAGTTGAAGTAGATCCTATTTATGGAAGTCGTTTAATTGCCAAACTCATAAACAGGAGTATGTATGATGGTAAAAAATCAGTAGCTCAAAAAGAAATTTATAGAGCCTTAGAGATTATTACTGAAAAAACAAAATACCTGCCCGGTGGCAAGGCGGGAGAGCCAACAAAAATATTTGAACAAGCAATTGAAAACATTAAGCCAGAAATGGAAGTTAGAGCTAAAAGGGTTGGTGGTGCAGCCTATCAAGTTCCAATGCAGGTTAGAGGAGAAAGAAAAGAATCCTTGGCAATTAGGTGGCTTGTTGCAGCTGCGAGAGCTAAATCTAATTCAGAATTCCACACATATGGTGAAAAAATGGCTCAAGAATTAATGGATGCATCAAAAGGTGAAGGTGGAGCAGTAAGAAAGAGACAAGAGATGGAGAGGTCAGCAGAAGCAAACAAGGCATTCAGTCATTTTAAGTGGTAAATTTTTTCTAATCATTATCTATCGTCTACATACTTAAAATCTTCTTCAGTTGGCTTTAACCCACACAATGAACAACTTCCACATAGACTAGCAGCATCCTTTTTATAACTATCAGCCTCAGTGTCTTCTACCCAAACCTCATCACCATCATTTGGACATTGTTCTCCCCTAGCAATTCTTGCGTTTATATCTACTGCTTTTAGACCTGTTAACCTACCTTTCCAACATTTCTTTAAGACGAGAACTTCCATTATGTGGCAATAATACCATTATTAATAATATATATCCATTGAACTCATCTCTAACCTCTGCTACAATCACTCTTACTCCAGTTTGTTTTTATTAATATATAATTATTTCTAATGATAGAAAAACATGCTTTTGGCGACTTTGTTCCGAAAAATACAAAATATTTAATGCTTGGCAGTTTTACGGCCAAAAAGTCTGATACAGATTTATCGTATGATTGGTTTTACTGTACAAAAAGAAATCAATTTTGGGCCATTATTGAAAAGGTTTACAACCTAAATCTTCCAGATAAAGAATCAAAAGTAAATTTATTTACAAGATTGGGAATAGCATTTTCAGATATGATTTTAACCTGTGAGCGAAAAGACAATAACAGTTCAGATCTAAATTTAATAAATTTTACATATAATAAAGCGGGTGTTAGAAAAATAGTGTCTGAAAATAATATTGAAAAAGTATTTTTTTCTAGTCGTTTTGTTGAAAAAGAATTTAAAAGTAAATTCAAAGAGTTAATAAACGATTTTTCAAACGTTGAATTTATTACATTACCCTCGCCATCTCCAAGATATGCTGCAATGAGCAAAGATCAAAAGATTAAAAAATATAAAGAAGTATTTCCAAAATTGAATAGCTAAACTGCAACCTTATTTTTTAGGCTTTTTAATTGACCAATAAACAGTAAAAAATACAACAACAAATACGGTTGCAATCATTGCAATTGTACTTGTTTTTTCGTCCCAGATAAAGTTCATATTATTTAACTACTTTTGAATTCAGCGCAATATAACCTATGATTAATGCAACAAAACCTATCAATATTAAACTAGTATTCCAGCTGATTATACTTATCATATCTTATATATAAACATTCATATTTTGATTCTTAATTTTACACTAAAGTACAAAAATACCAAACTAAAGATGATTGATCCAAGTTTTTGAGATGGTATTTGAGTTAATATTGCAGAAATCATAAGCCCAACTGCAACATTGTTACTAAATTCAGAAATTGATTGCGCCTCAGTTTTCTTTAGCTTAATTACCATCAGATTTATATTACCACGTTTTAATTCTTGAATTTTGCAGAGAGAGAGAGTACTATTTGGTTTGTTATGAGTGAAAATTCAGACAGTTCAAAATTTCAGTTACTTTCAGAGGGTCAAGAATCAACAGCAATTCCGGTTGCTAGTTGGTATGAATTATTAGATACAGAAAAATTAAAAGGGGTTAAAGAATTTGATGGAGATGAACCTGGTATTTTTGAAGACGAAACAGGTCGAGCATATCGAGTTGATTTTAGAAAACAAGCTGAGGGAACTGTTAATACTATTGAAAAATTACCCGAATTTGCAAATATTGTTGCAATTACTTCAGAAGAAAAAGCAAAATTAATCAAATAGTTTTGTATTCCATTGACAATTATTATTCACGGTTTATGATTAATTAATGGGAAAGATGCTTTCGACTGATGATATAGGTAGCTATTTTGCTGAAGCATTGAGAGAAGTTGCCATGCCTGCATTTGACAACATAACTGAAAAACTAGGGAATTTGGAATCTGATGTTAAAACATTAAAATCTGATATGAAAGATGTCAAAAATAGATTAGGAAATGTTGAAGATGAACTAAAAGATGTAAAAGAAGACATGACTACAAAGGATGATTTGAAAAAACTTGAAGATAGAATTATAACAAGAATAGATAGAATGTCAGATGTTCAAGAAAATTTAACTGAAAGAGTTGAAACTTTAGAATCAGGTTCTCCAATTGCCTTCGCATAACTCCATATTGAATTTTGATCAGAGAGAGAGTAATATTTGCTTACAATGGCAGTTCAAATAGGCTCAGGTAATCTAGCAGAGGGTGATTTACCAACAATGGCTATTGAATCAAGTGAAATCAAAAAAGTGATGAAAGTAGGGATAGCCAAACAACGTGATGCTTCAATGAAGTTACATGATGATCCTGACGCACAAGAAGCAGAGTTTAAAAGACTCGATGAACTTGCAGAGAAACTTGGTGTTTCATAATTCTCAGATTGAATTAGATTCCCACTCCTGATACAATCACTCTTGCTCCACAAGGAGTTTTTGTGTGTTAGATTTTCTATATATCTAATCACTTTATATCTTTTAAAAAATGGCAGAAGAAGCAAAGAAAAAGTCCGCAATGGTTATGACGGCTACCAAAGACCGTAATGTCTCGCTGGATAAAATTCGAAACCTTGGAATTATTGCTCACATTGACGCAGGTAAAACAACAACTACAGAAAGACTTCTTTTTGAAACAGGTAGAACATACAAACAAGGATCAGTAGATGATGGAACAACGGTTACTGACTGGATGGTTCAAGAAAGAGAAAGAGGGATAACTATTGTTTCAGCCGCAATCACCGCCTTTTGGGATTTAAAAGAAGATTCATCAGTAGAGAAAGGTCATTACAGAATAAATTTAATTGATACTCCTGGACACATTGATTTTACTGCAGAGGTTGAAAGATCCTTAAGAGTATTAGACGGTGCTTTGATGGTCTTTGATGGTAGAACTGGTGTTGAATCACAGTCTGAAACTGTTTGGAGACAAGCAGATAAGTACAAGGTTCCAAGAATCTGTGTACTTAACAAGCTTAACTTAATTGGAGCTGATTTTGATGGTTCTATTGCATCAATTCGTGAAAGACTAAAGGCAAACGCCTCACCTGTTACCTATCCAATTGGACAAGAACATGCACATCGTGGAGTTATCGATCTTATCAAAATGAAAGCCTTTACATATAAAGCAGTAGAGGACGCAAAACTTAATGAGGAAGAAATTCCAGCAGATTTAGTAGAAACTGCTAAAAAGTACAGACAACAACTAATAGATGCGATATCAGAGTTTGATGATGAAACACTGGCTAAATACTTAGAAGGTGTAGAACCAACCGAAGTGGAAATTAAAAGAGCAATTAGAAAAGGTGTTATAGCAGGTAAATTCTTCCCAGTCTTTGGTGGAGACAACAGATCTGCTGAATCTCAGCTACTCCTAGATGGTGTAGTTCAATACTTACCATCTCCAATCGATCTTGAACCGATTGAAGGAACAAATGCAAAAACAGGGGAAATAGAGCATAGAGAGAGAAACAATGAAGCACCATTTAGCGGTATTGCCTTTAAGGTTGTTACTGATCCACATGTAGGAAGACTTTTGTATGTTAGGGTCTACTCAGGAATTTTAAAAACTGGCCAAACTGTTTATAACGCAAATAAACAAACAACAGAGAGAATTGGAAAACTTGTTCTTCTTCATGCAGATCAAAGGGAATTAATTGAAGAAGCATATGCAGGAGAAATTGTTGCTGTCGTTGGTATGAAAGATACAACAACAGGTCACACAATTTGTGACCCTGCACATCCTATCCATTTGGAATCTATTAATTTCCCAGAACCAGTTATTTCTCTTGCAATTGAACCTGCAACTAAAGCTGATCAAGAAAAAATGGGACTAGCTTTAAATAAACTTTCAGATGAAGATCCAACATTTAAAATTAAAAGTAATCCCGAAACTGGCCAAACAATTATTGCAGGAATGGGAGAACTTCAACTTGAAGTTTTGGTTGATAGAATGAAAAGAGAGTTTAATGTTGTTGCTAACACTGGCGCTCCACAGGTTGCTTACAAGGAAACAATTAAGAAATATGCAGAGGGAGAAGGAAAGTATATTAGGCAAACTGGAGGTCGTGGACAGTATGGACACTGTTTGATTAAAGTTGAACCAAGAGGCAGAGGTGAAGGATTTGAATTTAAATCAGAAATTAAAGGGGGAAGTATCCCGCAAGAATATATTCCTGCAATTGAAAAGGGTATCAAAGAGAAACTTGAAAATGGAATTATGGCGGGCTATCCGATGGTTGATATTAAGGCAATTGTTTATGACGGAAGTTATCACGATATCGATTCCTCTGAAATGTCATTTAAGATTGCAGGATCCCTTGGTGTTGAGGATGCTATAAGAAAAGCTGACATGTGTCTTCTTGAGCCTATTATGAAAGTTGAGGTCTTTACCCCAGCAGAATACATGGGAGATGTTATGGGAGATTTGTCTTCAAAAAGAGCACAAATTTCAGGGACAGAAGAAAAAGGAGGGGAAACTGTTGTTCTTGCAACAGCTCCTCTTGCCGAGCTTTCAGGTTATGCAACTAAACTAAGGTCCCTTACACAAGGAAGAGCAAGAGCATTCGTAGAACCTTCTCATTATGAAGAAGTTCCATCCCACATTGCAGCACAAATAGTTGCAAAGGCTGGAAAAGTTGAAATGGCTAGAGGATAACCCCACTTCGTGGAATTTTTAATTTCCAATTTACAATTTTCAACCACGAAGAGGCAAGCTATGCTTATCAATTTATAATTTTCAATTACAGAAGTGTCATTGCGAACGAAGTGAAGCAATCTTCTTGTTGGCAAATTAATTATCTAATTTTAATTTGCTTGAGCAAATGTGGACTTATAAATATTCAAGATATCATCTTTTTCACCAAGACTTTGACCGCTAGTAATAGAGTTAATAACATTTGATAATGCAATTTTCGTATCTACCAACTTTTCTAAATCTCCTGAAGTTTTTGAGATTAAGCCATCTCCTTCAAAATTAATACTAGAACTTTTATCTGATAATCCATTAAAATTTAAGCTTCCCCCTTTCAGTTCACCATGGGCAGTAATTTCAAGGTTAAGCACACATCTATTTGATTCATTACCTTTTCGAGTTAAACGCAATTTAACTTGCTCAGTATTTATATCCGCAACATAACCAACTAATGCAACTCCATTTTTTTCTTCGAGATCTGCATCAACTGCAATATGCGAAGCCACTAAAGTTCTAACTGTATGCTTCTTGCCTTTAGCTTCTAAAGACAGGTTAGATCCAGGTAATGTTCCAATTAAATCGACCAGCGCACGCCCTATTTTCTCAAAGTCACCGTGACCCATATCTTCTGCAACTCTTGAGCCGTACTCTTCAAGTATCGCTTGTTCATGACTAGTTGTTTCCCGACCACCCATTTGAAGATTTTTTAAAGCAGAGATGAAGCCCTCTTTATTAATTACCTCTCCTGTTGTGTCAGTATGCATAATTGTAAATATATCACTGACTAAGCCGCAATACAATATGTTGATATATGAATTGTTCAATTCTGGATATTTAAATCAATATATTTGTTGTTTTTGAATAAAAAATTAAATTTTTCTGTATCTTCCTCAATCCATTTTTGTTCTTCCTCTGTTTCATATTCACTCTTTTTGGCATAAAAATGACCGTAGATTTCATTTTTTCCACGCTTTTTCTCAAAATAAATTTCAGCCAGTTTTCCGTTTACTTTTGCAAAACACCACATAAATATATTCTAGCAAATTAATTATTGAATTTTTGCTGTGTGTGTGTGTGATAATCCAACTAATATGGGAGAACCTGTACCGAATGGTGAATTAAGTAAATTTAAATCTCCACAATGGATAACGTTGGATGATGGATCATACAAAGTAGCTCAGATTGAAGCTAGAAAGTCTTTGAATCGATCTGATTATTTAGTGAGTAAAAAAGTAATTTTATATCCATCTATAGATGGAAAACCTGATCCACTTGCAAAGGTACATTATGATTTATTGTCAGCAGTATCTAACAGAGAGGCTGATAGAAATGGATTAGGAACAGGTCTTGCCACTGGATTGTTTAATGCTGAAGCCAATATCAAAATGATCTATTTTGCTGTACCTCGCGATAGGCGTGAACTACTTGATGTGCGTGATGCCATTATTACCGAGACAAACAATATGATAGCAACACTCAATGGAAATAAATTTGTTCCAACTAGAGTGTGAATTAAATAATCTTTTGGTGGTTGACACTTTTTATTAGCTTCAACTATAATACAATCTCTTGAGGCAAATATACGTCTCTTGTTTTTTGAACGAGTAAACAATATAATACAAACATGGCAGCAGATACAAAACAAAAATTTGATAGGACAAAGACCCATTTAAACATTGGTACTATTGGTCATGTCGATCACGGTAAGACCACATTAACAGCTGCTATTACCACAGTTCTTGCAAAAAACTTCCCAGGTGGAGTAAATAAAGCTTATGCATTTGACCAAATTGATTCAGCTCCAGAAGAAAAACAAAGAGGAGTTACAATCAATATTGCTCATGTTGAATACGAAACAGCAAAAAGGCACTATGCTCACATTGATGCTCCAGGACACGCAGATTATATCAAGAACATGATTACAGGTGCTGCACAAATGGATGGAGCAATCCTTGTTGTTTCAGCTCCAGATGGCCCAATGCCTCAAACAAGAGAACACGTTATTTTAGCAAGACAAGTTAACGTTCCATGCTTAATGGTTGCACTTAATAAGTGTGATGCAATGGATGATCCAGAACTTCTAGAATTAGTCGAAGCAGACATTAGAGAACTTCTAAACAAATATCAATTCCCAGGAGACACTACTCCAATCGTCAGAGTTTCGGCACTTAAAGCTCTTGAAGGTGATGCAGAAGCAGAAAAAGGAATTTTGAAGCTTATGGAAACTGCAGATGAATTCATCCCAGATCCAGTAAGAGACATTGAAAAGCCATTCTTAATGCCTGTTGAAGATGTATTTTCAATTTCAGGCAGAGGAACAGTTGTTACCGGAAGAGTTGAAAGAGGAGTAATCAAAGTAAACGAGGAAATAGAAATAATTGGTATAAAGCCAACAGTTAAATCAGTTGTTACAGGTCTTGAAATGTTTAGAAAGCTACTTGATGAAGCAATGGCAGGTGACAATGTTGGAGTTCTTCTTCGAGGAATAGATAAAGAGGCTGTTGAAAGAGGGCAAGTTCTAGCAAAATCAGGGACAGTTACACCACATACAGAGTTTGAAGCAGAAGTTTATATATTATCTAAAGATGAAGGTGGAAGACATACACCATTTTTCACGGGTTATAAACCACAATTCTTTATCCGAACAGCTGACATCACAGGAGACGTCAAACTTGCAGAAGGTGTTGAGATGGTTATGCCAGGAGATTCGGCTAAAATGACAGTTAAGTTAATAGTACCTGTGGCTATGGAAGAAGGACTTAGATTTGCAATTCGAGAAGGTGGTCACACAGTAGGGGCTGGTGTCATCACCAAAATAATCGCTTAATTTTTTAATCGCACACTAATATGCAACGACTTAGAGTTAAGCTTAAAGCTTACGATCATAGAGTAATTGACGAGGCAGCTTCAAAAATTATTGACGCAGTCTTGGCAACTGGTGCTAAAATTGCAGGACCAATTCCACTTCCAACAGATAGAACTTTAATGTCTGTTAAAGAATCTCCATTTACAGACAAAGATGCTCAAGAACATTATGAAGTTTTAATTCACAAAAGATTAATTGATATTAATGATCCAACCCCAAGAACAGTTGATGCACTTTCTAATATGGATCTTCCAGCCGGCGTTTCTATCGAAATCAAAATGTAAATGAAGAACCATCAGTTTACGCAGGTGGTTTCTGTTCACTCAAACTTAAGTTTTGAATGATAAACTAGTAATTATTTACAATATAGCCTCAAATTGCAATATCATAATAGATCAGATAGTCACTAGTATATTTGGGTATGCTAGAAATTGACATCTGTAGTATATGCTAGTATACTAGCATATATGGATGTAATAAAAAAGGAAAAAATATATAATTACCTTCAAGAACAAATTGCCCAAGCTGACTTTAGAGCTCGAGCGTACGTTTTTGATGAAAAGAATAGTAAAAATCCTAGGAGAAATTGCTATATAAAATTGAAAATGTATTTAGATGATTTTTTAAGAGGTAATGTTGCTATCAGGTGGATCACAATGCCTGGATTCAGAGGTGTAGGTAAAACTACCTTGCTATCACAGTTGTATTTTGAATTAAATAATATTGATTGTTATAAACTTTATCTTACGGTAGACCAAGTTACACAGATATTAGGAGTATCATTACAAGAAGTTCTAGAAGTATATGAAGAGATTGTTGGCATGGCTCTTGAGAGACTAGATAAACCAATAATATTGTTTTTAGATGAAATTCAATATGATAAAAAATGGGGAATTACTTTAAAGGGGATATTTGACAGATCAAACAAAGTATTTATTTTTGCAACTGGATCTTCAGCTTTATCGATTCAAAATAATCCAGATGTTGCAAGGCGTGCTATTACAGAAAAGCTTTATCCAATGAATTTTACTGAATATTTAAAAATTAATATGGGAAAGTTTGAAATAAAAGGATTAGCCTCTAGACTCAGAAAAATTCTTTACGAATCAAACAATGCAACAGAAGTTTTTGACGGTTTAAAAATACTTGAACCAGAAGTCAGAAAATATTGGATGGGAGTTGAGAGGCTTGAGATAGATCGTTTTGTGAAATATGGCACATTACCATTTGCAGTGAAACTTAAAAATGAAGGACTGGTTTATGATCAGATTAAAAAGATATTAGATAGAGTAGTGAGTACAGACATGATTGAAATAAGTCAATTTACAAATGAAATTATTTCAAGAATTCCAGAAGTATTATACTCAATATCTAGTTACGAAGTGGTTAGTGTGACCAATCTCGCTACAGATCTTGGTATAAGTAAAATTACACTAACGGACATTTTGGCTTCGCTTGAAAAGACAGAAACAATAACTCGAGTATATCCGTATGGAGCACATACATCACAAATTAGAAAACCATCCAAATATTTGTTTTCATCTCCAGCATTTAGGGCGATGTATCATAATTTTATCGGAAATATAATTGATAAATCGTCATACATGGGCAAGCTCTTAGAAGATACTGTGGGTATGTATCTTGTTAGATATTTATCAAATAGAAATTATTCATTGACATATGATAGTTCTATGGGTGGGGCTGATTTTATTGCTAAAGTTGGATCAAAAAATATTATTATAGAGGTAGGGTATGGGGAAAAAGGATTTACTCAGATTATGGAAACTTTTAAAAGAGTTAAGGCTAAATATGGAATGTCTGTATCAATGAGTCCATTAATATTAAATGAAGAAAAAACAGCTGTAGCAGTCCCACTTTCATACTTTTTGATTACTTAAATCTTATTTTTTTCAAATATCTTATCCAAATTTTATTAATAGTCATGTTTGTAATTAAAAAATAATTTACTTAAACAACGAAACAATTGCGAAAATATAAAATATGGTAATGGCCAGTCCCAATACAAAAAAGAATAATCCAGCAAACCTGGATATTAATGATTTTACCTCTTTTGTCCAATGTGGAAGCATCGTAGACATTCTAATATAACCTGTAACTACTGCCCAAATACCAATTACCATGGAATCAATTCCTACAAGTAATATACTTATAGTGCTAATATAATCAAACCAATCATTTTTTAAAAAAATTCCTCCAACTGAGCTTAAAAACGAGACAACTAATGTATACCTAAAATAATTAGCAACATTCATTGCAATTCTTTTTTTTCGTGTTTCTGAAAAATGGAACATAATTGGTTAACTTGAATAATATTAACATATTTAAGGATTTGTGATAAAATAAAATTGGTTTATGGAAATATCAAAATTAACGGAAATTACGGTAGGTAACGAAATACGTACTATCAGAGTTTCTGAAGCAAAATTATTAGATCCAAACGCTGATATTCAATATGCTTTAGAACCTGAAAAATATAATAATTATGGAACTATTGTTTTTGGTAGAAATCCCAATATTGACAATAAAGATACTTTTGAGTCGCCCGAAACATATAATGTTAAAGTTATCGGTGAAAATGGACAAGTATTAAGACACACTGAATGTCACAGAAGAGAATTTGCACTTACAGTTAATAAAGAAAAATTTGGTAACAAAGGATTATTTTTAACTAATTTAGATGAAGATGTTATGTTTTTGGGATCTGGTAAGAACAGATTAGAGTTATCTGCGGGGTCAGGAATGGTTGTTGATACTGATAAATATTCTGCTGGTTTCTGGGTAGCCATGGGTAGGACTTTTAAAATAAAATTCAATATGCAGACCTCCGTTGATTCAGCGACTTCTCCAGTAATAGCTTTTAAACCAATGAGGGTTGGTTTAGTTTAATTCAAATTAACAAATATTGGATTTTGTGTAAGTTACTTTTCAATTGATTCTATTTTTATCTTGTGCCTAATATACCTTGAAAGCGTGGCTTGATACAAGTCATATAGTTTGATATAATTCTCCAATAGAAATTATGGAGGTGTATTTAACAAGATAGCCTCAAGAAAGAATGCTAAAAGCAGGATAAGCGCTTTTACGGCGCTTTTATTTTTTTTCTAAACAAAACACGCGGCAAAATGAAAACATTATTTGGTACAAAAGGAGTAATGACACAGACCTTCATAGAAGGTTTTAGGATTCCTGTTACAAAGGTAATACTAGGGCCATGTGTTGTTACTCAAATTAAGAATAAAGAAAAAGATGGTTACTGGGCAGTTCAATTAGGATTCGGAACAAAAAAACTCAAAAATACTTCAAAACAACTTCAAGGACACTTTAGCAAGGTAACAGGTGACAGGAAACAGGAAACAGGTTATCCAAGATACATTAAAGAAATAAGACTTGATTCAGAACCTAAATATAATGTTGGTGATATTGTGACTGTTGGCGATATATTCAAAAAAGGAGATGTTGTTTCAGTGACTGCAATTAATAAAGGCAAAGGTTTTGCTGGAGGTGTTCGCAGGTTTAATTTTAGAGGAGGACCTAAGACTCATGGACAAAGCGATCGTCATAGAGCTCCCGGATCTGTTGGACAAACTACAACCCCAGGTAGAGTTTATAAAGGTAAAAGAATGGCAGGAAGAATGGGTGGAGTACAAGTCACAATTAAAAATGTTCACGTAGTTGAGGTCGACAAAGAAAAAAATGAAATTTTAATTTCGAGTCCAATCCCAGGAAGAACTGGAATTTTTTTAACAGTACACAAAATTAAATCCGGTTCTCTTAAAGACCTAGAACACGAAGTAGTCGTCGCAACTGTTGTAGAAACTGAAGCACCAAAAGAGGAGGTAAAAAGTGAAAGCTAAATTATATACAGGTAAAGGTGTATTTAAAAAGGAAGTAGCAATTCCAAAAAGTTTTGATTCTAAGGCTTCTAAATCATTATTAGATCAAACAATTAGAGTTTTTGAAGATAATACCCATTTTGGTCTTAATAAGGTTAAAACAAGATCAGAAGTAAATCTAACCAAGAAAAAGTTATATAAACAAAAAGGTACAGGAGGAGCAAGACATGGTGCAAAATCAGCCCACATTTTTGTAGGTGGTGGGGTTGCTCATGGACCGACTGGAATGAAGAGAAAATTAAATTTACCAACAAAAATGAAGAAAACAGCACTTTTACTTTCTTTTGCAAAGAAGTTTAATGATGGAAGAGCAGTCTTAGTAGAAGGACTTAATAAAGTAAAAAAGACAAATGAGGCAAGTAAAATTGTTGAGGCAGTTAAAAAAACACTTGGTTTAAAAACAAAAGTAGTTCTTGTTTTAACAACCAAAGACATGAAACTTGCAAAAGTGTATAGAAACATTAAAGACTTAACTGTTAAAGAGTTTTCATCTCTAAATGCATTTACTGTTTTGAGCGCTAGTATGTTAATGATGGATAGTAATTGTTTTGAAATAAAAGAAGTAAAAGTAACTAAAAAAGTAGCAAAGAAATCAATAAAATGAATATATGAACATTATGAATATAAAACCTATTTATACAGAAAAAAGTTTAGGACAAGCAAAAAATGGCCTATATTCTTTTTGGTTTTTACCAAAGTTTTCTAAAAATCAAATAAAGATAATTTTAGAAAAAACATTAGATATCAAAATTGATTCTATAAAAACCCAAAATTATAAAAAAATGATAACAAGAACAATGAGGGGTACAAGAAAAACAATAAAAGCAATGAAAAAAGTTTTAATAACTTTAAAATCAGGAAAAATTGAGTTGTTCGAAGAGACAAAATCTAAATAAAAATACCCATGTCAAAACTTAAATTTATATTAAAAAAGAATTCAGGTAGAAGTAAAGGTACTATTACAGTTAGACATCAAGGTGGACGCAGTAAAAGATTTATGAGGGTTATTGATTTTAAAAGAAATAAAAAAGATATGTGGGCTAAAGTTGAAGCTATTGAGTATGATCCAAACAGAAATGCAAGGATAGCAAAATTAGTTTACTTAGATGGCCAAAGATCATATATAATAGCACCCGTAGACTTAAAAAGCGGGATGAAAGTAATTGCGTCAAGCGATGCTCCTCTTGAAGTAGGCAACTGCTTGCAGTTGTCAAGAATTCCAGTTGGAACTGCAGTTCACAATATTGAAATAAGACCAGGAAAAGGTGGGCAGATAGCAAGAGGTGCAGGAATAGTTGCCTTTGTTTTTGGAAAAGATGATACATCTGTTCTTATTAAAATGCCGTCGACTGAGATAAGAAAGTTTGATCCTGCCTGTACTGCAGTAATTGGTCAAGTTGGAAATGTTGATGAAAAGAATAAAAATAGAAGAAAAGCAGGAGCAAATAGATGGAGAGGTATAAGACCATCTGTTCGAGGCGTTGCAATGCATCCTAATGCTCATCCACATGGAGGTGGAGAAGGTAGAAGTGGGGTTGGGCTTAAATATCCAAAAACACCATGGGGTAAGAAAGCTGTTGGAAAAACAAGAAGTCCAAGGAAATATTCAGACGAATTAATAGTTAGTGGACGTAAGAGAGGAGTTAGAGGTTTAACAAAATAAGCGAGAGCTTGTTTTAATAAATTAAAATAATATGAGTAGAAGCGCTAAAAAAGGACCATATGTAGACTTAAGACTTATTAAAAAACTTGAGAAGGGTATGGGTGTAAAAGAAAACCCAATCAAGACATGGTCAAGGTCAAGTCAGATCCCACCAGAATTTGTAAATAAATATTTCCAAGTTCACAACGGAAAAATTTTTATTGAAGTTTTTGTCAGCGAAGATATGGTAGGTCACACTTTAGGAGAGTTTTCACCAACCAGAACATTTAAAGGACATGGAGAAGTTGTTAAACGTACAATGGATAAGACCTAACGGTCTTGGCCAATTATGAATTGGTAAAACTAAATATGGAATTTAAATCAGAACAAAAACATCTACTACTAAGCCCTAGAAAAATTAGACCAGTTGTTGATGTCATTAAAAAATTAACACCAGTTAAAGCACTTGATGTTTTACCTTTTGTTAAGAAAAGAGCATCTGAGTTTTTGTTTAAGGTAATCAAGTCTGCTTTGGCAAACGCTGTTCAAAAGGGAGCTGATGTTAACAGTTTAATATTTAAAGAAATACAAATTGGTGAAGGTCCAAGGCTTAAGAGAGGTCAGCCAGTGTCAAGGGGTCGCTGGCACCCAATTAAGAAAAGAATGGCACACATAAAAGTAATTTTAATGACGAAGAAAGGAACAAAAGATGGGACAAAAAGTTAATCCAATTGGTTTTAGAGTAGGAAGAATGACTGGATGGAAATCTAGATGGTTTTCAGATAGTGGAGTATATAAAGATTTATTGTTAGAGGACATTAAAATCAGAAAAGAGTTAATGAAGAGATTATCTCCTGCTGGAATTGTAGGTGTAGAAATTGAAAGACAACCAAAAAGTTTAGTAGTAATAGTTACTGTTTCAAGACCAGGAGTAGTTATTGGTCGAGGTGGTTCAGGAATTGAAGAGTTAAAGAAATTTATAGTAACGTTATTAAAGGATAGTAAGGCAACAAAAGTTTCAAATATTAAAATTGATTTAAAAGTTAATGAAGTCAAAAACTCTGAACTTTCAGCTTACTTAGTTGCAGAAAGAATAGTATCTGATTTGGAAAAGAGAATCCCACATAGAAGATCAGTTACTAAAGCAATGGAAAGAATAATGGGCGCAAGAGCAGGAGGGGTAAAAATAGTTCTAGCTGGTCGTATTAATGGAGCAGAAATTGCCAGAGTTGAAAAATTCCATCAAGGATCAGTTCCAACTCAAACATTAAGAGAAGATATTGATTATGCAGAAAGACCAGCTCTAACCAGAAGAGGTTATGTTGGAGTTAAAGTTTGGATTCACAGAAAGGAAGAAAATTAATGTTAGCTCCTAAAAGAGAGAAATTTACAAAAAATATGAGAGGAAGAAGAAGAGGAACTGCTCTTCGTGGAAGTTCAGTCTCTTTTGGAGATTTTGGTTTAAAATCAATGGAGGTTGCATGGGTTACTGCAGCGCAAATTGAAGCAGCAAGAAAGGCAATCTCACATCACTTAAAAAGAGGTGGTAAAGTTTGGATTAGAATTTTCCCTGACAAACCAGTTTCAGGCCGTGCAGCAGGAAAAAGAATGGGTGGGGGAAAAGGAGATGTAGAAAGACATGTAGCAGTTGTAAAACCGGGAAGAATTATGTTTGAAGTAGCTGGTGTTGCTGAGAAATTAGTTAAAGAGGCATTTATTAGAGCATCAGCAAAATTACCAGTAACAACAAAAATGGTATCAAAGTAATTATATGAAGATCAAAGAAATAAAAGACCTAAAAACAAAGACAGTAAAAGATTTAGAAACACTGGTTTCCAAAAAGAAGCTTGAACTTGTCAAAAATACGGTTAAAATAGCAGGAGGCAAAGAAAAGAATTTAAAAGTTGCATGGATATTGAGAAAAGAAATAGCACAAATTATGACAGTGATTAAAACGAAGGGATTAGAGGGAAAATAATTATATGAAAATATATCAAGGAAAAATAACAGGATTGAAGATGGCAAAAACTATATCAGTAGATGTAGAGAGATTTTTGGCCCATTCTTTATACAAGAAAAGATTTAAAAGAAGTAAAAGATATCAAGTTCATTCAGAAATTGAACATAAAATTGGTGATGTTGTTAGATTTATTGAATGTCCACCAATCAGCAAAACAAAAAGATGGATTGAAGTAGCAGCTAAAAAAGGAAAGGTACAAAAATAACATGGTTCAATTAAGGTCTTATCTAGTACCAGCAGATAATTCAGGTGCAAAGAAGTTGATGATAATTGGTGTTCCTGGAAGACTAGGCAAAATTGCTTCCCTTGGACAAGTTGTTTTGTGTGTAGTTAAAGGTTGTGATCCAAATGGCACAGTAAAAGACCATGAAAAAGTAAAAGTATTAATTGTTAGAACTAGAAAAGAAGTTAAAAGATTTGATGGAACTTATGTCAGGTTTGATGATAATGCAGGTGTCATAATTGATAAAGGTGGTTTACCACTTGGAACAAGAGTGTTGGGTCCAATTGCAAGAGAAGTAAAAGAAGCAGGTTTTCACAAAATTGCATCACTTTGTAAAGAAGTGGTTTAACTATATGATCAAATTTAAAGTTGGAGATACAGTAAAAATAACAGCAGGAAAAGACAAAGGTCGTGAAGGTAAAATTGAAAAATTGCTACCAAAACACAACTCAGTTATAGTTCCTGAAGTTAATATGTATAAAAAACATGTCAAAGGGCAACAGGGTGGTGTAAAAGCAGGCATGTATGATATTCCTAGGCCATTAAATCTAGCTAAAGTTGCATTAATTTGTCCAAACTGCAAAAAACAAACAAGAGTTGGAATTGAAATGAACAAAGAGACAAAAGTTAGAGTATGTAGAAAATGTGGAAAACAAATTTAATATGTCAAGATTAAAACAAAAATATCAAGAAGAAATAAAGAAAGCTTTAATGGAAGAGTTTTCAATTAAAAATATTATGGCTATTCCTGCATTAAAAAAGATAAATATCAATGTAGGTATTGGTGACTTGCTTAAAAATAAAGAAGGTAAAGAAGCATTATCAAAAGACATGGCATTAATTGTCGGTCAAAAGTTATCAGAAAGAAAAGCAAAGATCTCAGTTGCAACATTCTCGGTTCGTGAAGGTATGGTTGTTGGTTTATCTGGAACAATTAGAGGAGAGCGTATGTATGATTTTTTTGATAAATTTGTTAATATAGTCCTTCCTCGTCTTCGTGATTTTAGAGGAGTAAAAAGGACTAGCTTTGATAAGACAGGTAACTATACAATTGGCTTAACTGATCATACAGTTTTCCCTGAAATTGATATAACTAAGGCGGCTCAAGCTCATGGAATGGAAATAACATTTGTAACAGAAGCTGGTTCAAAAGAAAAAGGAGAAAGACTATTAGAATTAATGGGAATGCCCTTTGTAAAAGTTTGATTATTGATTATTGATTATTAAATAAATATGGCAAAAGCATCAAAAGTAGCAAGAGAAACAAAAAAATTAAAACATGCAACTATGTATAGAAATAGATGTAAGCTTTGTGGACGTCCAAGAGGATATATGAGAAAATACGGAATCTGCAGGCTATGTTTTAGAGAACATGCCTTAGCAGGGGAAATTCCAGGAGTGAGAAAGGCAAGTTGGTAGTCCAGAGGACTACAAATAATTATTATGACAAACTATCAAATTGGAGACTTTTTAATTAGGTTAAAGAATGCCGGAATGGCAAACTTAAAGGAAGTTATTATGCCAAAGACTAATTTAATTTTGGCTGTAGCAAAAACTTTGAAAAAAGAAGGATTTTTAGATACTGTTTCTGAAAAGGATGGAAATATTGTTGTTACACTTTCAATCTTTAGGAAGAAACCAGTTCTTGCTAATGTAACTGTAATTTCAAAACCAGGACTTAGAATTTATATGAGTGCTGATGAATTAGAATCAAAAAAGACACCTGATACATACATAATCAGTACTCCAAAAGGAGTAATGTCAGGAAAAGATGCAAAGAAACTTAGATTAGGTGGAGAAGTAATAGCAAAAGTAATTTAACTATGTCAAAAATCGGACAATTACCAATATTAATACCAAAAGACGTGACGATAGAAGTAAATGGCGGAACGGTTAGTATCACAGGTCCAAAAGGAAAACTCGAAGTAAATTTCAAAAAGGATTTACTTGATGTAAAAATCGAAGAAGGCCCGTCTGTCGACGAGGCAAGAAAGGTAGTAGTTTCGCCCAAAAAAGAAAGCAAAATAGCAAGATCAGTATGGGGTACAACTAGAATGTTAATTGCTAATCATATTAAAGGCGTGACAGAAGGTTGGAAAAAACAATTAGAACTAGTCGGAACTGGATATAGGTCAGAAGTACAAGGAACAAAACTTGTTTTAACTGTTGGTTATTCACATCCAGTTAATATTGAAGCACCAGAGGGAATAACTTTTAAAGTAGAAAAGAGTGTAATTAACGTTGATGGAATAGATAAACAGCTTGTTGGTCAAATTTCAGCTAACATAAGAGCATCAAGACCACCAGAACCATATAAAGGAAAAGGTGTTAAATATGTTGGCGAGGTAATCCGCAGAAAGGCAGGAAAAGCGGCAAAAGCAGCAGCTTAAGATAGGTAATAGGCAATTGGTTATAGGAAATAGAAAAACCAAAAATATGAAAAACAAAAAACAAAACGGATTTTTAAAAAGAAAAATCAGAACAAGGATTAAAGTAAGAGGCCAAACTGAGAGGCCAAGGCTTTCTGTGTATAAATCTAATAAATATATGTCTGCTCAAATTATTGATGATACTCGCGCTATAACTTTGGTTTCTGTTACTGAAAAAGCACTTGGTAAACTTGGAGAACTAGGAAAAGATGGAGTTGGTAAAGCAAAAGAACTTGGGAAAATAATTGCAGAAAAAGCCTTAAAGCTTAAAATTAAAAAAGTAGTTTTTGATAAAGGCGGCTATGCTTATCACGGAAAAATTAAAGCTATCGCAGATGGTGCTAGAGAAGGAGGGTTGGAGCTGTGAGAAATAACAATTATCAACAAGAGTCAAGAGAGTTTAGTGAAACAGTTGTCCAAATAAATAGGATATCGAAAAAAACTAAAGGTGGAAATCAAATAAGATTTGGTGCAGTTGTTGTTTTGGGCGATAAAAAAGGAAAAGTTGGGGTCGGAAATTCAAAAGCAACTGATGTTAGGAATGCAATCAGAAAAGCCATTGAGGATGCAAAGAAAAATATGATTATAGTTACAATGAAAGGAACAACTATTCCATATTCTGTAAGTGCAAAAGTTGGAGCTTCAGAAGTTATGTTAAAACCTGCTCCTCCAGGATCAGGAGTCATCGCAGGAGGACAAATGAGGGTTGTTTTAGAATCAGCAGGGATTCGTGATGTTGTTGGTAAAGCATTGGGAAGTAACAACAAAATCTCAAATGTTAGAGCAACTATTTTGGCCTTAGAAAAAGCCTCAAGACTTCTAGAGAAAAAAGATTATATGGCAAACGAGAATAAAACAAGGAAAGGAAATTCCAATTAATATGGCAAAGAAAAGATTGGGTCGAGGATATGGAAGTGGAAAGGGTGGACATACTTCAAGTCGTGGCCAAAAAGGACAAAAATCAAGAACAAAAATGCACATTTTGTTTGAAGGGTTAAAGGTCAAAAAATCAACTTTAAAAAAGTTTCCACTTCTTCGAGGTAGAGGTAAATTTAAGGCAAAAGTGAAACCAAAAGAAAGATATGTGACTAAAGCAGACAGACTTGAAAAGAAATAATGCTTAACAATATTGCCCAATTATTTAAAAAAATAATAGCCAGTCCCCGATTAAGAAAAAAAATTTTAATAACCGCAGGGGCACTACTGGTTTTTAGAATTGCAGCTCACATTCCTGCAGCTGGTATAGATCGCGAAAGTCTTTCAGCTCTTTTTCAAGGTAGTCCCTTACTATCTCTTTTAGATGTTTTTTCAGGAGGAACTCTTGCAAATTTTTCAATAATGGCGCTAGGACTAAATCCTTATATTAATGCTTCAATAATTTTGCAAATTTTAGGTTACGTTGTTCCGCATCTTGAAGAATTACAAAAAGAAGGTGAATATGGACAGGAAAAAATTAATCAGTACACCAGATTTTTAACTGTGCCACTTGCTATTATGCAAAGTTTTGGAATGTATGCACTATTAAAATCTCAATCAATTATTGGGAATCTTGATATTTTTCAACTGATATTTTTGTGTTTAACTATGACAGCAGGAACAATGCTTGCTGTGTGGCTTGGTGATTTAATTACTGAATATGCATTCAAAAGCGGAGTATCATTTTTAATTTTTGTAGGTATTATTTCAAGACTTCCAATTACAATAGGTCAGACTATTTCAACTTTTAGAGGTGAGGATACTTTGAAGTTTATTATTTTTGGAGCAGTTGCACTTCTTGTTATGGGGCTTATCATTTTTGTTAATGAAGCCATTAGGCAAATTCCAATTAATTATGCAAAGGCAACTAATTTAAGACAATCTGCATCATACCTACCACTAAGACTTAATCAAGCTGGAGTAATTCCAATAATTTTTGCAGTTTCACTTGTTTTAATGCCCTCAATGATTACACAGTTTTTAGGAGCTTCTGGGAATCAAACTGTTGTTAATATTGCAACAAATATACAACGATATTTTGATCCACAATCTGCAGTCTACAATATTATTTACTTTTTGTTAGTTGTTGGGTTTACATATTTTTATACATCAGTTGTTTTTAATCCAGAAAAAATTTCTGAAAATTTACAAAAATCAGGAGGTTTTATTCCAGGAATTCGTCCGGGTTCATCAACAATTAAGTATTTAAGTTTTGTATTAAATAGAATAACTTTAGTTGGTGCAGTATTTTTAGGTTTAGTTGCAGTACTTCCCTCAATGGTTCAAGGAACAATTGGAATTAGTAATTTGGCAATTGGAGGAACAGGTGTCTTAATCGCCATTTCAGTTGTACTTGAAATAATCAGAGAGATTGAAGGGGACTTGTTAATGAGTAAGTATGAGGGATATACTAAATGAACATTGTATTGTTTGGTCCACAGGGATCGGGGAAAGGGACACAAGCAAGGCTTCTTTGTGAGAAATTTGGGTTTTTTTATTTTGAATCAGGTGAATATTTAAGAAGAATAGCAGAAACAAATAACGAATTAAGAAAGATGTTAGACGAGGGAATAATGGTCCCTGATATTGAATTAACTTCATATCTAACGGCCTTTCTAGATCAAGAAGGTTTGTACGATAGTATACTTTTTGATGGTTTTCCTAGAAATATTGAACAATATACTTTTTTAAAAAAATGGCTAGATGAGAAAATTGTAGCGATTGATTTAGTTGTAGTTCTTGAAATTAGTAAGGAAGAAACAATCAAAAGACTAGCTTTGAGAAAGAGAGAAGATGACACTGTCGATGCAATTGACAAACGACTAGAACTTTACAAATCACGAACAGAACCATTGATACAGGAATTAGAGAAAACTACTAAAGTTGTAAAAGTAGATGGGGAAAGAGCTATAGATGTAATTCAAAAAGATTTAGTTAAAATTATACAAGATGAACAAAATAAAATATGAATAGTTTCACTCTAAAAACTCCAGACGAATTTAAATTAATGGAAGAGGGTGGAAAAATTCTTCATGAAATTAAACTTCAGCTTAAAGATGCAGTAAAAATTGGAGTTACAGCTTATGAAATTGACTGCTTGGCTGAAAAGTTAATAACAGAATCGGGAGCGGAACCTGCATTTAAAAAGGTAAAAGATTATACGTGGTCTACTTGTATAAATGTAAACTCAGGGGTTGTTCATGGTATTCCACACAAAGAAATAATATTTAAAGATGGAGATAATATTAGTATTGACGTAGGTGTATTGTATAAAGGTTTTTATACAGATACATCTTTAAGTTTCGCAATTAATCCTAACAAAGAAAAAGAAAAGTTTTTAAGTGTAGGTAGACAAGCTTTTCAAAAAGCTATTTCCGCAGTTATCCCTAACAATAGTTATATATATGATATTTCAAAAGCGATTGAAGATGTATTAGTTCGTTATAATTATTCACCTATTTTAGATTTAACAGGACATGGGATTGGAAAAAATTTGCATGAACAACCTTATGTTCCATGTTTTACTTCTGGGCTTCGTATTGAATCACCCAAAATAGTATCTGGCATGGCCTTAGCGGTAGAAGTTATGTACTGTGCTGGTGAGCCTGATTTGATCAAAGAAAATGATGGGTGGACAATCGTAACTGAGGATGGTAAAATAGCAGGGCTTTTCGAAGATACAATAATTGTTACAGAGAAAGGATATAAAATAGTCACCTAAGTGACTTCTTTTTGTTAGAGACTGGTAAAATGAATACTGACGGAATTTATACACTTGAAGGAACAGTCACAGAATTGTTGCCAAATACAATGTTTAGAGTGGTTACAGCAGACGGAAAAAGTCTACTTACTACATTAAAAGGTAAAATGAGAAAAGCATATGTCAGGGTTTTTCCAGGAGATAGAGTAAAAGTTGAAATGACAAAATATGATGAGGATCGAGGGAGAATAGTATTTAAATATTAATAAGCAGAGCTTGGCAAAATTTGCTTATTATATAAATTAGAAAGAAAAATTTTGTGAAAGTTTTAGCATCAGTTAAACCAAGGTGTAAAGATTGTAAGCTTATAAAAAGAGCTGGAGTTTTGAGATTAATTTGCAAGAATCCAAGACATAAGGCTAGGCAAGGCTAGCCTTGGCACTGCTAACGCATTGTAAATCAAGACAAGGGTAAAAATATGGCAAGAATATCAGGAATAGAACTAAACGACAATTTAAGAATAGATTATGCTTTAACTAGAATTAAAGGTATTGGTTGGACAGTATCTAAAACGTTGCTTAAAGCTTTAGGTTTTGATTTGTCTAAACGAGTAAAAGAATTATCTCCTGAAGATTTAAACAAAATTTCAGGAAAAATTGAAGAATTCCCAACAGAAGGAGATTTATCAAGAAGAGTTAGGTTAAACATAGGAAGACTCCAAGCAATTGGTTCATATAGAGGAATTAGACATACAAAAGGCTTACCAGTTAGAGGACAAAGAACAAAGACAAACGCAAGAACAAAAAGAGGCAAGAGAAAGACGGTTGGAGCATTTAAAAAAGAAGCATTAGCTAAGGCAAAAACAACTACTAAGTAATGGCAACAAAAAAAACAAAAACGATTAAAGGTGAGGGACCAGCAAAAATTTATATCTCTGCATCTTTTAATAATACATTGGTAACTATTTGCGATAGCAATGGTGCCACCATTTCATGGTGTTCATCTGGTGCATCTGGATTTAAAGGAACAAGAAAATCAACACCATATGCAGCAACAACAGCATTAGAAACTGCCATTAAAAAAGCAAAAGAAAAGGGTGTGGCAGAAGTTGAGATTTATGTAAAAGGCCCTGGACCTGGTAGAGATGCGGCTTTGAGAGCTGTAAAAGCATCAGGTGTTAAAATTGCATTAATTGCAGATGTGACACCAATTCCGCATAATGGACCAAGGCCAAAAAAGAAGAGGAGGGTATAACAAGAATATTAGATGAATAGATAAATAGATGAATAGTTTTTCTCTAATTATCTAATTACCTAATTAACTAGTTATCTAAATATATGGCAAAATATAACGGACCAAAAGACAGATTATCAAGAAGAGAAGGGGTTGACCTCTTTGGTAAGGGTGCAAAATTAACAAGACTTAATATCACTCCTGGTGTCCATGGACCAAAAGGTGCAAAAAGAAACCAATCACAATATGGAAAACAACTTCGGGAAAAACAAAAAGTCAAAAGAATTTACGGAATCCTTGAAAAGCAATTTAGAATTTATGTTGAAAAAGCGTTAAAATCTAAAGGAAATACAGGAGAGGCCTTACTTATTCTTCTTGAAAAAAGATTGGATAACGTTGTCTATAAATTAGGTTTTGCTGAAAGCCGCCCAATGGCAAGGCAGTTAGTTTCCCATAGACATGTCTTAGTAAATGACAAAAAATTAAATATTCCATCATATGAAGTTAAGTTGGGAGATGTTATTTCTTTGACGACAAAAATCTTAGATAACCCAAATGTTAAAAGAGTAGTAAATCTTGAAGATTATGAAGTTCCACAGTGGCTTCTCAGAAAAGGGCCAATAGGAAATATAAAAACTGATCCGAAAAGATCAGATATTACCGAAATTGTATCAGAACAAGATATTGTAGAATTTTACTCACGATGATACAATACAAAAACCTTTAAGGAGGTGATATTTTATGTCGCAACCAATATTTGAAATATTAGAA
>ERZ1292632.115-Hain-H43-01um-R2-115-length-79102-cov-8_pt1 | contig 79102 bp, 79 predicted proteins | sample MGYA00564407_ERZ1292632 | MGnify/ENA primary metagenome ERZ1292632 (study PRJEB36523, sample SAMEA6512637) | groundwater metagenome | collected 2019-01-08 | study: AquaDiva: Metagenomics assemblies of 32 groundwater samples | reverse complement strand
CCGGGCATGTGGAGGGCGCCTGGTTCGATCCGGTCAACCGGGGTTTCGACTATCAACGCGGCCGCAACCGAAAAACCGGTCCCACCGGCATGATGCGCTGGCTGCCTTTTGCGCTCAGCGTGCTGCTGGCCGTCATCCCTGCCTTTTATGCGATGAAGCGCGAAGGCTGGTTTCCGGATCTGAAGCCTGCACAGCCTTTTCCGGAGAATGGAAGCGTGACCGTGAGCCCCGGCGTCGATCCGAAAAGCGCGACCGCGCGCCTGAAAGTTGTCACCTCGAACGCCAACGCCGTCGTGCAGCTCTTTCTGCCGGAGAGCGATCGACACGTGATTTCGGTCTATGTCCGCAAAAATCAGGAAGCGACAATCGCCGTGCCGCCCGGCACCTATCGCATGAAGATCGCGGAAGGGCAGAAATGGCACGGTCAGAAAGACTTTTTCGGATCGTCCACGACTTATGAGACGGTTGCCCAACTCATGACGTTCACTCCACTGGCGGGCAACGGTATCAACTTGAACCGGCGTCCGAACGGTAACCTTCCGACGCGGCCAAACTGGAGCGGGCCTGGGCCTCTGTGATGCTGGCACGAGCAGGTCTTCTCACAAGATTGTCACATAGGTCACGTAATCTTCGGATCAGGGAGAACCTCCATGTCCGACGATCGCAATCTGCAAGAAGCTGTTCTTGATGAGCTGCGCTGGGAGCCTCGGCTTGAACCCGCGCATATCGGTGTGACCGTGCACCAGGGGGTGGTCACGCTGGCCGGTCATGTCGGGACTTATGCCGAAAAGCATGCGTCCGAAATCGCCGCGCACCGCGTCAAGGGCGTCCGGGCACTGGCCAACGAGATCGAGGTCCGCCTTCCGGTTGACGACCAGCGCGACGACGAGGAGATCGCCGCGGCCGCGCTTGAGCGCCTGAACTGGGATGTCACCATTCCTCAGGAGGCGCTCAACCTGACCGTGGAAGACGGCTGGGTAACCCTGCGTGGCGAAGTGGACTGGCATTATCAGCGGGAGAATGCCGAGCAAGCGCTCCAGCGTCTCTATGGCGTCACCGGGATCACGAACCAGATCGTCATCAAGAAGCATGTCGAGGCCGGCCACATCAGCGACGACATCATGCATGCGCTGCACCGCTCCTGGTTCTTCGATCCCAAAACGATCGACGTGCGGGCGGACGAAGGGACAGTCTATCTCAGCGGCACCGTTCACACGCCTCACGAAAGGCAGGTGGCTGCCGCGACCGCATGGGCGGCTCCAGGGGTAACGGACGTCCGGAACGATATTGCGATCGTCTGACCCGGCACCCTGATGAGCATGGCGGAACACCACCTGCTCTTCCTCGGTTGAAGCAGGAGCCGTTTCAGTGCGCGCGTCGGCTCGCGCTCCTACGATCTGCAACCCCAGGGAGAAGTGCGTGGCCAGGAGCGAGGTGCGTTATCTGCTCGTTCGCCTGCGCGCCCACCGGCGGCTCTGGTGCCTCGCCGATTGTCCTGAGGCACGGTTGATCCATCTCCAGTTCGTGAAATCCTATCAGCGGCAGCTTGCGGCTCATCGCGGGAGCGCCGGGCCCCAGCCGGATCACGACGGCCGTCCATCCGCGGTCCCTTACGGTGGCGGTGAGATCGTGCGAGAGCCTATTCCGGCCGGCTAAAGCGCAGCGTCTTCGCTCGCTTGAGGCGGTTACGTATAGTTCCGAATGTCGATGAAATCGCGGCAAAACTACCCCTTGAGGATGCCTTACACGACATTCGATCCCACAAGCCCTGCGACGCTCGCACCGGCGGCCTCGATATGACCGTGCTGACTGCCGTCCGCCCAGATCCGTCCCCGTGCGCAGAAGCCGCTCACGAGGTTTGTGCCGCCTGCCCTGTCCGGCAGGATGCGCTCTGCGCGGCCCTCGAAATGCCCGAGGAGCTCGAGGCGATGCATCGCCTCGGCCGACGCTTGCATGTTTCGCGCGGCCAGACCGTGGTCTGGGAAGGCGACGAGTCGCTCGTGGTGGGCAACGTGATCGATGGCCTCCTCAAGCTCTCGATCATCAGCGCCAACGGAACAGAGCAGATCGTGGGGCTGGCTTATCCCTCAGATTTCATAGGGCGGCCGTTCGGTGCCCAGAGCGGGCAAAGCGTGACCGCGCTTGTGGATTCGACGGTCTGCATATTCCCCCGCCGGGCGTTTGACGCCTTTGCCGAATCGCACTCTCATCTCAGCCAAGCGCTCTTGCGCCGTACGCTCGACGATCTCGATAGGGCGCGCCAATGGATGATGTTGCTGGCGCGGAAATCGGCCAGTGCCCGTGTCGCCAGCCTTCTGCTCGATATCTGGCAGCGCTCGCGGGTTACCAATGACCGGGCGGTTCGCCTTCCCTTGTCCCGGCAGCAGATGGGCGATCTTCTGGGGCTGGTGATCGAGACGGTAAGCCGCTCGATCACGGCGCTGCGTGAGCAGGGCGTCGTGTCGCTTCGGGGAGGACGCGGGCTCATCGTGGAAGATCCCGCCGCGCTGCGCGCCATAGCGGGCGACTGACGACGTGCCTATTGGTCTTGGCTCTCTGTGAAATCGAGATCGGCCGCGAACGCAATCCGCAGGGCTTCCGAAAGCGTGTGCACGCCGAGCTTTGTCATCAGATTGGCGCGATGCACCTCGACCGTTCGGGGCGAAATGCCAAGGTCAAGCCCGATCGCCTTATTGGCGAGCCCCTGGACAAGACCCTGCAGAACCTCATGCTCCCGGGTGGACAGACCGGCGATCAGGAGGCGGGCTTCCTGCGCTCTCAGGTCCTTCAGCCTTTGCTCGCCCAATCGCGCAAACGCCTGATCCAGGGCGCCGAGTACGACGCTTTTCTCGAACGGCTTTTCGATCAGTTCGACAGCACCCTTTTTCATCACCGTCACGGCCGTCTGCACGTCGCCATGTCCCGTGAGGAACACGATAGGCATCGCTATCCCGCGTTCGATCAGAGTTTGTTGAACCTGGAGGCCGTCAATTTCGGGCATCCTGATGTCGAGCAGGATGCAGCCGGGTTCGAGGTGCTTCACCTCCTTGAGAAAGGACACACCGGAGGCGAACGTCGCGACGGTATAGCCGGACGTCTTGAGCATGAAACTGGTCGAGCGCCGGATCGATTCCTCATCATCGACGATATGAACGATCCGCCGCTCCGTCACTTAGTCCTCGCCACTGCCGCGTCAGCGAGATCCAGAGGCAAAAAAGCATGCGCGCGCGCCGGACGACGGCCAAAGCAGGCAAAAAGGGGCTTAGAGCGCGGTTCGCAAAAAGAGCACACGACACACCTTATGTTCCCCCCGCCGCCAGTCGGGACGGTTGATCGCGCGCAAACATAAGGAAAAAACGCGCCCCGCGTATTTCCCGAAGGTATTATATTCCGCAGGCCGCCCGACCGAAGTCGAGAGCCTATGTTTCCCGCGCGACAGCGGACTACCCCTCACGATCAAGATCGAGGCAGTGACAGCAACCTATGCCTATAGGCCGCGCCTGTCCACCGGGGAAGCAACGCGATGTCCTTCGACGTTCGCGACAGCGCTTATCGCACGATGAAAGACCAGATCAGCTGTGTGCCGAGCGTGAGCGACAGCAGCGCCAGTCCGACGCCGGCACGAAGCTGGGCCTGTCCGTGGCATCTCTTGACCGGTGCGGTGGTGCAAAAGGGGATGGTGGTCATATCTGTGGCCTCATTCGTGTTGCCGCAGATTTCGACCATCGGGGTGGTCGACCCTATTGGGAATTTTACGGAGGCAGCCTTTGTGGCCCCTTTTCGCCGTACATCGCGCGTCAGGCGAGGAGTTCAGTTCCGATTTGATTGTGGGCGCGACCCGTTGCCTCGAAGCTCGAAATATTGTCGATCGTCGTCTGCGCGATCGCCGTCAGCGCCTCACGCGTGAAAAATCCCTGGTGACCGGTGATTAGGACGTTGGGAAAGGTCAGCAATCGCGCGAACACGTCGTCCTGCAGCATCTGGTCCGACAGATCCCGGAAGAAAAGATCACCCTCTTCCTCATAGACGTCCAGCCCGAGCGAGCCGATTTTCCCCGATTTCAATCCCTCGACCACGGCGCGCGTGTCGACGACGGCACCCCGGCTCGTGTTCACCAGCATGGCCCCCGGCCGCATCCGGGCGATCGCTGCCGCATCGATGAGGTGCCGGGTCTGGGGCGTTAAAGGACAATGGATCGAGACGACGTCGGCCGTTTCGAGCAAGGTCGTCAGGGACTCATAGCGGACGCCTTGTTCAATCGCGGCGTCGTTGGGCTGCGGATCGTAGGCCAGAAGCGAGCAGCCGAAACCTCGCAGGATGCGTGCGGTGGCCATCCCGATCCGGCCCGTCCCCACGATGCCGACCGTTCGTTGGCCCAGGTCGAAACCGAGCAGGCCGTCGAGGGCGAAATTGCCCTCACGAACCCGAACATAGGCACGATGCAATTTGCGGTTGAGGGCCAGAATGAGCGCCACGGTGTGTTCGGCGATCGATTCCGGCGAGTAGGATGGCACCCGGGCCACCGCGAGTCCCAGCGCCTCGGCCGCGCGGAGATCGACATTGTTGAAACCCGCGCTGCGAAGCGCGATCAGCCGCGTTCCAAGCGCACTGAGCGCCTCCAGTACCGCCCGGTCCATCCTGTCGTTCACGAAAGCGCATATCGCTTCGGCGCCTTCAGCGAGCGCAGCGGTCTCGAACGATAGTTCGGGCTCGAGATAGCGCAGCGCGTGGGGCTTGCCGGCCTGCGCGTTCGCCAGGTCCAGAAACTCGCGGTCATAGGCGCGCGTGCTGAAGACCGTCACCTTCACTCTCGTTCCGCTCCCTCGGTGCTGGGCGCACTACGTATGATCCCGGACAGACTCGATGCAGCGTCCGTATCACCATGCCGGACTGTGCCACAGGATGGCACCAGGTTCACCCGTCTCGACCTGATTGATCGACAAAGGAACAGCATGATGAAGGGCTTTGTTGCCGATATCGAAAAGCTCACCGAAGAGAATGGGGATTTTCGGCGGGTGCTCTATACGGGCCATAATCTGCAACTTGTCCTCATGGCGCTGAAACCGGGGGAGGAGATCGGCCTCGAGGTCCATGATGACCGTGACCAGTTCTTCCGCGTGGAGGCTGGTAGCGGGCAGGTTCTCATCGATGGTGTCTCCACGCCGATCAAGGAGGATGACGGCATCATCGTTCCCGCCGGTGCCCAGCACAATATTGTGAACAGCGGCGATCGGCTGCTCCAGCTTTATACGATCTACGGACCGCCCGAGCATATCGACGGAACGGTCCATCGGACGAAATCGGATGCTGAAGCGAACCATGAGCATTTCGATGGGCGCACGACCGAGTGAATCTCAACTCCGCGCCGCGTTCTGCCTGAGGATGGAAAGGACACGCGCCGCGACCTCTTCGCTTTGGGCGCTTGCGTCGACACGATGCCAGGACCCAATGTCTCCGAGATCATAGCTCTGCTGCAGGATCGCGACGCTTGCGTCCGCATCGGAGGCATCGTTTCGACGTCCCTGGATCCGGGATTGCAACATCTCGATAGGCGCCTCGAGCCAAAAGCCGACAAAAGGAACCGAATGACGGCGGGCGAGCTGCTCTGCCGCATCGCGCTCCTTTGAGTCTGAGAACACGGCGTCCAATATCACGGACTGGCCCGCCGTCAGAACCGAACCGGCGATCCGGTCGATTTCGCGATAGACGTTCTGGCTCGCGGCCTTCGTATACGCGTCCTTCGGCAGGGGGCTTTCTGGTTCCAGGCCCGCCAGCCGCTTTCGGATGACATCGGATCGGACAATTCTTGCCCCCGGTGGTCGCCCGATCTCGCCGCCGATCAATCGCGCGATCGTCGATTTGCCCGTGCCCGACAGACCCCCGACAGCCGCGAGGCTGGGCGGCACAGAACCGAGCACCTCAGCAGCAAAGGTCAAATAGTCGCGCGCCGACACAGTTGCTTCGTCATGATCTGCCTGCGCTGCGAGCGCATGCGCTCTGATCGTCGCGCGCACAGAGAGGAAAAGCGGGAGCAGCGCGGCGCCGCCCTCGTCTGCGGGGGACAGATCGAGATAGCGATTGAAGAATATATTGGCCTGGCGCCGCAGGCCCCGGCGCCACAGATCCATCAGGAGAAAGGCAATGTCGTACAGCAGGTCCGTCGTCGCGAGGCTGGGATCAAACTCGAGACAATCGAACGGGACCGGTTCGCCGGCGATGACCGCGATGTTGGCGAGATGGAGGTCGCCATGGCCATGGCGTACGCGGCCTTGCTCCGCCCGCGCGTCGAGTAGCCGCGCAAAACGGTCCGCGATCTCCCTTTGGCGGGCGATCAGCCGCGCCGCGGCCGGCGCCGCCAATATGTCCGGGTACCGCTCCATGCTCTGGCGATTGCCATCGATCACCGAGAGGATGCGTGCATGGCCCGAGCGATCCGCACAGGGCTCGGTTTGCCGGTGAAAGGCCGCAACCCGGTCGGCGAGGCTCAGGATCAAGCCGTCATCCAACAAACCTTCATCCGCTAGCCTGGCAAGGAGGGCCTCATCGGGAAAGCGATGCATTTCGAGCAACCAGTCAACGATGTCTCCTGTCCCATCGATACTGAAATTCCCGTTCGCGTCGCGGCGCAGCGGGCGCAGGCCGATATAGAGTAGCGGCGCGGTGCGGCGATTGAGGGTCAATTCCGCCTCAAGCGCCGCCCTTCGGCGTTCGCATGTCGAAAAGTCCAAATAGCCCAGACTGACGGCGCGCTTGAGCTTCCAGGCACGATCGCCCGCAAGGAAGATCCGCGCAGCATGGGTGTCGATGCGCTCGGCGCGTTCATTGGCCCACAGGGTGCCGGTTGCCTCGAGATAGGCGACAGCGTCGGCTTGGCCATCCTCCGGGGACATGGGATCTGACGATGCCGTCATCCGTCGCTATTCCTTGCCGGTCTCGATCTTGCGGTTGCGCGGTGTCGCCTGCTGGTCCTTGGCAAGCGTCGCTGTTCAGAACCGCGCGATGATGCTTGATGTGTGATCCCGACGGAAGCCTGGTCGGGATGATTCTCGAAGCGAATTTATGTGCGAACCGTGCGAGCCTCTATCAGGACCTTCACTAGGCGAAACGCGGCAATGCTGTGCCGGCAAGGCTCGGATTCGATCCAGCTACGTAACTTCCCGAATTACCCTGCGGACGCGCGCGGGCGATTCATCGACTCAAGGAGGAGGGGCACCTCATGTCGACCGCGACGGCACAGATATCGAACCGGGAAAACATCCACGACCTGCGCAATCTGTTCGGGATCGTTGCCTCGGCAAGCCATCTGCTAGAGGACGGTCCATCCGCAGAGAAGCAAGCGCTTCTCCTGGACGCGATCGCAGAAGCGGCGCGTCGCGGTGGAACACTGACGACAGCTTTACTTGCCAGGGACGCGCAGCGCATGGTCCAGTCCTTCGATCTCAATGAACGCCTATCGGGGCTTGCCGCCCTGTTGGATGCGCAATCGGGGAGCGGAGCGGAGATCAGGCTGGAATTGGCGTCGGAGCGGGCGCCCGTTAAACTGGAAGGCCCTGGCTTCGACGCCGCCATTCTGGAGCTGGTTGCAAACGCGCGCAGTGCCCTGGATGGAACGGGCGTCATCCGCGTGCGTACCAAATGTGTCGGCCGCCGTGTGTGGGTGCTCGTCGCCGACACAGGTTGCGGCATGACCGCCGGCCAGCTGCGCGCCGCCCTGTCAGGGCAGAAGATGGCAGCCGCGCACGGAACCGGTCTTGGCCGGGTTCGGCATTTTGCGGAGGCATCGCATGGCCGCCTCCAGTATCGCAGTCGCGAGGGAAAAGGAACGGTCGCTGCCCTGGCGCTTCCTCTCACCCTCTTTCTCGGATCGAACCTGCAGGCCCCACCCTTGGGATATTCCGCGTCGGGGGACGGTGTCCGGCGAAGGCGGCGCCGGGCATGATCAGAGCCGGTACCTGTGAGATGGCGGCCCGCCTTCTCTCGCGCTGAAAGGAGGAATTTCCATGGCGACCAATCCCGGCGCTCCCGAGCCCGATATCATTCGGCCGCAAGCGCCCCCCGAAAACCCGGCGCCGGCCGGCCCTACCGAAACCCCGTCGCCTTCGACGCCCGAGATAGCGCCTGACCAGCCCGACTTCGATCAGCCTGACCAATCGCCTTCGGAGTGCCCACCGGGCCTCTAGATCAGCCGAATGTGCCGGCGAGCCCGATGCCGATGACGGACGCCACAACCGATCCTGTGAGCGGAGCAGCCGCCTTCCAGCCCTTGCGCGATGGTCCGGCCAACATAAGGGCGAGTCCGGCCTTCAGCAGCGTGTTGGTGAGGACCGGTATCGCTAGCACCAGTCCTGCAAGGTGGCCGTCGATGCCGGTCCTGGGCATGTTGGCCAGTGTCAGCACCGCAGCATCGACGTCCATCATCCCGGTGATGCCGAGGACGACCGCAATTCCCTGATCGCCGAACCTGGCAAGGGACCAGCGCGCTATGACCGCCATGATGGCCACGAGGCCTGCAAGGAGCAGAGCGGGGCGGAAGTCCATCGGGTTGCCGAGCGAGATCTCGCTCGCGCCAGAGGTCGCATCGCGATTTCTGACCGCGAGCAAGGTCGTCACTGCCCCCACCACGAACGCTGGCACCATCGCAATCGCAAGGGAGCGGCCAGCGTGTGGCACGAGCACCGTCGTCAGGACCTGCACCCGCACGAACATCACGAGCGAGGCGAGGGCGATCCCCGCGATCAAAGCGCCTTCGGGTCCGTCGCCCTGCCGCAGTCGGCGCGCATAATTTGCCGTGACCGCCGTGGAGGATACCAGGGCGCCACAAAGAGCCGTGATCATGATCCCGCGCTCGGGACCGAGCCGGCGGGTGGCGACGTAACCCAGGAAGGACAGACCCAGGACAATGACCACTACCATCCAGATTTGTCGCGGATTCCACGCTGAATAGGGACCATAGCTCGCATCCGGGAGCAGGGGCAGCACGACCAGTGCCACCAATGCGAAGCGGGCGATCGATTCCACCTCCTTCTCGCTCATGCCTTTCAGCATCGCATGCGCTTTCCCGCGCATGGTCAAGATGAGGGTCGTGACGGCCGCCGACGCAAGAGCCTCGGTAACCATGCCTTTGGTCGCGAGCATGCCGAGCGCGAAGGTGACGACGCCGGCCAGCGTGTTCGTGACGGACAGGCTGGCTTCGCGCAGCAGTGCGCTGCGATAACCCACCACCAGGCTGGCAAGGATCGCCAGCGCCATGATCGCGGCCAGCAGATCGGGCAGATAGCCGGCGATCCCGCCAGCAAGCCCCAGAAGGGCGAAGGTTCGCAGGCCGCTGACACGACTGCCTTCCGACGCATCGCGTTGGCGCCAGCCGCGCTCTATCCCGATCAAGGTTCCGGTCGCGAGCGCGGCCGCCAGTTCACGCAAGAGGGTCGCGTCAATCATGTCCACAAATTAGCGTCCAGCGCTGGCCTCGAGGTGAAACGGCCAGTCGCGCCGATTACCGGGCGCGCACAAATGGCCAGTGAGAAATGATCGTGCCAACGCCTATTCGCGCGTCCCTGTGAGATAACCAAGCAAATCCATCCCATGATCTGTGCCATGCGGAGCGCGTAAGCAGGCTGTCAATCCGCGATCTCCCTATGGGCGGCGCGTCGTTCGACGGACAGTAAGGTCCGGGGGGCCGCCTTCCCCGACTGCGCCGATCCCCTCGCTATCGCCCTTAGACCTGAACTCCCAACACGGCCCGACCGAATTGAAGCTTTTGCCCTTTCGGCGGGCAAATCCGATGGCCGATCCGCCTGAGGATTGCTATTGATGCAGGTCAGGGAAGGGGGACGCATCAAGGATCGGACCTTCGTCACAGAGGCAGGGAGTACGGCCATCCTCGATGCAAGGTCATCAGTGCGAACAGGGCAGAAGGGTTCGCTCGCGTCGGCCCCACAAACCGCATTGGCTCTCACGCCGGTGACCACCACCCTTTTCGTAAGCGCGTTCGCCGCGATCCTCGCGGGCGTCTGTAGGTTTCTGCCTGTTTCGACCGACGGCTCGTCCCTACTTCTTCTAAGCCTCGCGCTGATCGCCGTGGCCGGCCTGCGGGTCGCACTCAGCCGGATGGCGCTCGCTCTGACCGGCGCGATCGCCGTGGCAACCGCACTCTGGAGCGCATGGGCGGCTATGCCGCCCTCGTTCTGGTTTTCCGCGCTGGCTTTCCTGATCGTCCTCGCTTTCCTGTGGTGTCGGGTGCCAGAGGAGCCCGGCGCTTCAGGTGACGTCGATGGACATAGCCGTGTCATTGCCGAAGAGTTGAACCTGCTCATCGATGGCACCCAGGATTATGCGATCTACATGCTCGACCGCGATGGGCGGGTGACGATCTGGAACCAGGGTGCCGAGCGCCTTATCGGCTGGTCGGAAGAGGAAATGGTCGGCCAGTCCGCCGCTCTTTTCTACCCTTCGGATTCGGTGGAGGCCGGTCGCCCCGAAGCCGACCTGGATGCAGCGCGGGGCCAAAACAAGATCGAACTCGACGATTGGCGCGTCCGCAAGGATGGCAGCGAATTCCTGGCGCACGTCTCGATACAGGCGCTGCACGACGAGAATGGAACCCTTCGCGGCTTCGCGACGATCGTGCGGGACATCACCGATCAGAAGGCCGCGGAGTCGGCTTTGCAAACCAGCGAAAATCATCTCCGCTCCATCCTCTCGACCGTGCCGGATGCCATGATCGTCATCGACGATCGTGGAACAATGCTGTCGTTCAGCACGGCGGCCGAGCGCCTCTTCGGTTACGACCAGTCCGAAGTGGTGGGCTCGAACGTCAGCATGCTCATGCCCTCGCCGGATCGCGAACGGCACGACGGATATCTGGAGCGCTATCTGCGCACCGGCGAAAAGCGGATCATCGGCATCGGCCGGGTCGTCTTCGCGGCGCGCAAGGATGGCACGACTTTCCCGATGGAGCTCTCGGTGGGCGAGGCGACCGGCGATGGACAGCAGCTCTTTACCGGCTTCATTCGGGATATCACCGACCGCCAGCGCACGCAGGAGAAGCTCGAGGAACTCCAGTCCGAGCTCATCCATGTCGCGCGCGTGAGCGCCATGGGAACGATGGCATCGACCCTTGCTCATGAACTCAATCAGCCCATCACGGCGGTCGCGAATTATGTCGAGGCTGTCCGCGACCTTCTCGCAGCCCCGGACCCCGAGGACCTGCCGATGATCCGTGAGGCGCTCCAGGACGCCGCCGGAGAAGCGATGCGGGCGGGAAATATCGTGCGGCGACTGCGCGACTTCGTCGCGAGGGGCGAGGTTGAGAAGACGGTCGAGAAGCTCCCGCTCCTCATCAACGAGGCCGCCGCGTTCGGCTTGATGGGTGCCATCGAAAAATCGGTCGAGGCCCGTTTCGATATCGATCATGATGCCGCCGACGTGCTGGTCGACAAGATCCAGATCCAGCAGGTGCTGGTGAACCTCATCCGCAACGCGGTCGAGGCGATGAGCCAATCGGAAGAACGCGTGCTCACCGTGTGCAGCGAGCCGGATCAGCCGGGATATGTTCGAGTGACGGTCGCCGATACCGGACCTGGTGTAGCGCCCGAAGTGGCGGCACAGCTTTTTACCGCGTTTGTCAGTACAAAAACCGAAGGCATGGGCCTTGGCCTCTCCATCTGCCGCACAATTGTCGAAGCAAATGGCGGTCGTATCTGGATGGAGCCTTGTAAGGACGGCGGTACACAGTTTCACTTCACTTTGGTAAGGGCAGAGCCGGAGAAGTTGGATGGGCGATAAGCGGTTAATTCATATTGTCGATGATGAGGATGCGATCCGGCGGTCGGCGGGCTTTATGCTGAAGACGTCGGGATTTGCGGTCGAGACCTGGTCGTCCGGCGTCGAATTTCTGAAGAATGTGAAGAATGTCGAAGCCGGCTGCATCCTGCTCGATGTGCGCATGCCCGAAATGGACGGCCTTGAGGTCCAGCAAGCCCTGTCCGAGCGTGGGGTCGCCATGCCGGTGGTCGTGCTGACCGGCCATGGCGATATCTCCATAGCCGTGCGAGCCATGAAAGCGGGTGCCATAGATTTCATTGAAAAGCCGTTCGAAAAGGCGGTGCTGCTTTCCGCCATCGAAACGGCGTTCGAGCGGCTCGACGACGCCGAAGGTCGCGCCGATCGAGCGAACGACGCGGCCGTTCTGGTCGCCGGGCTTACACCCCGGGAACAGGATGTTCTCAAGGGCCTTGCCCACGGCCTGCCCAACAAGACAATCGCTTATGACCTCGGCATCTCACCCCGCACCGTCGAGGTCCACCGCGCCAATCTGATGACCAAGCTCAACGTCCGCAGCCTCTCGGAGGCTCTCCGCATCGCTTTTGCCGCGGGCCTCAACGCCTAAGCATCAGGACGATTACGTAGCGACCGGCCCCGCCTTTCCTGACATTCCCAATCGACCAGCAATAGCGCTGGATCTGATGGTGAATCATGACGGGCGAAAATATCGCGACCCCAGTCCGGGAACGTCCGCGTCTCCTCCTGGTCGAGGACGACGCTGGTGTGCGTCGATCATTGCAGTTGCTGCTGCGCGCGCGGGGTTTTGATGTTCGGGCCTATTCGGCGGGCACCGCCCTTCTGGCCGATCCACTTTCCGCGGATGCCGGCTGTTTCGTCGCAGACTACAGCATGGAGGATCTGGACGGTGTCGAGGTGCTGGCGCGACTGCGATCTCGTGGATGGAATGGACCAGCCATATTGATCACGGCATTTCCCTCGCCCGACCTCAAGGAACGGGCGTTCGCAGAGGGCTTCAACGAAGTGCTCGAGAAGCCGTTTCGCGAGCATGTGCTCGGCGACACGATCGTTCGGCTCGTCAACGCAAACACACAGCACACGAGGTCGTAGCCCGCGGCTGCGCGTATAGCGATTTTCAAAGAATGGGGAGAGGTTGGATGGCGGCACCGGAGCTCGTTTTTCATGGAGCGGCGCAGACCGTCACGGGTTCCTGCATGGAACTGCTGTGGGGTGGCAGGCGCGTTCTCATCGATTGTGGGATGTTCCAGGGTTCTCGCAGTCTCGAACGTTTCAACCATGACCCCTTCGATTTCCGGCCCGATGAAATCGACGCCGTCATCCTGACCCATGCCCATATCGATCATAGCGGTTTGATCCCCCGCCTCGTGGCGGAAGGTTTTACCGGACCGATCTACTGCACGCCGGCCACGCTGGATCTCATCGGCTATATGCTGGCCGACTCCGCGAAATTGCAGGAAGGCGATGCCGCGCAGCGCAACCGCCGCAGAGATCGCGCCGACGAGCCTCCGATCGAGCCGCTCTACACGCTGGTCCACGCGGAAGCCGCTGTCGCACTCGCGGTGCCGACCGATCTCGGCGAATGGTTCGAGCCTGTCTCCGGCTTTCGGGCGAGGCTCTGGAATGCCGGCCATATCCTCGGTTCGGCCTCGGTCGAGCTTGAGGCAGGCGGTGTGACCACCTTCTTTTCCGGCGACCTGGGGCCTTCGCCCAAAACATTTCAGCAAGCTCCGGACGGACCGGCGGACATCGACTATGTCGTGTGCGAAAGCACCTATGGTGACCGGGACCGCGAGGATGTGACGATCGCCCAGCGCCAATCCATTCTCGAAACCGAGATAAGAGACGCGTTGAGCCATGGCGGCAATCTCGTCATCCCCGTCTTCGCGGTCGAAAGGACGCAGGAACTGCTGTTCGACATTGCGACGCTGATCAACAGCGGCCGCTTGCCGGCACGGCAGGTCTTCATCGATTCTCCGCTTGCGACCCGCGCGACAAGCGTGTTCGCGAAGCATGATGGCGAGCTCGCCAACATGGGCGACGGCGAAATCTTCCATCATCCCGCCTTCCACTATGTCGAGACGGTCACGCAGTCGATGCGTCTCAACACGACATCCGGCGCGATCATTCTCGCAGCCTCGGGCATGTGCGAAGGCGGTCGCATTCGCCACCATCTGGTCCACAATCTCTCACGGCACGATTCAACGATCCTCTTCGTGGGCTATCAGGCGCAAGGCAGTCTGGGCCGCACGATCCACGATGGGGCCGAGCGCGTCCGCATTTCAGGCCGCGACATTGCGGTGCGCGCCCACATCCGCTCGATAGACAGCTATTCCGCCCATGCAGATCGCAGCGACCTGCTCGCCTGGATCGCCAAGCGGGCACCCATAAAGGGCACCTTGTTTCTCGATCATGGGGAGGAGGCCGCGATCGCCGCCCTCAAATCAGCCAGCGAGAAGATCGTCGGCGATGTGAAGGCACCGGCGCTCGGCGAGCGCTATCGGCTCGTCGCGGGCGAGCATGCCAAGCGGCTGTCCACCGGGGATCTCTCGCGCCAGCAATGCGTCTCGCGCGACTGGCAGAATGAATATGCCGATTTCAGCGTCAATCTGAAGCGCCGGCTGCAGCGCATCTCCGATGAGAATGCCCGCCGGGAGGCCATTGGACGGATGCGCAAGGTGCTCGAGGGCTATGAGCATTTTCGCGAGGACCGGCGGGACCGGGCTCAGAGCCCCGACAAGCAGCGGAGTCATGGCTGACCATGCAAACGCCGCGCCTCCGGTCCGAGAGCGACCCGTCTTCGCCAGTTCCCACGGATCTGGTGGGCATCGGCCCGCACGACCAGTTCGCTCTCGCCAGCACGATCCGATCGCAACGTGTTGCATGGCACGCTGCTTATGAGAGCGTCGACGAACTGGGACGGGATATGGTGCCACGATCGCCCTTTGTCCTCCTGCTCGACGGCGATTTCGGCGGCGATGCGCTGATCAACCTGCTCGAAGAGCATATGTCGCTGGTGGCGCGAAACGCGACCATCCTCCAGATCACCAAGCCTCCGGTGCGATTGGCCGTGCTGGCGATGCAGCGCGGCGTCCTCGACATATTGGTCAAGCCGGTCAGCCCGGGACGATTGGACGCCGTGCTTAAGGACGCGCTGGTGGAGTGCGACAGCCGTCGTCGGTGCCGCGCACGGCACTGAAATCAACCAGAGGCGCACACTTCGATATTTCGTCTGACAAGGCGAATTGATAGGACATCCATCACCTTCTCGCTGCGAAAATCGGTGCGGTTCATGGATATCATATCGACCACAAGATCTCTGCGTTCACGCGCTGTGATCGGCTATCCGCTTGCGATTGCCGCTACACTCGCGGCCCTTCTGCTTCGCCGTTACTTCAACCAGTCTTTGGACAGCTCTCCCTATCTCACCTTTCTTCCGGCGATCGCGCTCGCTACTCTGGTCGGAGGGCGCGGCGCCGGGATATTCTCGGTCGTTCTGTCGGCGGCTCTGGCACAATATTTCCTCATCAGCCCTCTCTATTCGTTCGAGGGCATGTTCTCCGGAGACGTTCAACCACTGGTGACCTATGCCTTGTCGGCGGCGGCGATCATCGCCCTGATCGACCTGATGTGCAGAGCCCATGAGGCGCGCCTGGAAAGCGAACGCGTCCTGCAGCGGATGAATGAAGAGCTCGAGACGCGGGTAGCGGAGCGGACCGCCGCGCTTCAGGCGGAGGTCGCTGAACATGCCGCGTCTCAGGCGCAAATCCGGCAAATGCAAAAGATGGAATCGCTTGGCCAGTTAACCGGGGGCATCGCGCACGATTTCAACAATATGCTCGCCATCGTAATAGGCTCGCTCGACATGGCGCGCCGACGCCTGACGGGCAGTGAGCATCCCAAGGTTCTGGAGAATATCACCAACGCCTCGGAAGGCGCGCGACGGGCCGCCGAACTGACCGCAAGGCTGCTGGCCTTCTCGCGCCGGCAAGCGCTCGAACCTCAAGCCGTCGACGTCAACAAGCTCGTCACCAACACGTCCGAAATGCTGCGTCGGACGCTGGGCGAGCAGGTCGACGTCGAGACCGTGCTTTCAGGCGGTCTGTGGCACGCTTTTGCCGATCCCGGCCAATTCGAGAATGCCATCGTCAACCTGGCGGTCAACGCCAGGGACGCGATGGAGCAGGGCGGAAAGCTCACGATCGAGACAGCCAATGCGGATCTCGACGACCGTTATGCCCGCAGCCATGAAGAAGTAAAAGCCGGCCAATATGTTCTGGTCAGTATCACCGACACGGGCAGCGGCATGCCCGACGACGTGATCGAGCGTGCGTTCGATCCTTTCTTCACGACCAAGGAGGTTGGCAAGGGGACAGGTCTCGGGCTGAGCCAGGTGTTCGGCTACGTCAAACAATCCGGTGGGCATGTGAAGATCTATTCCGAGCTTGGCCATGGAACCACCGTCAAGCTCTACCTCCCGCGGCATCTGGGAGAGTCGAAGGAAGCCGGGCGCGCCATCGCGCAGTCCCTGCCGCCGGGAAGCCGCGAACAGGTCATCCTCGTCGTTGAGGACGATGCGGAAGTACGGCGCATGACCTTGGCTGCGCTTGATGAGCTCGGCTATCATGTGCACGAGGCGGCGAACGCCAAGGAGGCTCTGGCGCACCTGCAAAACGGTACGCGGATCGACCTTCTATTTACCGATATTGTGATGCCCGAGGTCAACGGCCGGCAGCTTGCGGACGAGGCGCGCAAATTGCGCCCACAGCTTCGCGTCCTGTTCACGACCGGTTACACGCGCAATGCCGTGGTGCATAATGGCGTTCTCGATCCAGGTGTGGTCCTCCTCACCAAACCCTTCACCCTCGAACAGCTCGCGCTCAAGGTGCGGGACATTCTCGACGCGCCGGACGAAGACGGCGCCGTTTGATTCTCGTCAAATCCTCCCTCGACCGACCATGGCACAGCAGATTGGCTGGCGTTTTTACGCAAGACCTGCAGCGATGCGGGAAATCTGGGACAGGAGGCAACGGTTGGCGCAGAGTGACGAGGCGGTGCACCGGACACCCTTTGAATTGGTCGGCGGCGCGACGATCGTCCGCCAGGTCGTCGATCGCTTCTACGATCTTATGGACAGCGAGCCCGCTTATACGGCGTTACGCGCGGTTCATGCGGCGGATCTCACGCCCATGCGCGCCTCGCTTGCGGGTTTTCTCAACGCCTGGCTGGGCGGACCGCGGGATTGGTTCGTCGAGCATCCTGGCGTCTGTGTCATGTCCGCCCACACACGCATCGCGATCAATCGGGAAACCTCCGATCAGTGGACGGATGCGATGCGCCGTGCGATCCAGGAATCGCCGATCGATCCCGAGCTTGGCGCCAAAATGGCGGAGGCTCTGGCCGGCATGGCGCAGGGCATGATCAAGCGATCGGCCGCGGCTGCCTGAGGCTCCCAAAAAATCTGAGCGGGAACCCGCCCCCACGCCCGGGTTCCCGCTCTCTTCGCCGGCAGCACCTCGCGGGCGCCAGGCGAAGAACCGATGTTCAATTTTTCGCGCTATGGTCCGCCGCATCGCGCAGGATGCCCGCCCAGCACCCGATCAGCAATCCTTGGGGTTCGTCGGTTTCCGCGGTCGCCGTCGCATAGATTGCGAGAAGATCCGCGAGCTCGCGCATCGGGATGATCTTCGCTCTGGCGAGAGCCGATGCGATCACGGCGAACGCCCCACCCAACGCGCGGACTGCTGCTCGATCCATGGCCAGTCCTGGCGCAACGTCGGCGCAGGGCGGTCCACTGCTGTCGCGTTTTCCGGCGGTGCGCGCGGCGATATCGTGCGCAAATTGGAGGTGGCCTGCCGCGATGTCCTCACCGCATTCATCGAGAAGCTCGAGAGCCTCCGCCATCAGCTTTATCGCCCGTCCGAGGCTGTCCGAGGGTTCGCTCATGCCGGCTGCTCGCGGAACGTCCGCGGCTCACCCTGCAAGTCAGGATCAACGGCCGCGCCAGACGCGATCCGGATTGCGTTCTTTCCGCTCCTCTTCGCCTGATACATGATCTGGTCGACCGCGTTCATGAGTGAAGCCGCACTCTCTTCGCTGCCGGGAGGAATGACCAGCGCGCCCATGCTGCACGTGACGGGAACAGCGCCACTAGCCAGAACGGCCGAAAGCCGCGCGTGCAGACCCTGGGCGAAACCGTTGCCGGCGTCTGTAGGGTGCAGCTGGAGCAGCAGCGCGAATTCGTCGCCACCGATCCTGCCGAACAAGTCCTGTCTGCGGACCATTTCGGCCGCGCCGCGCGCGAAGGTCCGAAGCGTATTGTCTCCCGCGGCATGGCCATGCTCATTGTTGATCGCCTTGAAATCGTCGAGATCGAGAAGGGCCAGGAGGAATGTCTGATCGGAGTGGCGCGCGGTCGCCAAGGCGTCCGCGAGCCGGGCACGGAATGTCTCGCTGTTGAGCGCTCCTGTCATCCGGTCGCGCAACGCGAGATGGCGCTGCCGGTCGAATGACCGACGGAAACTGGCGATTGTTCCAGCGACGAAGAGATAGGTACCGACGCGGACGGTCGCCCGGACGGCCAAGGCGACCGGCGAGGCATCAGGCATCGCCAGATGCGGCATCACGGCCGTGAAAGCGCATATGAGGGCGACGAAATAAGCAGCGCGCTCGCCCAACGACCAACAGGCGATGCAGATGATCGGGATATAAAGCGGCGCTAGGCCGGCGCCCGGAAAATGCGTGTCAGCCCATGTCAGCGCCGCCGTGATGCAGAGGACCACGAACCACGCGCGTTCGCGCGACAGGGTCTCCAACATTTCGGCGAGCCGCCCGACTGGCAGATGACTGTCCACGCATTGACCCTACTCGTCCTTAAAGTTCCCGGCTCTGGTCGTGAAAGCGAGGAGCGCCCAGCCGGCGGCACGTCCCCTTTTCGGAGACGTGCCGGCCCCGAAACCGGGTGTTGGAAACCTGAGAGTTAGGTCAGGCGCGGACGCCTTTGGGCCGGGTGGCCTTGGACATACACGTCCGCCACCCGGTCAAGAAGCTTGACCGGCTCTAACTCTCAGAAGGTTTCCACGCCTCCACCTGTGTCTCCACACGTGGGCACAGGGTAGGGCAAAGAGGTTAAGAAAAGCAAGAAACTGCGTATCATGCCGCGCAGAAAACGCTCCAGATCGGATGCAAACGCCGCCTTCTATGCTTTTCTTTTGTCAGCCATGTTTCATCAGCCGATGAGGCCGTGCGCTCCCGCCATGGCGCCGAACACGGTCAGAAGTGCGAAAAGGAGCATGATGCGATGCATGCGCTCCATCCGGTCGAAATCGCGCACCGGATCTGTCGACCGCTCCATCCGCCTGTGGAGGAAGAGCGGTTCTATCACATAGAGCATGACCGCGAAGACCGCCCAAAGCACGACCATGGCGTGCATCCACCAATAGTGCGCCTCGGCGAAGCGCGACCACAGATCCGCGCGATAGATCATCCAGAATCCGGAAAGCCCGGCGAGCCCCACCCAAAGCCGGGCCTGCCAGGCGAAGCCGCTCTCGAAGCGGTGAAAGACGGCAAGACGCGTCTCCGGCGGGTTTCCCCGCCGGATCGCGGGCATCAGAACCGTCGTCACAAAGGCGACTCCACCTATCCACGGAACGATGGAGAGCACGTGCAGGACACGGGCCAGTGTGAAGTCGTCCATCGCGCTGCCTCATCCGCTGTTTACGCCGCCAGCAGCTCGTCTGCCGGTCCGAAAAATTCATAATGGATACGGTCGCTCGCGACACCGCTCAGGGAGAGCGCGGCGACGAGTCCTCTGAGGAACGGTCGCGGACCGCAGAGGAAATAGTCCGCATCGTCAACCGGCGTATTTGCGGTGAGCCAGTCGGCATCGATCAGCCCGGCGACATCATAATCCCGGCCGGCCGCATCGTGAGGTCGCGGCGTCTGATAGAAGATCGTCGTCCGGCCATTATGATGCTTCTCCGTGAGAGCGCGAACATGCGCGCCCATCGCATGCGTGCTCCCGTCCAGCGTCCCGTGCGCAAAGTGCACCGGAAGGTCGGGATGGCTCTGCGTGATCGTCTCCAGCATCGACACCATCGGCGTGAGGCCGACGCCGCCCGAAAGCAGCACGACGGGGCGTTCCGGGTGCGCCGCGAGAAAGAATTCGCCGGCCGGCGCCGCGACCTTGAGGATGGTGCCGGGTTTCGCCTCGCTGTGCAGCCAGCCCGATGCCAAGCCCTGCTCCTCGCGTTTAACCGAGATCCGATAGGTGCTGCCGTTGGGCGCGTCCGAAATGGAGTAATTCCGCTTCACCGGCGGATGGCCCGGGATTTCCAGCCAGAAGGTCAGATACTGACCGGGCTTGTGGCGCAGGACGGTGCCGCCATCGACAGGCCGGAGCGTGAAGGAGGTGATGATGTCGCTTTCACGCGTGACGCTATCGACCTTGAAATCACGCCATCCCGTCCAGCCGCCTTCCGCGCTGCCGAGATCGCGGTAGATATGATCTTCGCGGGCGATCAGGATGTGCGCCAGGAACCAATAGGCTTCCCCCCATGCAGCGAGGATCTGATCGGTTGCCGCGTCGCCCAGAACGGCCTTGATCGCGCCCAGCAAGGCTTCGGCCACATGCGGATAATGTTCGGGAAGGATCTGGAGGCCGACATGCTTCTGGGCGATCCTTTCGACCGCCGGGGCGAGGGCGCCTAGATTGTCGATATTGCTCGCGTAAGCGAGGATAGCGGCCGTCAGCGCGCGCGGCTGCGACCCGCTGTCGCCATGATGCGACTGGTTGAAGAGGTCGCGGATCTCCTCATTCTGGAACATGCGCGAATACATTTCGTGGACGATGTCGAGCCCGTGGGCCTCAAGCGCGGGTACGGTGGCTTTGACGAGCGCAATGGTCTCGTCGCTAAGGGACTGCGACATTCAAGATCTCCAGCTTATGTTGAAAACTGTCCGGCCGGTCCCGGCTCAGGGGTCGGGCGGCTCGTGGTAGAAATCCACCTGCATCGTGACCTTGCCGAGCGGCGTCACGAAATGCGTCTGTTCAGGATTGACGATCCCCGGATGGCCGGGTGTCAGGAGCGTCTCTGCGTGCGGCTCGATGTAGGTGAGGTTGAGCTCGCCCTCGATTACCCGGATCAGGCCCCAAACACCCTTCTTGGTGCTATGCTCACCGCGCAGCGCTTCCGGAATGGAGGTCTCGTCGAAGACCGGCGTGGAACGATAGGGTTCGGGCATCTGTCAGTCCCTCTCAGGCGGCGGCCCGCGGGGTCGCGGGATCGAGCTTGAAGAACAGGGCGAGTTGGAGGCTTTCCGCGATCCTGGCGGCCTTGGCCTGCAACGCCGCGGCGGCCGCCGGCTCCATGAGCTCCGCTGTGGTCGTGTTCCACAAAGCAAGCCACCGCCCGAAAAGCTCGGGCGTGATCCGGTCGCGATGTTTGAAATGGGCGGGCACGGGCTGACCTTTGTACCGCCCGCTGGTCAGCATTACGGACGACCAGAACGCCGTCAATTTGTGCAGATGTTCGGGCCAGTCAGCGATTGCGTCGTTGAAGATCGGACCCAGCTCCGTGTCCTCCCGAACGCGCGCATAGAAGCGCTCCACAAGCTTTTCGAGGACCGCCTCGTTGATCCCGGTGACTTGGTCCACGACTCAAGCTCCAATCATGTATTGCAAATACATCTATTGCTACCCGGCGAAATATGCAAGCGAAATACATCTTAAAAGTGCAATCTCGGCTGCGTCAGGATAGCGCGGACGGCGATGGTCGGATCGGGGCCGAAGAGCAGGGCGTGGACCTGCAGCAGGGCTGCATAACTCAACACGGTCATGCAGATCGTCAGCAACAGCAGGCCGCGCGGCCAGGTCCAAACCAAGTTCCTCTTGTAGGCAGCCGCGAACGGAATCGCCGGCGCGCCGCGGGTAAGATCGGTCCACTTCGATCCGAGCTGTCGTTTCTTGCGTCGGTCGAGCATCGGCATCGCGCCGATCGCGAAGAGTGCGAATCCGCCAAACATCACGATCGAAACGAGATCTCCATTCGGGACCATATGGCTCAGTCCCCACAGCGCGAAGCCCCACAGCAGCGGGTGCCGGGTGATGCCGACGATGCCGGGCTTGGCCGGATCGAACCGTTTACCGCGAAAGCCTACCGAGATAGGGTTCGGCACCAGGACGCCGCCAATCAGCAGGAAAAGCGCGAGCGGCATCAGGAGGATCGGAGCCCAATATTGGGTGAGGGACGGCGACCAAAGGGGAATATACGGCGCCCGCTGCGCGGCACCGATCAGGCACGCTAGGAGGACGATCGAGGTCAGCGCGTAAAGTGTGAGATAGAGGCTCTCGCCCAGGGCCGCGACCAATCGCGCGCGCAGCTTCGGACGGGCCGGGATGCTGTGGCTCGCCAGGAACAGCAGAAGAATCGCGACGAAGCTTGTCATGACCCCTCATGCCTTTGCGGAGCGTGCCCCGGGCATCCGTAAACACCCTGATTTTCTGGTGCGCACCGGCCGCTAGACCTTGGGACATGACCTGGACATCCATTCGCCTTGAGCTCGCCCGAACCCCCGATTTTCCCAAGGGTTCTGTCACCCGCCAATATCTCATGACGCTTCCGCTCGACGAGAATGACAGGATCGATGCCGCGGCGTTGAAGGCGGAACCCGCCCGCGCCACCGTTCGGCGCATCTGGGATGGCGAGCCCGACCGCCATGGCTATGTCATTCCCACCGAGCGGGGATGGGCTCTGTCCTATGCCGTCGGCGAAGACGATGATGAGCCGATCTTCCACCTCGAGACGCATCAGATCCGTTCGGGCGAATATCTCACGCTCACGGAGACGGATGGCAAGGCTCAGCCGTTCCTCATCGCCGAGTGCGCGCTCGAGCGACAGGAAGGTAGCGTGTGATGCTCAACGACCAGACCGAAACCGACGATATCATCATCCTGACGATTTCCAGACGGATCGAGAAGGCCGACGTCGAACAGGCCATGGGCCGTCTCGACAAGAGCTTCGCGCGTGGCGGCAAGGTCCATCTTTTCGTGGAAGTCCTGGGGTTCGAGGGCATGCCGGCGGACGCCTGGTGGAGCGATCTCGGCCACGGTCTCCGCTACCTGACCAAACTCAAGCAGTTCGGGCGCATCGCCATCGTCAGCGACCAGAGCTGGGTGCGCGTCGCTTCGCGTGTCGAAAGCGCCCTGCTGCCGTTCGTCACCTATGAGGTCTATACGCCCGACCAGCGGGACCATGCGCTCGCCTGGGTCAAGGGCGAAGCTGAAACGGCTCGGCCCGAGACACTCAGGGTGCTGAGTAACGGCGACGCCGACATTGTCGCCTTCGACGTCGACGGCCGGGTCACGCGCGAGGGCATCGATGCGCTCTCCGCCCATCTCTCCCCGCTGGCCCGACCGGGCGCTGAACTCAAGCTTCTCGCGCTTGTCCGGCATTTTGACGGATTCGACCCGGCGATTCTGGTTGACCCGAAATATCTCGAGTTCAAATTCTCGCTGCTCCGTCACGTCTCGCGCTACGCCATCGTCGGCGGACCGGAGTGGATGGACCGGGTCAGCCGGCTTGCCGATCCGCTCCTTCATATGGACCTCCGGCACTTCGACGCCGGTGACGAACAAGCTGCGCGCGCCTGGCTGCATAGTTGAAGCGGACGCCGGATCGCGGCCGAAGTTCCTGACTTGGCCCGGGTGCCAAAGATGCCGGGCTGGTTGGGTGTCGATCTGACCGACAAGTGCGACCAACAGGCTTGTCCCCCGAGACGTAATTTGATAATTGCGAATCAATCGCAATAAGGAAGGGCAGAGCCGAGGTGCATGATGCTGCATATGTCGATGCAACCAATCCATGCGATGCCGACCGGTGCCCATCTTATCGTTGCGGCCGTCCGATCCTGGCATGATGCGCGGCGGCGGAACATTCCGGTGCAGCCGCACCTCTACAGCGCGCTCGCGCCCCATGACTGCGGGATGCTCGCGCCGGTTCTCGACAGCCTCATCCGGTTCTTCGAGAGCTCGGTGCGGCGACCTTTGCATGTCGGCTCGGCCGAGATCCTCACAGCCGACGAACAGATGCTGGTGAACATCCTGCACGGCGCGGAGGAACGTGCCCAGAGGCCGGCATCGCCCGAAGCGCATGCCTTGGCCTTCAAATGGGCGGTCTGGTCCGCCCGGATCATGGTCGTGAAGGTCTTCGGGGATGCATTGCAGCTTCGCGCGCGTCACCCGGATCGTCTCGCCTTCGGGTAGCGAACGCGGCGCCCTTCAAGCCGTAGGCGCGTCGCCGAGCGTCGCGACAATGTGCCTTGCGATCATCTGCTCTTCATCTGTCGGTATCACCAGCACGGTCACCGGGCTCTCGGCGCGCGTGATGCGGCGAATACCCGCAAGATTGGCTTCGTCGTCGATCCGAACCCCAAGCCATTCCAGCCGCTCGCAGATCCCTCGGCGAACGCCGGCATGATTCTCGCCAATGCCGGCCGTGAAGACGATCGCGTCCAGTCCGCCGAGTGAGGCAGCCATCGCCCCGAACTCCCTGGCGGCCCTCCACACGAACAGTTCGATCGCTTCCGCGGCCGCCGGCCGCATGTCCGCCGAGAGCTGACGCATGTCGCTCGAAATCCCGGAAACACCGAGCAGCCCCGATTTGCGATAGAGCAGATCCTCGACCTCGGCTGCCGACATATTCAGCTCGGCCTGCAGATAAAGGACGACGCCAGGATCCAGTGCTCCGCACCGCGTGCCCATCATCAACCCGTCGAGCGCGGTGAAGCCCATCGTCGTGTCGACGCTCCGACCGTCCTTCATGGCGCACAGGCTGGCGCCGTTGCCGAGATGCGCCGCCACGATGCGCCCGGCGGCGAGATCAGGCTCCGTCCGGGCCAGCTCGGCGGCGATATATTCATAGGATAGCCCATGAAAGCCATATCGGCGGATGCCCTGGTCGTGAAGCGCCCGAGGCAGAGCGAGCCGCGAGGCGATCTCCGGCTTGTCGTGATGGAAGGCGGTGTCGAAGCAGGCGATCTGCGGCAGGCCGGGGCTCAGCGTCTGGATAGCGCGGATCGCGGACAGATTGTGCGGCTGATGAAGCGGCGCCAGGGGGCAGAGTTTGTCGAGAGCGGCAAGGAGTGCGTCATCCACGCGTGCAGGCGCGGCAAATTGCGTTCCGCCATGGACGACCCGATGTCCGATGGCGACGATCTCCCGGTCTTCAAGATGGCCGATCGCCCAGTCGAACAAATCCTTTAGCAGATCGGCATGAGTCAGCCCTGCGCCACCCGTCCATATCCTTTCGACCAGCACGGCGCCTTCGGCAGAACGCACGCGCATCACGGGTTCGATGCCGATTTTCTCGATCTTGCCGCCGGCGGCGAACACCGGCCGTGATGGATCGTCGAGCGTGAAGAGCGCGAACTTGATGCTCGAAGAGCCCGCGTTCAGGCTGACAACCGCCTTCATTGGCCCGGAACCTTGACGCCGGGCGCGGCTTTGGGCGCGGCTCGCGCGAGCAGCGCCGCAATCGCGCAGGACGCGAGCCGGGTCCGGAGGCTGTCGGCGCGGCTCGTCAGGATGATGGGGACCCGCGCGCCGAGCACAACACCGGCGGCATCGGCACCGCCCAGGAACGTCAGCTGCTTCGCCAGCATGTTTCCGGCTTCGAGATTGGGCACGAGGAGGATTTCTGCCTTGCCCGCAACCGGCGATACGATGCCCTTTTCGCGCGCGGCCGCCTCGCTGATGGCGTTGTCGAGCGCGAGCGGGCCATCGAGCACGGCGCCACTGATCTGGCCGCGATCCGCCATCTTGCAAAGCGCCGCGGCTTCCAGCGTGGAGGGGAGCGCGGGGTTGACGGTCTCGACGGCGGAAAGGATGGCGACCTTGGGCTCGGCCATGCCGAGAACATGAGCAAGATCGATGGCATTGCGGATGATGTCCGCCTTTTCCTCGAGCGTGGGCGCGATGTTGATGGCGGCGTCCGTGATGATCAGCGGCGTGGGATGGCCCGGCACATCCATCACATAGGCATGGCTGATCCGTCGCTCGGTGCGAAGGCCCGTTTCCCGCGGGACGACGGCGCCCATGAGCTCGTCGGTATGGAGTGACCCCTTCATCAGGAGCCTCGCGTCTCCGGACCGGACGAGCGCCACCGCTTTCGCGGCGGCATCATGGCTATGCGCGGCAGCGACCAGCCGAAAGCCCGAAATATCCTTGCCGGCTTCCTCCGCCGCGCTCCGGATCTTGCTTTCCGGTCCGACGAGGATCGGCACGATCAGCCCGGCCTCGGCCGCATCGATCGCCGCAGCCAACGCCTGGGCGCTGCAAGGATGCACGACAGCAGTCGGCAAAGCTTCCTTGCCCTGCGTTTCCTCGATCAGCCGCCGATATCCGCCATGCCGCGAGACACGGACATCGGGCAAGGCTATCCTTGGCCGGCGTATCTTCTCGCACGGCGCGCGGACCTCCGCCTGACCCGTGATGACATCCTCGCCATGCTGGTTCCGGCACCGGCAATCCAGGACGATGGTGCAGTGCTCGGGCTTCTTCTCGAGGACGCGCACGCAGGCGGTGATGGCATCACCGACATCGACTGGCTTCAGGAAACGCAGCGACTGGCTGAGATAGATGGCACCGGGGCCCGGCAGCCGGGTGCCCAGCACTGCGGAGATCAGGCCGCCGCCCCACATGCCATGCGCGATCACCCGGTGGAACATGTCGGTCGCGGCATAGTCGGCGTCGAGATGGGCCGGGTTCACGTCTCCCGAGACGAGGGCGAAGAGCTGAATGTCGTCTTCGGACAAGGTGCGCGTCAGGCATGCTTCCTCGCCGATCGCGATCTCGTCGAAGGTGCGGTTCTCGATCAGGTCTTCCGTTTCCACGCGCTATCGCTCCAAAATATAGTCGCCGGGCGCATCGGCCAGCGGCGGAAAGCCGCGTTCGGCATTGCCCAGCGGCGGTGGTGGGCCGGGCTCGCCTGAGCGCGCGGCGAGCCAGTCGGTCCAGACGGGCCACCAGCTTCCCTCCCGGCGCTCTGCCTGCTCGAGCCACGCGTCGGGGTCTCTTGACGGTCCGCCACGGTCGCGCCGGGCGATATGGAAGGACCGCCCCCTGTGACCCGGCTGTGAAACGATACCCGCATTATGCCCGCCAGTGGTCAGCACGAATTCGATTTCGGCTTCGGTCAGCCAATGGATCTTGTGCACCGATCGCCAGGGCGCGACATGATCCTGCTCGGTCCCGACCACGAACATCGGGGCCGCGAGCGCCGACAGCGTGACCGGTTTTTCACCTACCACATAGCGTCCTTCGGCGAGGTCGTTGTTCAGAAACAGCGCGCGGAGATATTCGCTGTGCATCGCATAGGGCATCCGCGTTCCATCCGCGTTCCATGCCATCAGATCGGACGGCTCGGCACGCTGGCCCATCAGATATTCGGTCAGCAGCCGGGACCAGATGAGATCGTTTGAGCGCAGAAGCTGAAACGCGCCACCCATCTGGCTGCTGTCGAGATAGCCGCGGCTCCACATCATGCTGTCGAGAATGTTGAGCTGCGCCTCGTCGATGAACAGACCCAGTTCGCCGGGTTCGCTGAATTCGGTCTGCGCCGCGAAGAGCGTCATGCTGGCCAGCCGGTCGTCGCCGTCCCGTGCCATGGCGGCTCCCGCGATCGCCAGCAGCGTCCCGCCCAGACAATATCCTGCCGCGTGTATCCGATCGCTGCCGGTAATGGTCTGGATGACGTCGAGCGCCGCCATGGGGCCCAGTGTGCGATAGGCCACCATGTCGAGATCCCGGTCCTTTTCGCCGGGATTGTGCCACGATATCATGAAGACCGTGAAGCCTTGGTCGGTCAGCCATTTGACCAGCGAGTTCGAGCGCGAGAGGTCGAGAATATAATATTTCATGATCCAAGCCGGCACGATCAGCACCGGTTCGGGGCGAACCTTTTCGGTCGAGGGGGCGTACTGGATCAGCTCGATCAGCCGATTGCGAAAGACGACCTTGCCCTTCGAAGCGGCTACCTCCTTTCCCGGACGGTAGTTTTCCGATTCCGCCGATGGCTGGCCGCGCATCAGGCGGAGCGCATCCTGCGCCCAATCTTCAAACCCATCGACCAGGCAGCGACCGACCGTCTCGGTGATCCTGGCCTGCAGGACGGCGTTGGTGAGGAGAAAATTGGTGGGCGCGAACATGTCGAGCCACTGCCTCGCAGCGAATGCCACCATATCCTCGTGATGGTGGCTCACGCCCGCGACGCCGGTTGTCGCGGCGTGCCACCATTGCTGCTGGAGGAGGAAGGCCTGTGCGATCAGATCGAAGGGCCATTGCTTCCAGGCTGGATCCGAGAAGCGCTTGTCCTGGGGCAAGGGCTCGATCGCCGGCGCAGCGTCCGCCGCGTTCCCGCCGCGCAGGGCATAATCAGCCAAACGCATCGATTTTCGGCCCGCTTTCGCGAAAAGCTCCAGGCGCTTGCCGGGTGACAATGCCAGGTGCAGGCCCCAGTCGGTGAACGCCTGCGCCGCCGTGGCCGGAGAAAAACCGCAGCACAGCTGCGCCACGCTGGCGAACGAGGCTTTGTCCAGCATCGCACCGATCGACTCGAGTGGATCCTGGGTCGCCGGGCTAGGCAGGACCGCCATGGCTTGGTCTCCTTGTCAGAGCCCTCCTTTGGCAGTTTGATTTGATACGATCATTACGGGAAATCCCCAGATCGGGAGCCTTCATCTCCCGGCAGCAAAACGGCAGGTTACGTATTCTTCCCAGCACCTTTGCCTCGCCGGCGACGTTATGATGTCGGCCGGAGATTTCGCGATGACCGAGCCGACCCCGCTGGAGCATTATCCCCTGCATGTTGTCGTGGCCTGCCATCCGGCGGCCGACAGCTTCAATCTGGCTGTAGCGCGCCGCTATTGCGAGACCGTGGAACGATATCGGCACCGGACCATCCTCAGAGATCTCTACCGCCTGGCATTCAATCCGGTCCTCTCCTCCGAGGAACTCTCGCCGGGCGAGGGGAGTGTTCCGTCCGAGGATGTCGCACGGGAACTGGCCCTCATCGATAAGGCCGACGTCATCGTGCTCGTCTATCCGATCTGGCTCGGTGCGCCCCCTGCCATGCTCAAGGGCTATATCGACCGGGTCTTTGCGACCAGCTCGCGCTATGCCGGCTTCCGGCCACCGCAGGAGGAGCCGGCGCACGCGCGCGGCCATCTTGTAACCTTCTCTTCGTCCGGGTCGGCAAAGCAATGGCTCGACGAGCAAGGGGCGTGGTTGTCGCTGAAGAACCTCTTCGACAATTATCTGCGGTGCGCCCTTCTGTTCAAGTCGACCGAGCATATCCACTTCGGATCGATCGTCGATGGTTTGCAGCCAAGGTTCGTGGGCGAAAATCTGGCGGAGGTCGAAGAAACCGCACGCCGCATCGCAAGCCTCGTGCACCCACGGGGCATCGCTACGGATTGACGTGGATTTTCGCGGGAGGGGTCTCCCGCCTCGCTAACAGCAAAGGTGATATTCCATGGCAGAAAGCGCAGAAACGACGCAATTGCAGACCAGAGCTGGTCTCGCCCTTTCCGTGAGGCCCGTCCGAAAGGACGATGCCAGCCTGCTTCGTGACTTCTTTACCCGGGTCGCGACCGACGATCTGCGGTTTCGCTTCCTGACGGGCCTCAACGAGGTGTCGGAAGACCAGATCGTCGCGATGGTCGATGTCGATCACAAGCAAACTGAAGACTTCCTGGCCTTTGCCGAAAACGGCGAGCTGCTCGCGACGGGGTTGCTGGCGAGCGACAAAGACCAGGAGCGCGCCGAGGTGGCGATCGTCGTGCGGGCGGATCACAAGCACCAGGGCATCGGATGGTCGCTTCTCGGCCATATCGCCAGCTATGCGAAGGCGAACGGCATCAAGGTTCTCGAATCGGTCGAAAGCCGGCAGAATCAATCCGCGATCGAGGTCGAGCGGGACTCCGGTTTCGCCATCAAACCTTATGGTGACGATCCCACGCTGGTGATCGTCTCGAAGCAACTGGCCTGAACCGAGCGGCGGCGCGTCACCATGTTCGCGATGCAACTCGATGCGGTCGGGGGACCGCTCCACGCGGTCGCCCGCCCCGCGCCAGTTCCGGGGGCCGGTCAGCTACTTATCCGGATCTCCGCGTGCGGCATCTGCCGGACGGATCTCCATATCCTGGATGGAGAGGTTGCAGCGCGTCTCCCCATCGTCCCTGGTCATGAGATTGTCGGCACGGTGGAAGCGATCGGGCCGAATGTCCCGGGGTTCGCGGTCGGCGACCGGGTCGGCGTCCCCTGGCTCGGCCATAGCTGCGGGCGGTGCGACTATTGCCGCGCGGACCAGGAGAATTTGTGCGACGCGCCCGGCTTTACGGGCTGCACCATCGACGGCGGCTACGCCACGCATACGCTTGCCGACGCCCATTTCTGCTTTCCGATCCCGGCGGGTTTCTCCGATGTCGAGGCCGCTCCGATGCTCTGCGCGGGTCTGATCGGATGGCGCTCGCTTCGCGCGGCGGGCGAGGGCACCCGGCTGGGCCTTTATGGCTTCGGCGCCGCCGCGCACATCGTCGCCCAGATCGCAGTCTGGCAGGCTCGCGAGGTCTATGCCTTCACAAGGCCAGGCGACAGCGAAGGCCAGGCGTTCGCCCGCTCGCTCGGCTGCCGATGGGCCGGCTCTTCGGAGGATGGAGCGCCGGAGGCGCTGGATGCCGCCATTCTGTTTGCGCCCGTCGGTGCGCTCGTTCCCATCGCCCTGCGCGCGGTGCGGAAAGGCGGACGCGTCATTTGCGCCGGGATCCACATGAGCGATATTCCCGCATTCGCTTACGCGGATCTCTGGGGCGAACGGGCGGTCGCCTCGGTCGCTAATCTGACGCGCGAGGACGGCACGAGTTTCTTCGAGGTAGCCGAACGGGCGAAGGTCAGGACGGTCACCACCGCTTTCCCGATGACGTCGGCCAACCTCGCGCTCGAAACGGTGCGGCGGGGTGAGCTGGTGGGTGCCGCTGTGCTCGTCGAGGAGGGGTCCGACTGGAATGCGGCCGTGACGGGTTCCTCAGCCTGAAGCGCCCCGGATGAAAGTCTCAGTGGGCGATCAGGATGGGGACATTGTGGGCGCCGTGAATAATCTCCCGCGTCGTCCCGCCGAACAGGGTTTCCTCCAGACGCGCATGGCCGTACCCGCCCAGGACGACGAGGTCCGCCGCTTCGGCGGCGGCTTTCGCAAGCAACGCCGCCGCGATGCTCTGGCGCTGACGCTGCACGAGGCTCGAGAACGCGCTCATTCCCAGTTCGGACAGCCGGGCGGTCATGTCGTCGGCTGAGGTCCGAAGCGCAAGCGGGGAGTCGAGCGGCAGAATCGAGACGAGATCGACCCTCGCATCGGAGCGGCACAGCTGGAGGCTGCAATCGAGCGCTCGCACCACCTGGGACATCCCATCCCAGCCGACGACAAGCTGGCGGAAAACGCCGGTTGGCCCGTGATCGGGAAGCAGCAGGAGCGGCTTGCCCGAATGGATCAGCAACGCCTCGATAAGCATGGCGCGCAAGTCGCGATCGACATAGCTGTCGGCCGGCCCGATGCAGACGAGGTCGAAGCACCGCGACGCGCGCGTCACGGCATCGAGGGCGGCATCGACCGTGTCGATGAAGATCCGCACATCGCACTCCCGGGCACGTGCGATCGTCCAGAGCTTTTGTTCCTTGGCTTCGACGAGCTCATTGAACTGCTCGCGGCTCAAATGCTCGGGAAAGGTGCGCTCCCCGGGGACGGGCGCTGGCGCGAGAAGCCCGAAGGTCATTCGCGCCGCAAGAGTGTCGGACACCGCCAGCATCGCGTCCGCGAACGAGTCTGTGGGACGGGCCGAATCGAAGACCGCGAGAAACGACCTTTTGCTCATGCCAGGCCCGGGCTGCGTGACAAGCGCCCAAGCCAATCCCTCGGACGATCAGGCAAAGAGGGCATGCTCGCCGGTTTCCTCGATCGGTTCCGGGACCACCAGCTGCGCATGATCATCCGCTGCATGCAGTCTGAAATGATGGCGAAGCGGCGCATGGAGCGCGTCGGACCAGGCAAGGCCCATTTCCCACCAGCTGGCCGCCAGCGCGAGCGAAAAGCGGGGCAGGCCAAGCATGGCCTGGAGCACTGGCTCCATGGTGAATTCGGGGACAGCAGGCTCAGGCTGTCCGTCTGCGGTCACGGTCATTGGCCTCCTCCTTGGATAGAGTCCAGATTAGCGCGGCCCGGTTGCGCGACCAATGGGGAAGTCTACGTAGCGATCGCCAGCGCCTCGGTAATGTTACGGAATGATCGGTGCGATTTGGAACGCCATTGTCGGGCCATGACCAACCCATCTCTCATCAAGGATGTCCTGCTGATCGTCGATGGCGACCCGCCCTCGTTCAGCGCCATCGACCAGGGCATCGCTTACGCCGCGCGGCACGACGCCTGCCTCACGATCATTGTCGCGTCCGAGAATGTCTCCCTCGCGGCAGCGGCCGAGCCCATGGGCTATGCGATGGCATTGACCGTGGCTGAGGACCTGAGCGCCGCTCGGTTGGTTGCCGTGCGCCGGCACGTCAAGGATGCGCCCGTGGCTGTCGCTATCCATGGGCTGCTCGAAGCGCCGGACGTCCTGCCGCGCATGGCGAAGATCGAAGGTTCCTATGCCGACATCATCCTTATCCCGGGCGCCGATCGCTGGCGGGACGATTCGCTCCGGCGGCATCTCACCGAAACGCTGCTGTTCACCGGTGTCCCCATCCTCGTCATGCCGGCCGACTGGATCCCCGGGCCGGTCAATCACGCGGTCCTGGGATGGAATGCCTCGATCGAATCGTTCCGGGCCGCGCGCGTTCTCCTGACGCTTGTCGAAGCCGATGCGAGCGTGGATGTCGTGGTGGTCGATGCGCTTGACCGTTATGAACCCTCGCAGGCGGTCCCGGGCACCCATATCGCCCGGCATCTCGGCCGGCACGGGCTGCGGGTCGAAGTCCATGCCATCGGTTCCGCAAACCGAGGCGTTGCCGGTGCGCTCCAGGCGCTTGCCTCCAATCACAAGGCGGATCTGCTCGTCGTCGGCGGCTACGGCCGCTCGCGGGCGCTGGAATTCATCCTTGGCGGGGTCACGCGCGAACTGATTGGACAACAGCATGTGCCCATCCTGTTCGTCCACTGATCTCACTTCGCTTGTTTGACGGGAAGGTCGCATGAAAGCGCTCGTTTATCACGGTCCGGGGCAAAAGAGCCTCGATGAACGTCCCAAGCCTGTGCTGCAGGCCCCCACGGACGCGATCGTCCGGATCACCCGCACCACGATCTGCGGTACCGACCTGCACATCCTGAAAGGCGATGTCAGCAGCTGTGCGCCTGGTCGTATCCTCGGCCACGAAGGCGTCGGGATCGTCGAGGAGGCAGGGTCCGCCGTCGGTCGCTTCCGGCCGGGCGATCATGTCCTCATCTCGTGCATCACCTCCTGCGGCCGCTGCGACTATTGCCGGCGGGGCATGTATTCGCATTGCTCCGACGGTGGCTGGATTCTCGGTAACATGATCGACGGCACGCAGGCCGAGTTCGTCCGCATTCCGCACGCCGACAATAGCCTTCATGCCATTCCCGAAGGCGCCGACGAGGAAGCGCTTGTCATGCTGAGCGACATCCTTCCGACAGGCTATGAATGCGGCGTGCTGAACGGAAGGATCGCGCCGGGCAGCAATGTCGCGATCGTAGGCGCTGGCCCGATCGGTCTTGCAACCCTGCTCACCGCGCAATTCTATGCGCCCGCGCGCATCATCATGATCGATCTCGATGACAATCGGCTGGCGGTCGCACGCCGCTTCGGCGCGACGGACACCTTCAACAGCGGTCGCGACGCCGTCGTCGAGCGCGTGCATGAATTGACCGAGGGCAGGGGCGTCGATGCGGCGATCGAGGCGGTCGGGGTTCCGGCGACCTTCGAACTCTGTCAGCAACTTGTCGGTCCGGGCGGCGTCATTGCCAATGTCGGGGTTCACGGAACGAAGGTCGATCTGCATCTCGAGGAACTCTGGTCCCGAAACATCACCATCACGACGCGGCTCGTCGATACCGTCACCACGCCGATGCTTTTGAAGACGGTCGAGGCAGAGCGGCTCCAGCCCGCGCAACTGGTGACCCACCGCTTCCCGCTCGCCGGCATCCTCGATGCCTATGATACCTTCTCGCGCGCGGCCGAGACCAACGCGCTCAAGGTTGTCATCGAGGCGTGACAAGCCACGCGGGAGCGCACGCGCCCGGCGTCGGCGAGGGGGTCGACAGCCTCGTCGTCCCGGCCGTGGCCGAACCTTCGATCGCGCGAGCGCGAAGGCTCGGCCTGCACACCCACCATGAACTCATCGCCGTCATGCGCACAGACAGTCCGGTCTGCCGCGCGGAAGGGCTGACAGCCCACACGCAGATCTTCGTTCACAATGGAGGCCGCCCGGTCGCGGCGACGCTCTTCCAGATCGAAGGTGACATCCTCGCAACCGACGAGATCGGCCTTTCGGAATCGGCCTGGCTTGCCCTGGGCGTCAGCGAGGGAACCCCGCTCAAGGTCAGCCATGCGCCTCCGCTGGAGTCCATCGCCTGTGTCCGCCAGAGGATCTACGGACATCGTCTTGGCCAGGGTCCGCTGCACGAAATCGTCGAAGATGTTGTCGCGGGCCGATATTCCGACGTGCATCTTGCCGCTTTTCTGACGGCGAGCGCCGCGCTTTCGCTCGACGAAGACGAGACCTATTTTCTGACCAAGGCGATGGTAGAGGCGGGGGAGCGGATCAGCTGGCCCAGCAAGATCGTCGTCGACAAACATTGCGTCGGTGGTTTGCCCGGCAACCGCACGACGCCTATCATCGTGGCGATCGTAGCGGTCTGTGGACTGACGATGCCCAAGACTTCGTCACGGGCCATAACGTCGCCCGCTGGCACGGCGGACGCGATGGAAACGCTGGCGCCCGTGGATCTCGATGTCGCGACGATCAAGAAGGTGGTCGCGGCCGAGGGCGGGTGCATCGCCTGGGGAGGAGCAGTGCGCCTCAGCCCGGCCGACGATATCTTCATCGGGGTCGAACGCGCGCTCGACATCGACACCGAAGGGCAGCTCGTGGCTTCGGTTCTCTCGAAGAAGATCGCGGCTGGCGCGACGCATGTGGTGATCGATATCCCGGTCGGGCCGACCGCCAAGGTCCGAAGCGCGGATGCGGCGGATCGCCTCGCCGCCCGGCTCTGTTCGATCGGCGCCCGGTTCGGGCTCCATGTCGAATGCATCCAGACCGACGGAAGCCAGCCCGTGGGCCGTGCGATCGGACCCGCGCTGGAAGCCCAGGACGTCCTCGCCGTGCTCAGGGGCGACCCGCTGGCGTCGATCGACCTGCGCGATCGGGCCTGTCTTGTGGCGGGCGCGGTGCTCGAACTTGCCGGTGCCGCAAGGGCTGGGGAAGGACGCGCGATGGCGGAACAGGTGCTCGCAGACGGGAGTGCCCTGGCGAAATTCGAAAGAATCTGTGCGGCCCAAGGCGGCGCACGAACACCGCCAGTTGCCGCGCTCAGCCATGTCCTTGCCGCCACGCGCAGCGGCCGCGTCACCCATATCGACAACCGCCGTATCGCGCGTCTGGCAAAGCTCGCTGGCGCGCCTGAAGCGCCGGCGGCCGGCCTCAGGCTGGCGGTTTCCCTGGGCGCGGACATCCTCGCCGGCCAGCCGCTGCTTGAGCTTCACGCCGACTCCCGAGGCGAAATGGCTTACGCCCTGGCCTATGCCGCCGAGAACCCCGACATGGTTGCGATCGCGAGCTGATGATGAGCCTGATCGCCATGCCCGGAAACGACGCGCTCGCCACCGCGATCGCCGAGCAGGGCGGCTGGCGGCTCGCTCGCCTTGAAAGCCGCCATTTCCCGGACGGCGAAAGCTATCTGCGCCTGCACGCGGACATTGCTGGCACGCATGCCGGGCTGGTCTGCACGCTCGCGCGGCCGGACGAACGGTTTCTCTCGCTTCTCTTCGCGGCCCGGCTTCTCAAGGAGAACGGCGCGCGATCGGTTCAGCTCGTCGCTCCATACCTCGCCTATATGCGACAGGATAAACGCTTCCATGACGGGGAAGCGCTGACGTCGGCACATTTCGCGGAGCTCCTGTCCGCACAGGTGGATGGCCTTGTCACGGTCGATCCGCACCTGCATCGCTATCGCAGCCTCACGGAAATCTATTCGATCGACGCGCAGGCCCTGACCGCTTCGCCGCTTCTTGCCGACTGGATCGGTGCGAACGTGCCCGCTCCGCTGATCGTCGGACCGGATAGCGAAAGCGAGCAATGGGCGCGCGCGATCGCAGACCGGATCGGCGCGCCACACGTCGTTTTTTCCAAATCGCGTCTCGGCGATCGCGACGTGCACATCACCGATACGGATCTCGGCCCATGGCGCGCACGCACGCCGGTGCTGGTCGATGACGTCATCTCCTCGGGCGAAACGCTCGCGGTCGCCGCGCGCCGGATTGTCGATCAGGGCTTCGCGCCGCCGATCTGCATGGCGGTTCACGCCATCTTTGCAGAAGGCGCGCAAACCGCACTGGATGCCGTCGGCTGCAGGGTCGTGACGACTGACGCGATCCCGCATCAGAGCAATGCGATCAGTCTCGCGCCGCTGCTTGCCGCCGCGTTGCAGGACCGGTTCGACAAACTGGACACGTAACGAACTACGTAGATCACCCAAATGAACCGCCCGCGCCCATGCCGTAGCATCCTTGTAAACCATCATGGAGGCTAGCATGGCGATCAAGGATTTGCTCGCGGTCGTGGATACCGGCGACAAGGACGAGCAGTTCATCAAGGATGCACTGCGCTTCGCTGAGTTTCACGAGGCGCGGCTCACCTTCCTCATCCTGTCCGTCGTCCCGACGCAGGATTATGCGGTATCCTTCGGTGCCCCCTATGTCCTTCTCCAGGATTTCATCGAGGCGGTCGAAGACAAGACCAAGCGCCTCGCCGAACGCACGCGGCTGTCGAATATCGAGGTCCGGACGATCTCCGACCAACCCGAGCGCATTCTGACCAAATCCGCCGTGGAGGCGCGCTATGTCGATATGGTCCTGTTCGGACCTGCCGACACTTATGATTACCCGCCGGTCCGGCGCCAGGTGATCGAAAGCATCCTCTTCGCCTCCGGCCGACCGGTGCTCGTGCTGCCGCAAAGCTATGTCCCGCGCCCGTTCGATCATATCGCGCTGGGATGGAATGCGACGCGCGAGGCGACGCATGCCCTTCGGGACGTGACGGCAGCGGCCGTTCCGGGCGCGCGCATCGAGGTGCTTGTGCTGAGCGGCCGACCTTCGACCAAGGGCCATGGCTCGGAACCGGGGGCGGACATCGCCCATCATCTCGCTCGTCATGGCTATGCGGCGAACGTCGTCGCATTGGACGCGCCCGAACAATCAGACGGCGAGGCACTGGTGCACGCCGCCCGGAAAAGCGGCGCCGGCATTCTGGCGCTCGGCGCCTATGGCCATTCGCGCCTCCGCGAAATGATCCTTGGCGGCGTCACCCGCGATCTGCTTGCGGGGGCACCGATACCGCTACTTTTTTCACATTGATCGAGCGGCGGCGGGCGCGGCCTGTACCCGTCCGCCGATTTGCCAAGGAGGGGAGAGACCATCATGTCGGACAAAATCCTGAACAAGGGCCAGTGCCCGGTCACCCATTTGACAACGGCGTTCGGCGCCCCCGTGCCCGACAACCAGAATTCGCTGACGGCGGGCCCGCGCGGACCGCTCCTCGCTCAGGATGTCTGGCTCAATGAAAAGCTGGCTAACTTCGTCCGCGAAGTGATCCCGGAACGGCGCATGCACGCCAAGGGATCGGGCGCTTTCGGCACTTTTACCGTCACTCACGATATCAGCCGCTATACCCGCGCCAAAATCTTCTCGCAGATCGGCAAGAAGACGGAGATGTTCGCTCGCTTCACGACGGTCGCCGGCGAGCGCGGGGCGGCCGACGCGGAACGCGACATCCGGGGCTTCGCGCTCAAGTTCTACACGGAAGAAGGCAATTGGGACATGGTCGGCAACAACACGCCGGTCTTCTTCCTGCGCGACCCGCGCAAGTTTCCCGACCTCAACAAGGCGGTGAAACGCGATCCGCGCACCAATCTGCGCAGCGCGACCAATAACTGGGATTTCTGGACGCTTCTGCCCGAAGCCTTCCACCAGGTGACGATCGTGATGTCCGATCGCGGCATCCCAAAGAGCTACCGCCATATGCACGGCTTCGGCAGCCACACTTACAGCTTCTACAACGAAGCGGGCGAACGCTTCTGGGTCAAGTTCCACTTCCGGACCCAGCAGGGCATCGCCAATCTTGCCGACGAAGAGGCTGCCGGGCTCGTCGGCGGGGACCGCGAAAGCCATCAGCGCGACCTTTATGACGCGATCGCCCGCGGCGAGTTTCCCAAATGGACCATGTTCATCCAGGTCATGCCCGAGGCGGATGCCGAGACCTATCGGTTCCACCCGTTCGATCTGACGAAGGTCTGGTACAAGGCGGACTATCCGCTGATCGAGGTCGGCGAGTTCGAGCTCAACCGCAATCCGGAGAATTTCTTCCAGGACGTGGAGCAGTCCGCCTTCGCGCCATCGAACGTCGTGCCGGGCATCGGCTTCTCGCCCGACAAGATGCTGCAGGCGCGGCTGTTCAACTATGCGGATGCGCAACGCTATCGGCTTGGCGTCAACTACAACCAGATTCCCGTCAACGCGCCCCGCTGTCCTGTGTTCAGCAACCATCGCGACGGTTATGGCCGCGTCGATGGGAATTATGGCGGCCTGCCGCACTATCAGCCAAACAGCTTTGGGCAATGGGTCGACCAGCCCGATTACCGCGAGCCGCCGCTCAAGATCCGGGGCGATGCCGACTTCTGGAATTATCGCGACGATGACGACGATTATTTCACGCAGCCGCGCCGGCTGTTCCAGCTGATGAGTCCGGCCCAGCAGCATGTCCTCTTCGAGAATACGGCGCGTGCGATGGGCGATGCGCCCACGTTCATCAAGCAACGTCACATCGACAATTGCACGCGGTGCGATCCGGCTTATGGCGCGGGCGTCGCGCGGGCGCTGGGGATGACGGCCAAGCAAGGGGCTGAACTGCCGGCTGAACCGGAACTGGCGGAATGACGACCGAATAGTCCAGTCACCCATATCGTCTATGACGGGAGAGGCGCGGAGAGCCGCGCCACTCCTGCTGCATGGCGGTCTCCCTTCGTGCTCATCGACCGTCGGCGGCCCAAGGGTCCCGCGATCGCTGCCACGCATCCGTAACAATACGGAAGGCTGTCCCGCCGCGGGCGGAGCATATCCGCCCTTCGGGACAAGAGAAGGGTCTTTGATGGCGGATAGTGAAGACCGGAATTCGATGCTGCGGTCGCTCGGCGCGACGCAGGATCACCTCCTGGATGCGCAACAGCTGATCGCGACGCATGGGCGGGGTGCCGGTCAGCATCTGGTCGATCAGATCCAGGCCGCGCTTCGCGCGAGCGAGAGTGAGCGAGCCGCGCATTTCGATCGGGTGCTCAAGATCATACAGCTCGGCGGAGAAATCCTTGGTGACGGGATTTCGCGCTGACGCCGGTTGGTCAGTGGGCCATTCCGGCCGCTCTGGCCGAAGGCTCGCGTAGCGCAAACCCCTTCAGCAATTCCGACGCCGCCAGATAGATCAGGATGAGTGCGGTGATCCCGGCGACGATCGCCAGCGACGGACTGCTGAATCCGAGCACGCCCGCCCAGGGGCCGAACGGCAGCGCGAGCGCCGCGACCATGCCGGCGAGCGCGCTGGCCACCAGAGCGCGGTGCGGGCGGCTTCGCCAGAAGGGAAGGCTCGTCCGGATGACGAACACGACGAGAATCTGCGACGCCATCGACTCGATGAACCAGGCGGCCCGAAATTCGCCGATGCCGGCGTGCGCCACACCGATCAGCAGAGCAAAGGTCGCAATGTCGAAAATCGAGGACAATGGCCCCATGATCGCCGTGAAACGCATGATGGCCTTCATGTCCCAGGCGGGGGGACGGGCGAGATCCTCGCTGTCGGCGCCGTCGAGTGGGATGCCGATCTGCGAGAGATCGTAGATCAGGTTGTTGAGCAACACCTGGACGGGTGTCAGCGGCAGGAACGGAAGCCAGAGCGACGCCACGGCCATGGTGAGCATGTTCCCGAAATTGGAGCTCGTGCCCATGCGCAGATATTTCATGATGTTTGCATAGGTCCGCCGCCCTTCGCGCACGCCATCGGCAAGAACGCCAAGATCGGGTGCCAGCAGGATCATGTCGGCAGCGTCGCGCGCGACGTCCGTGGCGCCATCGACCGACAGTCCAACGTCCGCCGCGCGGATGGCGGGTGCATCGTTGATGCCGTCGCCGATGAAACCGACGGTATGGCCCCGCGCGCGCAAAGCCCGGACGATGCGGGTCTTCTGATCGGGTGTCACGCGCGCGAAGATATCGACCTGCTCGACGCGCGCCGCCAGCGCCTGGTCGCTCAATTGCGCGATCTCGGATCCCGTCAGCATGCCGTTCACCGGCAGCGCCAGTGTGCCGACGAGATGGCGAACCACCGGCGCGGCGTCCCCGGAAATGACCTTGATGCTGACGCCGGCGTCTTCGAGACGGGCGACCGCGCGCGTCGCACTCGGCTTGGGCGGATCGACGAACACGCAATAGCCCGCGAAGACGAGGTCCGCATCATCGTCATTGTCGATGCGTTCGCGCCCCGGCGCGGCCTTCCAGGCGACGCCGAGCAGGCGCAGGCCTTCGCTGGCCCGATTGTCGTGAAGGCGTTGGAGCCGATCGCGGAGCGCGTCGTCGAGGGCGACCACCTGTCCATCGGCATCTTCGGCCGAACCGCACAGGGCCAGAAGCGTCTCCGGCGCGCCTTTCACGATTTCGATGCGCGAGCCGTCGCGTTCAGCCAGCACCGACACACGGCGCCGTTCGAAATCGAAGGGCCGTTCGTCGATCTTCGACCAGTCGTCGAGGCTGTGGCCTCTCATATGATCGAGCAGCGCTTCATCGAGCGGGCTCTTGAGGCCGCTCTCGAAGCGGGCGTTGACGGCGGCCAGTTCGACGACGCGCTCGCAGTCGCTTCCGTCAATGCCCTGATGGCCGACCAGCGTGATGCGGGCCTCGGTGAGCGTCCCCGTCTTGTCGGTGCAGAGGATGTCCATCTGGCCCAAATCGTGAATCGACGAGAGGCGTTTCACGACCACGCGGGCGGCTGCCATGCGCTGGGCGCCCCGTGAGAGCGCCACCGTCATGATCATCGGCAGCAGTTCGGGGGTCAGGCCAACCGCGAGCGCCATTGCGAAGAGAAAGGACTGTAGCGGAGGCCGGCCCAGTGCAAGATGTGCCAGCAGCACGAACATGACGAGGAAGATCGTCAGGCGCACGATGAGCATGCCGAGGCGATGGATCCCATGCTCGAAGGCGGTCGGCGGGGGCGTCTTGTGAAGCGCACCGGCAATTGCGCCGAGCCGTGTGCGGCTGCCGGTGGCGATAACCAGCATTTCGAGCGAGCCGGCAATGAGCGACGTCCCGTGAAACAGCGCCCCGCCCGTATCGTCGTCGCTCGACGGACTGTCGAGCGGCTGCGCTGACTTCTCGACCGGATAGGGCTCGCCAGTGAGGAGCGCCTCGTTCACCTGCGCTGCATTGGCGCGCAGCACGATCCCGTCGGCTGGCACCAGATCCCCCGCGCTCAATGCCACCACGTCGCCCGCGACGATGTCGTCGACCGGCAATTCCCTGAGCGAGCCGTCGCGCAAAATCTGCGCCCGCAATGCGATGGATTGCCGGAGGGCATCGGCGGCGATCTCGGCGCGATGCTCCTGAACCATATCGAGCAGTGTCGAGAGGAGGATCACGGCCGCGATAATCGCGAAGCTTATAAGATCACCCGTGATGCCGGCGACGGCGGACGCGGCCAGGAGAATGAGAACGAGAGGATTGGCCAGGCGACGCGCGATATCGACTAGCAGCCGGCGGCGTTGCTTTGTTCCGAGCGTATTGGGCCCGTCGCGCTTCAACCGCGCGGAAGCCGTTTCACCCGATAGTCCGGACGGAGAACTCTCCGCGGTGCGGAACAGATCATTGGCGGGCGATGTCCAGAACCTGAATTCGCTCATGGCGCGTCGACGCCCCCCTTCGTTTGGGCCGTCGGGGCCGCAGAATATCAGCCTCGGACCTGCGGCAGACGATCCGGAATCCCAATCCGCAATGCTACGTAGCGACGACAACAGCCTACTCGCTCCATAAGATGTTCGGACAATAGCGTTCGGAGACGCTGTGCGTGTGACACAGGCGCGATATCGGCAGGATATGGTCGAACCGACCGCCGGCGGCTGGCGCGCCTGGTTCTTCGGCATCGTCCTCGTCGCCGCGCTGGTCGGCGCGGTGCTGCATTTCGGCGAAATACAGAATTTCGCGAGACTTGTCGCGCGGGCGCAGCCGCTATGGCTCGGGCTTGCGGTGCTTCTGCAGATATCGACCTATCTCAGCGTGGCGTCGGGGTGGGCGGCCGTCCTGAGATCTGCGGGAACCCCGCGCCCCTTGCCCGGCCTCGTTCGCATCGCCGTGGGTAAGCTGTTCGCCGACCAGGCGGTGCCCAGCGCGGGCATGGGCGGCAACATCCTTCTGGTCGACCAGCTTAGTGCCCTGCGGGTGAAGCGCGGGACCGCCGTTGCGGCGCTCCTCATATCGATGATCGGCTTCTATGCCGCCTACGCCCTGTTCGCGCTCGCCATGCTGGGCCTGCTGTGGCTTCACGACAAGGCGACGCCGCTCATGGCGGGCCTTGTCACGACCTTCCTTCTGGTCGCGCTGGCCATCCCTTCGCTCGCCCTCTGGCTTCGCCATCGGGGTAGCCAGCCCCTGCCACCCTATCTGGAGCGTATCGGGGTCGTGCGCGCGCTCCTCGACTCGGTTGCCCAGGCTCCGTCGGCCCTCCTCGCCAATCGTCGTCTTCTGGCGATCGTCACGGCTTGCAACGCGGCCATCTTTCTGGCCGACGCCGGCTCCCTCTTCGCCTGTCTGCGCGCGGTCGGACAGCCCGTGTCGCCCGAGACCGCCTATATCGCGCTCATCATGGCCTCGATCGTCGTGACGCTTGGACCCATTCCCCTGGGTCTCGGCAGTTTCGAAGCGACCGCGGTCGCCACCTTGCGGCTGCTTGGCACGCCCGTCGAAGCGGCCTTTGCCGGCACGATGCTGCTTCGTCTCCTTACGCTCTGGTTGCCGCTCGTCCCCGGCATGCTGATCATGCGGGCCGGACTGAAACGCCACGCCAAACGGCGGCCTCCCGTCTGAGCGGCGCACGGCGCGCATCCGTATAGTCCCTCATATCGGCCCATCGGCGAATCCCGCAGAACCGTCTTCAATGAGCCAAGTGCGATGGAGACGGGTATGAAGAATGTTCTCTTGCTGGTGCATGACGATGTCGGACAGGAGGCCCGCCTCCAGTCGGCCCTCGACGTCACACGAGCGTTGGACGGTCATCTCACCTGCCTCGATGTGGCGATCATGCCGGCGCTGGTCGGCGATCCCTATATGGCGGACGGCGGCGCCATCCTTCTCCAGGAAGAACGGGCGCGCGAGGATGACAATCGCGTCCATATCCGCGGCCGGCTCGAGCATGAGGATGTGTCCTGGGACCTGTCTGCGGTCACGGGCGACCTGGCGCCCTGCGTCCGAGAGGCGGCGGGGCTCGCCGATCTCATCGTCGTCAACCGCAAGCTCGACCAGTTTCCCTATCCCGACATGACCGCTCTGGTCGGGGAACTCATCGTCAAATCGGGCAAGCCGATCATCGCGGTGCCGGACACGGCTCGGGGCTTCAATGTGGCCGGAAAGGCGATCGTCGCCTGGGACGGTTCGCCCGCGAGCACTGCGGCGCTGCAGGCCGCCACGCCGCTGCTCAAGCTCGCGGAGTCGGTCATCATCGTGGAGATCGACGACGGTTCGGTTCAGACCTCCGCGCGCGATGCTGCGGCCTATCTGTCGCGGCACGGCGTGCATCCGCTCATCCGGATGGAAAAGGCACGCGGACGCTCGGCGGGCGAGATCCTTCTCGCCGAGGTGCGCGACCGGAACGGCGACTATCTCGTCATGGGTGGCTTTGGGCATCGCCGCTTTGCCGAAGCGTTGTTCGGCGGCGTTACACGGACGATGCTGGCCGAAAGCCCGGTGCCGTTGTTCCTTGCACATGGTTGAGCAAAACGATCGATCGGCGCTAGTTCCGTTCTACTAAAGAGGATCCAATGGCGACGGCGAACTGGAACCAGAGCATGTGGCGGCAGGGCCATGCCGGCTGGGCCTGGGTAGCTGGCTATGGCACCGCGCTTATGATGGTCGGCCTGCTCCTTTTCCTTCAGCCGCTGCTTGCCGGGCTCGCGCTGGCGTGGATCGTGGGCTTCGCACTGATCGTCGCCGGCGGTCTTGCCCTCTGGGCGGGACTCTCCCGGCGGGGCTGGCGTACCGAATGGCTCGACATAGGAATCGGTCTTCTATCGCTTGTCGTCGGCATCGCGATGCTGGCTAGTCACGTAGTCGCTGCGGTCTCGCTCGCCTGGATGCTCGGCTTCTGGCTCCTCCTCTGTGGGGTCGCGGAACTCGCCACTATCGGCACGACACGCTTGCATCGTGGCTGGCTGGCCTTTCTCGGTGTGATCGACGTCGTCTTCGGCCTCTTCCTGTTCGCGGCCGATCCTGTCACCGCGCTTGCCTTTCTCGGCTTCGCAATCGGTCTCAGTCTGACGCTCCGCGGCGTATCGCTCGTCTTCCTGGGTCTTCGCCTTCGGCGTTATTGAAGCAGTCCGTCAGCTTCTGGGCATCGCTATGGGTTGCGATGACCGGGTTGATTTCCCGACAGAGGTGGCCGATGTAAAATCACGTAAAATACGTTGGTTTCATGAACGTTCTTCGTTTGGCCGCGTTATAGTCTCCACCGGGCTTTAACAAGGTCTCGGAAAGGAAAGGGGACCGCGACTTTATTCAAGTTTTGAGCGCAGCCGCCGGCTTGGCGAATTTGGCGCAGCAGGACGCGCGCTGGCGCGAGGTTGCCGTATAATCCAGGGGGAGACAGGGATTGGCGCAGAAGAGTCATGCCATCCTGGTAGTTGACGATGAACCACTTATTCGATTGATGCTCGTGGACATGCTGGACGCCGATGGCTTTGACGTGGTCGACGCAGCGGACGCAGATGAGGCGCTGGCTGCTATCGAACAGCGCCCCGATATCCGCGTGATGTTCAGCGATATTCAGATGCCGGGATCAATGGACGGTCTGGCGCTCGCGCATGTGGCACGGCGCCGTCATCCGATGCTCGGCATCATCCTCGCATCCGGCGCCACCTTCCCGTCTTCATGCGCGATGCCGACAGCCGCGCGGTTCTTTACGAAGCCTTACAATATGACCGATGTCGCCGCGGCCGTGCGGGCGCTACTGTCGACCTGACAGGCTGGCGGCACCTATGCCGCCGCGATCGAGGATGCCGGCCAGGCTTCCCTATTTCGAGTCCTATTCGTGGCTATTTCTGCCAAATCCGCCACTAAACAGGGGGTGTGCGCGCCGGTGCATATCAAGCTGCGACATTTCGGCTGAGGCCGCGCGCGCTTGGCGTTGGCGGCGCGACCGGAATGACGGCCATAGGCGGTTCTTTTCCAAGCCCTTCGAGATGGTGGAGCTGTCCGGCGCCGTGAATGAACTGATCGACTGCCCGGCGGGCGCGTAGCGGTTTTTCCGCTCAACCGCTCGCCCAGACCTGCCGGTCGAGAAGCCGACTGATCTGGGCAGCATCGCAAGCGCGCGAAAAATACCAGCCCTGCAGCAAATCGCAGCCAACAAGCCGCATCAGCGTTGCCTGGGCTTCGGTTTCGATACCCTCGGCGACGACCGCCATGTCAAGCGACCTGGCTACGGCGACACTTGCCTGGACGATAGCCCTCGTCGCCGGGTTCGTCCCCACGCTCTCGATCAGCGATCTGTCGATCTTCAGTTTGTTGAAGGGCAATTGGCGAAGGAAACCGACCGAGGCATAGCCGGTGCCGAAATCGTCGAGAACGACGCCGACCCCGATGGCGGTGAGTTGTCCCACCACGGTCTGCGCCACCTCCGGATCGCGCAGCAGGTAGGTTTCCGTAATTTCGAGTTCCAGTCGTGCGGGCGGGAATCGGCATTCGGCGAGGATCGCCGCGACATTTCGGCTGAAGTCCGGATTGCGCAGCTGCGCTGCGGAGACGTTCACCGCGAGCCTGACCTCCGGCCATGCATCAGCATCCTGGCAGGCACGGCGCAGCACCCACAGGCCGAGCCGATCGATCAGCCCGGTTTCCTCGGCGATCGGAATGAACTGCGCCGGTCCGATCTCGGAAAGGTCGCCACGATCCCAACGCAGCAAGGCTTCGACCGTCTGGATACCGCCTGTTCTGGCGTCGATGATCGGTTGGTAGACGAGGCTGAAGCGGTCTTCGTCGATTGCGTCGCGCAGCTCGCCCTCAATCCTGTGCGCAAAGGCCCGATCGCGATCGAGTTCCTCGTCGAACCATTGAAAGCGTCCCTTGCCCGCGCACTTGGCGGCATACATGGCGACATCGGCCTGACGCATCAGTTCGCCCGCGTCCACACCCTCATCGCGCGCGATGGTCAGTCCGATGGTGGCGCCGACGGACAGCGTACGCTCGCCGATGCGAAAAGGCGTTTGCATCCGCCCGAGAATGCGCTTCGCCGCTTCTTCGATCCGTCGAGCGGCCTGATGCCCGGACTTGACCAGAGCGAATTCATCACCGCCCAGGCGGGCTAGGAAGCAGCGCTCCCCGACAATCGCCGGCATTTCCTCAGCCCATTGCCGGATCAGAAGGTCGCCCACCTTGTGACCATAATTGTCGTTGATCGCCTTGAAGCCGTCGAGATCGAGGATCCCCATGGCGACCGGTTCGCCAAGTCTCTGACACGCGCCGATATGCCGCAGGAGCAGCCGCCGGTTGGAAAGACCGGTTAGGGTGTCGAGATCAGCCAGTCGTGCATTTTCATCGCTCAACTCCTGTGTCGCGACCTGCGCATCGATCATATTTTCGAAATCGAACGAGGCCATCGTCGTGACGTACAGGATCGCGGCGCACACGAGTACGAAATTGAAACCCATCGCGGCCGTCGTCGGCTCGCGGTCCAGCAGCAGCATGGCAGAGAGCGGCACGACGACGATCAGCGCGAGCAGGAAGATGGCGAGCCGCAGCTGCATCAGGCAGAAGATGCAGCAGATCACCGTGACCGCCAGGAACATGATGGCGTAATGACGGGTGTGGAGGTCGCCATAGGAGGCCAGCTGCAGCGTCCAGCCGAAGATCAGCGCCGCGAAACCAGCCGTGAGTATGGCCAGCATCCTGAGGCGCTGCACCGCAACCTCGGTGGGGACATGCTGATCACCGCGTCGGAACCAGATCAGCGCGCGCGTGCCGCAAGCGGCGACGATCGCGCCCGGCACGATCAAGGTCAGCGCCAGCGGCGCCCGCCCATAATGAACATAGGACAGCAATATCGCGTTGACGCATATGACGAAGTAAAGCAGCGGAACATGTCGCGACATGACCGTCAGTTTTGCTTTTGCCACATGGGCGTTCGGCTTATCGAGTCCCAGGACCCTCTTCAGCTGCATCGGTCAAAGGCGCACTCTACAGGTTTCCAATCGCTCACACCTAGTTGACCGAAGTTAATAATGGTTGAGCGAGGCGCGGCCGCAGATGCCTTGCTTAGAGCCGCGTCAGATTGAGGCGCAGAGCGTTGAGAACCACCGTCAGGGAAGACAGCGTCATGGCTGCGCCGGCCAGCATCGGCGATAGCAAAGTGCCACTAACCGGATAGAGGACGCCGGCGGCAATCGGAACACCGATGCCATTGAAGAGGAAAGAGACGAAGAGATTCTGCCGGATGTTGCGCATGGTCGCGCGCGCGAGGCGGTGGGCGGAGACGATGGCTGAGAGGTCGCCGCGCGCCAGGGTTATCGAGGCACTCTTGATCGCGACATCGGTTCCTGTTCCCATGGCGATGCCGACGGTCGCGCGGGCTAGGGCGGGAGCGTCGTTGATGCCGTCGCCGGCCATCGCGACGGTGCGCCCGCCCATAACGAGCCGTTCCACCTCCATGGCCTTTGCCTCGGGTGACAATCCGGCGTGAATCTCGTCGATGCCGCCGAGCTGGCGCGCCACGGCGTGCGCGGTCAGCATGTTGTCGCCTGTGAGCATGGCGATGCGCAGCCCATGACCACCGAGATAGGCAAGAGCGCTTGACGCATTCGCGCGCACCGGATCGGCAACTGCGATGAGACCGGCAAATGTCCGATCCATGGCAATGAGCACGACGCCGGCACCATCGGACCGCAATTGCGCGGCTTTTTCGGCGAGCGGCGCGGGATCGACGCCGATACTTGTCATCAGCGCTTCGTTGCCGATGCTGATCTCGCGGCCTGATACCCGTCCGCTCGCTCCACGCCCCGTATGCGAGGCGAAATCCTCGCAAGACGCCAGACTGAGGCTGCGCTCCTGGGCCGCCTCGACGATCGCACGGGCCAATGGATGCTCCGAGCTGCGTTCGACGGCTGCGGCGTGCTGGAGGAGTTCGGCCTCGCCAGCGCTGCCCAACGGCGCAACCGCGATGACCTGCGGCTTGCCTTCGGTCAGCGTACCGGTCTTGTCGATGACCAGCGTGTCGACACGATCGAGCGCCTGCAGGGCTTCGGCATTTCTGATCAGGACGCCAGCGCGGGCACCGCGGCCGGTGCCGACCATGACCGACATGGGCGTTGCAAGCCCGAGGGCGCAGGGGCAAGCGATCACGAGCACAGCGATTGCATTGAGCAGAGCATGGCCGAGGCGTGGTTCCGGCCCGATCGCGAGCCAGATGGCGAAGGTCGCCACGGCGATCACCATGATCGCGGGAACGAACCAGGCGGAGACGCGATCGGCCACGGCCTGGATCGGCGCTCGACTGCGCTGGGCATCGGCGACCAGGCTAACGATACGGGACAGCACTGTGCCCGCGCCGACGGCGCGCGCTTCCATCGTTAGCGCGCCGGCACCATTGACCGTGCCACCGGTGAGGGGATCGCCGGCAAGCTTCACCACCGGGACGGGCTCGCCCGTCAACATCGCCTCATCGACGTGCGACCGACCCTCGACCACGATCCCGTCGACCGGGATCGCTTCTCCCGGCCGGACGAGAAGACGGTCTCCCACCAGAATCTGTGAAACGGCGACCGTTTCGGTCTGGCCGTCGATCGTCAGCCGAGCGGCTGTTTTGGGCGTCAGGTCGAGCAGCGCGCGGATAGCCCGGCCGGTCGCCGCGCGCGCACGCAACTCCAGAACCTGCCCGAACAGAACAAGGGCGATCACGACCCCGGCCGCCTCATAGTAAACGGGGACGATTGTGCCATGACCATGCGTGTGCGCGCTTGCCGGAAAGAGGGACGGGGCGATGGTCGCCACGGCGCTGTAACCAAACGCCGCTCCGACACCGGTCGCGATCAGCGTGAACATATTGAGCCGGTTGGTGCGGATCGATGTCCAGCCGCGGACGAAGAAGGGCGCGCCGCACCAGACGACAATGGGCGTACACAAAAGGAGCTGCAGCCAGGGCGAAATGTCGGGAGGTATCACATGCCAACCCAGCATGTCGGCGCCCATCGAGAGAAAGAGCAGCGGAACCGCCAGCATTGCGGCGACGATCAGGCGGCGGGTGAAGTCGGCGAGTTCCGGATTGGGCGCGTCATCGCTGGTAGGCGAAGCCGGCTCCAGCGCCATGCCGCAAATCGGGCAGGCACCGGGTTGATCGTGCCGGACCTCCGGGTGCATCGGGCAAGTCCAGATTGCTGCCGGCGGCGGCGCCGGTTCGGTGGACGGCTGCAGATATCTTTTCGGCGCCGCGAGGAATTTGGCGCGACAGCCGGCGCTGCAGAAGTCATAAAGCGCGCCCTCATGCTGAGCATGGTGCGGCGTCGTTGCCGGGTCGACGCTCATGCCGCAGACCGGATCGCATGACACTTTACCGGAGGGCGCGTCGTGGCCACCGCAGCATCCGGTGTCGGTTGCGCTCACCATGCAGCCATTTCCCATGTCATCAATAATCGCCACCTTGTTGTGCGGGGTCGGGCACGGATCTGCATTCATGGATGAACATCTGTGACACTCTACCCGCGCGGCAAAGTGTCACAGGCGACAAAAGCGATCCATCGGCGATTGGGGGATTCACTTTTCGTTCTGCATGTGCATGATTCTTCCATGCTTCAGCGATCCATCACGACGCGGCCCGAAGATCGCCCTCTCGACATGCCGGGGCTGCTGGAAGTGCTCGCGCACAGTTCGGCGCGTCCGCGCTATGCGTTCATGGTGCTGAACCTCGTGGTCAAGGCCGCCGATGCGAATGGCAGGGCCGGTCCCTGGGTGATTCAGGGCGGCGCTGCGATCTCACTACGGGACTGGCTATGCGACGCGCTGATGCCGATGGGCCATCGCGATCCCCGGCGCCAGGCGCTGATGCAGCGTGTCCGTAAAGATCTCGAGACATCAGGCGTGTTGCCGCGCGATGCCGCCAGCGCAGAGCGCGCCATCGACGACGAAGTGCGCGCGCGAATGCGCGTGTCGGGCAAAACCAATGTGAGCCGCGCGGTCTCCGATCTGGTGCGGGCGGGCATGCTGTCGCGCCATTATGAAGGCTACCGCGTCGACCACCACAATCGCGGCGCGCAGCGTCAGGCCGTCTACACCCTGACGCCGGTCGCCCGCCGCCTGCTGAGCGCGCAGACGATGCCTTCGGCGCCCCGCATACCGGTTCAGCACGCCCTGCCGTTCTAACGTTGTTCGCTCGCCGTCGCGATGCTCTATGCCGCTGCGAGCCGATGATGGCGCTAGGCGCCGATCGCGATCGGGGATTCGCGGCTCATCATGCGAAGCATGGTAGCCTTGTCGCTCAGCAGGTCGGCAATCGTGTAGGAATCAAATACCGCAAGCATCGCCTGCACGCCCTTCTGAAGGACGCCGGTCAGCCCGCAGGCAGGGGAGAGGGCACAGCCAGAGCAGTCTGCGAGCTGAAAACCTTCTTCGGTTCGCCGAACCACTTCGCCCACACCGATCATGCTGGCCGGTCGCGCCAGGCGCATCCCGCCGCCACGACCGCGCAGCGTTTCGACAAAGCCGTCATGAGCGAGGGCGTTCACCACCTTCATCAGGTGATTGTTGGAGATGCCATAGGTGCGCGAAATCTCTCCGATGGAACAGAGGCGATCATCGTGCAGGGCAAGGTGTATCAAAACCCGGAGCGAATAGTCGGTATATCGCGTAAGCCGCACGAACCTCTCCATGGGAGGAAGCAGGACATAAGATACCTGCATTTTAGGCGCATGTTAAGGCTGCGGTGGAGCGCGTCGCAAAAGCATGTCCCTTCGCACGCGGATCAGGACCGCATGCAAAGGGACATTTTTCGTAGCGCAGGGTGTCTGGTTGGCAGGCCGAGTGGTCAGGCCGCCTCGAGCATCCGGCCGAGATCTTGCTCGACATTGCCGGTCGGGCGAATGTCGAACTTCTCGACGAGGACGCCCAGCACCTCTGGCGTCAGGAACTGGGGCAGGGTCGGTCCAAGATGGATTCGGCGAATTCCAAGGTGAAGCATGGTCAACAGCACCGCTGTGGCCTTCTGCTCGAACCAGCTGATCGCATAGTGAAGCGGCAGATCGTTGACGCCGACGCCGAGCGCGTCGGCCACCGCCACCGCCACCTTGATCGCGGAATAGGCGTCATTGCACTGGCCCATGTCGAGGACGCGCGGAACGCCGTTGATGTCGCCGAGATCCTCGCGGTTGAAACGGAACTTGCCGCAGCCGAGCGTCAGGATGAGACTGTCCCTGGGCGTCGCCATGGCAAGATCGTGGAAATAATTGCGGCCCGGACGCGCCCCGTCGCAGCCACCGATCAGGAACAGGTTCTTGACCTCGCCGCGGCCGATCATGGCCAGGAGCGTATCGGCAACGCCCATGACGGTGTTGCGGGCAAAGCCGATCATGATCGTCTGTTCGGCCGCATCCTCGGCGAAACCGGGTTGCGCCAGGGCGCAGGCAATCGCGGTCGAGAAGTCGTGATCCGTCAAATGCGGGATACCATGCCAGCCCACCGGCCCGGCAGTGAAGATGCGGTCTGCATAGCCCTTGATTTCGGGGTTGATGAGGCAGTTCGAGGTCATCACGATCGCGCCCGGGAAGGCCGCGAAATCGCGCTGCTGATCCTGCCAGGCTCCGCCGTAATTGCCGGCGAGATGCGGATATGTCTTGAAGCCGGGATAGGCGTTCGCCGGCAGCATTTCGCCGTGCGTGTAGACGTTGATGCCCGTGCCCGCGGTCTGCTCGAGGATCGCCTCAAGATCGCCCATGTCGTGACCCGAGACAAGCAGACATTTGCCGGCCCGAGGCGCCATACGCACCTGCGTCGGCTCGGGATGGCCGAAACGCCCGGTGTTCGCCGCGTCGAGCAGTTCCATCACCTTGAGGTTGAGCGCGCCGATCGCGAGAGACTCGGTCACCAGCGCATCGACGTCGACGGGATCCTGCGCGAGGAACGCCGAGATGCGATGAAATTCTGCGCTGACGGCGTCTTCCTCCGTGCCCAGAACGCGGGCGTGCTCACTGTAGGCGGCCGTACCCTTGAGGCCGTAAAGAATGAGATTGCGCAGCCCGACAACGCTCGGACCATCGCGGTCCATGAAGCGCTGGATCGCCGCAAAGGGGGCGGCCGCCGCGAGTTCGGAAGGCGTCGTCCCCGGATTCCAGGTCGCGGGCTCGGGCAACGCGGAAAGATCGGCGCCCGCCTGCTCCGCGAGACGTCGCGCATCCCCGCGCATCTCGATCGCCCTGGCGATCAGCCCCACGAACCGGCTTTCGTCGAAATTGACGTTGGTGAGCGTCGTGAACCAGGCGTGCGGAATGAAGGCGTCGATGGCGGCATTGCGGGCTCCGCGTTGTGCTGCGCGATCCGCATAGACCGAGACGCCCTGGACCAACCGCAAGAGGACATCCTGAAGATCGGCGACAGTCGCGGACTTGCCGCAGGAGCCGACCTTGGTGGCGCAGCCGCCCTTGTTCGATTGTTCGCACTGCACGCAATACATGGGAAATTCCTCTTCAAAGATGAAACCGCAATTCCACTTATGCGGCCCTTTAAAAGATGCATTTGACGGGAATCAAAAACTGGTGCGACGAACTTGTTTATGAAATTCGGGCGCCGCCAAGGAGGGCCGGTCCGCTATGCAATTGACCCGCCACACCGATTACGCTCTGCGACTGCTCATCTATCTTGCGCAGATCGACGGTCGGCGCGTCCAGATTGCGACCGTCGCCGAGAGCCAGGCGATCTCGAGAACCCATCTCATGAAGATCGCCAATGAACTCGCCCGAGCCGGTTTCCTTGATGCTACCCGCGGCCGCGGCGGCGGGATAAGGCTCGCCCGCAACCCCGCCGAGATCAATTTAGGCGATGTCATTAGGACCATGGAGCCGCCCTGTCCGATGGTGGACTGCACGTCGTGCAGGCTTGTCCGTCGCTGCAGCCTGCCGGGGGTACTCGATCAGGCCTCTTCGGCGTTTCGTGCCGTCCTGGAGAAATATTCGCTCGCCGATATCCTCGGCGACGCGCGCTGGCGGAAAGCAGCTTAGCAGGGCGTGCCTAGCTGTGTTGTAAACCTCAGGCCTCACCATCACCAAGCAAGATGCGATAACCGGCGGCGGCTCTCGTCCACCAGCCAGGATCATGATTGCGCCATTCGCCAGCAAAATTGCGGCGCTTTCCTTCCACCTACGCAACAACCCTTAACGACCTCGCTGGCGCCCCCAATTACAGCATCGCAAACAACGACGGAGCAGGCTGTCTCATCGGACATGCCCCGCTTCCTACAAGGAGTGCACATATGAGCGAAGTCGGACATGATTTTCATGCCATTTTCCCCCAGGATGCCGCTATTCTTCATACGCTGAAGCTGGAGGATGCCCGCTATAGAGACATCGCCGCCGATTATCATGAAACCACGCGCACGATCACACGCATAGAGGGTGGCCTCGAAGCGAGTTCCGACGAGCGTCTGGAGAATCTGAAGAAGGAACGGCTCGGCATGCTCGACACCGTTGCCGAGCTGATCGCGGCGCGGAAAAGCCAAGCCGTCGGATAGGGGTTATGGTTCGCCCGGCCGTTGCGTTTGGGTCGGGCGAACGGCGACTTACTATCCTGTTGCACGCCAGCAGCGTCTTTTGAAGATCGCCTGGTGGTTGTCAGTGCTTGCGCACGAATTCGGCGCGCAGCACCAGCCCCTTAATGCCTTCATACCGGCAATCGATCTCCTGGCTGTCCCCTGTGAGCCGTATCGACTTGATGACCGTACCCTTTCGGAGTGTCTGACCGGCACCCTTCACCTTCAAGTCTTTGATCGTGATGACGCTGTCGCCATCCGCGAGCAGGTTACCAGCCGCATCCCGTACATCCACCTGATCGGCTTCGCGCGATTTTGCAGCGGCATCCGCCGCAGTGATCCATTCGCCGGTGGCCTCGTCATAGACATAGTCGTCGCTTGTGGCGGTCATATCGAAATCCCGATTGCTGTTCAGTTGGAGCGGTGGTCGCCGGCCGAAGGCGCGGCTACGAGAACGGTCGCGATGCGCACGGCGGATGCGAAATCCTCGCTATGGATCGCGTGGGAAGTGCCAGATCCGGAGCCCAGGCGCTCGAGCATGGCGCGGGGTTGCTTCTGCAGACCCGACAGGATGATCTGCGTGCCTGCAAGCGATGCCTGGCGAACGATTTCCTCAATCGTCGTCACGCCGCTGGCGTCGAGCAGAGGGACACGCCGCATCCGCAGAATCACGACCTTCGGAGAAGGTCCGATCCTGCGCAGCGTATCGAGCAGCTGGTTTGCCACTCCGAAGAAAAGCGGCCCATCGATCCGAAACACCTCGACACCGGCGGGAAGGGCATCGCGCTGCCCTATGTCCTCGCCATCCTCATCTCGAATTTCCGCCGTATTTTCGCTGGCGATCTCCACGGTCCGGCTCATCCGCATCATGAAAACCAGCGAAGCAAGAGTCACCCCCACGCCGATCGCGACCGTCAGGTCGACAAGGACGGTAAGACCGAAGGTGAGTAATAGCAGGACCCGATCGCCATTGGGCATCCGCAGGAGCTGGATGAAGCGGTGATGCTCGCTCATGCCCCAGGCCACCATGAAGAGGATAGCCGCGAGGGCTGCCAGCGGCACGAATGCCATGAGGCGCGATGCGAACAGAATGAAAAACAGCAGGAAGAGCGCGTGCATCATCCCAGCGACCGGTGTGATGGCTCCGGCCCTGATGTTGGTCGCGGTGCGCGCGATCGCGCCCGTCGCGGGCAGGCCGCCGAACAGCGCGGAAGCGAGATTGGCGACGCCCTGTCCCACCAGTTCCTGGTTCGACCGATGCCGGGAACCGATCATGCCATCGGCGACGACAGCGGACAGCAGCGCCTCGATGCCGGCGAGAAATGCGATAGTGAAGGCCGAGGACATGACCGACTGAAGCTTGGCCAACGAAACCTCGGGCAGGGCAGGGGCCGGAAGCCCGCTCGGCAAGTTCGGAAACCGCGATCCGATCGTCTCTACAGGCAGGTGTAGCAGCGCCACCAAAGCGGCCGCGAGGATGACGGCGATCAGAAAGCCGGGGAACCGCGGCGCCCATCGGCGCAAGGCGATGATCAGCGTCAGCGATCCTGCGCCGATCGCGAGCGTGACGGGCTGAAGGGTTGTGAGGGCCTGGAAATAGGCCTCCCATTTGGGCAGGAAGTCGGCCGGAACGGCGTTCATCGCCAGCCCCAGGAAATCCTTCACTTGGCTCGAGGCAATGATGACGGCGATGCCGGCGGTGAAGCCCGTGACGACCGGCTGCGGTATGAATCGCACGAGACTGCCAAGGCCTGAATAACCCGCGACGATCAGCATCAGGCCCGCCATCATGGTGGCGAGCAGCAGTCCGTCATAGCCATGCTGCGCGATGACGTTGAAGACCACCACGACGAAGGCGCCGGTCGGACCGCCGACCTGGACACGCGAACCGCCAAGACCGGAGATGAGAAATCCGGCGACGACAGCCGTGACGAGCCCCCTGTCGGGCGAGGCGCCACTCGCGATCGCCAACGCCATCGCGAGTGGCAGCGCGACGATCGCAACGGTCAGTCCGGCAATCGCGTCGTGCCGGAACCGCGAGAATGAATAGCCTTCCCCGAGAACCGTGACGAGCTTCGGCGTGAAAGCGGTCATCCGTGCACTAGGGTTCATCGCTTTCGACCTCCGGCGCTTCGGCCTGATCGAACAACATCGATAGCGTCCGCCGGGGCTGCTTGCCGGACACGGTCTCCTTGAGGCGAACGCCGCGCCCCACGCCAAGACTCGACGCATTCTCGCCGATGATCTCAATACCGGCGGTCTCTAGCGCGTTGATGACCTTCACCAGTGTATCGACGACGCTGCGGACCTGTCCCTCGGACGATTCCATGCGCTGGATGGTTGGAAGGGACACGCCGGCCAGTTCGGCAAGCTGACGCTGGTCGATACCGAGGAGCGCGCGCCCTGCCCGCATCTGCTGAGAGGTGATCATTAAGCCCCCATGATGTATGAAACATCAAATCACAATCTTACATATCATCCATCCTATATGCTAGGTACATAATCATAGCTTCTCCTCACCGAGGGGCTACCGCAACACCGGAGCTTCACGATATGCCCGACCTGTTCGCCCGCGCCCTCTCGGCGGTCATCGATGAAAGCCCGAAAATCCGGCGCAATCTCGGATCCGCCCAGCTGGTCGAAGAAGCGGTGCGCAACGGCGAAGGTCTGCTGGCGGCAGAAGGCCCGTTCGTGGTCGCGACCGGCAAGCACACGGGCCGCTCGGCGCAGGACAAATATATCGTTCGCGACAGCGAGACGGAAAGCACGGTCTGGTGGGGCAAGACCAACGTCGCGATGTCACCCGAGCATTTCGCCAATCTCCGCGCCGATTTCCTCCAGGCGCTGCACGGCAACGACAGGCTTTATGTCGCCGATCTGTTCGGCGGCTCTCAGCCCGAGCACCGCGTCAACGTCCGGGTGATCACGGAACTGTCCTGGCACAGTCTTTTCGTACGGACGCTGCTGGTGCGGCCGACTGCTGCCGAGTTGGAAGGCTTCATCCCGGAATATACCATCATCGACCTTCCGAGCTTCCGCGCCGATCCCGCGCGTCACGGCTGCCGCAGCGAGACGATCGTGGCGGTCAATCTCTCCGAGAAGCTCATCCTCATCGGCGGCACGGCTTATGCCGGCGAGATGAAGAAGAGTGTCTTCGGAATCCTCAACTACCTGCTGCCGGCCAGCGGCGTCATGCCGATGCACTGCTCTGCCAATATCGGTCCCGATGGCGACACTGCCGTTTTCTTCGGGCTTTCCGGCACGGGCAAGACGACGCTCTCGGCCGATGCTTCGAGAACTCTGATCGGCGACGATGAGCATGGCTGGTCGGACACAGCGGTCTTCAACTTCGAAGGTGGCTGCTATGCCAAGATGATCCGCCTGTCGGCCGAAGCCGAGCCCGAGATCTTCGCGACCACCCGGCGATTCGGCACCATCCTCGAAAATGTCGTGATCGATTCCGAGACGCGCCAGATCGACCTCGACGATGACAGCCTCGCCGAAAACAGCCGGGGCTCCTATCCGATCGACTTCATTCCCAATGCGAGCGCCGACAATCTGGGGCCCGTCCCGAAGAACATCATTTTCCTCACCGCCGACGCTTATGGCGTGCTGCCGCCAATCGCCAAGCTGACGCCCGATCAGGCGATGTACCACTTCCTCTCGGGCTACACCGCGCGCGTCGCCGGCACGGAGATTGGCGTGACCGAACCTTCGGCGACCTTCTCGACCTGCTTCGGCGCGCCGTTCATGCCGCGCCATCCCTCAATATATGGCAATCTCCTGAAGGAGCGTATCGCCAGAGGCGGGGTCAAATGCTGGCTGGTCAACACCGGCTGGACCGGGGGAAGCTATGGGACGGGGCGGCGAATGCCGATCCGCGTCACCCGCGCGCTGCTGAACGCCGCTCTGTCCGGCGCGCTCGACGGCGTGACATGCCGCATCGATCCCAACTTCGGTTTCGCAGTGCCGGTTGCCGCTCCGAAGGTGGACGACGATATCCTCGATCCCCGCGCGACCTGGGCTGATAAGGCCGCCTATGACGCGACCGCGCAGAAGCTCGCCCGTCAGTTTACCGAGAATTTCGGTCAGTTCGAGGACGCGGTCGATGACAGCGTCATCGCCGCAGGTCCTCGTGTCCTCAGCGATGCCTGAACCCGACATCCTCGACAGGACAGGCCGGCGGCTTGCCCACGGCGCATATGGCGAAACCCCCGCTCATGGACGGCCCGCCTCGGTATGGGCCGCCATGAAGCGAGGAGCGCTCGGCCGGTGCCCATGCTGCGGCGAGGGGAAGCTCTTCGGCCGGTTTTTGAAGCCCGTTGCTGCATGTCCCCTATGCGAAGAGGATTGGAGTCCGCAGCAGGCAGACGATTTTCCCGCCTATGTCGCGATCTTTCTCACCGGTCACATCCTCGCGCCGCTCATCATCCTTCTGGTCAAGGACGCCGGGCTTTCGGTCGCGGCGCTCATGGCGATCATCCTGCCGCTGGCGATTGTCATGATGATCGGGCTGCTGCAGCCCGCCAAGGGCGCGATCATCGCCGTCCAGTGGTGGTTCGGTATGCACGGCTTTCCGGGACTTGATCGACCCCGCTGACATCGGCCTCAGCCAAACAGGAAGCGCAAGAATCCGAGGACGAGGCTGACGGCCATCGGCCGGGGCGTCCGCGAGCCACTCAGCGGCTCGATCGCTGCGACGGCAAGGAGATCGAAGCCATCGCGAACGCCGTCGACGCGCACACGCTGGCCAACGAGACGGTAAGCGCGGGCCGGCGCATCGAGGCGCCATTCCCCTCCGTCGTCGCGCCGCAGGACGAGCCACGGCTTTCCCTGAAGCAGCAGGCCGGTTTCGACATGACGGCTACCGCGGGGCACGGAAAAGTCGATGCCGGAAGATGAAAGTCCGTCCGCGTGAGCAATCCGACTTGTGCGAGGCGGCATCGTCGCGGCGGACGTCAGTACGCTCGAAGTTTAGCAATCGCATGAGACGTTAACCCAGCCTATACTCCCGAACTCAGATCTAAACTACGCGGGTAGCACCGTCACCAGCGGATCAAAGGCCCATCAGAAAGAAGCGGTAAACATGCGCGATGTGCTGAAGATTGCCGGTGGAGTGTTCCTGGGGATGCTCGCCTTCTGGGCGGTGACCACCGTGTTGCCAGGCTTCCTGCCGCCCAGCGGAGAGGCGCGCGCGGCCCAGGATCTTCTCGATCGCCAGTTCGCGCCCTCCCACTGAGAAGTGCGCTAGACCCTCGACTGACCTGCGGCCCCATCCCTGATTGATGCCGTCCGCCGCGACCGCAAGCACTCAAGCCTTCATGTCGCCGGCCCTTTCCCATGCGCAGCCTGCCTCACAATGGCCGCTCAGAGAAATTGCTCGCCCGCATGATCGTCGAACATCGCGGCGTCACGAACATAGTCGGCGACTGTGTCGAGCGATTTATGCCGCGAATGGTCCTTCATCTTGAAGAGATTGGCGCGGTTCGAGGCGGCCTCGGTGAGGAAGCCTGCCCGAAGCGAATGACCGGAATAGAGGGCGGAATCGAAACCCGCGGCGGCAGCACAGGACTTGACCAGACGAGCGACCGTCTTGTCGGTGATCGGGTCGGCCGTCACGTCATCGCCGCGCGTCAGCCTCCGGAAGACCGGGCCCTGGTGCGGCTTGCCCGTCGCCGGGTCGATACCCGCCAGTCCTGCCGCATCGAGCCACGCCTTCACCAGCGCGACCGGCCGGATGAAGCGCCCTTCAGGAATTGCGATTTCCTGTCCGAGTTGTTCCTGGTCGCGCTTCGATCTCGGAATGATGATCCGCAGACCCGACGGCACGAACTGCAGTTCGGACAGCTGCATGGCCGCCAGTTCCGATCGCCTGAACGCGCCCGCCATGCCAACGGCGAGGATAGCCCGATCGCGCACCGCGCGGAGGCCATCGCCTCTGATCGTTGCGAGCATCGACTTGAGCACGTCCGCCTCGGCCGGCGCCTTCTGCGCCTTCTTGCGAGCGTATCTGCGGCGAACCCCGGCCATCATCTGCGCGATGACCCCGGCGGTGTCCCGGGCGGCGGGCGAGGCGAAGCCATTCTCTTTATGATAATGATTGATCGCGGCGACGCGGCGGCCGATCGTCACGGGCGCAATGCCTGCCTCGGCCTCGACATGCGCGAACAGCGCGACGATATCGGGATGGGCTGGAAGAGCCTCGACATTGCGGGCATCACAAAAATCGCAGAACCGCTGCCAGTCGGAAGCATAGGCTTTTTGAGTCGAACCGGCCTTTGCGGCGGCAAGCGTTTCACGCGCACCTTCAATCTCGGCGAGGAGGTCCGCCGGCAGCCCGGCCGACAAGGGCAGCAGATCGCGGCCCATCAGTTCTGCCTCCAGACAGCCGACCGCAACGACGCGCGGCTTTGCCCATCGGTCTTCATTTCGACGCGCTCCCGGCGAGCTGTTCGAGTTTGGCAAGGAAGAAGCGTTCGCTCCAAAGGCTGAGCGATTTCGCGTCCGTCGGACGCAGGAAACGGTTCACGTCGGCTGCAGCAGCCGACCAGTCTATCGACGCGATCTTCTCGCTCAGGGCATTCTCAAGCCACGGGCTGTCGACGGGCAGATCGCTCTGTCCCTGCCATGGGCCCGACTGGAGCAGGGCGGCGCCAAGCAGAGCCAGGTTAGGGTAGACCCCATTCGCGACGTACCAGGAGAAGTCGAACCAGTCGCGTCCCTTGAGATAGGGCCGGCATAGCAGGGCATGGATCTTCAAAGCGAAATTGGAGGGAAGGTCCTGATGCCGCACCTCATAGTCGGCGGGGAAATCGAGGAAGGTCGATGCCTCGCCGGAGCCCGCGGGCGGGTTGGTGTCGATCTCGAGCTTGATGCGGATCGTCTTCGCGCGCCCGGACCCGGCAAAGCTGAGGTTGAGCTGGCTCGCGATCGAATCGTCCTTGAGGATTGCCTCGCGCACCGCCCTGTCCATTCTGTCCTTGGGCTGCGCATCCAGCTTGAGTCCGAACTGACCAAAGATATCGACGAGCGCGGAAAGATAGGGGGACCACTGGAAATCGGGGTTGGGCGCGCGAAGTAGGAAATCGAGATCCTCGGAGAAGCGGGGGAGGGCGTGGAGGATGCGCAGGCTCGTTCCGCCCTGGAAGAGGGCGACTTCGAAGAAATCGGCGCGCCAGAGCGCATAGAGAGCGATTTCCTGGATGATCTCCTTGGTCGCATTCTCCTCCTCGATGGCGTTGGTCGCGCCATAGTCGCGAAGCTTCTTCTGAAGGATCTCAATCACCGGAACGGGACTCCGCACTATGGGTCTGCCTCGCACGCACGGCGCGTTCGAGCGACCCGAGAAAATCATTGACCGCCTTGTGCTTGTAGACAGCCCTCAGGTTCGAAAACTCTTTGCGCTTGAGCGCGCGGAGATGCGATTCGTCGATGCGCAGCCCGGTCGTAAGCAAATCGAGATCTGTCCAGTGCTGCTTGCGCAACGCGACGAGGTCGAGCAGCGCGCGCAGAGGGCTCGCGACGAAAGCGGTGAGAGCGCCCAGTTTCTGTCGCTCGACGCCGACAAGGAATTGATACTCCCGGATCGCGAGCGGGTGAAATGTGAACCGGCCCATGACCGGCGTATCGAACTCGAGCGTCTTGCGATCAGGCGTAACGCTCGCGGTGGTAAAGACCGTCTCGGGAATCCAGCCATGATAGGCGAGGGCGGTCTCGAAAGAGACGTAGCTGCCGGGGAGGAGGGCCTGCGCCACGGCAAAGGGATGGATCGTATCTGATCGCGACGGGCTGGCAAGGAAATAGGTTCCCCTCTTTAGGCGGACAAGAGAGCCGTCCTTCAGCGCACGGTTGACGAGCGCGTAGCGCCGCGCGGCGCCACCGCCAATCGCATCGCCAAGCTGGCGCTCGTCGAACACGCGGCCGGCGAGTTTTCCGTCGGCCAGGGAGGAGGAGAGGGCGCTCATAAATTCTCGATACTTGCACCAAATGGAAGTTTCAAGAATTACTTGAAGGCCGGGAGGGGCGTCGCGATTTCGACCGGCAAGCGATCGCAGTGGAGCGAACGCATTGAATTGTCCGGGTCATAGGTTTCGATACTGAAGACCACCGGCCCGGATACGGTCGGTTTTCTATGATTGCACTCATGCCGCCATGACGGATCAGCCGCGCGCATCTTTGGCGCGGGCTGTTCTCTTGCGATCATCGGAATGATCGCCCGAATTGCCACAGCATTGCTCGCGAATGATTATCTAAACGGGGCCGCAGTTATCTCGGCCCTGGCCGCGCCAAAACCACCGCAGCGCGTCATGCCTAGGCAGCTTAAACGTGTTACTGGTCTTCCCGCTATCTTAATGCGGGTCGCTATGATCGAGCTCCTAACGGCCGTGACACCGCTTGTATTTCTGGCCTGAACCACAAGGGCAGCGTTCGTTCCGGCCGACTTTCTTGCGCGGTTCTATCGACGGTTCCCCATCGCTCCGCTGGTCGAAAAGTGCCTGTAGCGGGACGGGTATCTCCACGCGGCGTTGAGGTGGGCCACCATAACGTCCGACGTTTTCAATGATCTGCTTCTGATCTTGGAAGGCCGCACGGTGCCCGGGAGCCATCGCCTGCTCATAGGGGGCAAGGCGCCGCACCTCATTCGCTGCCGCCTGATGATCGCCACAATAGGCGAGAACCACAGCGTAGAGCGCCCGGAGCTCGAGCACATCGGACGTAAGGCCGATCGACTGGATCACCGGGAAGATATTCCGCTCGATCGTATAGCGAGCGGACTCGAAGTCATTTACCCACACAAGTTCATCGACCAGGTCCATACCGACGCGGACGAACGATGAGTATGCCTGTGCGAGCTGGTAGAATTTCATCGCGTGGATGCGCGCCATCGTGGAGCGTTGGCTTTTCCTACCGGCCGCCTGGGCGAGGAGATCAAGCGTGTCCGCGAGATGTTTCAGCTGGTCGGTATTATCCCGACCTTTGGGAAGGAGGGGCAGGAGCTGGGAAGGGTTCCGGCCCATGACATCGTCAGGTGTCAGGCCAAGGGCGTCATAATATTCTTCGACCAACTCGCCCGCTTCGGCGAACGCCGTCGCGTTGTCGCCCAGTTTGAAAAAGGCAAGCGCGCGGTTGTACCGGAAGACGCGAATATGCTCGGCCTTGGCTGGGACGCGCTCTTTGACGAGTCCCAGCATCTCGTCGACCCCTTCGGCGTCCCCGACACTCGACTTGAACAGCATGCGCTTCATGCCCCAGGCAAGCCATTCGTCCTCACCAAGACCATGCTCGTCGAGAAGAGCCTTCATCGCGTCGATACGAGCCTCACCTGCCTCGGTTTGCCCGGTTCGTAGGTCATTGAACACCAGGCCATCGAGCGCCCAGAGCCGGATTTTAGCCTCAGCCGCTTCGTCAACCGCAATCGCCAGAAGATAAGGTTCGATTTCAGGCCAGACACCCATTTCATGAAAAAGCTCGTCGGTCGCGAACTGGACAAGGATCATCGCGTCGCCCAGCTGCCCGAACAGACGAATGAGAAGGTTGAGCTTTCCAATGCTCCAGTCCTCACGGATCGAGCCCACTATGATGTCGCGAAGCACCTCTCGAACCTTTTTCTCAAGGACAGGTCCGCGCGTGGTCAGCTCAGCCCTGCCAAGGATCCGCACCGCGTCGTGTATCTTAAGACCTGTCATGCCGAACAGTTCGAGCGCGCCGGTAGAAGGCAGAGAGCGCAGGCGCGCGGCCGCGCCTTTGATGTCGAGACCACAAGCACCCTGCAACAGCTTGGTTGCCTCATCCTTGGTGAGTGCAACATCTGCGACACTGAGCACGGCAACGCTTTCCCGCACTTCGGTAGAAAGGCCTTCGAATGCCCTCCGCAAAATGATCTCCTGCGCCGTCTCGACGATGTGGGTTTGAGCTTCCACATCCTCGCAGAAGCGTTCGATCGATCCGCCATAGTCACGCGCGGCGACGGAAGCTGCGTTGAGCACATAGAAGGGCAGGCCGCCGGTCAAACGCGAGAGGCGCTGGCAGTCCGCAAAGTTCGCGACGCAGCCCGCATCATGCGTTGCCGCTGCAATTGTATCTTCATCCCACCCGCTGAGCGCCTCCGCCTGGATGCTGAGCCGCGCCTCGAGCACCGTGACATCCGGGCTCGGCTGGCAGAGGAGAAGCAGGCGCAGGTTCGGCGCGCGACTGATGATCGCCTCGATGTTAGTTGCCGGGATCCGGTGAGCATTGTCGATGACAACATCGGCACGCAGCCCCTCTTTTCCGAGCGTGACGCTCAGGGTTCCCAGCATGTCTAGGCCACTTGCGCCTGGCAGCAGAATTTCGCCGAGCTTGCCGGTCGCGCGCCCGTACATTCTGCCCGCGACTTCGCGCGCTACGGCAGAGGCAAGCGCGGGGCCGGGCATCTCTACGACGTCAATATAGGTGACAAGCGAGGGGGTATGCTGTGCTGCCTCCGCAACCCACGCGGTCTTACCAGCGCCCGAAAGCCCCACGATGATCCGGACAGGCTGTTCCGCCAGGAACGCTGGCTCGTTGATCTGCGCGCGATATACCGAAGGGGGCGCAGGCAGCTCCTGCATCTGCACGATCAACTGCTCGAAGAGCTCAGGGAGCTCAGCTGATGAAAAGCTGTGATCCGTCCTTGGCGGAGATCCAGCCGATGCCAACATCACTTGACTAGCGAGTTTCCATGTCAGTGTTTCCGGTCGAAGCAGGGCGAACGGAAGTTGACCCGCCAGCTCAGAGCATTTTGCGACCGCATCAGAGAGATCGCGTGGAGGGTGAAGCAGACATGCTTCCTTCGCTTCAGGACCGTCCGGCCAGTGCAGCTCGACGTCCTTCGGCCAATCGGCGGATGCCAGCTGCTTTTCCAGCGGACCATTCAGCGCAGCATTCGAGGCGATCACGAAGCTCGCGGCGCCAGGGCGATCACCTTTGGCGTGCTTCGCCCGGATCTCGCTAAATCGTTCCAGCGCGCCAGAAATGTCGCCCGCGGCGAGCTTTCCTACACGCGTCTTGATCTGAATATATATCCGCCGATCGGGCAGGACGATTTCAACATCCTCGTCGCCTTCGACGATGACTTGTTGAACGCCGGCGGCTCCGGCCAGGAGCAGGCACATCGCGCCATAGAGGTGCTGATACAGGAAGCCGCGATGAACGGCCTCGATCCGGATCAACTGCCTTTCGTCGATGACCGCGAGGTTATCAACGGGAGAAATTTCGCCGCTGGCATTCGCGGCCTCTGCGTCTTCGGCCAAGCGAACCTCGCGATCGGACAAATTGTCTTTGGAAAATAGCCAAGGATCCGCCTTTTGTCACAACCGCATGACGATGTCGTCTCTCGATATTCTGTTATTGAACGGCGATCTTGTCTCAGCGCAGACTAGGTCCTCGCTTGACGCGCCAGACCCTCTGGTGGCGGCTGGTTTCGCAGCGGCTTCTTTCGCCAGCTGCGACCGGGATGAAACGCAAAGCCAGCCGCCGACAAGATTGCAATGATCGCCCATGACGGCCTTCGGCGCACAGCAGCATTGCCATCGCGCCACAACCGGCGCGCCGGCCTCGAACCGATCCGGATCGATCATCTCTGGATCGAGATGTAGAGGCGATCACGGATCTCAGCTCGGCGCTGACGGACTAACGCAGACGTCCATTGCGGCGAAGATGCTCGGGATAATCCGGTGCGCCGCCCAGAATCGCGAACTGATCCATTCCTTTGGGGAGAGGCGGAGGATTGTCCGCCAGCCAAGCGCGATATTCCTCTTCGGTGTCGAAGTCCGGCGTCTGATCGGAGAAGTCGCTCAGACGCCCGCAGCTGATGCAGTGATAGGCTTGGGACGCCTCCTGGAAATGCATCCCGCACATGGCGCCACAAAATGGACAGCATTCTTCGAGTTCGAGGTTCCCCCATTCCCAGACGCCGAGATATTCGGGGACGGCGTCACGATCATGCGCGATAATTTCGAATGCGTCGGCATTTCGCGCGACGAAGCCATCGCTGCCGGCGCGTATGAGATCCTCCAGGATTTCGGTGGGCTGGAGACGGAACCACTCGCCTGCGACGCGGCGCGCATGATGCTTGCGGTGCAATTCTGCCTCAAGGAGGCTTTCTGCATCGGACTGAATCCACCCGACCAGCACCAGCGTATGCGGATTCCCAGTCTGCAGCGCATCGCGGCGCTGATAAATGTCCTTGGCGCGTCCAATTTTCAGTAATGGCTCGCCAGCGCTCAATTGGTAGATGAAGTAAACAGCCATAGCTCTTGCACTTTCAGTCCGCACACTGACGGGATCAACCGCCCCGGCGCCAAACCGGACGGTCGCTTACCGGCCCAGCTTCAGTCGTAACGCCATGCCGCGCGGATAAGCGCTGAACGTCGGCTTCTAATAAGAGCTGACGCTAGGGATAAAAGCCCAAATCCTGTGTCCGAGAATCCCATTTATCGGACACAACTTCGCGCGAAATCATAAATTCTTCGCCCGCAGCCGGGCCGTTATGCCGCCAACTTTTGGATGATCTCGAAAATCATAGAAACCGTTCGGCGAATCTTTTAATCTCGGTCGAACGGGGAGCAGTTCGCTGCTGCAAAAGCGGGGCAAGCAATGATCAGATCGGAACTTATTGGTCTCCTGGCGGATGAGACGCCATCATTGAACACCAAAGATATAGAACGCGTGGTGGATCTTGTATTCGACACCATCGCTTTTAAGCTCGTCAGCGGCGGAAGAGTTGAATTGAGAGGCTTTGGCGCCTTCTCGACACGCATGCGCCAAGCCAGGACCGGCAGAAATCCCCGCAGCGGCGCCTCGGTCGCCGTCGCCGCCAAGCGTGCCATCCACTTCAAACCCGGAAAGGAAATGCGCGAACGGCTGAACCCTTCGGGCGGATTAGCCTGATGCCGTCCACGTCGCAGACGGCCAATCGTGCGCGAGGAAACCTTGCTACGTGGGCGTGACCCGATCGTGCTGGAGAAGTCCGCATTGCCGATCGTCCTCGCGCACTGACAGGATCCCCGACCGCTCAAAATATCATTCGCAAACAACTTGCGAGCATTATCAGTTGGGCGGAGGTCGCGTATCCGTGAGAAACGGATCGCTCAGGTGGCGAGTGCGCTGGGCAAGCGCGATCGCCACGAGCCCTGCGCCGGCGGCGAGAAAGCTCAGTCCGAGGATGTGGAAGAAACTCGTCACCAGTTCCTGGGTCGGTCCGAAGATGACCACCAGGAACATGGACAGGGGTGCTCCCATCAGCAGCAGCAAACCAAGCCCCAGATCCACGGCGCCTCGCACCATCACCCATAGCCAGTTTGCGACCGGTGTATTCCGCGAAAGGACAGCCACGTCGATTGCGACGATGCCCCGCAACAACAGCCATCCGGTTATGAACTGCGTGATCGGAAACAGTCCGGTCCATGTGCTCTTCACCAGGATTGCGCCCGCAATGAGCGTAACCGTACCTGAGCCGAAGGTGAGGCGTCCGACCCAACTGCGTCGTCCGCGCCATGCAAGCGCGAGCTCGGTCAGCCCGCCAGCCGCGAGCAGCCAACCCACCGCAGGGACGATCGGATGCTCATCCAGGAAGGGAAAGAGGATGGCGATGCCGGCCAGGGCCAGCTTGATAAGACCGCATGCAAGCGTCCACTGCCATGGCGCGACATGGAAGGCGTTGCCAAAGTCGGGGAAGAGATGGGACGGTCTCATGTCAGCCTCTATATCAAAGAGGCTGACGGGGACGAACGCATTTCAACTCCCGGTCCGATGCATCGCCCTTTGAACGCCGCGGCAGTCATTCCATGATCGCGCTCAGAGCCTGCATCAGGTCCGTCGCCGTGTGACAGTCCTTTTTGACGTAAATGCTCTTGGTCTGACCCCGCAGCGTCTCCTCAGTCACATTGCTCATGTCGGCGATCTGCGACCGGGTGGAGCCCCCGAATTCGATCAGCGCGCGCGTATGGGAATCGTCGAAATCATTGACGATGTTGAAAAGACGATCGCGTCCATCGCCAACGCCGATCAACTAGCCGTGGGACGATCCGATAAACGACCTCAAGAGTCCAGGTCGTCCGGATCGCGGTCGGTCAGCATATACCATTGGTCGATGGTGCTCGGCGCGCCGATGAGCCGTTCGATCGCGTCGCACACGCAATAAGCGGGGCCGTGCTCTTCGTGCGTGTCGAGGATCGCCAACGCACGCTCGAGCAAGCGTCTCGCGGCGACCAGTTCCTCGGTCAGCACTCGCTCCTGGAAATGCATTATGCTCCACCTCCGAGCCCTACGTAGCTGATAATGGGCGCAAGAGCACCGAAAGAAGTGTCCATTTTGGGAGTCGCCAATCGGCGAATTCGCGAGAAATACTCTAAAGCCGTTCATAGCGAATGGGACCGGCGCTCGCTTTGCATTCACCCCGTCCACCGCCGAAAGACCATCATAAATGCGGGTGCACCGGAATATTCAAGCACACCAGCCATATTCTGGGATCGGATCTTGGCATCTTCCAGAAATCTGGGCGCCACTATCCTACGAACAACATCCACAACCTTCGAAAAGCTCGTCCCTTTCTGTGCCGGCAGTCGCTGCAGCTTCCGGCCCCTGTCACCAAAGGACTTCGCGACGAAATCAGCGCTGCGGGGGTCCGAACCCCGGGCTATACTTCTCGCTACGCACGCTTGCCGGGCAAGGCTATCGGCGCGATCGGTTCAATCGTCTGGAATGCGCTTCCGGCCGGAGAGCCCTACAAAGCGGACATCTAGTCTAGCGGGTCAGATAATCCATCGGCACGGACATATGGACCGCCAGCCCGCCGGGCAGCCAATCCAGTCGCAGCTCACCATGCAGCTGATGTTCGACCGTTCGACGCATAAGCGTGCTTCCGAAACCCGCCGCGTCCGGTGGTCCATCGACCACTGGCCCACCGCTTTCGATCCAAGCGAGGCGCAGAGCCTGATCCTCCAACTCCCAGTGCACCGACACCTGCCCCGCCGGCGCCGACAGCGCGCCATATTTCGCGGCATTGGTCGCCAGCTCATGGATGACCAGCGCGACGCCATTGATGGCGTGGTCGCCGCATTGGACATCGGGGCCGGCAATTTCGATCCGCTTGTGCGCTTCGGATCTTCCGCCCTCGTGGAAGGCGACGATCGATCCGATCAGATCCCGAACGGGTGTCGAGCGCTCCGAAGAACCCAAGGCACGTACGCGGCGCTGCAACAGGCCGTGGGCGGTAGCCAGCGCCCGCAGTCGGCCTGACAGGGCAACAGCCATCGCTTCCGGACTCTCGGAATTACGTGCGGTGATGTGAATCATGCCCTCGGTCATGGCGAACAGGTTCTTGAGCCGGTGGCTCATTTCCCGGGCCAACATCTCCTGCTCGTCCAGCTCTGCCTTGAGATCATTCTCGCGCCCCAGCACCTTGAGCGCATTTGAAACGAAGAGCGCGAGCTGGGCTGCCACCTGCTCGTCGGCCCGGCAGAAATAGGTTTCTTCGGGCGCGACGATCCACAAGGTGCCAAGCGGCTGGTCCCGGCCGACGTCCAGCGGCAACAGGAGCACCTCGGGTATCACCAGCCTCTCAGCGGCGATCCAGTCGTAAAGGCGCTCAGGGTGAGCCGCCAGCAGTGGTCGGTTCTGATAGAGCGCAACACCGCAGGGACTATTATCGCGCGGGATGAGCGCTTCCTCGAAGCGCGCCAGCGAACCTCGAAGATATTTCCACCGAAATACGCCAGGTTCTGGCTTTTCCTCATAAAGACTGAGGCCGGCGGATACACCGCCGGTGAGACGCATCACGAGATCCACAAACTGCGGCAGGATTTGCTCGGGCTGATCGACCATGGTGGCAGACAAGGCGAGCAAAGACTCGTTCAGCGCCTCGAAGTCCACCGTCTTAGATGGCCGCTGCTCAAGTAAATCAGTGATGTACACATCGCTCGCCATCGACTCTCCTCGAGCCGTGAACCACGCACATCGTTCAGCTCACGACGACATGGCTATCGATTCCACGCCACCTGAGTCAACGACATCCTTATATCGCCTGCGACCGGCCAGCGGCTAGGACGGCAACGCCGCCGGCGTTGATGATGATCATCATCTTCGGTCCTCGAGCAGCCGTATCAGCGATGGCTCCCAAAGGGTTCAAATATTAGCCTTATCAGCTATAGCGCACCTCGATCCAAGCCCCCTTTGAGCTGGGTCAATCACTCCCGGCGGCGTTTACGCGTCGTCTGGAGACCATGGCGGCGCTGCCGCGAGCAGTAGCCCTATCCGGTCTCGCTGATTCTCGCCCGACTACGCGCTCCTGGCCTGAAACAGATGGCTCTCGCACGATCGGCAATCGCTGCTCCCAAAGCCCGCCAGCGCGGAGCGGAATATGCCGCTTTGCACGATCGCACGGCCGAGTTCGCATTCGTTTCCATCGGGCACCGCGATGAAGCGAATTTCATCCGCGGCATTAGTCAGGCTGTCCACATGCCAGTGAGCGGTCTTTGCCGGACGCAGATGCCGACGGATACGGCCGCCCAGACCACCCGGGCCATAGGCGCTGCCAGCATAGGCATACCAACCCGGCACGAACATGTGCTTCAAGCCGCCTCGCGCGAAAGGCAGGGCGGCCGGCAAGCGGAAAAGGAGGACATAGGCCCCCGGTTCGGTCCCTCCCGCCTCGCTTGCCCCCATGCGGCATTGGCTCGTTGTGGCGGCGAAGTGCCTGACGAGCTCCAACAGCCGATCTCCTTCCGTGCTTTCCGTCATGACCGGCACCTAGGCCGCCCCCCACCTCGAGGGAAGCACGATGAATCTGGGAGGGGTCGCGGATGTGGCTGATGCGAGAGGAATTTTTCGATGGAGTGATGGCCTCGATCCCAGCGATTGCCTCGATTTTTGAACGAGCGCGGAAGTGGGAAGGTCATGCCGTACTGCGGAAATTACCTAGAGCAGTAAGTGGCGGAATATTTCATATTCCGACTCTGTTTCGCTCGAGTGGAAGCAACGCGATCGACCGGCATGTTCATCAGAGAGTTGGCCGTCATTCATCGCCGATGGGCAGCGGAACTCGCCGAAGCGCGGCGCAGGGAAGCCATATCGGCAGGCGTTCAGGCGGCGAGACAATCTCCCAGCAAAGATCCTATCCTGGCCGCGACTGACTCCAAGCCAACGCTCGCCGGCACCGAAGCGGCCCCCGCCAAGACCGCAGGATGAGGCACGCCTCCCTTCCTCAGTCGGTCAAGCAGCAACTTGCCTTTGTGCGGGCGCTCGTTCTGGAAGAATTCGACGAAGCGATGCGGGGCAAACAGGCCGCGCATCGCAAGGCAGGGCGCATTCTCAAACTCATTGCTTATGGGTTGTCCGACAGCAACCATGAAGCTCAGCATGACGGCATCGATCTCCTGGTCGTGGTCAATCACCGGGAATTGGCTGACAGGGATCTGCATTGGCGGTTCGCGATCGCCCGCATTCGACGCGAACGGGAGATCGGCTCACTCCGCCTGGACGTCCGGCTCGATATCCATTGCCTTCAGGACGTCAACCGTGCGTTGACGGCAGGCGTCCCCTTCTTCACATCGATCGCGTCGCGCGGGCTCCTCCTTTACGAGCTCGACCGGACGCCGCTGGCGACGCCGCGCAATCTGCCGACGGAGGAGCGTTGCTGGCGCGGTCGGGCAGAGTTCGAAAGATGGTATCCCAGAGCGGAAGACTTCTTGTCCGGCGCTGGCTTTTATCGGGAACAAGGCAACATGCGGATGGCGGCGCTCCTGCTCCATCAGGCCTGCGAGCATCTCTATCAGTGCCTCACATGGACACTGAAACTGCATGGGCGGCGGACCCATAGCCTAGACGAACTGCGCGGCCTCGCTGAAGCGGAACATGAGAGGCTGAGGACGATCTGGCCCCGAACCAATCGGTTCGAGCGGCGCTGTTTTGCGCAAATTCGCCGCGCCTATGTCGAGGCTCGATACGAAGCGTCGTTTCCCATGACACCGCGGGAGATTGGCTGGGCGATGGAGCGAACGATTATGCTCATGCGGCGGGTGGGCAGCTTGTGTCGCGAATATCTCTCTGCGCTTCAATCATCGTCGATCGCGAATTACCTGCACGTCTGATTGCACGCTCCCCCACCGATCGCGTGCCCGTCTCGCATAGAACAACCGGCCACTGGTTTGCGAAAGCGCCGTCGATATGGTAGTTTCGCAGCATCATGCCGAAGATCTGCAGACTAGATTTGGACACGGTGCGCCGGACGCAGGATCTTCCCGGGGGGCCGGTTCATATCCTTGTTGAGGAGGAAGTTCCCGATATCGGTATGGTTACGGATAGCAATGGAAATCCCACGCGCGGTGGCCTAATTGGCTATACTCTTGCCTATATTTTGATGGCCGCCTTCGTCGGATATTTCTTTTTCCTTACGTGAGGCAATCTACTTTCTGAGATCGGGGTCACTAAAGAAGCCGTGATCGTGGTCGCGGTTCACTTCACCTTGAAGGTCCGCCTCGCCCTGCACCCGTTGCCCTCTCATGGCCTCGGCTGCGGCGCGGGTAGCTTCCAATTCTGACCTGCCGGACGCTATTACCTCGGTGGCCCGACCCCCATTTGCCCCTGAGGGTCCTCTTGGCAGTCCACCCACTCCATGCGGATGGTAGGAAGCTCGAACATCCGCTGCACCCCCGATCTCCGTATGGTGCACGTTCACAAGATCGGGTTCTACCAGGCGGCCCTGAATCTCACCGTAAATGGCATCGCGCTTCTCCTGCATCCATCGACCGATCATTTCCTGGCGGACCAGTCGCTGATGATCGGTTAGGTCCGTGGCCCAGAGTTCGGGGGCATCCAGTCCAGGATTCGAGACCTGCTGACCGCGATACCATTGCGCGAGATCCTGGCTCATATTCTCGCTGAGTTGCATGCCGTGCGTCTCGGCAAAACTCGCGTCCCGCGAAAGCTGTTGAGACAATTCCTCGAGCCGCCGTGCCGTCTCCTGATACGACCGGGCACGAGCAAGTGCATCTTCGGTGCTGACCGATGATGACGAAGACCGCGAGGCCCGGCTGAAAACTCCGCCACGATCATACGTGCCGTCGGACGACGATGCCCCCGTTCCGTTCGCATGCTCATCACGAGTGCCGCTTGAGGAACTGTTCGAGCTCTCGCTGCCCCGGGAGTCATCTGTGCCGTGACGTAGCCCGTCGGTCTGGGTTCCTGCTTTGGAGACACTGACACCAATGCCTGGGAGACGACTACGCGCACCAGCGCCGCGCCCCGTCCCTCCGCCTCCTCCACCTATCCCGGCCGACAGGACGCCCGATACCTGATCACTGGTTTCTGCTTGGCGATTATGGCTTTGAGTAATCCGCTGCGATTGCGAAATCGTTGACCTTTCCTCCAGCCCTTCCGAGCTGCTTCCCGTCCGCCGGTCGAACTGCTCTATGGACGTGTTTGCCTGCCGCCCGCTGCTGGAATCCCAACCCGAGGACGTTTCGCTGGAAGTGCCGAAGGCACTGCGGTTCGTATGCGTCGCCGTCAGGATATCGTTGGCGGCGTTTTCGTACCCCTGAGCCTGGCGATGTGCCTCGCTCGCCATCTGACGCCACTCGGCAACGGATCCTGTTGTCATCGTGGGCGTGAAGCCGAGCCGGGATATGGCGCCGGAGGTGTCGATCACCTCGTGGCCGTTGCCGAACCCGCTGACGACAGCGCCATTATCCTGACGCCAACCGAAGCTTGGAGCCCCGCCCATGTAGCTCGGCGCCGTGGTCCACTGGTCGGCCTGCCGCATGTTCGACGTCGAATTCGCCCAACTCACATTCCCATAGGAGTAGTTGCCGGTGGTCTGCTCGAGCGCGGCCGCTTCAGCGGCATTCTGTGCCGGCGCCAGCATCGACATGGATTGGCCGGCAATCGACATCGCGCCACGGGCAAGCCCAGCCGCAAGGAACGGCACGCTCATCAGCATGAAACCGGCGATGGTTGCCGTCTCGCCATTGACGGCGCCGATCCCCGCATAGGTGCCGAGCGTCACCCCTCCTCCCGCGACCCCGGCCGCCGCGGATTCGGCGCGCGTCATGCAGATCATATGAAGAATCACATAGAGCGGTCCCCACGCTGCCAGATAGAAGAACCCCATGGCGTAGCCTTTAAGGGTGCTGATGCCTGTCTGGGGCATGAGGAATAGCGGAAAGATCACCGGGAACATCGCGAAGAAGACGACCGTGAGCACGATGTTCAGGATCGGCACCCAGGCCATCGCCTGCTGCGCGATCGAGTTATAGGTGTTGCGCGCCTGGATATCGGCACGGGTCTGCGCGAAGGTGTCGATCGCCGCGGCGCCGGTCCCGCCCGCCATGCTGTTGCGCGCCTGCATGAACGCGTTGATCGCCGTGTTCTGCCGCATCACATCGGTAAAGCCGCTCCCGGAGCCGGTGAACGCCTGGTTCACGATCGGCAGGTCGTGTTTCAATTTATCGGCGGCCAGCGCATTGCTGAGCCTGGGATAGACCTCCTTGCCCCAAATCGGCGCATTGGCTTCGATCATGGGCGTCCATTGCGCGTCCAGCGCCTGGTAGGCTTGCCGACAGGTGATGATGAAATTCTGGACGGTTCCATCGCCCTGCCGTTCAAGCCATTCCTGCGACCGCGCTTCCGACCCTGGCCCGAGCGCTGCCCAGAGGTCCGGGGCTTTGGCGAGGTTGGTGAGCGACTTCTGATAGAGCATCACGTCGCCGAAGACGCAGTTCTTGAAATGGTTCTCGAGATTGGTCGAGAACTCCGCATCGCGAACGATGAAATTGCGGGTCGCATCGAACAGACGCGCGCCATACACCATGCCGTTGGTCGAATAGTTGAGTTCGCTCGGCATCACGAAAACCGTTTCGGCTGTTCGCGTGAGCCAGTCGCCGACTTGCGTGGTGAAGCTCGCGAGGACGCCCAGACCGATCGGCACATTGTCGATCGTGGCCGGCGCGAGGCTTGGGTTGATCCGGTCGGTCACCTTGATGCTGACCGTCGGCACCATAAGGCACATGTAGATCGCCGTGGCCTGGAGGAACCAGTTCATCCACGCCTTGTAGTTGAGGGTGAAGGCGACCACGAACAGCGAGTAGATCAGGCCCATTACCATCACGACCCGCAGGAGCGAGCGATACCCCCCTCCCCCGGACCAGGCCGCGACCGCGTTGAAGACGTTTACGAGATACTCGCCGCCCCCGACCGTGAACACCTCAAGCATCGACGAGCCCCCGCCTTAGTTAAGCCCCTGCGCGTTGAGACCGCGTGAGAAATTGAGCGCGGCAGCCATTCCGGGCGTCATCGAATTCTGGAGCGTCGACTCCAGCATCATGCTCCGGTTGATGACCTGCAACGTCGTCTGCAGCGTGTTTTTCAGCGCGAGTTCGCGGTTATTGAATTTGGTCCGCGTGGCCGCGATCTGCGCCTTCCATTGAGCCGCGGTTTCCTGGTCGAACGTCTGATAATGGACCTTCGACTGCTCGACCCGATCGATCATATTGTCCATCATCGCCGAGAGGAGACCCACCGCGACGATCTCCGAAAGCGCCTCGATCTCGCCCCCGGTTAGCGACCAGTGGGCATAGGCCTGCACCGTCAGGATCTTGTAGAGCGGCACGGTCGAGAGATTGAGCAATTGTTTCTCGGCCGCGTCGAGCGGCGTGTCCGAGAGGATCTTGTTGCTCATCGACTGGATCATGCCCTGGATTTTCGGCCGCAGCGCCGCGGATGTCGGGACGGTCAGCGTCTGCTCGCCGATATTGTAGCAATTCTCGTCATTACATTTGAGCATCTTGACCGGCGGCGCATCGGCGGTGCCATCGAGCAGAGCGGTCACGACCGCGTCTTCGGCCGGTCCGTACATCACGACCTTTCCGCCCACGCTCGGGTCGGTCGAGGGCGTGGTCACGACCGTCCCCACGATCGTCATGATATATTCGGAGAAGGACTGGTCGAATGCGCCGAACTTGCCCGACTTCTTGAGCGCCTCCCAAGTATAGTTATGCGGTTCGCCGACCAGCTGATCCTTCATCGATGCGTCGGAATTGCCTGCGATCGTCGAATCCCGCCGGTTGCCGTTGTTGCAACCCTGGCGAGACGCCGCCCAGTCCGAGAACACCCCCTGGCTGTTGCCGACCGCTTCACAAATGGTCGCGCGGGTCGAATCCATCTGCGGCCATATGCCGCCAACGAGGGCCTGCGCCGTTTCGCAGCTCGAAATGTTCATCTGATTGAGCAACTGCGCTTTCTGGCTGAACTCATCCATCACCTTGCCGATCTCGGGCGAGACGGAATCGATCGCGAGCTTGAAGGCGAAACCGAGGGCGTTGTTGGCCGTCGCCTTCAGCATCGCCACGATCTCCGAGGCGTTGATGAAGGAGAAGCTTCCCGAGAACAGATCGATGCCGCCGCAACCGGCGCGGGCGCTCGGAAGCTGGAGGTTGAAGGGCTGGACGCTCTTCTGGGGAAAACGCGTCCAGATATTGCCGAGTGAATAATAGCCCGCCGCCTGTCCCTGATAGGCCGACGGACCGGTGACGTTCGCCGCACCGCCGGCGTCCGAAAAGAAGCTGTTCATTTGCGATGCGACATCCGCCCGCGCGACGCCGACGATCGCGACGTTGAGCGCGGCCACCATGCTCGCGGCGGCGGCGGTGCTCCGGAACAGACGGCGCAGCGCGCCTTTGCGAGGTGCCCAGCCCATCAGTAGTCGCTCCCCACCTTCGTGTTGGTCAGCGCGAAGATCCGGTCCATGATCTCATCGGCGCTGAGGATACCGTAGCCCACCGGGATCGTGCGTTTCGTCGCGGTGTCGAACAGCACCAGCGCCGGCGTTTCATTGCCGGGAACGCCCATGCGCGCGCGTTGGCCTGAATCGACGACATAGTTCGGGAAATCACGGCTCGGCCCGCCGTCCATGGAGACCGCCATGACCGCCATCCGGTGGCTATCGGTCACAGAACGCAGGATAGGCGCGAACAACTCGCATGCGCCGCAACTCTGCGCGAAGAAATAGAAGAGACCGTAGCGCTGACCGAGATTGGTGAGGACCGCGTCGCGATCGGCGTGACGATTATCCAGCCATGCACGTTTGCCCACGGTCGAAACCGGTCGCTGCAGCGTGTAATCCATGTCCGGATTTTGCCAGAGCGCGCGCTGCCACACGTCCGAGAAGGTCGAGGCCCGATCGAGCTGTTCGCGCTGAAAGCGGACATAGGCGATGACATTATCCTCGGTCGGCTCGAGGATCGCCTTCGCCTTCAACTCGTCGAGCTGCCTTGTGATCGCCGTCATGCGGTCAACGGCGCTTGGCAGAGGTGCCGGTTGCACTTCGCGCGCCCGGGGCTTCGGCTTGTCGCAATAGAACCACTGGCCGAGTTTGCGCTCGCCGCAATAGAATGCGTCGGGTCGAACCTGTTCGACCGTATCGCTTGCGGAGGAAGCGTCCTGCGCCATGAGGGGTGAGGCCCCGCTCATGGAGAGGACGAACAGCATCGAGAGTTTAGCGATCGTGGACATCGGCCTTCGTCCTTTCATCGGCTGGATTGGATTGCGCGGAAGAGGGTGTTGAGCTGGGTGCCGCGGGATCCCAGAACGCGGGGTGGACGCAGCAATCGGCCACGGTCGCGGGGGAGGTGCTGCAACGATGGAGCGGTGCTGGACTCGCCGGTTGCAGCGCAAGGGAGGCTAGGATGAGCGGCAGCTCAAGAACGGGGATCGGCATGGTCATTTTCCTCGGGTTTGCGCTGCGCCCTCCGCGCTAAGGAGATCGGGTCGGCCAATCTCACTTGCCGTGGAGGTCATAGTAATTCTGAATTTTCTGCTGGATTTCGGTCATGGTCTGGACTTCGTCCGGCAGCTTCGCCGCATCCATGAAGTCCGCGTAGACCTCGGTGAAATCCATCACCGACAGGTCGAGCCGCGAGAATTCGTCGATGGTGAAGCCGATGCACTGCTCCTTTTTCGGCGCCCCCCACGGCTTGCCGAGCTGCACCCGGCCCTGCTCCTGGAGAACACGCGAGAGCTTGCTCTCGAAGCAGCAATAGGCGGTACGGCGGGTGCTGCAGATGCCGAGGAAACTCGACGAGCAATAGGTGCCGAGATTGTGGCACAGACCCATCCTGTCCTTGATGTCGAGCTTCATCTCGTCCTGCGAACAGGCGAAGAGGGTGAGGAACGGCGTCGCCAGGGCGGCGATCGCCGCGGGACCACCGGCTAGCGCGGCGGCGCCGGCACCGACCGTGAGCAGACCCGACGTCTTGCCCGCGCAGCAATTGATGAGACCGAAAACAGGCTTGTGGCAGCTCTCCCGCGTGCCACTGAAGACCCTCAAATCCGCCTCGTTGAATTCCTTGCCCGCCTGGTCGATCGCATGGAGCGCGACCAGCGCATCCTTGAACTCGGTCGATGCCTCGCGAACGATCGGCTCGCAGTCACCGTTGATGCAATAGACGTCGTCGCCGCAAATATATTGGGGGGTATCGCTCGATCCCCCTGAAGGTGTCGGGCATCTGTATACGCGGTTCTCGACCTTGCACGGCCCGCCATCGCGCTCCTCGTCCAGGCATTCCGTGCGCAGATAGGTGCAGCTGCCGTTCGCCTCGAGATCACCGCAATCATTGGCCGAGGAAATATGGTTGCACTGATAGGTGCGCTGCCAGGCCCAGCAGGGCTGGGTGACGGGAACGCCGTCGACGATCCGGGTGACCGGATCGCTCGATGTGCAGACCTCGGTCTCGAGCGTGCAGTTTGGGTCGCCGGCGTTGGCCGCGCACAGCCCCTCGTTGCGCGTGATGACCGGGACGGCAGGCTCTTCCTGCTTGGTCAGCCAGTAGTTTCCGGTAGAGAGCACATAGCCCGGATGATATTCGCCAGGCGTGATCCCCTGGGCCTCGGCGGTGCATTTGACCTCTACGGCCGTATGGCCGAGGCTCTTGCAGGTTGGCGCCGCCGTGTACCCATAGGCGCTCATATTGTCGCAATAGTCGATCGGCCGACTTTCCC
>ERZ1292632.113-Hain-H43-01um-R2-113-length-79469-cov-7_pt1 | contig 79469 bp, 76 predicted proteins | sample MGYA00564407_ERZ1292632 | MGnify/ENA primary metagenome ERZ1292632 (study PRJEB36523, sample SAMEA6512637) | groundwater metagenome | collected 2019-01-08 | study: AquaDiva: Metagenomics assemblies of 32 groundwater samples | reverse complement strand
GGTGGCGCGTGCTAAGGGCGTGGTGGAGGGGTGTCGCCCTATCGATAGCTGGACACCCCTCCGTCTGGCCTGCGGCCAGCCACCTCCCCTTACAGGGGAGGATTTTAGTTCTGGGTCTTTGAAGGACATCATCGCCAAAGAAAAAGGAGTGGATCGCATGAAGCTGGCTTTGGCAGCCCTTATCACCCTCGCATCGGCAAGCCTCGCCACCACCGCGCAGGCCGCCCAGCCCGTCACCGGCCGTTGGGCCACGGTGGACGGCAAGGCAATCGTCGCTATCGCGCCCTGCGGCAAGCAGCTGTGCGGCCGGATCGAACGGATCGTCAAGCCCACCCCCGGCCGCGCGCCCACCGACATCAAGAATCCTGATCCCGCGCTGCGATCGAAGCCGCTCGTCGGCCTCGCGCTGCTGTCCGGCTTCGAGGATGCCGGCGACATCTGGAAGGGTACGATCTACGACCCCGAAAGCGGCAAGAGCTATGCCTCGAAAGTCAGCCGCAACCCCAACGGCACGCTCAAGGTTCAGGGCTGCATCGCCTTCTTCTGCAAGACCCAGACCTGGACGCCCGTGCGCTGACTATATCTGCACCAGATGCGCGACATCCGCCGCGCGCTCCTGCGCGATATCGCCCTGCCGGATGATCCGGCCATTCTGCATCGCGCTATAGCGGTCGGCGAAGCGCCAGACAAAATCCAGATATTGCTCCACCACCAGCACCGCCATGCCCATCTGATCGCGGACGTGGACCAGAGCCGCCTCGATCTGCTGCACAACATTGGGCTGGATGCCCTCGGTCGGCTCGTCCAGCAGCAACAGGCTCGGCTCGCCCGCCAGCGCGCGGCCGATGGCAAGCTGCTGCTGCTCGCCGCCCGACAGAAAGCCGGCCGCGCGCCCGCGAATGTCCCAGAGCTTGGGGAACAGGTCGAAGATATGCTGCGGCACCCGGCCGGCCCCCTTCCCCCGCCCCGCCAGCGCGGACAGGCCGGTCTCCAGATTCTCCATCACCGTCAGCTGCGGAAACACATGCCGACCCTGCGGCACGAAGCCGATCCCCGCCCGCGCCCGCTGATGCGCGCCCAGCCGCCCCACGTCCCGCCCGTCGAAGCGGATGCTGCCTGCCATGGAAGAGCGCGTCCCCATGATCGTATGGAGCAGCGTCGTCTTGCCCACGCCATTGCGCCCGATCAGCGCCATCACCTGCCCGCGCTCCAGCGCCAGATCGACATCCCACAGCACCTGGCTCTGCCCATAAGCGCCGCACACGCCGCTCAGCTCCAGCAGCGGCCCGCTCACGCCACATGCCCCAGATAGACGGCTGCGACCTGCGGATCGGCGCGCACCTCGGCGATGCTGCCCTGCTTCAGGAACCTGCCCTGATGCATGACCGTAACGGGCGCGGCGAGCTGCTCGACGAAGCTCATATCATGGTCGATGACCAGCACCGTGCGGCTTTCGCCAAGGCCATGGATCAATTCGGCGGTGCGGCTCGTCTCGGCCGGTCCCATGCCGGCGGTCGGTTCGTCCAGCAGCAGCAGCTCCGCGCCGGTCGCCACCACCATTGCGATCTCCAGCCACTGCTTCTCGCCATGCGCCAGCGTGCCCGCGTCGACATCGGCGCGGTGAGTGAGCTTCACGCTCTCCAGCGCCTCTTCCACCGCCAGCCGCTCGTCCGCCGATATGCCCGACCGCAGGCTCTTCCACCAGCGCCGGTCGCGCCGCGCCGCCAGCGCCAGATTGTCGCGCACGCTCAAGCTCGGCAGCACGCCCGGCGCCTGAAACTTGCGGCATATGCCCCGCGCTAAGATCTGCTGTTCGGGCAGCCGCTGTATCTCCTCGCCCTTGAAGATCACCCTCCCCTCGCTCGGCCGCACCCGGCCGATGATCGTGTCGCACAAGGTCGATTTTCCCGCGCCATTGGGGCCGATCACCACCCGCGTTTCGCCGCGATTGAGCGTCATGCTGAAATGGTCGAGCGCCTTGAACCCGCTATAGTCGATGGTTACGCCATCGACGCTCAGCAGCAGTTCGGACACCGCCGATCCGCTCATGCCCCCTTGCCCTTCGCAAGCCCCGCCAACCCCTGCGGCAGCAGGGTGACCACGAAGATGAACAGCGCCCCCATCAGGTAGAGCCAGAGTTCAGGAAAGGCGCTCGACACCGCGTCGCGCGCCAGATTGACCAGCAACGCGCCGACGATCGCGCCAGCGAGGCTGTACCGCCCGCCGATCGCCACCCACACCACCATCTCGATCGACGGCACCACCCCGATCAGCGCGGGCGACACCACGCCCGCGTGCAGCGTGAACAGCGCCCCGCCGACCCCCGCCAGCAAGGCCGCAATCGCGAACGCCACGACCTTGAACGGCGTCGGGCTATAGCCCAGGAACCGCACCCTATTCTCCCCGTCGCGCGCCGCGCGCAGCAATATGCCGAAGCGCGAGGCGAGCAACCAGCGCAGGCCCACGAACGCCGCGCACAATATCGCCAGCGTCACCCAGTACAGCCCTGGCCCGGTGCCGGGGCTCGCCAGCCCGAAGCCGAAGATCGAATAGAAATCGGTGAGCCCGTTGAACCCCCCGGTCACATCCTGCCGGCTGATGATGAGAGTGGAGAAAGCGAGCGCCAGCGCCTGCGTGATGAGCGCGAAATAGGTGCCGCCCACTCGCCGGTGGAACACCGCCCAGGAAAAGAGCGCGCCGACCAGCATCGGCACGATCAGGATCGCCGCCAGCGTGAACACGGGACTGGCGAAGGGCGTCCACCAGAAGGGCAGGCTCTCGCGCCCGCTCCACAGCATGAAGTCGGGTATCTCCCCCTGCGGCAGGTCGCTGAGCTTCATGTGCATGGCGATGGCGTAGCCGCCCAGCCCGAAGAACACCCCCTGCCCCAGGCTCAATATGCCGCCATGCCCCCAGATGAGGACGAGGCCCAGCGCCAGGATCGCCATCGCCATGAAGCGCGCGAGCAGGTTGAGATCATAGGCCGACAGCGCGAAGGGCGCGGCGACCGCCAGCCCCAGCAGCAGCCACGGCAACGCCGGCCGTGCGGCCTGAAAGCGCGACAGGTCAGGCATCGAGTTGCCGCGTCCTGACCGCGATCACCCCTTGTGGCCGGACCTGGATGAAAAGGATGACGAACACCAGCAGCAGCATCTGCGCCACGCTCACATCGACGAAAATCTGCGCCAGCGCGGCGAAGAGGCCGAGGATGATCGCCGACGCCGTAGTCCCGACGATACTGCCCAGCCCGCCCATGACGACGACGAGGAAGGCGGGAATGATATAGCTCTGCCCGACATTGGGGGTCACCGGCCCGAGCAGCGCCAGCATCACCCCGGCCAGCCCCGCCACCCCGGAGCCGAGGCAGAAGATGGTAAAATCCACCCGCCGCACGTCGATCCCCACTGCGGACGCCATCATCCGGTCCTGATTGACTGCGCGCACCAGCAGCCCGATCCGCGTCCTGAGCAGCAGCAGCGCAAGTCCCGCCAGCACCAGCGCCGCGACCAGGATGATGAAGAGCCGCGCCGAAGGCAACGTAACGCCGCCGACCATGAAGCTGCCGCTCAGCCATTCCGGCGCGCGCACCTCCACCCCGATCGCGCCGAACAGGTCGCGCGCGGCCTGTTGCAGGATCAGGCTGACGCCCCATGTCGCCAGCAACGTGTCAAGCGGACGGGCAGACAGGCGCCGGATCAGCGCCGACTGGATCAACCCGCCCATCGCCGCCGCGCCAACGAACGCGACGGGTATCGCGAGCACTATGCCCGCCGCGCCCGGCACAACCAGCAGGGTCAGCCACGCCAGATAGCCCCCCAGCATCAGCATCTCGCCATGCGCCATGTTGATGACGCGCATCAGCCCGAACGACAGCGCCAGCCCCAGCGCCGCCAGCAAATAGAGCGACGCCAGCGACACGCCATTGAACAACTGGTTGAGGAAGAGGGAGTCCATCTGCCTAGGTCCGTTCGCCCTGAGCGAAGTCGAAGGGCTTGGCTGAGCGGAGCGAAGCCACTTCGCTACGCTCAGTGTAGGGCTTCGACAGGCTCAGCCCGAACGGGTTTTGGCCTTTCATCTCGCGCTCAAAGCTTGCAGCTCTTGCCCGGAAACGCCAGCGCATCATAAGGCTCGGGCGCGATGTCCTTGCCGCTGTCGGCGATGATCTCGAATTGGCCATCGGCCTTCAGCTTCCCGATATAGGCTTTCTGCGTCAGGCTCTGGTTGGCCGCGAAGCTCACCTTGCCCATAGGCGTTTCAAACCCGCCCAGCCCCGCCGCCGCCTTGCGCACCGCATCGGGATCGAAGCTCTTGGCCTTCTCCACCGCCGCCTTCCACGCATAGACGTCCAGATAGCCATGCACCATCGGATCGGTGATCGCCGCATCCTTGCCGAACTTCGCCTGATAGGCGGCGATGAACTTGGCGTTGGCCTCGCCCGGCAGGCTCTGGAAATAATTCCACGCCGCATAGCTGCCCTCGACCAGCGCCGCGCCCATCGCCTTGGCTTCCTGCTCGCCGATGGAGAAGGACATGACCGGCATCGTCTTGGTGCTGATGCCTGCCGCCTGCAACTGCTTGAAGAAGGCGACATTGCTGTCGCCATTCAGCGTGTTGATGATGATCGCGGGTTTGGCCTGCCCGATCTTGGCGATGACGCCCGAAAAGTCGGTTCCGCCCAGCGGTACATAGGCTTCGCCCAGCACCGCCATCCCGCCCTTCTCGATATGTTTTTTCAGGATCAGGTTGGCGGTGCGGGGATAGACATAGTCGGACCCGACCAGGAAGAAGCTCTTATAGCCCTGTTTCACCGCCCATTCGAGCGCGGGCAACGCCTGCTGGTTGGGCTGCGCGCCCGAATACATGATGTTGGGCGAACATTCATTGCCCTCGAACTGGACCGGATACCAGAGCAGGTTCTTGGTCCGCTCGAACACCGGCAGCATCGCCTTGCGGCTGGCGGAGGTCCAGCCGCCGAACACGGTCGATACACCGTCGCTCTCGATCAGCTTCGACGCCTTCTGCGCGAAGGTCGACGGGTCGGACGCGCCATCCTCGACCACGGCGTTGACCTTTTTGCCCATCACCCCGCCGGCGGCGTTGATCTCCTCGATCGCCAGCATCTCAGCGTTCTTGACCGTGATCTCGCTGATCGCCATCGTGCCGGTCAGCGACTGGAGCACGCCCACCGACACGCTGTCCCCCGCCGGCGCGCCCGATCCGCCACCGCCGCCCGAGCAGGAAGCCAGCGCCAGCGCGCAGGCGGAAGAGGCAAGCACAAGCAGCTTGGAACGGATCATGATGTGATGGTCTCCCCGGTCAGGCCGCTCGCGGCGCTGAGGCGCTTCGGTCGCTTGAAAGGCTATGGAAAGGCGGCAAACCCCCGTATGCGTCATTTGACGTAGGCTTGTCCGTCCCGCTTCCCCCTAAACTCGGCCTATGGCGAGCAGGGCTGACAGACTGAGCAAAGCGGCGGGCAAGGCGCGCGCCTTCCCCCGACTTTTCCCACTCTTGGGGCGTGTCGCGCGCGATCCGCTCTTCGCTTTCCTTCTCGCTGGCGCGGGTTTGTTCGGCGGCTATCAGCTGATCCAGCGCCTTGAAAAGCCGCCGGTCGTCTACACGCCGGAGATCGAGCAGGCGCAGGTCGCCGATTTGGAGGCGCTGACCGGCCGCAGCGTCAGCGCCGCCGACCGAGCGAAGCTCAAGGCCGACTATATCGCCGAGGAGCTGCTGTTCCGCGAAGCGATCGACCGCGACATGCACCTCACTGATAGCGAGACGCGCAAGCGGCTGGTCGACAAGGTCCGCTACCTCATCGCCGGCGCGCCGCCCGAGCCGACCGAGGAGCAGCTGATCGACTATTACGCTACCCACCTGCCGCTCTACCGCGCCGAACCGCGCACCAGCTTCACCCAGATTTTCCGCCAGCAAAAGCCCGCCGACGCCGGCCTGCTGCTCGCCCGGCTCAACGCCGGCGAAACAATCGAGGGCGACGATTTTTGGCTTGGCCGCGACTATCCGCGCTATGGCGACTCCATGGTGCGCGGCATTTTCGGCCAGCCCTTCGTCGATCGGCTGAAGGTCGCGCCGCAGGGCGAGTGGATCGGCCCGATCGCGTCGCCGCGCGGCTGGCATTTCGTCCGGCGCGGCGAGCGCGTCGCGTCCGCGATGATCCCCTTCCCCGCGATCAGGGATCAGGTGCGGCAGGATTATATGATCGCCCACAGCAACGCCGCCATCGGGAAGGCGCTGGCGGGGCTCAGGGAGAAGTTCGATGTCGAAGAATAAGCTCGCCGCGCTGCTGCTGCTGGCGCTGGCGGCGCTGCTGCCAGGGCCGGCGCTCGCCGACATCTTCCTGTCCGCCGATTTCGCCCTGACGCGCGGCGAAGACCCCGGCACTTATGAATTCACCGCCGCCGTCCCCGAAACGGTGGGCCAGCCCGCGCCCGTCACTTTGCCCGAGGGCTGCCAGCAGACCGGCATGACTCGCCAGACCGGCGGCGGCCGCGCGCAATATGCGATCGAATTTTCCTGCGACCGCCCGTTCCGCGCCGGCGACATGATCCAGACCCGCTGGAAAGCGGATGGCGGCCGCTTCGTCACCAATGTCATGGGCGCGCAGGTCGACCGCAGCCTCACCGGCGACGCGAACGGCATTGCCGTGCCGGTGGGCGAGACCGCCGCGCAGGCCCGCCCGATCGGCCAGATCGCCCCTGAATTTCTGGCGCAGGGTGTCTGGCATATCTGGCTCGGCTGGGACCATCTCGCCTTCGTGCTGTGCCTGGCGCTGCTGGCGCGCGGACGCCAGTTGCTCTGGCTTGTGAGCGCCTTCACCACCGGCCACTCGATTTCGCTCGCTCTCGCCTTTTTTGACCTGGTGCGCGCGCCGGTGCCCCCGGTCGAGGCCGCCATTGCTCTCTCGATCGCCTTCATGGCGCGCGAGGCGCTGTTGATCGGCAAGGGGCGGCAGCGCTTCGCCTTCAACCGCCAGCTCGTCGTGGTCTCGTTGTTCGGCCTGCTCCATGGCCTTGGCTTCGCGACCGCGCTCGGCGAGCTGGGCGTCCAGGCGGACGAGAGGCTATCGGCGCTGATCTTCTTCAACCTCGGCGTAGAGGCCGGGCAGCTCGCATTCGTCGGCGCGATCATGGCGGCGCTGGCGGGCCTGCGCGCCATATCGCTGGCGGCGCCTGCGCGGGCGGCGGCGCTCTATGCCACCGGCGCGATCGGCTGCTTCTGGATGGTCGAGCGGGTGATCGGCTTCGGCGCGGCCTGATCGCGCCAGCGCGCCACCTCCGCCCGCCCGCCCCGCGCGATCAGCCCGCTCATATTGGCGACGGCAAAGGAAACGCCGTGCAGATTGCGCCGCTGCGGCACCCCCGGAATCGGCCGGGGATGGCCCGAAGCGTAGAAGAAACCGTCTCGCGCCTCCCATCTGTCGCGCGGCAGATCCCAGTCGGGCGACACGCCGATCACCCCGTCCAGGCTGCCCGGATAGCAGGGTGTCCCATCCACCGCCCGCGCCGCGACGATCAGCACTCCGGCCGCTCGTGCCCGCTCGACAGCATCGGCAAAAATATGCTGATGCGTCGCATTAACCGTGCCGAGGCTGAGGTTGATAAGGTCCACTTCCGCCGCAATTGCCGCATCAATCGCCCGCACCAGCGCCCGCGCTGTCGTGCGCAGCGAATCATGGAACACACGCATAGGCAAGCATTTGGAATCAGGTGACAAACTCTGGATCGCAGCCGTCACGGCTGTACCATGTCCGAGTGCGTCACAGCTGTCCCACTCGCTGTTCGCTTTGTCCCCTTCGATGGCGATTCCGGGCAGCAGCCGCGCCGCGTCGATATGCGGATGATTGGGCTGAACCCCGCTGTCGATCACCGCGATCCGCACCGGCTCAGGCATCGGCCATCGCCCTGCGCTGTTCCATCCGCGCCCGCCCGTCCGCCAGTCGGATCACGCAATCGGCCATTTCCGCCAGCGCCGGCTTGTGGGTGATGACGATGATGGTCGCGCCCGGCAGCGCGTCCCTCAGTCGCCCCGCCACCAGCGCCTCGGTCTCGCTGTCCAGCGCCGATGTCGGCTCGTCCAGGATCAGCACCGACGGCTGCCGCAGCAGCGCCCGCGCCAGCACGATCCGCTGCCGCTCGCCGGCGGACAGCGCTGCCCCCCGCTCGCCGCAGCGCGTGTCATAGCCCAGCGGCAACCCGGCGACGAACCCGTCCAGCCCCGCCGCACGCGCCGCCGCCTCGATCTCGCTCTGGCGCACCCCTTCGAGCGCGAAGCCGATATTGGCCGCGATCGTGTCGTTGAACAGATAGGGCGCCTGATCGACCAGGATGATCTCGCGCCGCACATCGTCCAGCGCATAGTCGCGCAGGTCGCGCCCGTTCACCAGCAGCCGCCCGCTGTCCGGGTCGAGATAGCGGACGATCAGGTCCGCCATGGTCGACTTGCCGACCCCGCTCGGCCCCAGGATTGCGCACAGGCTTCCCGACGGGATCGTCAGATCGATGTCGCGCAGCACCGCGTCCCGATCATAGCGCGTCCCCACCCGCTCGAACCGCACCTCGCCTGCCCGAACCAGCGGCGCAGCGTCGGCACGCTCCACGACATCGGGCTTGGTATCGAACAGCTCGAATATCCGCCCCAGCGACACCCGCGCCGAAGCCAGCCCCGATGTCAGCCCCATCAGCGTCTGGATGGGCGACAGCAGCCGCATATGATAGGTCATGAAGGCGACCAGCGTGCCGATGCTCATCCCGCCCTCGATGATCCGCCAGCCGCCATAGAGGATCACCGCCGATGTCGCCGCCGTCATAAGCGTGCCCGGCAGCGCCCCGGTCATGAAAGACGCAAGCTGCATCCGCATCATCGCGCCGACAAAGGCGTCGTTCTTCGCCTTGAACCGCCCCACCTCATGCTCGCCCGCGCGCAGCGACGCGACCACCCGCATCCCCATCACCGTATCGACCAGCAGGCTGCCGAGATCCGCCCCCCGCTCCCGCATCTCGCGGGTCAGCGCCGTCAGCCGCCGCTGATAATAAGAGAAGGTGGCGAGGCTGGCGGGCACCAGCACCACGCTTACGAGGAACAGCCGCCAGTCGAGCCAGAGCATCATCGCCACGCAGCCGACGAAGAACAGCAGGTTGCTCACCACCGACAGCAAGCTGTCCGACGCGATGCGCTGCACGTCGCTCACATCGCTGTTCATCCGCGACACGAGATCGCCCAGCCGGAAGCTGCCGTAGAAACGCGGCGAGAGCGTCTGCAAATGCCGCAGCAGCGCCGCACGAATATCGTAGAGCATCGCCGCCGACAGCGCGACGTAGCGATAGCTGGCGAGGATGTTGACGACAAAGCCCGCCACCGTCACCCCGATCATGATCGCCGCGATCTCGACCAGAGCCCCCATGTCGCGCTTCAGCAGCGCCTGGTCGATCATCAGCTTCGAGAGGTAAGGCTGCGCCAGCCCCAACGCGGTCGACAGCAGGCTGATCGCCAGCACCAGCAGCAACGCGCCCCGATAGGGCTTCAGGAAGGGCGCCAGCCGCCGGTAGGTGCGCCAGTCGGCGACGGGCGGCGCGGCATCGCTCACGCCGCCGCCGCGCGCGGGATCAGGCGGAACCCGTCGAGCAGGAAGCGCGGCTCGGGCAGCTTCGCCAGCAGGCCGGTGCACCAATGATGCCCCTCCATCAGCGCTGCGTGCTGCGCCCGCCACCATAGCCCCTGCCCGCCATTGGTGTAGAATTGCGCGCTCAAAAGCAAATGCCGCCGCATCGCCGCGATCAGCATCGAGCGATAATGGGTGAGCAGCGCTGCCCGGTCGCCGCCCTCGGCGATCCCCGCCACAACCGCCGCCGCCAGTATCGCCTCCCGCACCGACTGCGCCACCCCGTCGCCGCAGATCGGATCGAACCCCAGCGCCGCCGTGCCGCACGCCAGCCAGTCGTCGCCATGCAACGGCAGGCTCAGGCGCGGCGAAGCGGCAAAAGGCGTGGACGCCGCCTCCACGGCGTCCACGACCGGCGCGATCAGCGCGCTCTGCCCCAGCAGCGCGTCGATCGGACCGCCTACCCCCAGCAGCCAGCCCATCCGCGCCTCGTCCGGCACCAGATAGAGCCAGCCGCTCTCTACCGCCTCGATCCGCGCCTCGGCAGCGCAGGCAGAATCGCGCAACCGCACCCGCGCCGCCACCGCGTTGCGATCGCCAAAGACGCGCATCTCCCCGGCTGGCACAGGCGGCACCGTGTGAATGGTGAAATCGGCAGGCCCGTCAAAGGTGGCAGTCGGCACCGCCAGCGCCGCCTGCACCTGCGCCTCCGAAGCCAGCGCCGCGCCATGGGGCACCACCACCGGCGGTCCGCCGCCCCAGGCCACCACCCGCCGCCGAACGCGCGGCCGATCGGCGAACAGGTCGGGCCGGTCGAACACACCCCGGATCAGGTCCAGCGCCGGATCGCTCAGCATGATCGTCGGCACGGATGGACGACGGACAGCCTCGGTTGCGACCCGAAGACCCGTGCCGGTCAAGATATGCGCGCACCCGCTGGCGGCGATCCCGCTGCCCCGGATGGCGATGGCCGTCATCGTCTCCCCACGATTGCGGATGCGACCGTCATTCCACCGCGACCATGCCCGCGCCGGTAGTGTCGTTGCCCAGATCCCAGGTCGTTTCCAGCTTCAGCGTCTTGGCGTCATAGACTTCGATGTCGTAGCTCGCGCCATAGATATAGAGCTTGGCCCCATCCATCGACATGCCGAAGCGGAAGCGGGAGCGGCACGGAAATTCGGCCTTATCGACAACTGCATTGGTCGCCATATTCATATGCCAGAATTCGCAGCGCTTGTTGCCGAGCTTGCCGTTGGTGACGACGGTGTAGGCCTGCTTGCCGTCCGGCGTGACCTGCAATCCCGCCATAGCTTCGGGCGCAGGCCCGATCGGCGTGAAGGCGAACTGGCGATTGTTGAGGTCGAACCGCGCCAGCCCGAACATCTTGTTGTGGATATAGGGGTCGGCCGCGTTGAACAGCGACACATATTGGCCCGGCGTGCGGATCGTGTCCATCGGCCCGCCGAAGCCGACATTCTCCAGGCCGGTGCCTTCGGGCTTCGCAAGGTCTATGCGGTCCACGACCTTGAGCGTCGCGGTATCGACGATCAGCACCTTCTCCCCGAACACATAAAGGAACTTGCCGTCGGGCGACAGCTTGTAGGCCGACCGCCAGCCCCCCGACCGTTCGTCCTCCCGCTCCAGCTCGACCATGCGCGCGACCTTCTGGGTCTTCATATCGACCACGCCCCAGCTCGGCTTGCCGACCGTGTAGCGATCCACGCCCTTCTCGAACTTGGTAAGCAACGTGTAGAAATAGCGGCCCGTCGGGTCCGGCACCCCGCCCCAGAAGCGGTAGCGGGTCGTGCCGTCATTGAGGCTGAACTTGCTTGCCACCTTGCGCGTCGCGGTGTCGATCACCTCGATCCCGCTGGTGGTGATGGTCGTCACATAGATGCGCTTGCCGTCATCCGACAGGGTCATCGACGTCGGCAGTCCGGTGGCTAGGGTGAGCTTCTTCGTCACCGCGCCCTTGGCTTCATCGAAGACCAGCAACTGGTCGGGATAGGAGCCCATGAACAATGTCGCGGCGGACGCTGGCAGCGCGCCCAGCAACGACAAGCCAGCGGCAAGAACGGTGCGAAGGGTCATGGCGCGCCTCATGGGAAAACAAGGTCCAGGTTGCGCCAGTCCTTAGTGGCGGTGGCGCAATTGCTCGCCCAGTCGGGCGAATAATTGACATGGTCGGGCACCTGCACCGGCCAGAAGCAGGTGACGTAGCAATCGTATATGTCGCGCTCGACCGGCTGGCACAGCCCCGCCGTGCCGCCCCCTGCATCGACTTCCCAGCCCGGCGAGAAGGACAAAGTGCAGCCCATCGGCACATGCGGACGCGGCTGCTGCTGGAGGGCGACGACATCCTCCTCCATGTCATCCGGGTTCTGCGCCACCGCCTCGATCTGCGTCACCGCCTCGTCAATCGCGCGCGCTTTTTTGTTGATCGGCCGGAGATGCTTCATGACAGGCCCTTTCGTTCAGCGAAGCGTTCGAGGAAGCCGGGATTCTTCACCGCCAGTTCGCCGTAGATGCGCAGGCAGGTGTCGGTCCATTGCCGGATCCAGTCGCAATAATGGAGGTTGGCGTGCCCCGTGTCGCCGTAGCGCACGAACGCCTCATGATGGCATCCGCCAGCGCACAGCGGCCGCGCCCAGCAGCTCTGGCAGTCATATTTCGCCTCGACATGCCCGCGCGCCAGGAAGTCGCTCTGCTTCGTCCGGTCAATCCCGCTCGACACATGCCCCATGACATGCGTGTCGGCGTCGGTGAAGCGGTGGCAGGGCGACAGGTCACCCGACGGACTGACCCCCATCAGCCCCAGTCCAGCCCCGCAGGGATGCGACTTGTTGACGCCCGAAATCAGTTCGCTGATCGTCTCGCTGACATTGGTGAAACCATGGACTTCGCCGCGGAGGGCATATTCCAGCCATTCGTCGGCCAGCACGGTGAACTGCGCCAGCACATCGTCCATGCCCTTGCCGTCGATCGAATAGGCGCGTTCCTCGCCCGTCGTCACCGGCGCGAAGCCGACTTCATGGAAGCCCAGATCGTCCTTCAGATGGCGGAATATCCGCACTACGTCGGTCACGCCCTCGGTCAGCGTCACCCGCGCCGTCACCGCGCGTGTCCGGTGGTTGGCGATCAGCGTCCGCAGGCGCGGCTCGATCACCGCATAGCTGCCCTTGCCATTTTTGTAGACGCGATGCTTGTCCTGCACCTCAGGCGGGCCGTCCATGGACACGGTGACGCCGATCCGGTTGTCGGACAGGAAAGTCACGATCTCTTCGGTCAGCAGCGTCGCGTTGGTGGTGAGGCTGTAGGTGATGCCCTTCCCCGCCGCCGCCGTCGCGGCGTTGGCATACTCCACCACGTCGCGCAGCAGACGGAAGTTCATCAGCGTCTCGCCGCCGAAGAAGGTGATATGCACCGCCTTGCGCCCGACCGCCTCGGCGATCAGCAGATCGACCGATGCCTTCGCTGTCTCCAGCGTCATATATTTGGGCTTGCCCGCCGGCGTCGCGATCTTGTCCGCGCCGAATTCGTAGCAATAGGTGCAGGCGAGATTGCACTGGTTGGTGACGTTCAGCACCAGCGCCTGGAGCGGGAAGTCGGCCGGCGGCGCCTGCGGCATTACCGGGGCCGCCGCGCCCAGCTGGATCAGCCGCGCCGCGCGCAATTCGCGTACCAAAGCCTCGGCCTCGGCCGCATCCCTGCCTTCGCTCGTCAGCGCGCGGATCATGTCGGCATGGGTCAGTTCCTGCCCCTCCAGCCGATCCAGCACCGCGCGCACATCGGCATCGACCTCGAAGATCGCACCCGCGCTTACCAGATAGACGAACGCGCTGCCGCCCGCCGCAAAGCCATGATATTCTGCGCGGCGATATGCCGGTGCCTGCATCACCGTCATCGCGACACCTCCGGCTGGTCGATCATTTTGTAGAGCGGCACCGTCACCACCATGTACGACCGGGCGCTCAGCGGCTTGCCGAACTTGTCGCGCTCATTCTTCGCCGTCGCGACCACCCACACCTCGCCATAATTGTTGCGGCCGAAGCGGCGGGCGGGGTTCGGCCCTTCCTCGGCCGGGGTGAAGAAGGCGGTGGGGCTGAGCGCGCCCACATATTTGGTGTCGTCGTCATAATAGACCGACATGAACTCCTGCATCGACCAGTCAGCCGGCACCGGGCCTACCGCGATGTCATCCGCCGTGTTCGGCTTGCCGTCGAGGCCATTTTCATAGCCGATCGCCTCGAACTGCTGGTAGCCCTTGGGGAATTTAACCCCCCCGAGCCGCGCCAGCGACGTTTCAGGCGTCGCCTTGATATAGTCGATCTTGCGATAGACCGGGAAGGCCTGCTCCAGCACCGCGCCCGCGATGCTGACGTCGCGTGGGCCGGAGGTCGCGCCGGGGGCTATGTCCGCCGTCACCACCAGCTCCTTCGGGGTTGCCGACACGATCTTCGTGACGCTGACGCCCTCGCCAAGATCGATGTCGGCCACGCCGGGCGCGGCGGGCAGATTATTGCCCAGGATGCGCACCTGCACAGCCTTCGCCCCCGCCTTAACCGGGCCGGGCGCCACCGCCAGCACAGTCGGCGCGGCGGTCGCGCGCACCAACTTCACGTCATAGCCGAATTCCTGATAACTGCCCCAGAACCAGCGTCCGGTCGCGCTCTGCTGGTCGGGCGCGAACCACATCGCCTCCCGCGCTGCGCTGGTCAGATCATCGGGCCGCGCCGCGCCGGTCCCCTGCGAACTGCCGCGCCAGCTATAGCCGGCATAGACGATCCCCGTCCCGCTGCGGCTGATGGTCGTGCCATCGGCCAGCGAGCGCAGCGTCACCTGCGTGGTGAACTCGTCCGCCGCCTTGCCCGGCGCGACCACATAGTCGCCCACGAAGCGCCCCTTGCCCGGCACGCTCGCCACCACCAGCCATTCCCCCGCAAGCCGGGGATTGCGCTGCCGCGCGCTCCACGCCGCCCATTCGGGCGTATGCAGCGGCGCGACCTTGGGCATATAGGTCAGCGCATATTCGCCGCGGTTCATCTTGTCCTTGGGATCGCGCCCGGCGGGCTGTTCGCTATCCTCGGCGGGGCGGCGATATTGCGCGTCGGCCTGCGAATAGAGGGCGACATGCAAGTCCTGAAGCTGTTTCCATTCCAGCTTCGACCGCCGCCAGGACAAAGGCTGGGCAAAACTGTGGCAGGCGGCGCAGGCCCCGCGCATCGTCTCGTTGGGAATGTTCGTTTCGTCCAGCATCCGCTTTTCGGGCAGATACATGACCGGCCGCGCCTCCTCCGGCGCAAGACCGTGCGAGGAGGATAGCGACTTCACGATCGCCCGGCTTTCTTCGGGCGTGATCGACAGGCCGTTGAGGCTCACCATCCGCTTGATCGCCTGTGACCAGCCTTCCGGCGTCGTGCGAACCCAGCTAATCCGCGTCATGTTACCCTTGGCGTCGGCGCTGTGGCACGCCCCGCATTTCTCCTTGACTAGCGGATCGGCGACCGGGATGCCCGCCTCGGTCTCCTTCATCGTCGCGCCGTCTGGGCCGCCATCCGCCTGCGCGAACACGACCGACGCGGAAAACAGAGCCATAAGGCCGAATTTCGTGACGGGAAGCCGATTCACCCTGCCTGTCCCCCTTTGCGGACTCCTGCCGCCAATGTCGCGAGCCTAGATAGCCGTCACGGCCACGCCATTGCCCAAATGACGTATGGCGCGGCACCGATCCGCCATAGAAATCTTGACGACCGTCAGGATTTTTTCTTGCGGAGCGCAATCCCGCTCAGACAGGCATGGAGAATATAGTTGGCGCTCATCCGGCTGACATAGGTCGGGTCAAGGATCGGCGCGGTATCGAGCAGGTCGAACCCGACCACCTTGGTCTGCGCGCAGAGCTGTCGCACCATCGGGATCGCCTCGCGCATGGCGAGACCGCCCGGCACTGGTCGCCCCGATGCCGGCGCATCGCCGGGGTCGAGCACGCTCATATCGAACGAGACGAACACATTCTCCGGCCCCTTGCTGAGACCCGCCACCAGATCGTCGGCGACCGCCCGCCATCCCTTCTCCTGGATCGTCGCGGTCGGCACGATCTTGGCGCCCTGCGCCGCCAGCCGCTGCCGGACGGCTGGTCCGGCATCGCGGCCATTCAGACCCACCAGAGTCACGTCGCTACCGCGCAGCAGATTTTGAGCCAGCAGGCGGGTCAGAGTCTGGTTGTCGGACAGGCGATGGTCTCCATCCAGTTCGGCGTCGGCATGGGCATCGAACTGCACCAGCGCCACCTTGCCCGCGCCATAGACATCGACCATCGCCGCGACATCGGGGAACATGATCGTATGGTCGCCGCCGACGATGAAGGGCACCGTGCCGAGGCTCGCCATCTCGGCGATCATCTTGCGGACATGGTCCATGCCCCGGTCGGGCGCCATGTAGTCCACCGCCAGGTCGCCATAATCGGCGATCGACAGCAGCACGCCGGGGTCGATCCCGCCATCGGCATCCGCGCCGACCAGCCCGTCCATGCCGCGCAGCGCCATTGGCGCATGTTTGGAATCGCGCCAGCCCGACGAGAAATCCAGCGGCACGCCGACAAAGGCGACCTCCACCTTGCCGGCGACCAGATCCTCCTTGCGGATCGCGACCGGGGCGTCGGCGAAGGTCGGCACGCCCGCCTTCTGGAACATGTATCGCTTCAGGCTGAACGGCCCGTCCGCGCGCTGGCGCTTGTCGAACAGCTTGGGGCGCAGCGTCGTGCTGGCGTTCCACCCCCGCGCCTGCGGGTTGAGCGCGATCTCGGCGGGATCGCGCCCGGCCTTGAAGCGGCTGTCCTCAATGATGGCCAGCAGCCCGCTGGCATAGGCGTCCACTTCCTCGGCAGAGCGTCCGGCTAGCGCAACCTTCACCTTTTCAGGCGTCAGCCCGAACCGCTCCAGCGCGGCCGCGTCCGACAGCAGCGCCTGCTTCTCTGGCGACAGGCCGGCCAGCGGGTCGCCCTGTGCCTGTGCCTGTGCCTGGGCCGGGGCTGAGGCCAGGATGATTGCCATGGCGAACAGGGCCGTGTGCGCCCCTCGGCAAGCGCGGGCCATCAGTTCTTCTTCCCATAATAGGCGTCAAGCCCATGATCGACCGACACGGGGTTCAGATAGCCCGGCTTCAGCCCCTTCTTGCGCATCGCGATGCCGGCGAGGCAGGCATTCAGCAGGTAATTGCTGTTGAGCGCCGTCTTGTAGCTGGTGTCGAGATAGGGGGCGACCTCGACGATATCTATGCCGGCGATGTCGTTCTGCGCGCAGAGGTTCCGCATGATCGGCTGCGCCTCCCGCATCGTCAGCCCCCCGGGCACGGGCGTGCCGGTGCCGGGCATGAAGGCGGGATCGAGCACATCGACGTCAAAGCTGATCCACAGCTTCTTCGCATTTTCCCGCGCTTCCTTGAGCGCGCGGGCCATGACCCGTTCCCAGCCCCATTTCTCGACCTCGACCATCGTGTGGTAGCGCATCCCCTTGTTGCGCATCCAGCCGAAGGTTTCGAGGTCCGGTCCCCGCGCGCGCAGCCCCATCTGGATATAGTCGCTGCCGCGAACATGCCCCTCGCTCAGCACGCGATAGACCGGTTGCCCATGGTCGAGCAGATGCACCCGGCCACGGCCGATGTCATAATGGCTGTCGAAATGGATGACGCTGACATTGCCCTTGCCATGCACGTCGGCGGCGGCGGCCAGGTTGGGATATTCCAGGCTATGGTCGCCGCCGATCACGATCGGGATCGCGCCGGTGCGGGCGATCTCGGCCACCATCTCGCGGACATGATCGACGCTGCGCTCGGTGCTGTTCTGGTCGATGGCGATATCGCCATAATCGACGATCTTGAGCGCGGCATTGGGATTTATCATCGAATACATGTCGTTGCCGGTCGCGCCGCCGGTCATCCGCATGGCGCGCGGGCCGTCGATGGCGTTGCGCCAGCCCGACCCCATGTCGAGCGGCGCGCCGACGATCGCGACGTCGACCTTGCCGGCCTTCAGATCCTCGGGCGTCATGGCCACCGGCGCGCCGGCGAAGGTCGCAAAGCCGCCGCCAAAGCCGCCGACATAGCGGGTCAGCTCGACCGGGCCGGGATCGCGGCGCGGGTCGAGCGCGGACGGGCGCCTGGCCTTCCACGCATTGAACCAGGGCGAGGCCGTGTCGAGCGGGATCGCCGCCAGATCGCGCCCGGCCTTATATTCGACCTGCGCGTGCAGCGCCTGCATGGCGTCGATATAGGCGCTGATCTCCTCGACCGTCCGGGTGCGGATGCGGTCGAACAGCATATCCTTTTCGACATAGCGGCCGGTGACGCCGCTTTTCAGGAAATCGACCTTCGCCTTGTCAATGCCGGCGAGCTTCGCCTCGACATCCTTGGGCAACTCCAAAGGCTTCGGCCTGCCCATATCGTCCTCGATCGGCGTCTGCATCGCCGGGGTGCCGGCGTTCCTGTCGGGCGCGCGATAGGGCGGGTCGCCGGCGACTGCAGCCCCGACCGCCGCTATTCCGGCCATGCTCCATGCGGCGATGGCGTTGAGTGAGGGCATAAATTCCTCCTGCCGGCATCCGGCACAGACGGTGGAGGCAAAGCGGATGTCCGCTGCGCTCCGAAGGGGTAAGCGCGCCGCCGGTCGCTCCCCATGGGGCGTTTGACGTAGGGCGACGCCGCAGCGGCCAGGCCTCGCCCCATGCTACGTCAAATGCCCCATGTTTGGACGGCCGCGCGGTCCATAGCCTCCCAGGACAGAAACGAGGCCCGGAAACGGCCTCCGCATGTCGCCGCGCCCCGGCAAGAACCCAAGAATATCCGGTCGGTCGGGGCAGGGAAAAGAAGAAAAGGGGAACAGCATGTCTTATCGCGCAAAGTTGAAGCTGGCGCTCTTGTCCGCGACCATCATCTCGGGTGCGGCAGCGCCGGTGATGGCGCAGGAGCCGCAAGCCGCCGCCGAAGCGGAAAGCGACGTCATCGTCGTCACCGGGACGCGCCGCAGTACCGCGCTGACGGAAACGCCAATCAACATAACGGCGATCAGCGGCGAGAAACTTCAGGCGCAGCGCATCAATGATGTGCGCTCCCTCGGGGACTTCACGCCGGGCCTCACTGTGCTGGACACAGGGCCGGGAACGACCGGCACCATCGTCATGCGCGGGCTGAGCGCGGACGACGTCAGCGACACCGGCAGCAACAGCGACAATGCGGTGGGCACCTATCTGGGCGACGTGCCGCTTTATCTGGATTTCAAACTGATTGACTTGGAACGGACCGAAGTTCTGTTCGGCCCGCAGGGCACGCTTTATGGACTGGGGACGCTGGCCGGCTCTATCCGCTACATCCCCAACCGCCCCGACCCGGACGCCATGTCGGGATACATCCATGCGCGCGCCTACGACATCGCACATGGCAAGGATATCGGCTGGAACATCGACGGCGCGTTCAACTTCCCGATTATTCCCGGCAAAATCGCATGGCGGTCGACCGCCGGCTATTACGACGAGGCCGGCTTCATCGACTATAATTATCTGCTGAAGACGCCCGGCACGTCGATCGCGCAGCCCGGCGGCGGCAGTTCTCTGCCCGGCACCTCCCTTCCCGATCCGGCCGACCCGCCAAGCCTGGGTACCCCGGAACAGCAGGCCGCGAACCTGCGGAGCAAGAAGGATCAGAATTTCGAGCACACCTTCGCCACCCGGCAACAGATCGGCCTGTTCCCGACCGAAGGCCTGACCGGCTATTTGAGCTATGTCTATCAGCGGACCAAGACCAACGGCAACCAGTCGAACAGCGCTGGCGTGCTGGGCACCGGCAGATACGAAAACGCATCGCGTTACCTCGACGAGTCCGACCGGAAGGCGCACCTTGTCAGCTTTGAACTGGAAGCGGAACTGGGCGACGTAGCGCAGCTCGTGTCCGCCACTGCCTACACCAAGCGTCAGACCAAGAGCCATTCGGACGTCACCGACCTGCTGCTCGACCTCGACTATGACTATGAGCTTTTCCCCGCCTTTTCCGGCTTCACGACCAGCCAGAACACGCAACGTCAGTGGAACCAGGAAATCCGGCTGGTGTCCGCCCATGGCGGCTCCTTCAGCTGGGTGCTCGGTGGCTTCTTCAATGAATTGAAAACCCAGAACGACTATGCCGAACGCACGCCCGGCCTGGCGCAGGATTTTGGGATTACCGACAATCCGGAATCCCTGGAATATGTGAGCTACACCAAGTCCAGGATCAGCGAGAAGGCGGTGTTCGGCGAGGCGAGCTTCCAGGTTACGCCCGAATGGCAGGTTACGGCCGGCGGACGCTACTTCAAATATAAGTCGGATATCGAAGGCGCGATCGTGCTGCCGCTGCTCGGCGATCCGCTGAGCCCCTATGATGTCGAACCGGGCGGGGGCGTGGCGAGCGACGACGGCGTCGTCTGGAAGTTCAACACCTCCTACAAGTTCAGCCCCAACCTCATGGTCTATGTGACCTACAGCAAGGGTTACCGCATCGGAGGCCCCAATCGGGTCGCCCCTTGCCCTGAAAATCTGGAAGAGGCGCAGAATGCCTGCGCCCTCCCCAACGAACTTTTCTTCGGCCCCGACAAGACCATCAACAAGGAGATCGGCATTCGCGGCAGCCTGTTCGATCGCAAGCTGAACTTCAGCCTGTCGGGCTATCATATCGACTGGAAGGGCATCCAGCTGGGTAGCGTCACTACGTTCGGCGCAACGGGTATCACCGTGAACGGCGGCGAGGCCGTTTCCAAGGGTATCGATTTCTCCTTCGACGCCCGGCCCATTCCCAAGCTCACCATTTCGGGCACCTATGCCTATAATGACGCTCATCTGACCGAGGACGTCGAAGATCTGCTCACCTACCGCAACTCGGCCTTCCCAGGTCTTCGGACCAATGGCAGACCATGCAGCGTGTTCTGGGGGTCGTCCAACCCGCTCAATGCCACCTGCGAAGACAAGTTTGTCGATGTCGACGCGAAGAAAGGTGATCGGCTGCCCGGGTCCACGAAGAATTCGGGCACGATCAGCCTGACCTGGGAAGAGCCGATCGGCGATGCGACGATATTGGCGAACTGGACCGCAATATATCGCGGCGGGGTGTTCTCGCGTCCGGGCAACCGGGCGTTTGGCGAGCGCATTCCGAGCTATATCGTCAACCGCGCTTCGGTCACATACCAGATGGAGGATTGGGAAGTCCGGCTTTTCGCGGACAATATCTTTGACAAATATGCCATTACTTCCGTCGGCAATGACCGGTCGCGGCAGATCGTCAACGATGGTATCGCATCGCGCTATTACACGCGCGGCGTGATATCGCCGCGGAAACTGGGCGTCGAGACGGTTTTCCGGTTCTGACATTTAATCCACCTCTACCCCCTCCCCCCTCAGCCAGTCGCGCACGGGCGCAAGCGCTGCCCCGTGCCGTTTCCAGCGGGCGACGGCGTCGGCGTTGAGGGGGCGGCGGACCTGGGCGGCGCTGGGGGTCGCCACCGCCGCCTTATTCTCGTGGAAGGACAGGCAGGCCGCGTCCCAGTCCAGCCCGCAATGGGCGAGCAGCCGTCGCGTCTGTCCCTCCTGATCCGCGACCAGCGCTTCATAGGATAGCTGGAGGATGCGGCCCGGAAAGAGCCGGTCCCAGAGCGCCATCAGCCGGTCGAACCGGGCGAAATAGCGCGCTGTGTCCATCAGATCGTAGCTATAGGCATAATAGGCCGACTGGCTGGCGAAGAGATTCTTGTAGTTGCTCCAGACCGTGTCCATCGGATGGCGGCGAAGGCACACGATCCGCGCCTGGGGCAAAGCACGGGCGATGTGGCTGATATAGAGGAAATTGGCGGGCAACTTGTCGACGAAGCGCGGCTTCCCCTCCGGCCGGTGATGCACGGCCCGCGCCATATACCCCCGCCCCATCGCCAGCGGATCGGCCGAGGCGCTGGCGGCGATCGTCGCTGGGTCGATCACCTGGCGGGAGGCGGTGCCCGCAAGCTGCTTTACCGCCAGCGGCATCGCCTGCAACTCGCCGGCCGATCCGACCTGCGGATGGGAGGAGAGAATGCGATCGACCAGCGTGGTTCCGGTGCGCGGCATTCCGACGACGAAGATCGGCGAGGGATCGTTCAGCCCCTCGCCCCATGAGGCAGGCGGACCGTCGGCGAAGAGATGCTCGATTGCGTCGAAGATCGCGGCGTCCGAGGCGAAATCATAGCCTATCTCCTGCTTGTGCGCTGCGTTGGCGGCGGAGAGATGGGCGAAGGCGGCCGCGCCGTCGCCCAGATCCTCCTGCGTCTTCGCCAGCGCATAGCGGAGGCGCAGGCGGTCCTCGGGCCGGGACGCCGCCGCCAGCGCGGCTTCGAGCCGAGGGATATGGTGATTTTCCGCGGTCTGCTTCGACAGGATCGCCAGCGCATAATGGACGCGGGCGTCGCCGGGATCGGCGGCCAGGATCGCCTCATAGTGAGAACGCGCCGCCGCCTCCTGCCCGGTGAAGCCATAGGCCGCCGCCAGATTGTAGCGATAGCTGAGATTGGCGGGTTCGGCCTCGACCGCCGCCTCGAACGGCGCGAGCGAGGCCGCATGATCGCCGAGGCGGGCCAGCACGCAGCCGATGGTGTCGTGCGTCAGAGCATCGGCCGGACCCGCCGCCAGCGCATCCCGCGCCGCCCGCCCCGCTTCGCCGTCGCGGCGCAGCAGGATCAGCAGCCGGGCATATTGGGCCAGATGCTCGGCGCTCGCACCCCGCGCCACGGCCTGCTCCAGCATCGGCAGCGCCTTTGCCACCTGCCCCGCCTCCGCCGCCGCCATGCCGAGCAGGAAGAAGCCGGCGGGCCGGTCGGGCTGCTCCAGCGCCAGCCGCTGCGCCGCCTGCGCCGCCGCCGCAAGGTCGCCGCGCGCCAGCGCCGCGCGGGCGGCTGCCTCCAGGCTCATGCCGGCCTTGCCTGACGCTGGCGCGGAGTCGATCGCGATCTCCTACGAAGTTCACACCATGGCAGGGCTTTTTCGGCTCGAAGCGCTCGCGACGCGCCCCCGACGCGCTGCCGACGCGCTCGCGACGCGCCTCTTCCTACAGGCGCCGGATGGGGCTTGCGGGAGGGAAGGATGAGGCGGATCGGCATTGGCGGAGGAGAACAGAAAAATTCCTACATTGGAAGGTGCCGCCGCCTCCCGTGGGGGAACAGAAGAAAGCGGATCCCGGGTCGAGCCCGGGATGACGGTGGGGCTTAGGCCAGCATCTCTGGCGTGATGGGCAGCGAGCGGATGCGCTTGCCGGTGGCGGCGTGGATGGCGTTGACCAGCGCGGGGATGACCGGGGGCAGCGCGGGTTCGCCGAGGCCAGTGGGCGGATAGTCGGTTTTCACGAACTCCGTCACGATCTTCGGCGCGTCGCTGATCCGCAGATAGGGGTGCGTATCGAAATTGGCTTGCTCTACCGCGCCGGCGACTTGCGTGATCTGCTGCCCGGCAAGCGCCTGACTGAGCCCCTCGATCACCGATCCCTCAACCTGATGCAGCGCGTTGATGGGGTTGATGATCTGGCTGCCGACATCGCCCGCGACCCACACGGTTTTCACCTTGGGCGCGCCATCGGCGATCGCGACCTCCACCACTTCGGCGAAATAGCCCATATGGCTGTAGTAGAAGGCAAAGCCCTTGCCCGTTCCCCTGGGCAGCGACGTGCGGCTTGCCCAGCCGCTCATCGCCACGACCTTCTCGATCACGCCCTTCGCGCGCGCGGTGAGGAAAGGCGGCTGGTTGGTCCCGCGCGGCAGTTCCTTCGGATCGCCCAAAAGCTCCAGCATCAGCGTAGGCAGATCCTTGCCCGCCGCCGCCGCGACCTCGTCCAGAAACGCCTGGGTGACGAAAGCGAGCGCGTTGGAGCCAGGCGCGCGCAGCCAGCCGGTCGGCAGGTTGGTGGCAAGGAAGCTCTGCTCCAGCAGCGCATTGGGCACGAGGCCGGCGGGCGGTTCATGCGCCGGCATCTCGGCGGCGCGCAACGGCTTGCCGTCCTTGCCGAACGTCACGAAATGATCGTGGAAGGCGGTCATCCGCCCGTCCTTGTCGAGCGCCGCGCGGAAGCCGTGCCAGCCCGCCGGGCGGTAGAAATCGCGCTGGATGTCCTGCTGCCGCGTCCAGAGCAGCTTGACCGGGACGCCCGGCAATTGCGCCGCGATCGAGGCGGCCTGCACCATATAGTCGTTCATCAGCCGCCGACCGAAGCCGCCGCCGATGCGGTTGAAGTTGATCCGTATCTTTTCGGGCGGCAGGTTCAGCGCCTTCGCCACAAGGCCGCGCCCATTTTCCGGGTTCTGCGTCGGCGCCCAGATTTCGATCGCGCCATCCTTGAACAAAGCGGTGCAGTTCTGCGGCTCCAGATTGCCATGGGCGAGGAAGGGATAGCTATAGTCCGCCGCAACGGTTTTCACGGCACTGGCGAAGGCGGCGTCCACGTCGCCGGCCCGCACGATCTCGCTCTCGGCCTTCGCCTTGCGCTTCCCGGCGGCCTGCGCGGCATAGGCGTCGGTCGAAAAGCCGCTGACGGCGCTCATGTCCCAATCGATCGCCAGCTTCTCGCGCGCCTGATTGGCGGTCCACCAGCTCTTCGACAATATGGCGATGCCGTCATGGCCTGACTCCGCCGTGCCGTCGCCCTTGATCGTCAGCACATGGGCGACGCCGGGCAGCGCCTTCACCACATCGATATTGGCCGACTTGATCGTGCCGCCGAACGCCGGGCAGGTCTCCAGCACCGCGTAGAGCATCCCCGGCAGCGTGAAATCGATGCCGTAGAGCGGCTTGCCGGCGACGATGGCGGGCGTGTCCACGCCGCCGACCGAGCGGCCGATGATACGGAAATCGGCCGCGTTTTTCAGTTTCAGCGTCGACGGGTCGGGCGGGGGCAGCTTGGCCGCGGCCGCGGCCAGCGAGGCATAGGTCGCCGACTTGCCCGACGTGGGATCGATCACCTTGCCGCTTGCCGTCTTGAGTCCCTCCGGCGCGACGCCCCAGCCCTGCGCCGCCGCCGCGACCAGCATCGCCCGCGCGGCCGCGCCCGCCTGCCGCGTGGGCACCCATTCGCGCGGCGTCGTGCGGCTGCCGCCCGCGCTTTGGCCGCCGAAAATCTTGGCGTCGGCATGGGTCTGCTCGATCGTGACCTGGCTCCAATCGACGTCCAGTTCCTCGGCGATCATCATCGGCAGCATCGTCTTGGCGCCCTGCCCCACTTCGGCATTTTTCGCGCCGATGATGACGCGATTGTCGGGCAGGATGCGGATGAAGGCGGTGAGGATGACGGGCGCGCCGTCGGCCGCCTGCGCGATCGGGAGATTGAGGTCGAACAGCAAGCCGCCGCCGGCGAGGAGCGAGGCGGAGATGAAGCCGCGCCGGGAAAGGACGGTCGCGCTCATGCCTGCGCCTCCTTGATGCCGGCCGCTTCCCTGATCGCGGCGCGGATGCGGACATAGGTGGAGCAGCGGCAGAGATTGCCCATCATCGCCGCGTCGATCTCTTCGTCGGAGGGCTTGGGGCTAGTCGCCAGCAGCGCCGTCGCGCTCATGATCTGGCCGGCCTGGCAATAGCCGCATTGCGGCACGTCCAGCTTCACCCAGGCGGCGGCGACGCGCTTGCCCGGATCGCTTTTCTGCACGCCTTCGATCGTGGTGATCGCCTTCCCCGCGACATCGCCGAGCGGGGTCTGGCAGGAGCGCACCGCTTCCCCGCCGACATGGACGGTGCAGGCGCCGCAAAGCCCCGCGCCGCAGCCGAACTTGGTCCCGACCATGGCGAGATCCTCGCGCAGCACCCAGAGCAGCGGCTTGGCGGGATCGCCCTCCACCTGCCGCTTGTCGCCATTCACCGTGAAGCTGACCGCCATATGCCTCTCATCCCCGCTGTCATGCCTGCATTAGATGCCGATCCGCATCGCCCTGTCCAGCCCCCGGCGTCGCTTCCCCCTCGGCCGGCGGCAATCGCGCGAGCAGCGCGTCGAGCTGCGCCCGCGCGGCGATCGCCCCGCGTCCCAGCAACCGGCCGCGCGCATCGATCAGCGCGGCGGCGGGAAGATCCGTCGCCTGGAAGTCGCGCAGCAGCTGTGCGCTCACTATCATATCGGTGTCGCGGATGCGATGCTGGCGCAGCAGGTCGCGATAGTCCTCCGCCCGCCCTTCGCCCAGGAACAGCAGCCGCAGCCGCTTGCGGTCCGTAAGCGCGAGGGCGTCCCGGATCGCGGTGCGGCTGGCGGCGCAGCCGGCGCGGATGAAGAGCAGCAGCCAGGCTCGCCCGTCCGCGCTCGGCCCGCCGATCGTCAGCATGTCGCCCGCCAGCGTCGGCGCGCTCGCCACCGGTGCTGTGCCCGTCAAAGGCGCGGTGCCGGCGAGCGGCGCGGGGTTCAGCCGGTCGTGCAGCTGCCGCAGCTGGCGTGCCTGCGTCACCACCGCGACGCCCAGCAGGATGACGGCGACCCACAGCAGGAACAATGATGCGATCAGCACGGATCGGCCGTGGCGCTGGACATGGTCGTCACCCCCGTTTTGCGACCCCTCCCCCTCGCGCTACCGCTCCGGGCGAGGCGGCTCGATAGGGCGTTTGACGTAGGCGCAGGGAGCTACGTCAATCGCCCCATTGCCCGGCGGCGCGCCTTTCCCCGACTTAGGGCAGCGGCCGGCGAACCGAACCAAGGGGGCAGATGATGAGGCTGAAACACGCATTGCTGGGCGCGTTGCTCGCCGCGACGGTGATCTCTTCGGCGGCCGTGGTCGCGCAGAACGACAAGCCGACGATCCCCCCGGCGCTGGAAGCCAAGATCAAGGGGCTGAGCAAGGAGAAGCGCGAGTTCCTGACCTCCGAACCGGCCGAGTTGTTCGCCGGCTCCTACGACAAGCTGTTCGAGCGGCTGGCGACCAAGACGCCCGAGGAGATCGGCGCCTATATCCAGGCGATGATGGACGCGGTCGAAGCCGCCAAGTTCAACCCCAAGACCGATATGGCGGCGATCCCGCTGGACACGGAGAACGAGAATTTCAACGGCTGGAAGCTGCGCCGGCCGAGCGGTCTCGACCCCAAGCGCGATCCGGGGCCGTTTGAACTCAGCTATTATGCCGAGGGACGCGGGGGCGGCGTCTATGGCGGCGGGATCGCGACCTTCGCGGGCGCGCCGGTCGCGATCTTCCCCGAGGATCTGGTCGCGGGCAAGGTGGATGTCGCGATCGTCGGCGCGCCGCTCGACATGGGATCGGGCTATCGCGGGGCGAAGGGCGGGCCGTCCGCGATGCGGACCCAATATGGCGCGGGCGGGATCGACATGTACACGATGGTCGATCCGTCCAAGGAACTGAAGATCGTCGATTATGGCGACATCGCCGTCGACAATATGTCGACCGAGCGCACCGTCGCCCATGTGCGCGAGCGGGTGGCGGAGATCGCGCGGACCGGCGCGATCCCCTTCATCGTCGGGGGCGACCACAGCCTGGAATATAGCGATGTCGCGGGCCTCGCCGATGTCCATGGCAAGGGCAGCTTCGGCGTCGTCCATTTCGATTCTCACTATGATGCGGGCAAGGGCGGCGTCCATTTCATCACCCATGGCGCGCCCGTCTATCGCGCGGTCAAGGAAGGCCATGTCCTGGGGAAAAACTATATCCAGGTCGGGCTGCGCGGGCCGTGGCCGGAAAAGGAAGGCTTCGAGTGGATGCGCGACAATGGCGTGCGCTACCATGCGATGCCGGAAGTCGAGAAAAATGGCTGGGCCGCGACGATGGAGCGCGCGCTCAAGGAAGCGCGGGAGAGCGGCAAGAAGCTCTATGTCTCGTTCGACGTGGACGTGCTCGATCCCGCCTTCATTCCGGGCACCGGCACCCCGGTTCCGGGCGGGCTGACGATGCGCGAGGCGATCCCGATCGTACGGCGGCTGTGCGCGGAAAACCAGCTGATCGGCTTCGAGATCGTGGAACTGGCCCCGGTGCTCGACCCGACCTACCGTAGCGCGCTCAACGCCAATTTCATCATGCACGCCTGCCTGACCGGGGTGGCGATGCGGAAGAAGGGGATCACCCAGCCGGGCTTTCTGTCCGACCTGACTACGGAACATGGCCAGCCCTTCTATGGCGAAAAGGCGGCGAAGGAGGGCAAGACCGAAAAGCCCGATCCCGGTTATGCGCGCGGGGGACGACGGCCGACGACGTGAGGGACGCAAGTCCTCCCCTGCAAGGCCAAGGCTATCGCATATGAAAATGCCGTGCGTCCTGAGCCTGTCGAAGGACTGTCCTTTTCTTGGCGCAGGCACTCGGAACAAAGAAAAAAAGCCCTTCGACAGGCTCAGGGCGAACGGAGACTTGGCCAAATCCTTTTTCACACCAAGGGCAAACTCCATACGCGATTGCCTTGCCCTACGGGGGTGGAATTCTTGGCGCTGCGGACGTGCGCACCTTCCTGTCCCATACGTCATATGACCCATGTCGTGAGCTTCCGGCGCTGCCCACATGTCTGACATGACTGTGCAAAACGCCCTGACCGTCCCGCCTGCATCCCGGCATCAGCGGGTCGACGGGCAGGCGATGGTGGCGTTCGCGCCGCACGGCATCCGCGACATGATGCAGGTCGCCCCGGCGCGGTTGCTGTTTCCCTATGGCCGCGAAGGGGATTTTCCGCTGGCGGTCACGGTGACCACCAGCGGCGGCTTGACCGGCGGGGACCGGATCGCGCTCGACATCCTGGTCGATGCCGGCGCGAGCGCGACGATCGTGCCGCAGGCGGCGGAGAAGCTGTATCGCTGCCTGCCCGAGGACGCGCCGACCCGCATCGACACGCGCATCGTCCTTGGTGCAGGCGCGACGTGCGAATGGCTGGCGCAGGAGGCGATCCTGTTCGACCGCAGCCGGATGCGCCGCACGCTGGAAGCGACCCTCGCGCCCGACGCGCGGATGCTGGCGATGGAGATGCTGGTGCTGGGGCGCGGCGCGATGGGCGAGACCTATACGCAGGGGCTGATCCACGACGCCTGGCGCATCCGGCGCGGGGGGCAATTGATCTGGGCCGACACGCTGCATGTCGAGGGCGATTTCGCCGCGCAGGGGCGCGCGTCCTTCGGCTTTGGCGATGCGACCGCGATCGCTACGCTGGTCTATGCCGGGCCGGACGCGGGCGACTATCTGGAGCTGGCGCGCGGCCTGTTCGATCATCCGCGTTTCGGCGCGACCAGTTTCGACGGCCTGCTGATCCTGCGGATGACCGCCGCCGATCCGCAGGCGCTCCGCAAGGAGGTGATGCGCGCAGCGGGCATTTTGCGCGCCGCGATCTTCGGCCTGTCGCCAACCATGCCGACCATCTGCTATTGTTAGCCCCATGAACCTGACGGGGCGGGAAAAGGACAAGCTGCTGGTCGCGATGGCGGCGATGGTCGCGCGTCGCCGACTGGAACGGGGCGTGAAGCTCAACCATCCCGAGGCGGTCGCGCTCATCACCGATCATGTGGTCGAAGGCGCGCGCGACGGGCAGAGCGTCGCGGCGCTGATGGCGAGCGGCGGCCATGTGCTGACCCGCGATCAGGTGATGGAGGGGGTGGCCGAGATGATCCACGACATCCAGGTGGAAGCGACCTTCCCGGACGGGACCAAGCTCGTCACCGTGCACAGGCCGATCCGGTGAGGGGGGTGCGGCAATCCCGTTCCCCGGCGCAGGCCGGGGTCCAGGCCCACGGTCCGAACTGGACCCCGGCTTTCGCCGGGGAACGGCAGGGGGTGCAGGCCCAGTGATCCCCGGCGAGATCATTCCAGCGGCGGGCGATATCCTGCTGAACGAAGGGCGCGAGGCGATCATGCTGACCGTCGCCAATAGCGGCGACCGGCCGATCCAGGTGGGGAGCCATTATCATTTCGCCGAGACCAACCCGGCGCTGCTGTTCGATCGGGTCGCGGCGCGGGGCTATCGGCTCGACATTGCCGCCGGCACCGCCGTCCGCTTCGAGCCGGGGCAGAGCCGCGACGTGCAGCTCATCCCCTATGCCGGAGCGCGGATCGTGACGGGCTTTCGTGGTGACGTGATGGGGGCGTTGTGATGAATGGCTCTCGCTTCATTCGTCGTCATTCCCGCGGAGGCGGGAATCCATCTCCTGACGTTGCGTCCAGAACCGCGCGCGGGAGATGGATCCCCGCTTTCGCGGGGATGACGGGAAAGGGGACACCATGCCGGTAAGTATCCCCCGCCGCGCCTATGCGGGCATGTTCGGGCCGACCGTGGGGGATCGGGTACGGCTGGGTGACAGCTCGCTCCTGATCCGGGTCGAGGAAGACCGCACCATATATGGCGAGGAAGTGAAGTTCGGCGGGGGCAAGGTGATCCGCGACGGCATGGGCCAGAGCCAGGTCAGCCGCGCGGAGGGCGCGCCCGACACGGTCATCACCAATGCGCTGATCCTGGACCATTGGGGCATCGTCAAAGCCGATGTCGCGATCCGCGACGGGATGATCGCGGCGATCGGCAAGGCGGGCAATCCCGACGTGCAGCCGGGCGTCGACATCCCGATCGGGCCGGGCACCGAGATTATCGCGGGCGAAGGGCGCATCCTGACCGCCGGGGGGATCGACGCGCATATCCATTTCATCTGCCCGCAGCAGGTGGAGGAGGCGCTCAATGCCGGCGTCACCACCATGCTGGGCGGCGGCACCGGGCCGGCGCATGGCACGCTGGCGACGACCTGCACGCCGGGCAGCTGGCATATCGGCCGGATGCTCCAGGCGCTGGAAACCATGCCGATGAACTTCGGCCTGTTCGGCAAGGGCAATGCCAGCCGTCCCAACGCTCTGGTCGAGATGGTGCGCGCGGGGGCATGTGGCCTCAAGCTGCACGAGGATTGGGGCACGACGCCGGCCAGCATCGATTGCTGCCTGTCGGTGGCGGACGACATGGACGTGCAGGTGACGCTGCACACCGACACGCTGAACGAAGCGGGTTTCGTCGAAAACACCATCGCCGCCTTTGCGGGGCGGACCATCCACAGTTTTCATACCGAGGGCGCGGGCGGCGGCCATGCGCCCGACATCATAAAGCTGGCGGGGCTGGCGAACGTCCTCCCCTCCTCCACCAATCCGACGCGGCCCTACACCGTCAACACGATCGAGGAACATCTCGACATGCTGATGGTGTGCCATCATCTCGATCCCAAGATCGCCGAGGATGTCGCTTTCGCCGACAGCCGCATCCGCAAGGAGACGATCGCGGCGGAGGATATTCTGCACGATCTGGGCGCTTTCTCGATGATGTCGTCGGACAGCCAGGCGATGGGCCGGGTGGGCGAGACGATCATCCGCTGCTGGCAGACGGCGGACAAGATGAAGCAGCAGCGCGGGTCGCTGGGCAACGACGACGCCGACAGCGACAATTTCCGGGCGAAACGCTACATCGCCAAATATACGATCAACCCGGCGATCGCCCATGGCATCAGCCATATCGTGGGATCGATCGCGGTGGGGAAGCTCGCCGACCTGGTGCTCTGGTCGCCTGCCTTCTTCGCGGTGAAGCCTGACCTCGTCATCAAGGGCGGCAGCATCGCCACCGCGCCGATGGGCGACGCCAATGCCAGCATCCCGACGCCTCAGCCGGTCCATTACCGCCCGATGTTCGGCGCGCTGGGCCGGGCGGGCGCGCTGTCGGCGGTGCATTTCGTCTCGGCGGCGGGGATCGCCGAGGGGATTGGCGAGCGATTGCAGCTGGCCCGGCCGCTGGCGGCGGTGCGCAACACGCGCGGCGGCATCGGCAAGGCGTCGATGATTTTGAACGACGCCCTGCCGCAGATCGAGGTCGATCCCGAAACCTACGAAGTGCGCGCCGACGGCGAACTGCTCACCTGCGAACCGGCGAGCGTGCTGCCGTTCGCGCAACGCTATTTTCTGTTTTGATGGGTGGGGCGATGGCTCATCCTCCCCTAGAAGGGGAGGTGGCAGGGCGAAGCCCTGACGGAGGGGTGTCGCCCTCTCGATGGCGGGACACCCCTCCACCACCGCTTCGCGGCGGTCCCCCTCCCCTTACAGGGGAGGATTTTCTTGAGGAAATCCGATGCTGACCGTTCACGACGTCATTCCTCATGGCCACTGGCGCGGCGCGGCGGCAGACCATATCACGCTCGACCATGATGCCCGCCACCGCCGGCGGTGGCATTATGTCGCGGACCATGGCACCGCTTTCCTGCTCGATCTGCCGCGCGCGACGGTGCTCAATCATGGCGATGCGCTCCAGCTTTCGGACGGGCGGCTGGTGGAGGTGCTGGCCGCGCCCGAGGCGCTGGTCGAAGTGACAGCGGAGAGCGCGGCGACGATGATGCGGCTGGCCTGGCATATCGGCAACCGCCATCTGCCGGCCGAACTGCACCCGCACGCGATCCGGCTGCGCGACGATCATGTCATCAACGCGATGCTGGAGGGGCTGGGGGCGACGGTGACGAAGATCGAAGCGCCCTTCACGCCGGAGGGCGGGGCTTATGCGGGCGGCGGGCATAGCCACGCGCATAGCCATGGCGACCACCATCATCATCACGACCATCATGACCATGCTGGCTGACGCGGCGCTCCACCGGCTGCTGGCCTGGACCTCGCCCGCCTATCCGGTCGGCGGCTTCACCTATAGCCATGGGCTGGAGACGGCGGTGGAGGACGGGCGCGTCCGCACCGCCGCCGATGTCGTTGCCTATGTCGAGGCGGTGCTGGGGCGCGGGGGTGGCTGGGTCGACGCGGTGCTGTTCGTGCATGCCCATCGCGCGGCGGAGGACGCGGCTGCGTTCGATTCAGTGGCGGAACTCGCCGCCGCCTTCCGGGGCAGCAGCGAGACGGCGCTCGAAAGCCGGCAGCAGGGCGGCTCTTTTCTGAGCGTCACGCGCAAGGCGTGGCCGCACCCGGCGCTCGACGATTTCGCGGCGCGCTGGGGCGAGCGGCCGATCGCTCACGCCGCCGTCATGGCGCTCGCCTGCGCGGTGCACGCTATCCCGCTGGGGCCGGCGCTGCAGGGCTGGCTGCATGGGACCGCCGCCAATCTGGTGTCGGCGGGGGTGCGGCTGGTGCCGCTGGGGCAGACCGACGGGCAGCTTGCCCTCGCCGCGCTTTCCCGCGCCATCCCGCCTATCGCGGCGAAGGCGCTGGTCACGGCGCTCGACGATCTCGGCACCGCAGCGCCGGAGCTGGAACTTGCCAGCATCGCCCATGAAACCCTCTATACAAGGCTCTTCCGCTCATGACTTCGCATAATGGTCCCCTGCGTGTCGGCATCGGCGGGCCGGTCGGCTCGGGCAAGACCGCGCTTACCGACCGGCTGTGCAAGGCGATGCGCGACGATTACAATATCGCCGCCATCACCAACGACATCTATACGCGCGAGGACGCCGAATTCCTGACCCGGTCCGGCGCGCTCGTGCCCGAACGGATCATGGGGGTGGAGACGGGCGGATGCCCGCACACCGCGATCCGCGAGGACGCCAGCATCAACCTGGCCGCCGTGGACGAGATGAGCCGCAAATTCCCCGGCCTGGAGGTGATCTTCATCGAGAGCGGCGGCGACAATCTGGCCGCGACGTTCAGCCCCGAACTGGCCGACATCACCCTCTATGTCATCGACGTGTCGGCGGGCGACAAGATCCCGCGCAAGGGCGGCCCCGGCATCACCCGGTCGGACCTGCTCATCATCAACAAGATCGATCTGGCTCCGCTGGTCGGCGCAGATCTGGGAGTCATGGACCGGGACGCGAAGAAGATGCGGGGCGCCCGGCCCTTTCTCTTCACGAACCTCAAGGACATGATCGGGCTGGACGCGATCATCGACTTTCTGGTCGCCACCGGCGGGCTGCGGCCACGCCCGGCGCTTGTCCCGGCCGGCTGATGGACCGCGCCGCCTATGTCCTGCGCGAAAAGCGGCTCTACAATAAGTGGGTCGCTAGCCAGACATTGGAGGATTATGCGCTGCGCTACACCGCCGACAGCGCGCGGCGCTGGTCGGCGGGACAGGTGGCGGGCACGGCGATCGGGGCGACCGCCTTCCTGGCGTGCGAGGCGATCGGCGCGTCGATCACCCTGACCTATGGCTTTGCCAACAGCGTGGCCGCGATCGCCGCCGCCGTGGCGCTGATGTTCGTCATCGGCCTGCCGATCGCCTATCATGCGGCCAAGCACGGGCTCGACATCGACCTGCTGACGCGCGGCGCAGGGTTCGGCTATCTCGGCTCCACCCTCACCTCGCTGATCTATGCGAGCTTCACCTTCCTGCTCTTCTCGGTCGAGGCGACGATCATGGCGGTCGCGCTGAAAGCGATGACCGGGATGCCGATGAGTGTCGCCTATCTGGTGAGCGCTTTGGTCGTGATCCCGATCGCGCTTTACGGCATGAGCGCCATCACCCGCTTCCAGAACGCGACCCAGGCGATATGGGTGGTGCTCCAGGTCGCTCCGATCGCCTATATCCTCTGGTCGGGGCCGGCGGCGCTGGCGGAATGGAGCCGGTTTGCGGGCCAATTGGGGGCGAAGGACGGCAGCGTCAGCCTGCTCTATTTCGGCTTCGCGCTCTCGACCCTGCTCTCGCTGCTGCCGCAGATCGGCGAGCAGGCGGATTATCTGCGCTTCCTGCCCGGCAAGGCGAAGATCGGCGCTGGCAAATGGTGGGCGGCGATGCTGGCGGGCGGACCCGGCTGGACGCTGATCGGCGGGCTGAAGCTGCTGCTCGGCAGCTATCTCGCCCATTTCCTGCTGAAAAGCGCGGCGGCGCAGAGCGAGGCGGCGAGCCCGACCGCGATGTTCCACGGCATCTTCACCGCCATGTCGGGGCAGGCGGGACTGTCGCTGGTGGTGACGGGCCTGTTCGTCATCATCTGCCAGCTCAAGATCAACGTCACCAATGCCTATGCCGGGTCGATCGCCTGGTCAAATTTCTTCGCGCGGCTGACCCACAGCCATCCCGGCCGCGTCATATGGCTGGTATTCAACGTGCTGCTTGCGCTCCTTTTGATGGAGGTCGGCATATTCGACGCGATCGAGGCGATCCTGATCCTCTACGCCACGGTCGCGGCGGGCTGGATCGGGGCGCTCGCCGCCGATCTCATGATCTCCAAGCCGCTGGGCCTGTCGCCCGCCGGCATCGAATTCAAGCGCGCGCATCTGTTCGACATCAACCCCGTCGGCATCGGCGCGATGCTGCTGTCGATCCTGGTGTCGGGCAGCGCGCATCTCGGCCTGATCGGCGGTCTGGCGCAGGCATTCGCGCCGGTGATCGGCATGGCGGTGGCTTTCACCGCCGCGCCCGTCATCGCGCTCGCGACCCATGGCCGCTACTATATCGCGCGCCGCTCGCACTGGCCCGATCCGCAAGCGACGCAGGCCTGCATAATCTGCGAAAACAGCTTCCAGCCGGCCGATATGGCGCATTGCCCGATGTATGCCGCGCCGATCTGCTCGCTCTGCTGCACGCTGGAGGCGCGGTGCCACGACCGCTGCAAGACCGACAGCCGCGCGACGCAACAGGCCGCCCGCTGGCTCGAACGACTGCTACCAAGCCGGGCGGCGCGCTATGTCCACACGCCGGTGGGCCATTTCATTGCGGTGATGAGCCTCATTACCCTGGCGAACGCCGCGCTGCTGGGCGGGATCGGCTGGCAGGTCGCGCGGCGCGCGCCGTCGATCGCGCAGCAGACATCGGGGCTGATCCTCGGCCTCTTCCTGCTCTTCACTCTACTGGGCGGGGTGATCGCCTGGATGATCGTGCTCGCCCATCAGAGCCGCCGGTCGGCGATGCAGGAAAGCGAGCATCATGTGCAGAAGCTGATGGAGGAGATCATCGCCCATGATGTGACCGGCGCGGAGCTGCAAAAGGCGAAGGAGGCCGCCGAAGCCGCCAATGCGGCCAAGAGCCGCTATCTGGTCAGCGTCAGCCATGAGATACGATCGCCGCTCAATTCGATCTACGGCTATGCCCAGCTGATGGAGCGCGGGCACGAGATCGCGCCGGTGGAAGCCGCCAAGATCATCCGCCGCAGCGCCGAGCATCTGACCAACCTGGTCGAGGGGCTGATGGACATCAGCCAGGTCGAAAGCGGCGTGCTGCGGATCAGCAGCGACACGGTGCGCCTGTCGCCCTTCGTCGATCAGATCGCCAATATGTTCCGGCCGCAGGCGCAGGCGAAGGGGATCGAATTTTGCTACGAACGGCCCGAAACGCTGCCCGATTTCGTGCGGACCGACCAGAAAAGGCTGCGCCAGATCCTCATCAACCTGCTGTCCAACGCGATCAAATTTACCCGCTCGGGCTCCGTCACCTTCCGCGTCGCCTATCGCAGCCAGATGGCGACCTTCGACATCATCGACACCGGCATCGGCATCGCGCCCGATGACCTGAGCCGCATCTTCGCGCCGTTCGAGCGCGGATCGAACCCCGACGCGCACAAGCAGAAGGGGGTGGGCCTCGGCCTCGCCATCACCCAGGCGCTGGTGCAGATATTGGGCGGCGACCTGTCGGTCGTAAGCACGCCGGGCGCCGGCACCCAGTTCACGGTGCGGCTGATGCTGGGCCATGTCGTCGCACAGACGGCGGACAGCCAGCCGCTCGAACGGATCAGCGGCTATCAGGGCGAGCGGCGCAAAGTCCTCTTGATCGATGACGATGCCGCGCAGGTCGCGGTGCTGCGCGGGCTGCTGGAGCCGCTCGACTTCGTCGTGCTGGAAGCGTTGAGCGGACGGGCGGGCCTTGCGGTCGCGGAACGCGAGCGGCCCGACATCGTGCTGCTCGACATTTCAATGCCGGGCGAGTCCGGCTGGGAGATCAGCCGAATGCTGCGCGAGACATTGGGCGACGCGGTGCGGATCGTGATGGTGTCGGCGAACGCGCATGAATATCATCGCGGCGGCGACGGCCGCGCGGCGCATGACATGTTCCTGATGAAGCCGGTCGACCTCGACGCGCTGCTCGACGCCATCGCCGACCAGTTGCGTATCCGCTGGACCGGCGACACTCTGCCCCCGCCTCCTGCCCCGCCCGAGGACGACGCGGCTCCTCCCCTGCCGGAAGAAGCCGCGCCGATCCTGGCCGACATCGAGCAGAAGGCGATCATCGGCCATGTGCGCGGGATCGAGGCGAGCATCCGCGCGCTGGAGGCGCAGGTGCCCGACGCCGCGCCGCTGACCCGCCGCCTGCTCGCCCATCTCGACCGCTTCGACCTTAAAGGGCTTATCAAAAGCATAAGGGCCGCCCGATGATCGCCAACCACCAGGATACCGTGCTCGTGGTCGACGACACGCCCGAATCGCTGCGCTTCCTGACCGACACGCTGGAGGCGGCGAAGATTTCCGTGCTGATCGCCACCAGCGGCGACGCGGCGCTGGAACTGCTGGACCATGTCGCGCCCGACCTCATCCTGATGGACGCGGTGATGCCGGGGCTGGACGGGTTCGAGACCACCCGCGCGATCAAGCAGCGGCCCGCCGACAAGCCGATCCCGATCATCTTCATGACCGGGCTGACCGAAAGCGAGCATGTCGTCCAGGCGCTGGAGGCGGGCGGGGTGGACTATGTCCGCAAGCCCATCGTGGTCGAGGAATTGCTGGCGCGGGTTCGGGTGCATATGGCGAATGCGCGGCGGACCCAGGACGGCGAGTTCGCGCTGGACGCGACAGGGCGCAATCTGATCGCGGTGTCGGCGACGGGGCAGCTCAGCTGGAGCACGCCGGGCGCGGAGCGGCTGATGGAGATGCTGGAGCCAGGATGGAGCCGGGGCGCGCAGCCGCCCGCGCTGCTGCGCCCGGCGCTCGCGCGGCTGCTGGGCGACGATCGTCCCGCGGGGACAGCGGCGAAGGCGGACAGCGGGGTAGGCGATACGATCGAACTCATCATCGTCGGCCGGCCGCGGCGCGACGAAATATTGATCCGCCTGAACCATCTCGACCCGCAGGCCGATATCGGCCGGCTGCAAAGCCATTTCGGCCTGACCCAGCGGGAGGCCGAAGTGCTGCTATGGGTGAGTTATGGCAAGCCCAACCGGGTCATCAGCGAGATATTGGCGATCAGCCCGCGCACGGTGAACAAGCATCTGGAGCAGATTTTCGAGAAGCTGGGCGTGGAAACCCGCGCCGCCGCCGCCGCTTTCGCGGTGCGGGTGATCGCGCAATGAGGGGGGCGCGATGGGCGACTAACCCGCGCTGTCGAGGCCGGCCGCCTGGCGCGCCGCCGCCATGATTTCGTCGGAGAGGCTGGGATCGGAGACGCCGCGCGCGAGGGCGACTGCGCCGACCATCTGCGCCAGCCGCGCCAATGTCGTAGCGCGATCCATATCCGGCGCAGCCTGCCGAAGGATAGCGGCGAGCGTTTCGAGACCCGCGCCGAACGCCTCCGCCAGCGCCCCGCCCTGCCGCGCCGCATCCGCGCCGAGGCCGACCAAGGCGCAACCGGCTTCGGGCGAATCGCGGTTGCGGGCGCTGAGATAATCGTTCGCGATCGCGCGGGCCGGGTCATCGGCCTGGCCGGCCAGCGCGCGCCATCGCTCCGCGCTTTTCTCCAGCGCCGCCGCGCAGGCTTCGGCCGCCAGCGCCTCCTTCGACGCGAACTGGTTGTAGAAGCCGCCATGGGTGAGGCCGCTCGCCCGCATCACATCGCCGATCCCCACGCCATCGACGCCCTGCGCCCGGAACAGGCGCGATGCGGTCTCCACCACCGTTTCGCGATTGCGCGCCGCCTGTTCCCGGCTGACCTTCATATCCACTTTGCTCCGATCGGCGTCTTGACCTTATATATGATGTCCGTAATTTAACGCCAGCCCGATTTCAGCCCCAGGGGGATGTCCATGCTCTCGACCGCTCTTGCCGCCCGCCTGTCCGCGCGGCGCATCCATTATGGCTGGGCGGTCGTGGGCGCGACCTTCCTCACCATGCTGGTCGTCGCGGGCGCGGTCGGCGCGCCCGGCGTGTTCATCGTGCCATTGCAGAAGGAATATGGCTGGAGCGCGGCGGATATCAGCGGCGCGCTTGCGATCCGCTTCCTGCTGTTCGGCGGCATGGGACCGTTCGCCGCCGCCTTCATGAACCGCTTCGGGGTGCGGCGGATGATGCTCATTTCGCTGTCGATCGTCATCGGCGGGCTGCTCCTCTCGCTCGGCATGACGCGGCTGTGGCAGCTCGTGCTGCTATGGGGCGTCGTCATCGGCATCGGCACCGGGCTTACCGCCATGGTGCTGGGCGCGACGGTGGCGACGCGCTGGTTCGGGCAGCGGCGGGGCCTCGTGATGGGGCTGCTGTCGGCCAGCACGGCGACGGGCCAGCTCGCCTTCCTGCCGCTGCTCGCCGGCCTCACCGAAAGCCAGGGCTGGCGCGCGGCGCTGCTGTTGGTGTGCGGCGCGATCCTGGTCGCCGCGCTGGTCGTGCTGCTGCTGATTCGCGATCGGCCAGCGGACCTTGGCCTTGCCCCCTATGGCGAGAGCCAGGTCCAGCCCGCCCCGCCCCAGCCCGCGAGCCTGGGCGCGCTGCTGCTGAGTCCCCTCGCCATCCTGTGCGACGCGGCGCGGGTGCCGACCTTCTGGATCCTCTTCTTCTCCTTCTTCATCTGCGGCGCCAGCACCAATGGCCTCGTCCAGACCCATTTCATCCCGCTCTGCGGCGATTATGGGCTGGCGGCGGTCGGCGCGGCGTCGATGCTGGCGATGATGGGGCTGTTCGATTTCGTCGGCACGCTGGCGTCGGGCTGGCTCTCCGACCGGTTCGACAATCGCTGGCTGCTCTTCTGGTATTATGGCCTGCGCGGCCTGTCCTTGCTCTACCTGCCGTTCAGCGACTTCTCGCTCTACAGCCTGTCGATCTTCGCGGTCTTCTACGGCCTCGACTGGGTCGCGACCGTGCCGCCCACGGTCAAGCTCACGGCGCAGCGCTTCGGCCCTGAGAAGGCGAACATCGTCTTCGGCTGGATTTTCGCCGGGCATCAGCTGGGCGCGGCGAGCGCGGCGCTGGCGGGTGGCGTGTCGCGCACCGTCTGGGCGAGCTATATGCCCGCCTTCGTCGGTGCGGGGCTGCTCTGCCTGATCGGCGCGGGGCTGGTGCTGCTGATCAATCGTGGAAGGCAGGCGGTGTTCGCACCCGCTTGAACGAAGCCGCGGGTCGGCTAGTTTGGCGGGATGACAAGCCTCGCCCCTGCCCCGCGCCGCCGCCGCTTCCGCTGGATCAGCATTCCGCTCAAGATCGTTGGCGGCTTCATCCTCCTGTCGCTGCTGATGGTCGCGATCTACCGCTTCCTGCCCCCGCCGGTGACGCTGACGATGCTGTTTGATCCGAACGGCATCACCAAGGACTGGAAGAGCCTGGACGAGATCGACCCCAACATGGCGCGCGCGGCGATCGCGGCGGAGGACGGGAAGTTCTGCGCGCACCATGGCTTCGACGTGGACGCCATTGCCAGGGCGGCGATCCACAATGCCAGCGGCGGCCGCATCCGGGGCGGCTCCACCATCAGCCAGCAGACCGCCAAGAATGTGTTCCTGTGGCAGGGCGGCGGCTTCGTGCGCAAGGGGCTGGAGGCGTGGTTCACCGTCCTCATCGAGGCGATGTGGGGCAAGCCGCGGATCATGGAGGTCTATCTGAACGTCGCGGAGACCGGCATCGGCACCTATGGCGTGCAGGCGGGCGCGATCCGCTATTTCCGCCATGGCGCGGGCAAGCTGACGCGGGCGGAAGCGGCGCGCATCGCCGCCGTGCTGCCGCTGCCCAAGAAGCGCGCCGCCGTCGCGCCGAGCGGCTTCACCCGCCGCTACGGCAACAGCATCGCCCGCCGCATCGGCGTGGTGCAGCGCGACGGGCTGGACCAGTGCCTCAAATGAAAAGGGCGGGGACATGCGCCCCGCCCTTTCGGTGCTTCGATGAAGCAGACGATCAGAAGCCGACCGTCACCGTGCCCATGACCGTGCGCGGCGCACCCACCGAGAAATTCGGATTTGCGCCGGCAATGCCCTGGATGGTGCCCGCGTTGATCTGCGTGCTGATATTGCCGAAGTAGAATTCGTCGAACAGGTTGGTCACGTTCAGCTGGAAGAAGGTCTTTTCCGCCCCCCACTGGGCCAGGCTGAACCGCGCGTCGAGATCGACGGTCGTGTAGCTTGGCACCTTCACATCGTTAACATCGGTGGCGTAGCGGCTGCCGACATATTTCGCCTGCGCGCCGATCGACACGGGGCCGATGTCAACCTGAGCACGACCGCCGACCGTCCAGTCCGGCGTTTCCGTGACGCGCTTGCCCGAAGTCGGCGCGAAGATCGCCTGACCCACGGTGGTGCAGCCGATCGCCGCATTGACGGCCGAGCAGCTGCCGATCTGCACGTCGCTCTTCAGGCGGCTGTGGTTGTACGAACCGAAGCCATAGAGAGTCAGCTCGCGGATCGGCGAGAAGGCAAGGTTGGCGTCGACGCCATAGGCTTCCACCTTGCCCACGTTGCGATCGACCGAGATGCCCGCTTCCTGATCGAAGGAGGTCACGATGCGGTTCTTGAAGCTGATGTACCAGCCGGTCACCTGGGCCTGAATCTTGCCCGAGGTGTAGCGGGCGCCCAGATCGAAGGAGTCCGTGGTTTCCGGTGTGATGTTGATCACCGGCGCGCGATAGAGATTGTCGGTGCGCGGCGCCGAAATGCCCTTGGCGTAGCTGGCGAAGATGCTCGCCTGCGGCGTGATGCTGTAGGTCAGGCCGACATTGGGCAGAACCTTGTCGAACTTATAGTCGGACTGGAACGGCGCATAAAGCGAGTTGGCCGGGAAAGGCGCGACCTGCGTCGGCGGCACGATGACAAGCTGCGCCGGGGTCTGGCTGGTGCAGGTGGCAAAGCCGCTGCCCGAGGTCTGGATGTAGCAATAGGTTTCCAGATCGCGCTTGAAGAAAGGCGCGCGCACGCCGACTTCGACCCGCAGCTTCTCGTCCATGAACTTGCCGATATACTGGCCGGCGACCTGGTTCAGCAGCGCAATCGAGAGACGGTCGCGCTGTTGCAGCTGGAAGCCATCGGCGTTCAGCACCGGACGACCGTTACGGCCGCCGAAGACATTCTCGGGCGCGCCGTTGCTGCCCAGATAACCCCACTCGCCGGTCTGACGGTGACGCGCGCGATCATAGGTATAGGCCAGGCGGAAGCGGTGCTCGGGCGCGAGATCCCAGATCAGCGAGGCGAGTAGCGTATAGCGGTTGGTGTTGGTGTTGTTCGGCGTGTAGAAGCCGATCGTATCGGTGAAATCACCGTCGCCATTATAGTCGACGCCGCGCGAGGCTGGGTTCGCGCCGCGGATCAGCGCCGCATCCTCCCGGATGGCGGTGTAGCCGCCGCCGTTGGCAAGCGTATACTGATAGGCGCCATCGAGCGTGAAGATGAGGTTGTCGGTCAGTGTGAAGCGCGAGTTCAGACGCACATTGCCTGTATTCGACGGGTTGATGCGGAGGCCATAATAGTTGGTGCAGCCTACGATTCCGGCATTGCAGACCGCGTCATTTTCAAAACCGAAAAGGGTGTCGCGCTGCGCTTCGGTCAGGTTGAGCGTAACGGGGTTTGCCGACGAGATATTCGCCGCCGCAGGAATGGTGCCGGTGCCGAACAGCGTCCGCATGTCGTTGACGCTGGGGTTGCGATAGAAATTGTTACGGTTGACGTTCCAGTGACCGGCGAGCGAAATGAAGTCGCCGCTGGTGCCGAGCGGCTGGTAGATGCGCGCATTATATTGCTGCTTCTCGATGCCACCCGGCCCCTTGAACTTGTCATTCCGGGTCGTGCTCGCAGAGAAGAACATCTTGGTGCCCCAGGGACCGATTTCACCGGTCTGGATCAGGCCGAACAGGCGAAAATAGTCATATTCGCCTGCCGAACCCGACAGCAGCACGCCGAAATCATCGCTAGGCACGATCGTCCGATAGTTGACGGTGCCGCCAGCGGCCGAGGCGGTCGGACTGTCGATGTCGGTCGCGCCGAGGTTGACATTGACCTCCTGGATCAGTTCGGGGTCGAGCTGCTGATTGGGATAGATGGCATAGTTGCCCGAATCGTTCAGCGGGATACCGTCGAACGTCAACGAAACGCGGTTGCCGTCGAAACCGCGAATACGCAGGTTGCCGCCCGACGAGCCATAGGCGTCGCTGTTGGTGAAGTTCACGCCCGGGATCAGGTTAATCGCATTAAGGATCGTCTGGCCCGCGGGCTGACGTGCGATGATCTCCTGCGTCAGCACGCCGCGCGCCTTGGCCGAGTCCGGAATGACGACGCCACCGACGCCGGTGCTCGCGGTGCGCGCGCCCGTGACGATGATGGTGTTTTCGGTTTCGATCGAACCTGTCGACTGCGCCAGCGCAGCGGCGGGAGCGGCAACGGCGATGATCGCGGCGCTGCCCATCAGAAATTGTTTCATGTGACCCTTGTCCCTTTTTCCACAACCGGCGCGGCCCGCGCCGGTTGTCGTGCTTGATGAAGCCGGCCGCCTCGTGACGGCGCCTGACGACGCCCCTGTGATGCTGGGATTGCAGTTTTGTTACAATGCGGTAGGCTCGTTGTCATATTCGGCGTCAACCACTGTTACGGTCCCCGGCGAGCAGCCCCCAACCGGAACTTAAACCACATAAAACAGAGGCTTAAATCAACCGGACATGATCCAATCGCCGCTGGTGCAATTTTGCAACGCAGCGACAATTTTTGTGCGCTGCACGCACCCGTAACAAAAAAGGGGCCGGCGATCGCCTCGCCGGCCCCTCTTTTCAACCCATGTTGCGCCCTGCGATCAGGCGGCGTCTTCGGCGCGCTTGCCCTTGTCGCTGAACACGCGAATCGGCTCCTTGGTGCCGGCGACCACATCCTTGTCGACCACGACCTCGCCCACGCCTTCCATGCCGGGCAGGTCGAACATCGTGTCGAGCAGGATCGCTTCCAGGATCGAGCGGAGGCCGCGCGCGCCGGTCTTGCGTTCGATCGCCTTCTTCGCAATCGCAGTCAGCGCGTCGTCGGTGAAGCTCAGTTCCACATTCTCCATGTCGAACAGCTTGCCATATTGCTTCACCAGCGCGTTCTTCGGCTCGACCAGGATCTTGACCAGCGCGGTCACATCCAGGTCTTCCAGCGTCGCGATCACCGGCAAACGACCGACGAATTCGGGGATGAGGCCGAACTTCAGCAGATCCTCGGGCTCGCTCTGGCGGAGCAGTTCGCCGGTGCGGCGTTCCTCGGGCGCAGCGACATGCGCGCCGAAACCGATCGACTTGGCTTCGAGGCGATCGCCGATGATCTTTTCCAGACCCGCGAACGCGCCGCCGCAGATGAACAGGATGTTGGTCGTGTCGACCTGAAGAAATTCCTGCTGCGGATGCTTGCGCCCGCCCTGCGGCGGAACCGAGGCGGTAGTGCCTTCCATCAGCTTGAGCAGCGCCTGCTGCACGCCCTCGCCCGACACGTCGCGGGTGATCGAAGGATTCTCGGCCTTGCGGCTGATCTTGTCGATCTCGTCGATATAGACGATGCCGCGCTGCGCCTTCTCGACATTATAGTCGGACGCCTGGAGCAGCTTGAGGATGATATTCTCCACATCCTCGCCGACATAGCCAGCCTCGGTCAGCGTCGTCGCGTCAGCCATGGTGAAGGGCACGTCGAACGTCTTGGCGAGCGTCTGCGCCAGCAAAGTCTTGCCGCAGCCGGTCGGGCCGACGAGCAGGATGTTGGACTTGGCGAGTTCCACCTCGCCCGGCTTGGAGCCGTGGTTCAGGCGCTTATAATGATTGTGGACCGCGACGGACAGCACCCGCTTGGCGCGGTTCTGGCCGATCACATAATCGTCGAGCACGTCGCAGATTTCCTGCGGGGTCGGCACGCCGCCATCCTTCTTGCCGACGAGACCGCCCTTGGTCTCCTCGCGAATGATGTCGTTGCACAGCTCCACGCACTCGTCGCAGATGAATACGGTCGGCCCCGCGATCAGCTTGCGCACCTCATGCTGCGACTTGCCGCAGAAGGAGCAGTAAAGCGTGCTTTTCGAGTCCGAACCGGTAAGCTTAGTCATTCGTCATTCTCTCTTCCCTTTCGGGGGATCATAACCCGATCCGCGTCCGGCAAGGGATTTTCTGGTCCAAAGGCCATCCTAGACCGCGGTGCGCCCGTTCCACAAGGGGAGAAAGTGACGCGCCGCGGTAAAGATAGTCTTTAGGCGTCGCTGGATTCCGCTGCGACCGGGCGCCGATCGAACACTTCGTCGACCAGGCCGAACGCCTTGGCTTCGTCCGCCTCCAGGAAGGTGTCGCGGTCCATCGCCCGCTCCACCGCCTCAAGCGTCTGGCCGGTATATTTGACGTAGAGGTCGTTGAGGCGGCGGCGGATGCGCAGGATTTCCTTGGCCTGGATCTCGATGTCGCTCGCCATGCCCTGCGCCCCGCCCGAGGGCTGGTGCACCATGATGCGGGCGTTGCTAAGCGCGATGCGCTTGCCCGGCTCGCCGGCGGCGAGCAGGAAGCTGCCCATCGAGGCGGCCTGGCCGATGCAGACGGTGCCGACCTGCGGCCGGATATATTTCATCGTGTCGTGGATCGCCATGCCGGCCGTCACCACCCCGCCCGGCGAGTTGATGTACATCCAGATGTCCTTCTTCGGATTTTCCGATTCGAGGAACAGCAGCTGCGCCACGATCAGCGAGGCCATATGATCCTCGACCTGGCCCGTGATGAAGATGATCCGCTCGCGCAACAGCCGCGAATAAATGTCGAAGCTGCGCTCGCCGCGGTTCGACTGTTCGATGACGATGGGGACCAGCGCGGCCATGGGATCGGACATGATATCGGTCATTGTTGCTCTTTTCCGTGTGATTGCTTTTGCCCGAACCCTACATCGGGACAAAAGCGACAGGGTTCAAGAGGGCTTGAGGCCCCCGTCCGATCAGTCGCGCAGGGCGTAGTCCGACGGCGCGCGGAAGGCGAGATAGGCGAGCCGCCGCACCTCGCGCCGGCCGCGCACCACCGTGTCGAGGATCAGCCCGCACATCACCGACAGGGTCGCGAGGATCATGAGGCCGGTCACGAGGATGGCGGTCGGGAAACGGGGCACCAGCCCGGTCTCCATATAGGTAAGGATCAGCGGCGCGGCGAGCCCCAGCCCCGCCGCCGCGAGGAAGGCCGCGATGACGCCGAAGAACAGCACCGGCCGCTCGATGCGGTACAGGGTGATGATGGTCCGCAGGATGCGCCAGCCGTCGCGATAGGTGCTGAGCTTGCTGACCGATCCTTCGGGCCGCGCGCCATAGGCGGTCATCACTTCGGCCACCGGCATGGCGAGTTCGAGCGCATGGACGCTCATCTCGGTCTCGATCTCGAAGCCGGCGGACAGCACGGGGAAGCTCTTGACGAAGCGGCGCGAAAAGACGCGGTAGCCCGAGAGAATGTCGGTGAAGCTGCGGCCGAACAATTGCTTCAGAAGGCTGGTCAGCGCCCAGTTGCCAAAGCGATGGCCGCGCCGATAGGCCGCCTCCACCTCGTCGCGGCGCGCGCCCACGACCATGTCGAGATTATCCTCCAGCATGGCGGCGACCATGCGCGGCGCGGCGGCGGCTTCGTAGGTCGCGTCGCCATCGGCCATGATATAGATGTCGGCGTCCACATCGGCGAACATGCGGCGCACGACATGGCCCTTGCCCTGCTGGCTGACGCGCCGCACGATCGCGCCTGCGCTCGCCGCCAGCTCGCGGCTGCCGTCGCTGCTGTTATTGTCGAAGACATAGATGTCGGCGGCGGGCAGCGCGCGGCGGAAATCCTCGACCGTCCGCACGATCGCCCCGGCTTCGTTATAGCAGGGCAGGATCACGGCGATGCGCGGCGTGGGGCTGGCGACATCGCTGTTCACTGCCGGATATTCCTTCATCGCCTGCGCGCCCCTGCCCCGTCCATGCCAGCGACATGGCGCATCATGATTAAGATTTCGTCTGCCATGCCGCGCGCGAAATGAAAAGGCGGCTTTGGGTGAGCGGGGCGAACGGGGGTCACTTTCATTGGCCCTCTCCCGTCTTCACGGGAGAGGGTTGGGTGAGGGTCTCATTTTCTTGCCTAGGGTGCATTGGAAAAGACCCTCACCACTTCGACTAGGCAGCAAGATGCCAAGTCTTCGTTGCCTCTCCCGCGAAGGCGGGAGAGGATAAAGAAAATCGTGCGCCCGCACGTAAAAAGCGCCCGGCTTCAGCTTGAAACCGGGCGCTTTTCCTTTCTGTCGCGGCGCTTATTCGGCCTTGGCGGCGGCCTTTTTGGGAGCGGCCTTTTTCTTGGGCTTTTCCTCAGCGACCGGGGCGTCCTCAGTCACCGCTTCCTGTGCGGGAGCCTCTTCCTTCTTGGCGGCGGCCTTCTTGGGCGCAGCCTTCTTGGCGGGCGCGGCCTCAGCGGCGTCCTCCGTCACGGGTTCGGCGGCGGGCGCTTCGTCAGCGGCGGGTTCGGCGGCGGCCTTCTTTGGCGTGGCCTTCGGCTGGTCGTCATGATCGTGGTCATGGCCGCAGCCCGGCCCATGGACATGGGGCTTCAAATCGCCATCCTCGGCCTCGATCGCGGCTTCCAGTTCCTCGCGGGTCACTTCGCGGTCGGTGACTTCGGCCTTGTCGAACAGGAAGTCGACGACCTTGTCCTCGTAAAGCGGCGCGCGCAGCTGGGCGGCGGCCATCGGATCCTGGCGGACATATTGGACGAAGCGCTCGCGGTCCTGCGGGCTGTACTGCTGCGCGGCCTGCATGATGAGGCGGTTCATTTCCTGGTCGGAGACGGTCACGCCATTGGCCTGGCCGATTTCGGAGAGCAGCAGGCCGAGGCGGACGCGGCGCACGGCGATGGCGCGATAATCGTCCTTCTCCGCTTCCATTTCCTTGAGCGCCGCTTCGGGATCTTCCTCATGGCTGGCTTCATGCTCCAGCTGCGCCCAAATCTGGCCGAACTCGGCCTCGACCATGCTCGGCGGTACGTCGAAGTCATGGGCGGCGGCGAGCTGGTCGAGCAGCTTGCGCTTCATATGGGTGCGAGTGAGGCCGTTATGCTCCTGCTCGATCTGCCCCTTGAGCAGCTCGTTGAGCTTGTCGAGGCTTTCGAGGCCCAGCGATTTCGCGAATTCATCGTCCAGCTTGGGCTTGTCGCCGTTCAGCACCGACTTGACCGTCACGTCGAAGGTCGCGGCCTTGCCGGCGAGATGCTCCGCGCCATAATCCTCAGGGAAACTGACCTCGATGGTCTTTTCCTCGCCCTTCTTGACGCCGGTCAGCTGTTCCTCGAAGCCGGGGATGAACTGGCCCGAGCCGAGCTTCAGACGGATGTCCTGCGCGCTGCCGCCGTCGAACGCTTCGCCGTCGACCTTGCCGACGAAATCGATCACCAGCGTGTCGCCGTCGGCGGCGACATGGCCGTCCTCATATTCTTCCAGAGCGCCCTGCTGGCTGGCGATGCGGCCGGCGGACCCGGCGACCTGCGCGTCGGCGACCGGAACGGTCAGCCGTTCGAGCTTCAGCCCTTCGATGCTGGGGGCCTCGATCTGCGGCAGCACTTCCAGCGCGACCTTGACCTCGGCGTCCTTGCCGAACTCGAAGCCTTCGTCCAGCTCGACCGAAGGCTGCATCGCGGGGCGCAGCTTCTGGTCGGCGATCAGCTTCTGCACGCCGTCCTGGATCGAATTGTTGAGCGCGTCGCGCTGGAGCGCTTCGCCATGCATCTTCTTGACGAGGTTGGCGGGCACCTTGCCGGGGCGGAAGCCGGGCATGCGGACCTGGGGGGCGATCGCCTTCACTTCCTTTTCGACGCGGGCGTCGATGTCCGTGGACGGGATGGTCAGGGTATAGGCGCGCTTCAGGCCCTCGTTCAACGTCTCGACAATCTGCATCTCTTCTCTCAAACGCTTTCTTCAGCTGAATCCGGGTGGCGCCTGCGATGGCTTGGGTCTGGCGCACTGGTGCGGGCGAAGGGACTCGAACCCCCACATCTTGCGATACCAGAACCTAAATCTGGCGCGTCTACCAGTTTCGCCACGCCCGCATCGGTCGCCGGTCGGCGCGGCATAGAGAAAAGCGGATGAAGAGGCAAGGGATAGTGGCGCAGCCGCCGGAACCCCCGATCGGCCCCATGCGTAGCCCCTTTCCATGACAGAGGAGAGACATGATGGCGACCCGTCCCGACCCCGGCCCCGACGCCGTTCCCGGTCCCGACATCATCGAGCCGCAATCGCCGCAGGAGATGCCAACGCCCGACAACCCGGACGAGACGCCGATGGAGGAGCCCGACGAGATTGCCCCGGTCGGCCCTGACTATGACCAGCCCGACAGCGCGCCGACGGAACTGCCCCCGCCGCCGGACTGATACGCGCGCCGGAGCGGCCGACGACATGAACTGTGCTCCACGGCCCACATATCCACAACAAATTTGCGTCGGCCCGGAACTTCCGGGCCGATTGTTAAAAAATGGCCTTCTGCCCGCTGGACAGCCCCCTGCAAGCATGATTGAACTGTGACAAACAGAAGAAAGCGGGAGAGGCGCGGCTGACAATCAAGGGGGTCGACGTGCATCGGGTTCGCGCAAAGCTGGAATGGTTCAAGACCGTCATCCTGCCTCAGGAAGCCGCTCTGCGCGGCCGTCTCCGGCGCATTCTGCCCCACACTCATGAGCTGGACGACATGGTCGCCGAAGTCATGACCCGCGCCTATGCCACGGAAAATTGGGAGAATGTGACGACAGGCCGGGCCTATCTCTTCACCATCGCCCGTAATCTGGTGATCGACACCGCCCGCCGCAACAAGGTGGTGAGTTTCGAGACGATCGCCGATCTCGAACTGCTAGGCGGCGAGAACAACATGGAGTCGCAACTGCACGCCCGCGAGGCGCTGCGCCAGGTCGAGGCGATCGTCGAGTCGCTTCCCTCCCAATGCCGCCGGGTCTTCATCCTTCGCCGCATCCAGGAAAAATCCATGCTGGAAATAGCGGAGGAAATGGCGCTGTCCGTCTCTACAGTTGAAAAACATCTGGCCAAAGCCATCGCGATAGTTATGCGGGCCTGGGCGGAACGTGAGGAAACGGACTTCGAGCGTGCAGGCGTCGGGATCAGGTTCGGACAGCGCGGACAGGATCGCGATCGAAGCGGAAGCCGCGCGCCTGCTGGCCAGGCTTAACAGCGATCCCACGCCGCAAGACGAAGCCGCGATTTGCGCCTGGGTCGAATCGGACCCTGCCCATGGCGTCGCCTTCGCCCGCGCCGAAGCCGCGTGGGAAGCGGCCCAGCGCCTGAAGAGCGCAGCGGCCGACGTCACCCTTCCCCCTATCGAGCAGATCGTCAGCGAGGAGCAGCAGCGCCGCCTGTCGCGCAACATCTGGATCGTGGCGGGCATCGCGGTGCTGTTGTTCATCGTCGCCGCGATCGTCACCATCCGCACCTTCAACGGGGTCGAGCGCTACGAAACCGCGGTCGGCCAGACTCGCGACGTCAAGCTGGAGGACGGCTCTGTCCTGCATCTCAACAGCGACAGCGCGGCCGAAGTGCGCTTCACCGCCAATGGCCGCAAGGTTCGGCTGCTGAAGGGCGAGGCCGCGTTCGACGTCGCGCATGATCCCACGCGCCCCTTCGATGTCGAGGCGCGCGCGGCCGTGCTCCAGGCAGTCGGCACCGCGTTCAACCTGCGGATGCGCCCGTCGCTGGTCGAACTCACCGTCACCAAGGGCGCGGTCAAGGTTCATTCGGGCGGCGTCGCCAGCGGGCAGGTGCCGGCCGGCGGCGGCGCGGTCATCCAGCCTCGCGCCATATCGCTGACCCGCCTCGGCCCCGATCTCGTCGGCCAGCGCACCGCCTGGCGCGAACGCATGGTCGCTCTGGACGGCGAACCGGTGGAGCAGGCGGCAAGCGAGTTCAACCGCTATCGCACCGCGCCGATCCTGATCGGCGACACGCGCGTGTCGGCGCTGCGCGTCGCGGGCCGCTTCCGCACAACCGACAGCGCCGCTTTCCTGCGCGCCCTCCAGACCAGGCTGCCGGTGCGTGTCGTGCATGGCGAGGACGGATCGGTGATGCTGCTCTATCGCGACGAAGGGACGGGGCCTGCGCTGGCGGCGCGATAGGTTCGCGCCGGACAGGACAGCAGGAACTGGCGAAACGTCATCCTCCCCTTGCAGGGGAGGTGGCTGGCCGAAGGCCAGACGGAGGGGTGTCGCCCTATCGAGAGCGGGACACCCCTCCGTCACGCGCTCCGCGCGCGCCACCTCCCCCTAAGGGGGAGGATGATGCGACGTCGCCCTATGTCGAACCGGCCGAGGTCAAGCGCGCCGTTGCGCGGGCGGGACGCAGCGGCCATATGGGACCGTTCAGGGCAGGCGGATCGGCCGCACCCCCCTCCCCTATCCATTCCTTAACCCTTTTGCGGCATAGGCTTATCCCCAAATGGTCGCCTCGCTCTCTTCGCATGAACCCGCCACCGGCGCGCTGCTCTGGCAGGGGGAGCCGGGCGATGTGAGCGCCGAAGTCGAGCGCGCGCGCAAGGCCTGGCCCAAATGGGCCGCGCAGCCCATCGCCTATCGAATCGAGACGCTGCGCCGCTTCGTCAATGTCGTGCGCCGGCACGAGGACAAGCTCGCCGACCTGATCGCGCGCGAAACCGGCAAGCCGCTGTGGGACGCGCGCAACGAAGTGCAGGCGGTGATGGGCAAGGTCGACATCAGCGTCGCCGCCTATTCGGACCGCACCGGCCAGCGGCGGCTGGAGGCCAATCTCGGCGCGCGCCAGTCGGTGCGGCACAAGCCTCATGGCGTGATGGCGGTGCTCGGCCCCTATAATTTCCCCGCGCATCTGCCCAACGGGCATATCGTTCCAGCGCTGCTGGCCGGCAATGCGGTGCTGTTCAAGCCGTCGGAAAAGACGCCGGCGGTGGGCGAGATGCTGGTCAAGCTATACCATGAGGCGGGGGTTCCGGCCGATGTCGTGCGGCTGCTGCCCGGAGGGCCGGACACAGGCAAGGCGCTGACCGCCCATCCCGATGTCGGCGGCGTGCTCTTCACCGGATCGGCGCAGACCGGCATCGCGATCAACCGCCAGTTTGCCGCCCAGCCATCCAAGATATTGGCGCTGGAAATGGGGGGCAACAATCCCATCGTCGTTTGGGACACGCCCGAGATCAACGCGGCGGCGACGATCGTGATCCAGTCCGCCTTCATGACGAGCGGGCAGCGCTGCACCGCCGCCAGCCGCCTGATCGTGCGCGACACGATCGCCGACCGGCTGATCGCGGAGGTGAAGAAGCTCGCCGACCGGCTGATCGTCGATCATCCCCATGCCGACCCCGCGCCCTATATGGGGCCGGTGATCGACAATCAGACCGCCGATGGGCTGACCGAGAGTTTCCTCTATCTGATGAGCAACGGCGGCCGGCCGATCAAGCATATGGTGCGGCTGAACAAGGAGCGCCCCTTCCTCAGCCCCGCCATCATCGACGTGACGGCGATGAAGGAGCGGCCGGACGTCGAGCTGTTCGGCCCGCTGCTCCAGGTGATCCGCGTCGCCGAGTTCGGGGAAGCGATCGCGGAGGCGAACAATACGCGCTATGGCCTTTCGGCCTCGCTGATCGGCGGGTCGCCCGAACAATATAATATGTTCTGGTCCAACATCCGCGCCGGCATCGTCAACTGGAACCGCCCAACCAACGGCGCTGCCTCCAACGCGCCGTTCGGCGGCGTCGGCATATCGGGCAACCATCGGCCAAGCGCTTATTATGCCGCCGACTATTGCGCCTATCCGGTGGTGTCGGCGGAGATCGAGACCCCGCGCGCCTCGATCGGCGTGGGGCTGAAGGACATCGACGTGGCGGCGATGGGGGATTGATGGGAGAGACTCAGTGTAAGCGTAGCGGAGCGAGGGAACGCCGCGGAGCCATAATCCTCCCCTTGCAGGGGAGGTGGTGCGCGCAAAGCGCGTGACGGAGGGGTGTCCCGCTATCGAGAGGGTGACACCCCTCCACCATTCGCTTCGCAAATGGTCCCCCTCCCCTTGCAGGGGAGGATGATGTCGGACCGTACACCGAAGCCTGCATTTTGTTGTTCTACTCAGGCAACTCCCCCCAACAAAACTTTTCCTAACCCCCCGCATACCCATTCTGAATTGAACTTGGGGGCCGCTTTCGCCATCTGGCGACCATGGCTGAAGCTGCACCTTCTACCGTCCATCTCGTGGGCGCGGGGCCGGGCGATCCCGACCTGCTGACGATCAAGGCCGCGCGCCTGATCGGTCAAGCGGACGTGATCGTGCATGACGGGCTGGTGTCGGCCGACATTCTCGCCCTCGCCTCGCCCGACGCCGATCTCATTTCCGTCGCCAAGCAGCGCAGCCGCCACAGCCTGCCGCAGGACGCGATCAACGCGCTGCTGGTCGAATTGGCACGCGAAGGGCGGCGCGTGGTGCGGTTGAAGGGCGGCGATCCCTTCATCTTCGGGCGCGGCGGCGAAGAGGTCGAGGCCTGCCGTGCCGCCGGCGTGGCCGTAGAGGTCGTGCCCGGCGTCAGCGCGGCGCTCGGCAGCGCGGCGCAGGCGCAGCTCCCCCTCACCCATCGCGCGGCGTCGAGCGCGGTCAGCTTTGTCGCCGGCCAGTGCAAGGGGCTGACGGATCAGGACTGGTCGGGCCTTGCGGGCAAGGGGCGTACGCTCGTTATCTATATGGGCGTCGCCACCGCCGCCGATATTGCCGAGAAGCTGATCGCCGATGGCGTTTCGCCCGCCATTCCCGTGGCGGTGCTGGAAAATGGCACGCGCGCCGACATGCGGACGCTGCGCACGCTTCTCGCCGATCTGGGCGACATGGTCTTGCGCGAACAGGTGAAGAGCCCGGCGCTGATCGTCGTGGGCGAGGTGGCGGCGCATGCGATCGCGCGGGACGTTTGGAACAGCCTGCCATCGGTTTGGCCTGAGCCTTTCGAAGGCCGGGCTTTTCCTTCGGATGAGGGTTCGCGAACAGAAGGGCGGGGCTTCGACAGGCTCAGCCCGAACGGAGTTAGGGGCAAGTGAAGATTTTGACCGGCAATGATCTTGTGACCGGCGACGTGATCTGGTGGGCGGGCGATGGCTGGTCGCGCCAGGTGTCCGACAGCGTCGATGTCGGCGCGCAGGGCGAGGATCTGGCGCGCACCGAAGAGGCGGCGCTGCGGGTCGTGGGCGCCTATGTGATCGACGCGACGCTGACCGACGCGGGCGTCCGCCCCGCCCATATCAAGGATCGCATCCGCGCACTCGGCCCGACGGTGCGCCCCGACCTGACGTTGAAACCGAACGACGCCGACGCCGGCAACTGGGTGATCTGAACCATGTATCGCTACGACAGCTATGACCAGTCCATGGTGGACGCCCGCGTCGAGGAGTTTCGCGATCAGGTGCAGCGCCGCCTGACCGGCGCGCTGACCGAGGATCAGTTCAAGCCGCTGCGGCTGATGAACGGCCTCTATCTTCAGCTCCACGCCTATATGCTGCGCGTCGCCATTCCCTATGGCACGCTGTCGGCGCGGCAGATGCGAAAGCTGGGCGAGATCGCGGCGAAATATGACCGCGGCTACGGCCATTTCACCACGCGGCAGAATTTGCAATATAACTGGATCAAGCTGGCCGACGCGCCCGACATTCTCGCCGAACTAGCGACCGTCGAGATGCACGCGATCCAGACCAGCGGCAATTGCATCCGCAACATCAGTTCGGACCAATATGCCGGCGTTTCCGCCGACGAGATCGCGGACCCCCGCCCCTGGGCCGAGTTGTTGCGCCAATGGTCGAGCTTCCATCCTGAATTCACCTATCTGCCGCGCAAGTTCAAGATCGCGGTGATCGCATCGGACGAGGATCGGGCGGCGATGCGGCTGCACGATATCGGGCTGAAGCTGGTGGCGCGCGAGGGGAAGATCGGCGCGGAAGTCTATGCCGGCGGCGGCATGGGGCGCACGCCCATGGTCGCCCCGCTTATCAGGGACTTTGTGGGCGAGGACGAGATCGTCGCCTATCTCGAAGCCTGCCTGCGCGTCTACAACCGCTACGGCCGGCGGGACAACAAATATAAGGCGCGGATCAAAATTCTGGTCCATGAACTCGGCGTCGAGGAATATAAGCGGCAGGTGGAGGAGGAGTATGCGCATATGCGCGACCTGGGCCTCAACCCGCCGGTCGAGGAACTGGATCGCATCCGCGCCTTCTTCGCCCCGCCTGCCTATGAAACGGGCCTTGGCGAAGAGATTGACCGCGGCGACCCCGCTTTCGCGCTGTGGGTCGACCGGCAGGTCGCGGCGCACAAGGCGCCAGGCTATGCGATCGTCAACATCAGCCTCAAACCGCTGACCGGCATTCCCGGCGACGCGTCGGCCGAGCAGATCGCGCTCGTCGCCGACCTTGCCGAACGCTATTCGCTGGACGAAGTTCGCGTCACCCACGCGCAGAACCTCGTCCTGCCGCATGTGAGGAAGACGGACCTTTACGCCATCTGGCGGGCGCTGGACGAAGCGGGGCTGGCCGAGGCCAATCTCGATCTCATCACCGATATCATCGCCTGCCCCGGCCTCGATTATTGCGCGCTTGCCAATGCCCGATCGATCCCGCTGGCGCAGAAGATCGCGCAGCGCTTTGCAGCGCAAGAGCGGCAGGCGGAGCTGGGCGAGCTGAAGCTCAAGATTTCCGGCTGCATCAACGCCTGCGGCCATCATCATGCCGGGCATATCGGCATATTGGGCGTGGACCGGAAAGGCGTGGAGAATTTCCAGCTGCTGCTCGGCGGATCGGGCGCGGAGGATGCGTCGCTCGGCCAGATCACCGGCCCCGGTTTTTCCGAGGATGGCGTGGTCGATGCGATCGAGAAGGTGACGGATATCTACCTCGCCCAGCGGGAAAGCGGCGAACGCTTCCTCGACACCTATCGCCGCATCGGCATGAAGCCGTTCAAGGAGGCGATTTATGGGTGATGTCGTGCGGCATGAGCCGTTCGTCATTCCCGCGAAGGCGGGAATCTATCTCCCACGCTATCCCCAGCCGCAACGGCGGGAGATGGATCCCCGCCTCCGCGGGGATGACGGGGTTGGTCAAGCGGACGGAGATTGCCAAGATGGTTGAGTTCCTCTCCTTCCGCGACGGCGAGGCCAGTCAGGAGCCCGGCGTTACGGTCGAGGCCTTTACCGGCCAGTCCAATTCCACCGCCGTCCGCATCGAGGCGGGCGAGGATGCGCGCGAATTGCTGCCGCATCTCGACCGGCTGTCGCTCGTGGAGGTGAACTTCCCCGCTTATGGCGACGGGCGCGGCTATTCGGCCGCGCGCATCCTGCGTGAAGCCGGCTATCAGGGCGAACTGCGCGCCGTGGGTGACGTTCTGGTCGACCAGATCAACGCCATGCGCCGCTGCGGCTTCGACAGTTTCCATCCCGCAAAGCCGCTTGACGATGCCGCCGTCGATCGCGCGCTCACCCGCTATGCCGATGTCTATCAGAAGACGATCGACGGCCGCAGCCCCATTTGGGCGAAGCGGCACCCGGAGAAGACCCATGGCTGAACCCGCCCGGCAGATCGACATCATCGACGCCCGCCCCGCCTTCACTCAGGCCGATGCCAACGCGCTCAACGCCCGGTTCGAGGGAGTCGATGCCCTGACGATGCTGAGGACCGTGTTCGCGGAGGGACTGGCCGGCAATGTCGGCGTCGTCTCCTCCTTCGGCACCGAAAGCGCGGTGCTGCTCGATCTGGTGGCGAAGGCCGATCCCAGCGTGCCGGTGATCTTCGTCGACACGCTCAAGATGTTCGACGAGACGCTGCATTATCGCGACCTGCTGGTGAAGCGCCTCGGCCTTGCCGACAGCCGCACCGTGACGCCATTGCCCGATGTGCTGGCGGCGAAGGATGCGACCGGGCTGCGCTGGTCCTACGACCCCGACGGCTGCTGCGACATTCGCAAAGTGGAGCCGATGAAGCGCGCTAAATCCGGCCTGGATGCCTGGATTTCCGGGCGCAAGGCGTTCCAGTCGGTCACGCGCCAGAACCTCCCCCGGTTCGAGGTCGAGGATGGGCGGCTGAAGATCAACCCGCTGGGCGACTGGACCAAGGCTGACCTCGAGGCCTGGTTCGCCGAGCATGACCTGCCGCGCCATCCACTGGAGGCGCAGGGCTATCTGTCGATCGGCTGCGAACCCTGCACGTCGAAGGTGCTGCCGGGCGAAGACCCGCGCGCGGGGCGCTGGCGCGGGTGGGACAAGGTGGAATGCGGCATCCATTCGCCGGTCTCGCCGATCGGCAAGGCCGATCCCGAAGACCCGGCCAACCAGCCGGTTTTCTGACCCGCTGCTCGACCGAAAATATCGCCCGGCCGTAACAATGTTACGAGCGGCTGGACGGATCGTGGCAGCCGCGCAATACACTCTTATGCACATATAAGGGAGTCGCGCATGGATCGTCGTTCATTTCTCGCCAGCAGCGGGGCGGTTGCTCTGGCCGCCGCCGCGCCGCGCGCGCTTGCCCAAAGCGAGGGGCGTGACGATGCGCGCCTCAATGCCGCCTTCGCCGCCATTTTCGAGCGGCAGCTCGATCTTTCGCCGACGCTCGTCACCAGCCTCGGCCTCGACAAGGGCGCGCGCGCCGGGGCGAAAAGCCAGCTCGACGACAATAGCAAGTCGGGCATGATGAAGGATCTGGCGGCCACCCGCGCCGCCATCGCCGAACTGGAGGGCTATAAGAGCGCGAGCCTGTCGGAGAAGCAGCGGCTCAACCTCGACGTGATCCTCTATTCGCTGGGGCAGCAGACGGTCGCGCCGGGGCGCTTCGAACTCAACAGCGTGCAACGGCCCTACCGCATCTTCCAGCAGGGCGGCGCCTATTTTCGCACGCCGGACTTCCTCAACACCGCGCATACGATCAACGCCGCGCCCGATTGCGAGGCCTATGTCGCGCGGCTCGACGCGCTGGCGCGCAACCTGCGCACCGACACGGCGCTCCAGCGGGACGAGGCGGCGCGGGGCTATCTGGCGCCGGCCTGGTCACTGGACTTGACTATAGGGCAATTGAAGAAGCTGCGCGGCCAGCCCGCCGCCGACAGCTCGATGGTGCAGTCGCTGGTCAAGCGCGCCGCCGCCAAGGGCATCGCTGGCGACTGGCAGGCGCAGGCGAGCGCGATCGTCGAAAAGGCGATCTACCCCGCGCTGGACGAGCAGATCGCGGCGATCGAGGCGTTGAAGGGCAAGACGGCGGCGGGCGACGGGGTGTGGCGCACGCCGCGCGGCGACGAAATCTATGCCGCGGCGCTGAAGCAGGCCACCACCACCGACCTCAGCGCCGACCAGATCCACGCCATGGGGCTGGAGCAGGTCGCCGACATCAGCGCGCAGCTCGACACGATCCTCAAAGGCGCGGGCCGCACCAGCGGCTCGATCGGCGAGCGGCTGGCGGCGCTCAATGTCGATCCCGCACAGCTTTATGCCGACAGCCCGGAGGGACGCACAGCGCTGCTGGCGCAGCTCAACCGCGACCTTGACGCGATGAAGGCGAAGCTGCCCCAGGCGTTCCCCACCATCCCCGACACGCCGCTGGAAATCCGGGCGGTGCCGGTCGAGATTCAGGATGGCGCGTCGAACGGCTATTATAACCGCGCCGCGCTCGACGGGTCGCGGCCGGCCATTTACTTCATCAATTTGAAGGATGTGGGCGACTGGCCGAAATATGGCCTGCCGGCGCTCACCTATCACGAAGGCGTGCCGGGCCATCATCTCCAGATTTCGACCGCGCAGACGGCGGGCGACGTGCCGATGCTGCGCAAGATCGCCTTCATGAGCGCCTATTCGGAAGGCTGGGCGCTCTATGCCGAGCAGCTCGCCGACGAACTGGGCGGCTATGCGACGCCGATCGACCGAGCGGGCTATCTCCAGTCCTTCCTGTTCCGCGCGGCGCGGCTGGTGATCGACACCGGCATCCATGCGAAACAATGGAGCCGCGAAAAGGCGACCGACTATATGGTGCAGACCACCGGCTTCGCCCGGCCGCGCTGCCAGCGCGAGGTCGAGCGCTACTGCACTCAGCCGGGCCAGGCGACCAGCTACAAGGTCGGCCACGGGATCTGGAGCAAGGCGCGCGCGGCGGCTCAGGCGGCGCAGGGGAAGAGTTTCGATCTCAAGCAGTTCCACGCCATTCTTGAGGAAGGCGCGATGCCGTTGTCGATGCTGGAGCAGAGGATCGCGGTGAGGGCGAAGGCGGTATAAAATTCCTCCCCTGGCAGGGGAGGTGGCAGGCGCGTAGCGCCTGACGGAGGGGTGTCCCGCTATCGAGAGGGTGACACCCCTCCACCATTCGCTTCGCGAACGGTCCCCCTCCCCTTGCAGGGGAGGATGAGATTATTCGTAACCCATATCCTCATACCCATCCTCGGCGAGGTCGGAGAAGCGGGTGATTTTCGCGTCGAATTTCATGCGGATACGGCCGGTGGAGCCGTGGCGCTGCTTGGCGACGATGACTTCGGCCTTGCCGTAGATGCGGTCCATATTCTCGCGCCAAGCGGCATAGGCGGTTTCGTCCTCGACCTTGGGCTCCTTGGCGGCTTCATAATAATCCTCGCGGAACACGAACCAGACCATGTCAGCGTCCTGCTCGATCGAGCCGGATTCGCGCAGGTCGGAAAGCTGGGGGCGCTTGTCCTCGCGCTGCTCGACCGCGCGGCTGAGCTGCGAGAGGGCGAGCACCGGGACGTGGAGGTCCTTCGCCAGCGTTTTGAGGCCCCGCGAAATCTCCGAAATCTCGTTGACGCGGTTGCCGTCGCCCTTGCCCGTGCCTTGCAGAAGCTGGAGGTAATCGACCACGATGAAGCCGATATCGTGCCGGCGCTTGAGCCGCCGGGCGCGGGTGCGGAGCGCCGCGATGGTGAGGCCGGGCGTGTCGTCGATGAAGAGGGGCAGTTCCTGCAAGTCGCGGGCCGCGCGTGACAGGTTCTGGAAGTCGGCGCGGCTGATCTTGCCCATGCGGAGCGCTTCACCGCTGATCCCTGATTGTTCGGCCAGAACGCGGGTCGCGAGCTGGTCGGCGGACATTTCGAGGGAGAAGAAGGCGGTCTTCGCCCCCATATTTTTTTCCGGCGGGATGCCGTCGGCATTGTCGCGGACCCAGCGCGAGGCGGCATTATAGGCGATATTGGTGGCGAGCGAGGTCTTGCCCATGCCGGGGCGGCCGGCGAGGATCATAAGGTCCGAATTGTGGAGGCCGCCGATCTTGGCGTTGAGGCTGTTGATGCCGGTGGTTATGCCCGAGACATGGCCGCCGCTGTTGAGCGCGCGCTCGGCGACCTGCACCGCCATGGTCGACGCGGTGAGGAAGCTCTTGACCGAGCCACTCTCCCCCTCCCCCTCCGACACTTTGTAGAGCGCGACTTCGGCCGCCTCGATCTGCTCGCGCGGGTTGACATCCTCGCTGGTATCGAGCGCATTTTCAACCAGTTCGCGCCCGACGCTGACCAGCTGGCGCAGCAGAGCGAGGTCGTAGATCTGGGCGGCGAAGTCGCGCGCGCCGATCAGCGCCGCGCCGCTGCCGGTCAGCTGCGCCAGATAGGCCGCGCCGCCCAGTTCCTTGAGCGCGGGATCCTGATCCAGCATGGGCTTCAGCGTCACCGGATTGGCGACCATGTCGCGGTCCAGCAGGCGCATGATCGCGTCGTAAATGCGGCCGTGGAGCGGCTCGAAGAAATGCTCGGCCTTGAGCTTGAGCTGGACATCCTCGGCGATGCGGTTGTCGATCATGATCGCGCCCAGCAGTGCGGCTTCGGCTTCCACATTGCGCGGCAGCTCAACGCCGCTCGCCTCGGCGGGATGAATTTTCAGCAGTTCGACCATGCGCCCTCTTTCGGCCCGACGCGCCGCCCACGCAAGGGGGCGGTCCCCAAGCAGTTGTGGATAAGTGGCGCTTGCATTTCACCGGCCGCCGCCCCACTGACTGTTCGCTTCGCTTATGCCCGATCCGCGCATCATAGACATAAAGCTCGACGAGCGCACGATCCTCTGGCGCAACGCCGACGTGGAGCAGGAACGGCGCATCGCGATCTTCGACCTGCTGGAGGATAATCATTTCGCCCCCCAGCGCGCCCATGCCGACGGCTATGCCGGCCCCTATAAGGTGGTGCTGCGGGTCGAGGACGGGCGGCTGGTGATCGAGATCAACCGCGAGGACGACGCGCCGCTGGAAGCCGTGATCCTGGGCCTCGGGCGGTTTCGCCGGCCGATCCGGGACTATTTCGCCATTTGCGACAGCTATTATCAGGCAATCAGCAACGCTTCGCCCCAGCAGATCGAGACGGTCGACATGGCGCGGCGGGCGATCCACAATGATGCGGCGGAGCAGCTGATGGAGCGGCTGGAGGGGAAGATCGCCGTCGATTTCGACACGGCGCGGCGGCTGTTCACGCTGATCTGCGTGCTGCATATCAAGGGATAGGACGATCAGGGTCGTGACATTGGGGGGATTGCTGGGCCGGATCGCGGGGGGACTCGCGCTGGTCGCCGTGCTGGCGCTGGCGCTGTGGCTCTATGCCCGCGCCTGGGCGCCCTCCCGCGAGCAATATCCGGTGCAGGGGGTGACGATCAGCGCGGCCGACGGCGCGGTCGATTGGGGCACGCTGGCGGCGCAGGGGGCGGACTTCGCCTATATTCGCGCGGCGGTGGGCGCGGACCGGCGCGATCCCGCCTTCGCGGCGAACTGGCGCGGGGCGCGGGCGGCGGGGATGCGCTATGGCGCGACGATCGACTTTTCCCCCTGCCGCCTCGCCAGCGATCAGGCGACGCGGTTCATCACCACAGTCCCGCGCGACAATGCCGCGCTGCCGCCGGTCATCCGCCTGGCCTTCACCCCCGAATGCAGCGCGCGGCCGGGGCGCGACCTGCTCTTGTCAGAACTCAACACGCTGGTGAACCTGATCGAGGCCCATGCGGGCAAGCCGGTGCTGCTGAACGTCACCGAGGATTTCGACGCGGCCTATGACATTGGCGGCGGGATCAACCGGACATTGTGGCTCGACGGCAATTTCTTCCCGCCCGATTATGCCAGCCGCCCCTGGGTGATGTGGACAGCCAGCGACATGCGGCATATCGACGGGATCGACGGCCCGGTGCGGTGGGATGTGGTAGCGCCCTGATGCAAAGCGAACAGCGAGTGGAACAGCTGATTGAGGCTGCGCGGCAGGCGATGGCCCATGCCCATGCGCCCTATAGCCGCTTTGCCGTAGGGGCGGCGGTGCGGCTGACCGATGGCGCGATCGTGACGGGGTGCAACTTCGAGAATGCGAGCTATGGCCTTTCGCTATGTGCCGAGACGGTGGCGCTGGCGAGCGTCAATGCGCAGGGGCGCTTGGCCGATGTCGAGGCGATCGCGGTCGTAGGCGGGGCGATGGACGCTGAGGCCGAAGCGCTGGTTACCCCTTGCGGCCGGTGCCGGCAGATCATGAACGAGGCGGAGCAGATGGCCGGCCGCCCCCTCGCCATATATTGCGCGACACCGGGCGGCGACCGGATGCTGACCCTCAGCGTCGCCGATCTTCTTCCTCATGCCTTTGGTCCCAAGGATTTAGGGATCGTTCCTGACAGGACATCTTAACAGCCATGGCCATACTTTCCGACCGCTGGATCCGCGAGCAGGCGCTTGCCACCGGCATGATCGAGCCCTTTGTCGAGAGCCAGAAGCGCGAGGGCTGCATCAGCTACGGCCTCTCCTCCTACGGCTATGACGCGCGGGTGGCGGACGAGTTCAAGATCTTCACCAATGTCGACAGCGCGGTGGTGGACCCCAAGGATTTCGCCGCCAACAGCTTCGTCGATCGCAAGACCGATGTGTGCATCATTCCGCCCAACAGCTTCGCGCTCGCCCGCACGGTCGAATATTTCCGCGTGCCGCGCGACGTTCTGGTCATCTGCCTCGGCAAATCCACCTATGCGCGGTGCGGGATCATCGTGAACGTGACCCCGCTGGAACCGGGCTGGGAAGGGCATGTGACGCTGGAATTTTCCAACACCACCCCCCTGCCCGCGAAAATCTACGCCAATGAAGGGGCATGCCAGTTCCTGTTCCTTCAGGGCAATGAGCCGTGCGAGGTCAGCTATGCCGACCGGGCGGGCAAATATATGGGGCAGCAGGGCGTGACATTGCCGCGCCTCTAGCGGACACTGGCGCCATGAGCTTCTGGCGCAATCTCCTGCGGCCCGCGCCTCTGCCGGTGGACGGACCGCCGCCCAGCGTCGGCGAGGATCGGCGTGTCTATGCGGTGGGCGATGTGCATGGCCGGCTCGACTTGCTCGAGGACTTGCTCGGCCGGATCGCGGCGGACGACCGCGCGCGCGGGCCGATGCCGCCGCACCTCATTCTGCTCGGCGATCTGGTGGATCGCGGGCCGGCCTCGCGCCAGATCGTGTCGCTCGTAATGACTTTGGCGGCCGAAGAGGCAGGACTCCAGTGCCTCAAGGGCAATCATGAGGAGCTGTTCCTGCTGGCGGCGAAGGGCGATGTGACGGCCATCCCGACCTTTCGCAAGGCGGGCGGCGGGGCGACTCTCGCCAGCTATGGGCTGCCGCAGCGCGATTTCGAGGCGATGGCGGACATAGAGATCGCCGCCTGGATGCTGGCCCATGTGCCGCGCGACCATGTCGATTTCCTCGACGCGCTGCCCGATCGCCTGATCGTGGGCGACTATCTCTTCGTCCATGCCGGCATCCGCCCCGGCGTGGCGATCGAGCGGCAGAGCGGCGCGGACATGCGCTGGATCAGGCGGGACTTTCTGGAGCATGAGGGCGCGCACCCGCTGATGGTGGTGCATGGGCACAGCATCACCGACGATGTGGACGAGCGGGCGAACCGGATCGGGATCGATACCGGGGCCTATTTTTCGGGGCGGCTGACGGCGCTGGGGCTGGAGGGAAGCAAGCGCTGGGTCATCCAGACGGGGGAATGAACCCATCCATCTCGCCCGTCACCCCGGCCGAAGAGCCGGGGTTCCGCTTCTCCGCTGCCGCCGCAAAGGCAGCGGGACCCCGGATCACGTCCGGGGTGACGAAGGAATTATCGCCAACCCTGCGCCACCGCCGCCTTCTCGCCCGCCGCGTCGACCGGTGCGCCGTCTATCAGCGCGTCGACCGTCGCCATGACGCGCGCGTCGGTGGAGGAGGCCTGGCGGTAGGCGGCGCCGGGGCCGCCGCCGGGGAGCATCTGCTGGACCTGCCAGCCATCCCCTTCGCGGCAGGCGACGCCCGCCACCGCGCCGTCGAAACTGCGGCACCAGCCGCCGCCCTTGCGCCGGAAGCTGAGGCCGATCCGCACCGCCGCGCCGTCCTGCGCCGAGGCGAGCTGCGTGTCGAGGGCGCGGGCGAGGTCGCCCTGCGCTACCAGAACGCCGCGTTCCATGCCCACCGGCCCGGCCTCCTCGCTTGAGACGCGCCCCAGCGTCAGGCCAAGGACAAGGCTGGCGGCGATCGCCCCGCCCGTCATCCAGCCGCGCCATCGGGGGGCCGGGCGCGCGAGCGGCACCACCGCCGCGCCTTGCTCCAGCATCGCGCGGAGGCGATCGGGTACGGGTTCTTCAGCGACCGGCGCATAATGATCGGCCAGCCGTTCGCGCAGCCGCTGATGGCGCGCAAGCCGCTCGGCGAGCGCAGGGTCATCCGCCACCGCGCGTTCGATCCGCCGCCGGTTGACCTCGTCCAGCTCGCCGTCCACCAGCGCCATCAGCATGGCTTCGTCGATATTGCTCATGCCGCCTCTCCCATCATCTCGATCAGCGCCCCGCGCCCGCGCACCAGCCGCGAGGTCAGCGTGCCCATCGGCACGCCCAGCACCGCCGCCGCTTCCTTGTAGGACAGCCCCTCCACCAGCACGAGCGCGATCGCCTCGCGCTGTTCGTCGGGCAAAGCCTGCATCGCGCGATCGACGTCGGACAGGGCCATATGCGCCTCTATGTCGCGCTCCCCGGCATGGCCGACCGCCGCGCCCGCCTCTTCGGGGGCGAAGGTGCGGGCGGCGCGCTGGCGGGCGCGGGCTTCGTCGATCCAGAGGTTACGCATGATCCGGTACATCCAGCTGTCGAGACGGGTGCCGGGCTGCCACTGGTCGCGCGCCTTCAACGCCCGTTCCAGCGCCGCCTGGCATAGATCGTCGCCATCGGCGCGGTCGCGCGACAGGCTGAACGCGAAGCGGCGCAGCCGGGGCAGGATCGCAAGCAGGTCGCGCTCGAACGACATCGGCTCTCCGTCTCAGGTTTTCAGGGATGAAACGCGCGACCCCGGCCGTTTCATCCCTCGAAGATGGAAGACGAACGGACATTTTTTCGCAATGGATCATTTTGCAGGCGAAAGGAATGAGGATGCGATGCGGCTGACCCGCCCCTGGATGATCGCCGGGCTGATCCTGATCGCGCCTGGCGCGACCGGCGCGCAGGCGCAGCTTCTGCCGCCGGTCGGGCACGTCGCGCCCGACCTGCTGGGGCGGGTCGGCGGCGTGTTGGACGCGGCCGGGCTGGAGCGGCTGTCGCCTTCGCGGATTGCCGATCGGCTGGCGGCGGCGCGGGTGGCGCGGATTGACGGGCTGCTGCGCGCACATGGCGATCGGATCGAACTGGACGACCGGCGCGAGCCGGCGCGGCGGGGCGTCATCCTGCTGACCGGGGCGGATGCCGCCGCGTTGGAGGCGCTGCGGGCGGCGGGCTATGGCGTCGCGAGCGAAACGGTCGAGGGGCTGGACCTTTCGGTCACGCGACTGACCCCGCCTGCTGGGCGCAGCCTGGCGCGGGCGCTGCGCGAGGTGCGCAAGCGCGCGCCGGGGGCGCAGGCGAGCGCGGACAATCTCTACTTTCCGAGCGGGCCGGGCTTGGCGCTCGCCGCCGATGCGCTGGCGTCGGGCAAGGTCTCAGGGCGCGCCGCCGGGCTGATCGACGGCGGGGTCGCGCGCCATCCTTCGCTCACCGGCGGGGTCGAGCAGCGCGGCTTCGCGCAGGGCGCGCCGCGCGCCAGCGCCCATGGCACCGCCGTCGCCTCGCTGATCGCGGGGGATGGGGCGATCAGGGGGGCAGCGCCCGGCGCGCCCTTGCTGGTGGCCGATGTCTATGGCGACGATCCGGCGGGCGGCAGCGCCTTCGCCATCGTGCGGGCGCTGGGATGGATGGCGGCGCGGGGCGTGCCGGTGGTGACCGTCAGCCTGGTCGGCCCGGCCAATCCGCTGCTGGAAGGCGCGATCCGGCTGGCGCGCGACAAGGGGGTGATGGTGGTCGCGGCGGTGGGTAATGACGGGCCGGCCGCGCCGCCCGCCTATCCCGCCTCCTACCCCGGCGTGATCGCCGTCACAGGGATCGACGGGCGCGGACGGCCGCTGCCCGAGGCTGGCCGGGCGCTCCATGTCGATTTCGCCGCGCCGGGCGCGGACATGCGCGCGGCGACGTTGGATGGCGGCAAGGGCGCGGTGCGGGGAACGAGCTTCGCCGCGCCGCTGGTCGCCGGACGACTGTTCGCGCGCGGGAGCGTCCCGGCCCTGCGCGCCGAGGCCGGGCGGGGCAAGCCGCCGGTGCTGTGCGGCGGGTGCATAAATTAGGGTGGAATATCCGTTATTTGGACAATTTTTCTGCAGCTGAGGGATGAAAAGCGATACGCCTCCCGTTCTCCTCGCATCGGAACGACATGCTTGAAGGAGACGAGCGATGAAAGCCACATATCTGATTGCCGCGACCTGCATCCTGCCCCTCGCTTTTGCGACGCCGGCGTCGGCGCAGCTGCTGGGCGGCGGCGGCGGTGGCCTGGGCGGCGCGCTGGGCGGGAGCCTGGGCGGCAGCGCCGGTGGGCTCGGCGGGACGCTGAACAATGGGCTCGGCGGTCGGGGCGCGCTCGACCGCAGCCTCGATCTCGACAATGGCGAGGTCAGCACCCGCGCCCATGGCCATGGCCGCGCACGCAGCGGCAGCCGGGTGGACGGCCCCGACAAGAGCCGCCGCGTCGCCGGATCGGCCGATGGCTCGGGCAGCCTGGGCGCGAGCGTCGATACGGTCGGCGTGAATGATGTGCGGAATGCCACTGGCGCAGTGCGCGACCGCGCGACCGGCACGGCGGGCGCGGCGCGGGATCGCGCGGTGACGACCGCCAGCGCCGCCCGCGATCGGGCGACGGGCGCCGCCGGCGCTGTGCGCGATCGCGCTGCATCGACCGCCGGGTCTGCGACGGGCGCGGTCGGCGACGCCGCTTCCTCGGCGAATGTGAGCGGCAGCGTCACGGGCAGCGCGTCGGGCAGCGCATCGGCGAACAGCGCCGGCAATCCAGGTCAGGCGGACGAATGACCCCCGCAGGCGCGTCCCCCGTGCGCGCCACCGCCTGAACAGGCCGGCGATCCCGAAGCGGATCGCCGGCCTTTGCTTTTGTTCAGGCCGCCGCTTCGACCATTGCGCGGGCGCGGTCGGTCGCGGTGCGGGTGTCGCCGGCAAGTTTCTTGACCTCCTGCGCCACCACGGCAAAGCCGCGCCCCGCCTCCCCGGCGCGGGCGGCCTCGATCGTGGCGTTGAGCGCGAGAAGGTTGGTCTGGTTAGCGATGAGGCCGATGCCGTCGACGATATCGACCAGCCCGTCGACCATCGTCCTGAGTTCGGCGCGCAGCGTCTTGGACGGGGTGGTGTCGGTTGCGATCTTCAGGATACGCTGGACGCGGCCGGCTTCGTCGAACACGGGGTTGTAGGTCGCCTGCAGCCAGACTTCGCGGCCGTCCTTGCCGATGCGGCGATATTCGCCCGCGTCGAAATCGCCGCGACCGAGCTTGCGCCAGAAATCGGCATAGGCGAGCGAGGCTGCATCCTGCTCCAGGCAGAAGATGCGGTGATGCCGCCCGACGACGTCGCCGAGCGCATAGCCCATCGTGCCAAGGAACAGGTCGTTGGCCCAGAGGATGACGCCGGTGGGATCGAACTCGATCACCGCCTGCGACCGGCAGATCGCGTCCCAGGCAGCTTCCAGGCTGTGATGGGCGGCTTGCCCCATGATCGTCTCCTTCCCGGCCGGTTTAGGAGCGACCGGTTAAGAGGCGCTTAAGCACCAGAGCCAAGCCATGGAAAAGGCCGGCATCCTTGCGGACACCGGCCTTTCCACCCCCCACATGATGGCGTCGAATCAGGCGACCTTGGCCTGCTGTTCCGACACGTCCTCGGGATCGCGCAGCACATAGCCGCGGCCCCAGACGGTCTCGATATAATTATCGCCGCCGCAGGCCAGCGCCAGCTTCTTGCGCAGCTTGCAGATGAACACGTCGATGATCTTGAGTTCAGGCTCGTCCATGCCGCCATAAAGGTGGTTCAGGAACATTTCCTTGGTCAGCGTCGTGCCCTTGCGCAGCGACAGCAGCTCCAGCATCGCATATTCCTTGCCGGTCAGGTGGACGCGGTTGCTGTCCACTTCCACCGTCTTGGCGTCCAGGTTGACGGACAGTTTGCCGGTGCGGATGACCGATTGCGAATGGCCCTTCGAGCGGCGCACGACCGCATGGATGCGGGCGATCAGTTCCTCGCGATGGAAGGGCTTGGTGACATAATCGTCGGCGCCGAAGCCGAAGGAGCGGACCTTGCTGTCCATCTCGCTGATGCCCGACAGGATCAGCACCGGGGTCTGCACCTTTGCCGCGCGCAGCTTCTTGAGCACGTCATAGCCGTGCATGTCGGGCAGGTTCAGGTCCAGGCAGATGATGTCGTAATCATAGAGCTTGCCGAGGTCCAAGCCCTCCTCGCCCAGGTCCGTCGTATAGACGTTGAAGCCCTCGGTCGTGAGCATCAGCTCGATCGCCTTGGCGGTGGTCGGTTCGTCCTCGATCAGCAGCACGCGCATGTGAAGCCCCTTTGTACCTTCCGGTCCGTCGCAGTCCCGTTCACCCCACCAGAACGGCTTCCGCGCCAAATCATTAACCAAAAAACTTCTGAAGGACAAAGGTTAATTATTCGCTAACCCGCAGGAATCCGCGAGTCGCTTGATTTTGAATCATATTACAAGGGTTTGCAGCCGAAATAAGCGGGGCGGAGTCAAGATAGATTCACCTGCGCAACGACGTTTACCCCCGGTTAAAGCCCGCATGGGCATGGGCCAAGCCATTAAGAATTGGTCCGCCCAAGGTCGACATCGTTAACAGCCATGGTGCCGGGCGAGAAAGTCGAGCAGCGCCTCCACGCGCGCGGGGCGCAGGCGCGAGGGCGGCGTTACCAGATGAAGGCCGACGGGCGGCGGCCGCCAGTCGAGCAGCACTTCCTCCACCTCTCCGTTCGCGAGCGCCGGGCCGATGATGAAGTCGGGCAGCCGGGCGATCCCTACCCCTTCGCGCAGCGCGGGCAGCATCGCTTCGCCGCTGTTCACCGTCAGGCGGCTGCGCACCTGCACCACGACCGTCTGCTGCCCAGGACCGGTGAAGCGCCAGACATCGGGCGTCGCGACATTGGAATAGCAGAGGCAGTCATGCGCGCCGAGGTCGCTGGGATGCTGCGGCCGGCCGCGCGCGTCCAGATAGGCGGGGGACGCGATGACGTGCATCATGACGTCCGCCAGCCGCCGCGCGCGCAGGCTGCTGTCGGGCATGTCCGAGATGCGGATGGTAGCGTCGAGACCCATTTCGACAATGTCGATCTTCGCGTCGGACAGGTGCAGATCGACGTCGACCAGCGGGTTCGCCTTGGTGAACTGCGCCACCAGCGGCGCGACGCGCAGCAGGCCGAAGGTCATCGGCGCGCCGAGCCGCACCACGCCCGAAAGGTCCGCCGTCTCGTCGCGCGCCGCTTCCTCGGCCGCCTGTCCTTCGGCCAGGATGCGCTGGGCGTGATCGGCGAGCCGCCGGCCGCTCTCGGTCAGCGCCAGGCGGCGGCTGGTGCGGTTGAACAGGCTGGTGTCGAGATGCTCCTCCAGCCGGGTCACCGCCTTCGATACGGTTGCCTTGGAAACGCTGAGCGCTCTTGCGGCGTCGGTGAAGCTGCGATGTTCGACCACGGCGGCGAACATTGCCCAGGCCTCGAAATCGGGAAGGCGCATACAGAAACAATCCGTTTCAATGCTGTCGGTTTATGAAACGATGATGAGGGCTACATTGTCGGAAAGCAAGCGGGACCGAACGGCTCCGCAACGAAAAGGCACTTATCATGACCACGACCACGCAGAGCCGCATCGAGCGCCGCCCCTTCGCGTCGCTGGGCCATGCGGACCATGGCTGGCTCAACGCCCGCCATCATTTCTCCTTCGCCGACTATTATGACGACGAACGGATGGGCTGGGGCGCGATCCGCGTCTGGAACGACGATGAGATCGGTCCGCGATCGGGCTTTCCGCCGCACCCCCATGCCGACATGGAGATCATCACCTATGTCCGCACCGGCGCGATCACGCACCAGGACAGCCTCGGCAACAAGGGCCGCACGGCAGCCGGCGACATTCAGGTGATGTCGGCGGGCAGCGGCATCCGCCACGCCGAATATAATCTGGAGGGGGAGACGACGACGCTCTTCCAGATCTGGATCATGCCCCGCGCGCGTGGCGGCCAGCCCTGCTGGGGGACCAAGCCCTTCCCGAAGGACGACCGCGCCGGACGGCTGGCGGTGCTCGCCAGCGGCTATGAGGAGGACACAGAGGCGCTGCGAATCCGCGCCGACGCCCGGCTGCTGGGCGGCACGATCAAAGCCGGGCAGAGTGTAACCTATGACGGTGCGGCGGGTCGCCACATCTATATGGTGCCCGCGACTGGCCGCATCGCAATAGACGGCCAGATATTCGAGGCGCGTGACGGCGCGGCGATCCTTGGCGGGTCGCCCATCACCATCACGGGAATCGAGGACGCAGAGATCGTCCTGGTCGACAGCCTTTGACCTTTTTGGGGGTCCATCCTTCCCCCACGCCGGATGGACCTCCGGGCCGCCTGTACATCCCCCTTCTCCCGTACAGGCGGCCGCCTTCCCCTGACCAATCCTTTCAAGGAGACTGACCATGGCTAAAGTTCTGGTGCTCTATTATTCGTCCTACGGCCATATCGAGACGATGGCGAAAGCCGTGGCCGAAGGCGCGGCGTCCGCGGGCGCTGAGGTCGACATCAAGCGCGTCCCCGAAACCGCGCCGCTCGAAGTCGCGAAGAACGCGCATTTCAAGCTGGATCAGGACGCGCCGGTAGCGACCGTCGCCGAGTTGGCCGATTATGATGCGATCATCGTCGGCACCGGCACGCGCTTTGGCCGCATGTCGAGCCAGATGGCGGCGTTCCTCGACCAGGCCGGCGGGCTGTGGGCGCGCGGCGCGCTCAATGGCAAGGTCGGGGGGGCGTTCACCTCGACCGCGTCGCAGCATGGCGGGCAGGAGACGACGCTCTTCTCGATCATCACCAACCTGCTGCATTTCGGCATGACCATCGTCGGCCTCGACTATGGCTTCCAGGGCCAGATGGGCGTGGACAAGGTGCGCGGCGGATCGCCCTATGGCGCGACCACGCTGGCCGATGGCGACGGCAGCCGCCAGCCGAGCGAGGAAGAGCTGGACGGCGCCCGCTATCAGGGCCGCCGGATCGCCGAAACGGCGATCAAGCTGCACGGCTGAGCGCGTAGGGCGTCGTCTAATCGATGCTCGTGCCGCTGAGCCTTGAAGTCGCGAGGATCATGGCCGGCAGGGGCTGGCGCGGCGGGACTCCGCGCCAGCCCCTTATCCGGTGCGCTCAACTGACGGCCGGGTCGCCTTCCTTGCGCATCTGGGTGAAGATGTTCCAGGTGGCGATAAACAGCGCGGCGATGACCGGGCCGATGACGATGCCGTTGAAGCCGAACAGTTCGATCCCGCCGAGCGTCGAGATCAGCACGACATAGTCGGGCATCCGAGTGTCGCGCCCGACCAGGATCGGGCGCAGCACATTATCGACCGATCCGATGATGATCGCGCCGCAACCGACCAGCACCGCGCCCTCCCACACCGCGCCGGTGGCGAACAGGTAGAGCGCGACCGGCACCCAGACGAGGCCCGCGCCGATCGCCGGCAGCAGCGAGGCGACGCCCATCAGCACACCCCACAGCAGCGCGCCCTGAATGCCCAGCATCCAGAAGACGATGCCGCCGATGAACCCCTGAACGATGGCGACGACGATGCTGCCCTTGACCGTGGCGCGGATGACGACGACGAAACGGCGCAGCAGCGCCTCGCGCTGGCTGGGGCGCAGCGGCGCGGCTTCGGCGAAGCGTTGCGAAAGCCGGTCGCCGTCGCGCAGCAGGAAGAAAGCGAGATAGAGCATCACGCCGAGCGCGATGATGAAGCTGAACGCCCCCTGCCCGATCGTCAGCGCCTGGCCCGCGACGCTGCGGAAGCTGCTGGTGATGCCGCGCGTGACCGTAATGCGCGCCGCGTCGAAATTGCTTAGCCCCATGCGCCGCAGCAGCCCGTTCGCCCAGTCGGGCAGCGCGGCGTGCATCTGCGCGAACATGCGCGCGAAGTCGATTTCGCCCGACTGAATCTTGGCGTAGAAATGCGCGGCCTCCTGCACCAGCGCGAAGCCGAGCAGGATCGCGGGCAGGATGACGATAGCGACGATCAGGGTCAGCGTGATGAGCGCCGCGCTGTTCCGCCGCCCCGGCATCGCCGCCAGCAGCGCCTGGTTCACCGGCCAGAATAATATGGCGACGATGATGCCCCACAGCACGGCGGCGAAGAAAGGCTCCAGCACCAGCGCGAAGGCGATCGAGACGAGGATCACGAGGCCGAGGAAGAAGCCATCCTCGATCCGGTGGCTGCGGGATTGCGGTTCGGTCATTTCACCCCCGTAAGCAAGTTCGCAAGGCAAATCCATGGGCGCGCGCGCCGGTTCCATGCCCCCTGTCCTTTTGCCCGGCCCGGCGATAGAGACGGCGGCGACAAGCACCGACATTGAGGCAAGAGTGGCACGCGAAATCACCGGATTTTCCAACCCGCTGGTGAAGCGCGTCCGGTCGCTGCGCGAAAAGAAATATCGCAAGGCCGAAGGGCTGTTCATTGCCGAAGGGCTGCGTATCCTCACTGAAGCGCGCGAGGAAGGCGTGCTGCCCGAAATGCTGTTCCACGCCGGATCGGTCCATCCGCTGGCGCGGGAGCTGATCGCGGCGATGGAGGCGGCGGGCGGCGACGTCATCGAAACGACGCCCGACATCCTGTCCAAGATCAGCGGCAAGGAGAATGCGCAGGCGGTGGTCGGCGTCTATCGCGACCGGCTGACGCCGCTGGCCGAGATCGACCGCAGCCGCGCCGACACCTGGATCGTCGCCCAGTCGCTGCGCGATCCCGGCAACCTTGGCACCATATTGCGGACGGGCGATGCGGTGGGCGCTGGCGGTCTCATCCTGATCGACGATTGCGTCGATCCCTTTTCGGTCGAATCGGTGCGCGCCAGCATGGGGGCGCTCTTCACCCAGTCGATCACCCAGACGCGCTGGGAGGAGTTCGTGCCGTGGCTGCGCGGCGGGCCGGGGCAGCTCATAGGCACCAGTCTCAAGGCCACGCAGGACTATCAGGAACCGCGCTACGACAGTCCCGCTTTCCTGCTGGTGGGTAATGAGGCGCAGGGGCTGCCCGCTGCCTATGAAGCGGAATGCGACCTGCTGGTGAAGATGCCGATGCGGGGCAAGGCCGACAGTCTGAACGCCGCCGTCGCGACTGCGGTGATGGCCTATGAGCTGCTGAACCAGAAGCGGCGCGGCTGAGCATTTGCATCGCTGGCCGCAGCCGTTAGAAAGGCGCGGGGTATGGCGCGCGCATTATCATCCGAGACGCTTCATGCGACGAGCGTCGCCATCGGCGGGCGCGCCGTCCTGCTGTGCGGGCCGAGCGGCATCGGCAAGTCCGACCTCGCCCTGCGGCTGATCGATCGCGGTGCGGTGCTGGTCAGCGACGATTATACGCTGGTGAAGCGGATCGACGGCCGGCTGCTGGCGACGGCGCCCGGCACCATCGCCGGCAAGATGGAGGTGCGCGGGATCGGCATCGTGGCGATGCCGGCACTGGCCGAAGCGCCGGTCGCGCTGCTGGTCGATCTTTCCGACCGGGTCGCGCGGATGCCCGATGCGGCGCAGCGTTCCGTCGCGGGCGTGGCGGTGCCGCTCGTCACGCTCGCGCCGCTCGAAGCGTCCGCCCCGGTCAAGGTCGAACTGGCATTGAAGAGCCTCGGCCTGCCATGACCGCGCCCAAGACCATATTGCTGGTGTCGGGCCTCTCGGGCGCGGGCAAGAGCACGGCGCTCAGGACGCTGGAGGATATGGGCTGGGAAGCGGTCGACAATCTGCCGCTCGTGCTGCTCGACCGGCTGCTCGGCACGCCGCTGCCCGAAGGCCATGCGGGCGAGGATGGGCGGCCGCTGGCGCTGGGCATCGATGCGCGCACGCGCGGCTTCGACGCCGCCGCCATCGTGCAGCGGATCAAGGCGCTGCGGGAGCGGCACGGCCATGATGTCGAGACGCTGTTTCTCGACTGCTCGGGCACCGAACTGGAGCGCCGCTTCGCCGAGACGCGCCGCCGCCACCCGCTCGCGCTCGACCGCCCGGCGGCCGACGGCATCGCCCGCGAGCGCGAGCTGACCGAGCCGCTGCGGCGCTGGGCGGCGCATGTCATCGACACGACCAGCTTCACCAGCAATGCGCTGCAACAGGAAATCCGCGCGCGTTTCTCACGCGAAGGGCTGTCGGAGCCGATCCTGACCATCCTGTCCTTCGGCTTTTCGCGCGGGGTGCCGCGCAACGCCGACCTGATGTTCGACATGCGCTTCCTGCGCAACCCGCATTGGGACGACGAACTGCGCCCGATGACCGGGCTCGATCCGCGCGTTGCCGCCTACATTCAGGACGATCCGGCTTACGAGGCAGCGGTCGGCAAGATCGAGGATCTGCTCGTCACGCTGCTGCCCCGCTATGCCGAGGGCGGGAAAGCCTATATCACCGTCGCCTTCGGCTGCACCGGGGGGCGGCACCGCTCCGTCCATGTCGCCGAGCGCGTCGCGAAACACTTGCAAGGGGCGGGCTTTTCGCCCACCTTACTGCACCGCAATATAGAATCAGCGCCCCAGGACAGTCTGGAGAAGCGCCGTCCGGGAGGCCCGAAAGCATAATCATGACACAGGTGGGCCGCACAGGGACATGATCGGACTCGTACTCGTCACCCATGGGTCGCTGGCGACGGAATTCGTCGTGGCGATGGAGCATGTCGTCGGCCCGCAGCAGCAGATCGCAACCATCTGCATCGGGCCGGAGGATGACATGGAGCTGCGCCGCGCCGACATCGCGGCGGCGGTCGCCCGCGTCAATGACGGGTCGGGCGTGATCCTGCTGACCGACCTGTTCGGCGGCACCCCCTCCAACCTTGCCATATCGCTGCTGAAGGCGGGCGAGATCGAGGTGATCGCAGGCATCAACCTGCCCATGCTCATTCGCCTGGAAAGCGCGCGCAAGGTGATGGACGTGCGCGCCGCCGTCGCCGCCGCACGCGAAGCCGGGCAGAAATATATCAGCGTCGCATCGGAACTGTTGGGCAGCACCACATGAACGAAATCAGCCAGCAAGTGCGGATCAGCAACAAGCGCGGGCTTCATGCGCGCGCCAGCGCCAAGTTCGTGACTCTGGCAAGCGGCCTGCCCGCCGACATCACCGTCAGCAAGGACGGCAATCATGTGACCGGCACGTCGATCATGGGGCTGATGATGCTGGGCGCGGCGATGGGCGACCATATCGTCATCAAGGCGACCGGCCCGGAAGCCGAGGATTCGCTGGGCAAGCTCGTGACTTTGGTCGAGGAGAAGTTCGGCGAGGAATGAGGCTGGCCGGGGCTTTGTCACGCCCGGCATGCTTAACTGCCCGCTAAGCGCGTCCGTTGGGAAGATGGCAGGATAGGCCCGACTAGAACGGCCGCGGGGACGGACGTTTTAGGATCATCATGGTCAGCGCCATCAACGGCCCCGGCAATGCCTGGGGACAGATCAAGAAGACGGTGGAGACCGTCACCGCCCCGGTGACAAGCGTGGTTACGCCGGCACCCGCCCCCAGCGCGCCAGCGCCCACGCCGCCCCCTACGCCCGTGGCCGAGACGCCCTCGCCCGATCCGGCGACCGCCGCTGCGCCGTCCGCGCCGCTCACCTACGCCGCGCCCTCGTCCGGCCGGCCGCAGCTGAACGCCCCCGCGACGCCGCAAAGCACGCTGGCGCAGCAATTGACGAAGGCGGGCTTCTACTATTCCGGGCCTGAAAGCGCTGTCGTCGCGGATCCGGTCGCGCCCGCGCAAAAGGTCGATGGCGACGCGCTCAGCCGCGCGCAGATCGTGGCCCAGGCCGCCTATTCGCTCGTCGCGAGCGCGCAGGAGGATGACCGGCTGACGTTGATCCAACAGGGTTAAAGCAGCCAGCGGGCAAGCCGCGGCGACAGGCGAATGAGCCGCGCCAGCGCGACCGGGATCAGCAGCGCCAGCGCCAGCAGCCAGAGCTTGCCCAGATAGGGCGTCAGATAATGGATGACGGCGACATGGCAATACATGATCGCCAGCGACTCCCGCCCCAGCGCCGCGATCGGCCGGGCGAAGGGGGCGACTAAGGCCGACAGCCGGAACAGCAGCAGCGCGGTCGCGATCGCCGACCCGATCGAGAGCAAGGGCCAGCCATAATCGGCCGCTTTCATGTTGAGCGTGGGCAATAGGCCGCTCAGCCCCGCCAGTGCGAGCAGCCCCAGCGGCAGGATCTTGCCATTATGCCAGCGCAGCCGGGGCCAGGCCGCGCCGACCCAGAGCAGGACGAAGGCCATGGGGACGCTCAGCAGCCCCAGCACCGACGCCTGCGTCCACCAGCCCAGCGTATAGGCGAGCGCCAGCATTGGCGGCAGGATCATCGCCCAGCGCCGGTCGAGCGGATCGGGCCAGCGGCTGAGCGCCAGGTTGAACAGGATGCGCGCCACCATCAGGCAAGGCACGAACCAGAAGATGGTGAACGGCCCGCGCAGCCAGAAGCCGCCAAGCAGGATCGGCACGATGTCTTCGGGCCATTGGTGGAAGATCGGGCGGTTGCCCTTGGCGGTCTCGACGATCTGGTCGAGCGCGATCAGCGCAGCCAGGAAGACGGCATAGGGGCGCATCTGCCCAATCACCTGCCGCCGGGTGAAGTCGCCGGGCGGATGCGACCGCGAGAGCATCCCCGACAGGAGGAAGAAGAGCGGCATGTGGAAGCTGTACATCGCGTCGCGCAGGCTCCCGCGCGTCCACACATGCCCCACCACGACGGCAAGGATGCCCAACCCCCGCGCCACATCGACCCAGTCGAGCCGGAACCCCGCCTCTGCCTGCCCCCTATTCTCCATCGTCCTTCCGACCTATAGGATGCGCCGATTACGTCAACTTGCCCCCTCCCCGATCGGAACCGATTTGCCCCTGCTGACCGACCATGTGCTGTTCATCGACGGCGAAGCGATCATCATCGACAAGCCCGCCGGCCTGCCCGTCGATGCGCCGCGCGACGGGTCGATCAGCCTGGAAAATCATCTCGCCTCGCTGACCTTCGGCTTTCAGCGCTGGCCGCTGCCGGTGCATCGGCTGGACCGGGACACGAGCGGCTGCTTGCTGCTTGCCCGCAATCCCAAGGCGCACAAACGCTTCGCCGCCGCGTTCGAGGCGGGGACGGTGGAGAAACGCTATGTCGCGGTGGTGGACGGGGTGCCGGCGGAGAAGGACGGCACCATCGCGCTGTCGCTCAAGAAGGTGAGCAGCGAGGCCAAGGGCTGGCGCATGATCGCGGCGAAGGCGGGGAAGCCCGCCGTCACCTACTGGCGCAAGATCGCGGAGAGAGGCGGCCGCGCGCTGATCGCCTTCACCCCCGAAACCGGCCGCACCCACCAGATCCGCGTCCATGCCGAACATGGGCTGGGCTTCGGCATTGTGGGCGACCCCGTCTATGGCAAGGGCGAAGGCCCGATGCTTCTCCACAGCCGCTTCCTGAGCGTCCCGCGCGGCGACAAGCCCCCGGCGCAGGCGGTCGCGCCGCTGCCCGAGACCTTCGCGGCGGCGGGGTTCGGGGCGGCGTTGCTGGAGGATGCGGGGGTTTGAGATAGCGGCAACATGGTAGCCATCCCCATCTCCCGCACCATCGCGATCGACAGCGACGAGCTGGTCGAGAGCTTCACGCGCGCGTCCGGGCCGGGGGGGCAGCATGTCAATACGACCGACAGCGCGGTGATGCTGCGGTTCGATGTCGCGGCGTCGCCCAGCCTGCCTGATGCGGTCAAGCATCGGCTCGCCGTCGTCGCAGGCTCGCGCATGACGCGCGAGGGTGTGCTGGTGCTGCGGAGCGAAGGCGCGCGGTCGCAGTTGCTCAATCGGCAGGAGGTGCGCGACAGGCTGATCGAGATGATCCGCGAGGCGCTGATCGTGCCGAAGACGCGCCGCCCGACCAAGCCCGGCAAGGCGGCCAAGGCACGGCGGGTGGACGCGAAGAAGGCGCGCGCTTCGGTCAAGCAGGGGCGTGGCAAAGTGTCGATCGACTGACCCGCCCCGCCGCCAAGATGGTAAAGAATTTCTTAGCACCTGCCTGCTAGTCCCGCCTGGACCAGCGGGAGGCGGGACATGGGGACGATCGGATCGAAGGGCGCGATGGCCGGAACGGCTCTGCCGCGCGGCGCGGCGACACCGGGGCTGATCGCCGAGCTGGTCGCGCCCCTGTGCTGGACCGCGATCGGCGTCGGCATCGCCTGCCGCCTGTTCGCCGGGATCGATGCGCCGCTCTGGTTCGACGAGACCTTCTCCGCCGCCATCGCCTCGCAGGACGGCGCGGGCGCGGTGCGCTGGATGCTGCATGAACTGAGCGGCCCGGTCTATTATTCGATGCTGTTCCTGTGGCAGCATATCGCGGGCGACGGCAATGCCGTGCTGCGGCTGCCGAGCCTGCTCTTCTCGATCGCGACGCCGCTGCTGATCCTGTGGAAGGGCCATCCCGACCGGCAGGTGCGGATGGTTTGGGCGGCGCTGATCGCGCTGTCGATCATGGCGTTCGACACGGCGACGCAGGCGCGGCCCTATGCGCTGCTGCTGCTGCTTGTGGCGGCGCAGGCGATCGCCTTCCTGCGGCTGATCGACCGGCCGACGCGCGCCCAAGCGCTGGCCTGGACCAGCCTGTCGGCGCTGGCCGTTCTGACCCATTATCATGCCGCCATATTGTGCGGGATACAGGGGGTCGCCTATCTGGCGATTTGCCGGGAGCGGGCGCTGCGGACCTGGCCGGCGCTGGCGCCTCTGCTGCCGATGGCGGCCTGGATGGCGGTGCATATCCCCTTTCACCTGAGCTACGCCAGCAAGGACACGGTCTGGTATGATGTTCTGGGGCCGGGCGCGCTGTGGCTCGTGCCGTCGCTGATCGCGGGGCTGCCCTGGGTCGGGGCGGTGCTGATCGGCGGGCTTGGCGTCAGCTTCGGATATGACCTTGCGCAGACGCTGCGCGGGCGCAGCCGTTGGCCTTACAGCGCGGGCGAGACCGCGCTGGCGGCGAGCGGCTGGCTGGCGCTGGCGCTGGTCATGGGGATGGGCTTTGTCGCGCCGTCCTTTTCGGTGCGCTATGTCCTGCCCTTCGTGCCGGCACTGCTGGCGGGCATTGCTCTTTGGGTCCGGCGGATGGGAACGCAGGGGCCGCTGATCGCCGCGCCGCTGCTGGCCGTCATGATCGCGGCGGCGGCGACGCAGCTGATCGGCTATATCCGCGATCCGCAGGCGGATTTCCGGTACGCCTATAATCTGGAGCAGCCGTCCGCGTGGATCGCGGCGCGGGGGGCGGAGCGGCTCATCTTCTTCTGGGACAATCCGGCCGCCGCCCTGCCCGCTCCCGACGGCAATATTGCGAAGATCGGCGGCTATTTCTTCGCGCGGGCGGGTCGGCCGGTCGCGGTCGTG
>ERZ1292632.109-Hain-H43-01um-R2-109-length-81107-cov-8_pt1 | contig 81107 bp, 88 predicted proteins | sample MGYA00564407_ERZ1292632 | MGnify/ENA primary metagenome ERZ1292632 (study PRJEB36523, sample SAMEA6512637) | groundwater metagenome | collected 2019-01-08 | study: AquaDiva: Metagenomics assemblies of 32 groundwater samples | reverse complement strand
TAATAAAGTAAGGGAGGGTGGTCGGGGAGATGGTGACGGGATGGACTATCATTATCAACTCCTTAGAGCAAAAGATGAATCAAAAGACCAGTCATATTTTCTCTATAGATTAAAGCAAAAAGAACTCGCAAAAACTCTTTTTCCAATAGGAGAGCTGACAAAATCTCAAGTGAGAGAAATAGCACATAAAAACAAATTCCCAAACGCGTACAAAAAATCAACTGTAGGAATTTGCTTCATAGGAAAAGTAAACCTAAAAAAATTCCTTCAGAAGAAAATAAAGCCAAAAAAAGGAAAAATCCTTGATCCAAAGGGAAAACAAATTGGAGAGCATGATGGAATCTATTACTACACAATCGGCCAGAGAATTGGCCCAAGATACGAAATCGAGGTGAAAAGAGGTTTTGGAGCTCAAAAAAAATGGTATGTTGCAAGAAAAATTCTTAAAACAAACACAATAATTGCTGCTCCGGAAGGCCATAATCTAAACTTCAGAAAAGATGTCTTCATAAAAAATGTCCATTGGATAAACAACAATCCTTTAGATAGTATTTCAAAAAATAATGGGAATAATAAAAATTCAAAGAATGATAATGCATTAACAATTAATAGTAAATATGTGAGCGATAGCGAACCTAATTTTAGGGTGGGCGGTCGGGGAGTTGGTGGTGGGAGAAAGAAATCCACCAAGGTCCTATCAAGAATCCGCCAAGTCGGAGAGCTTCTTCCATCAATACTCGAACTAAAAAACAAAAAATTAAAAGTAACTCTAAAAAAACCAATTACAGGGGTTTCTGAAGGTCAGGCAATTGTTCTTTACCAAGATAAAAAATGTCTAGGCGGCGGAATTATAGCATTTGGCTAAAATCTATTGTACTTAATATTAGAAGCAATATGTTTCCTTATTTTATTCTTAATCTTGCTGCGGCCCAATCCATCTGCAAAAACATATCCTATTTCATAAATTCCATTTCCAGATGACATATCAACTCTTATCCTAAAATGGTAGTTAGCAACAATTCTATCATTCTGATCTCTTGAGGTATTTACAACAATATCATAAATCTTTCTTTCATGGACATTAGTAGAAAAAACAAAACTACCATTCAAAGATTTTACCATAAAAGTATCAAGACTGATTGTTTAAAAAAACTTGTATGCCAGAAAATCAATAACCTTTTTATAATCCTATTTCTTCAATAATTCATGGATTTTCAAAAAGTTCTTAAAGAGAGGCATTCTGTCAGAAAGTTCAAAAGCACAGAACCAGACTGGCGAGACATCATAGAAGCTGTTGATTCTGCAAGATTTTCTCCAATGGCTGGAAATATTTTCACATTAAAAGCAATAATTGTCAGAGATCCTGAAAAAATAGAGATAATCTCAAGAGCAACCCAGCAGAATTTTGTAGGCCAAGTAAAGTGCATTGTTGTGTTCTGCTCAAAGCCAGAAAGAACAAAAAAAACTTACAAAGACGGCGAGAAATATGTGAAACAACAGACAGGAGCAGCAATGCAAAACTTCTGGTTAAGCTTGACTGAAAAAGGCCTTTCAACATGCTGGATAGGATATTTTGTAGAAAGCCAGATAAAAAGAGCATTAAAGATTCCAGAAGATCTCGAAGTGGAGGCAATTTTTCCGATTGGGTATGAAGTAAAAAAACCAGAAAAAAAGGAAAAAATACTTTTAGATAATATTCTCTACTTTGACGTGTATGGAAATAAAAAAATGATAAAGCCGGAAAAATTAAACGCATAAAATGGAAGAAGAATTCAGTTTTAGAAAAGAAGACTTTGAAGCAAAGAAGCTTCCTCAGCCGCAAATTGCAGAAAGAAAACCAGTAGAAGATACAAATGTCCTTCCAAATCAAAAAAATATATTTATCCTTATTTTGCTGTCAATAATAACAATTGGGATATATCCAGCTATATGGTACATAAAGAGAGCTCCAGAATTTCATAATCTTGGCACGCAGACAAAGTTATCCAAAACACTTCCGACAATTTATTTGACATTAGCCATTCTTTTAATTGTCTTGGCAATATTTTTTCCATTCACAATTTCAGGCGCAGACCTCAGTAATTTTTACACTGGAATATCTCCAATACAGACAACAATTATAATAGGATTTATAGGAATCCTGGCTGCAGCAAAAATAGTTGGCCTAATCCTTGCATTTATATCAAGAGTAATCATGAACCAGGCTTTAAGCGAGAAATACAGCAAGGCAAACGTTTCAGCCTTATTCACATTCTTGTTTGGATTCTTGTACATTCAGTATGAAATAAACAGAATAATCAAAGATGAAGAGGAAAAACCAAAGAAAGGTCCATGGGCAGTTTTGATAATAATCATTTTAGCGGTTCTCGCACAGATAATTCTAACGTTGATTGGGAAGTAGGTGAAAAAATATTAATCACAACTATGTAAAGAATCGAAGGTTACATCTCCCAAGATTAAAATCTTGGTCTCAAAAGAGTGTCAGAATATCCTCCTTTACTATAAATTTCTATTTCCCTTCTGCTAATTTCTTGATTGTATAACAAATAAGTCCCTCTTAATGGTTGAAGAAAATTATGATCAACAACTCTTGGCTCTTGAATAACTAAAGAGATCATATCACCAATTAACTCCCCTAAATTCTTTGTCTGCAAATCTTCCCGAGAAACTTTTGTAAAATCTACCATAACAAGAGCAACAATTATCAATTAATAAAGATTATTGTAATAAAAAAAAGAAAAAAACCGGAGAAAATCTCCGGATTAAATTTGAAATTATCTCCAGACTTCTATTCCCAAATCAGACATTTCTCTTGAAGCGGGAATTCTGTGATCGTCATTGCTTCTTCCAAGAACATATGGAGACTTAACTCCAGTCATTATTGTTATAACTCTGACTTTTCCTACAAAGTCTTTGCTGATTCTAGCTCCAATAATAACCTGTGCATCAGGGCTCAAATTGTCTGAAACAGTTCTTCCTATAGTATCGAACTCTTCCAGTTTCAAGTCAGGACCGCAAGTAATGTGTATCAAAGCTCCAGTAGCACCTTGATAATCCACGTCAAGTAGAGGATGTGTAAGTGCTTGCTTTACAGCTTCGTTAACTCTGTCTTGCGTATCTGCCTCTCCAATGCCTATAACAGCTACTCCTCCGTCCTTCATAATAGAGGAAACATCAGCATAGTCCAAGTTAATCAAACTTGGCAAGGTAATGGTTTCAACAATACCCTTAACCATTGTAGAAACAAGTTCGTTTGCTACAGCAAAAGCCTGCTCAATTGGCAATTGTCCAGCAATGTCTACAAGTCTGTTGTTGTCAAGCACGATGCATGTGTTGGTTACTTCTCTTAGCTCTTGAAGCCCAAATTCAGCTTTGTCAACTCTTGCTTTTTCAGCCTCAAAAGGCATTGTAACAACACCAATAACAATAGCGCCGTTCTCCTTAGCAAGTTGTGCAATAACAGGGGCAGCTCCTGTGCCTGTTCCTCCGCCTTCACCACAAATGACAAAAACCATGTCTGCGCCTGAAACAGCTCTCTTTATATCAACAATTGCCTCTTTTGCAGCTTCTCTTCCTCTTTGAGGCAAGCCTCCGCATCCAAGTCCTCTGGTAAGCTCTTTACCAATAAGGATCTTTTCGTCAGCTTTTGTGACAGAAAGGTGCAAAGCGTCAGTATTTGTGGCAAAAATGTTAGCTCCGTTAATGCCTTTGTTAAAAAGCCATGTAACTGCATTGCAGCCCATTCCTCCAACACCAATAACTTTTATGTTAGCTTTTCCAGCTCTCAATTCATCAAAATTGATGCTATGTGTGCTCGACTTTTCGACTGCTTCTTTTGCAAAATCTAATACCATCTTTTGTTTTCTTTAACCTCCTTACATTTGTATTGGTCAAACTTTTCGTGAGAAAAGTTTATATAGTTGAAACACTTCCAACTAATTAAGAACAAGGAAAAATCCTGTGCATGCAAAGGATATTAATTGACGGTCATCAATTAATATAATGAGAAAATTATTATCTTATTCTATTTAAACTTTTTTATTCTTCAAAAGATGCTTCTGAGTTGACTTAAAATCACTAAATTGCTTTCAATTTAACAATAGTCTCACTTTTAACCCTTCTTTTGTAAGTCTGGGAAACAAATAATCAAAAAAAGATTGCTTTCCCTTGCCATAAATGAGAACTATCCTCTCTGAACAACTAACTTTTCCCACCAAAGTAGACTTTGACCATTTAACTCTGTCATCAGAGTATAATTCAAAAGTTGCACTCTGAGAATTAACCTTGATTAAAAAATAAGAATTTGGTTTTTGTAAGACATTGGCATTGTAATCCTCTATAGCATCATAAATAAGTCTGTATTCTTTTCCCATATAATTTAATAATTAATACAATTTATAAAAATTTATATGAATTCCAGCAGTCTTTCCTTGAATTTCCCAAGATCTTTTTTCATAATTAAAGCCGCTGAAGCTTTCTTATGACCCCCTGCAGTCGCCTCATTAAATCCTTCAATAGATTTTCTAAGAACATAATTCAAATCAACTCTGCCTGATTGGCATCTAGCACTAACTTTTATATTTTTTCTATCATCTGAAGCTAAAAAATAAACTTTGTCGTAATCTTCTTTAGACATAAGGGTCACAATAATAGAAGTCAAACCAAAACTAGAATTAAAATAAGCAAAATAAACTCCTTTCTCTTCATTAAATTCTGCTTCTTCTTTATATTTTTCAATGCATCTTTCCAACTCTCTTTGAACCATCTCTGCTCCTTTAGTAAGTTCATTAAAATTTTTTTCTTTAATAAAATCATAAACTTTTTTCAAATTAGATTTAAAATAAACTATCGCATTGGATATTTTAATCATTAATCTTCCTATTTCGGAACTTTCAATATTATCTTTGTCAAAATCAAGATATCTTTCCAAAATGAATTTCAAATTCTCTTCTGAGTTAAAAGACCAGTCTGCAATCATAGCAGAACAAACAAGCCAGTCTAATTCTGATAAATCAAAAAATTCCCTCCCCAGAATATAAATAGTAAATGCAGAGCAATCGGAAGAACCAGTCTTAATAATGTTATCTTTGTTCTTCAATTCGTAAGAAACTGGATGATGATCTATAAGAAAAACATCAAAATCTTCTCTAAGCCTTTCAAAACCGTCTATATCAGACTCGTCTGCATTCATATCTGTCAAAAATACTTTAGTAATTCCCTCCTCCTTCATTTTATCAATTTCCGAGTCAAACATTCCTTTAGAATAATTAATAAAATTAAAATAATCAACAGAAAGATTCATTCTTTTCAAAATTTCTTCCAGGACAATTGGAGATATAACCCCATCAACATCATTATGGCTTATAATTGCAACTTTGTCGTCTTTTTTAATAGATTTCACAAAATCATAAAATATTTTTTCGTTTCCGATAACGTATTTCATCTTATTCCTTCTCCAAAATAACAGCATCAATTCCCTCCTCCTTACAGAGCTCAACAAACTCTTTTGCGTCTTCTTCGCTTCCAACTATAGAGCCCCAGTGCATTGGAATTGCCAGGCTAGGCTTAATCACCTTAGCAGCTTCAAAGGCTTCTTCAGCGTTCATAGTATATCTTCCTCCAACAGGGAGCAAAGCAATAAATTTCTTTCCATGCTGTTTATATCCTGTAAGCTTCTGCATTTCAGGAATAAAATCACAGTCTCCAGAATGATAAATAACAACACCATTCATTTTAATCAAATAGCCAACCCAAGATTCCTCTTTTGGATGAAAACTCTTGTCAATATTATATGAAGAAAAAGTCTCAATCTTTATGTCGCCAATATCAATTTCCTGGCCAGGCTCCACAACTTCAATTTGAATAGGAATGGTAAATCTTGCAACTTTGCTCTGTGCGTCAGCCGTCACAAAAATTTTGGTTCCTTCCTTAACAATTTTCTGAATGTCTGCATAGCTGCAATGGTCATAATGTCCGTGAGTTATCAGTATTATATCTGCCTTATTTTCCTGCTCCTTGATATTATAAGGGTCAATATAAATCGTTTTAGAGTTCTTAACAAGAAAACCAGAATGTCCAAGCCATTTTATCTCAATTTCATCAATATCCATAAAAAAAGAAATCAAAATCTGTTTTTAAGGCTTTTCACAAAGCTCAATTTCAAACAATTTCGTCCCGTACTCAACAGGGTGGCCATTTTTAACACGAACCTTTCTTATAATCCCTGGCTTGTCAATTTTCACCTCATTATATTGCTTTAAACAGTAGATATAGCCCAAAATCTGTCCTTTATCATAACGTGTTTTTTTTCTAACTAATGACCTGCCTTCCATAACTGGTTTACCTGCCTCAGGTTTGTCCCAATAAAATAGTCCAACAAATGATGATTCAACAAAATAATAATTTTCAAGCTTTGGCTTTTTTTCAATAAAAACAGGGTTTAAATTCTCCATTTGTTCAGGAAATTTAATCCCTTGTCTTCCAACAATTTCAAAACCAGAAATCCTTGTGCTAACGGATAATCTTTTAATATCAGACTCCTCAACAAGTTTCACAAGATTCTTTATTGTCTTGAATCTCATAAAAAATCCAGAAATCCCAGCTTTTTAAGGAATATTGTGATTTGGATATACGCAAAACACTCCATATTTCACAACAAAGGTTATAAATAGATGAATGCCATCAAAATATCATGGCAGAAGAAATGGGCAACTCTAATTACCTTAGAGCATTGAAAGACAGGAATTTGAAGCCTGTGGAAATGAAAGTTTCAAACAACAGGCAGGCAGTCCTTGACCAAAAGAACAAATGCATAAAGTGCAACAAGGTTCTGAAGCCTTACTTGTACAATTTTGTGGCAAACCCCGCAACAAAAAAGGTCGAAGTTGTCTGTGCTGACTGCACTATTCAGATAAAGCATAGGTGATTAAGGCAAAGGGCTAAAGCATAACAGCACTATCTACATTCTTGAAATGTTCATCCCCCGTCAAAATTTTGGCATCATTCATTATTGCAGTATGGATTATTATAATGTCTGTAATTCCAATGCCTTTAACTTGTTGTTTAATATCATTGTAAGATTTCCCGAATGTAAAAATGAATTTTTCATTAAACCCAACAATAGTAGAATTAGCTTTTATAAAACTTAAATATTTGCTAAAATCCCATCCCTCTTTGCTTGATTTATAGCTTAATTCTAAAAGAACAATTGTAGGGGTAATAATTTTTTCTTCTTCAAGATATGTTTTAACAGTATTCCCTTTTTTTGTGGCGTTAAAATATTCTATCCATGCATAAGTGTCAAAAACTATCGCCACCTTTTGTCATCCCCCATAATTTCTTCCCTCTCTTTTCTAGTAAAGCTTTTTGTTTTTCCCTTCAAAGCTCCAAACATAGATTTAGGAATCTTTTCTTTGTGCATGATTAGCTCTGCTATCAATTTGTCAAAAGACTCTGCTTTTTCTTTCTCTTTAAGCTCCCTAATCATCTCAAAAGTTCTTTCCTTTAATGCTATTGTCTTCATATAAATTATAATTTATAATTTATATATAAATGTTTCTGTTCTAATCAGATAAAGCATAGATGATTTTTTTAATCAGATATTTACAACTATATGCTCTCCGTTAAATCCCATATTGTAAACCTGTGTTTTTCCGATTTTCACTCTTCCTCTGCCTTCATGTATATGACCGCAAAAAACATATTTTGGTTGATATTTTTTTATATATTCTAAAATTACCTTACTGCCTGCATGTTTTCCTTGCCAGCTTTTTGGAGCGCCAAATTTTCCGCTAACCTTATCTAAATAACCATAAGGAGGCTGATGACAAACTAAAATATCAAGATTGCCAAATCTTTTCAGAACGTCCCTTGCTTTATCTGTAGCCATTTTAGCCTTCTTCAATCTCTTTTTATAATCAGATGGCTTAAAATCCTGAACCCAATTTGTATCAACAAAATATTCTAAAAACCCAATCCTTAATCCATCAATTATTCTCACCCTATTTTTTACCAGATTAACATTTTTCATAGAATCAACTTTTTCCCTTGTTGAAGCAAGTTTTATTCCATATTTTTTATAATCTTTTTTAACATCTGAAAGTGTAGGAATTCCAACATTTCCCTGTAAAGAATAAACTGGTGCGTATCTTGATAAATATTTTAATATCTCAATCGTAGAATTATGAATTTGTTGATGAACCTGTTTTGCAAATTTTCCATCATATTCTAATTCATCTAATCCTTTTTGTTTTCTTTCAATATTTTCAAAATATCTTTTTCTTGCCAAATCAGCTTTTCCAATATCCCCAGTTAATAGAATTAAATCAACACCTTTCACAGGAGCTTTTCTAACATTTTCAATTGCCCCATGTGGATCGCCAATGACTAGAATTTTCATAAAAATCTAATCCAAAAAGAATATAAAAAGATATCTCTTAGCAGAATTATGAAGAAGCTCACAATAATTTATGGAGGAAGTGTGGGTTTATACCAAGGATACTTTAGAGTTTTTAATGAAATAGAAAAAAGTTTGGGTTGCATTATAAAAAGAGTGTCTTATTTTAAATTTATAACAAAAATAAATAACACAAAAGTGGAATTTTTATTTTCAGACATGCCAACAAAAGGCAAAAATTACTATCTAAATAAAAAATATCTTGCTACAAGATGGAAAGAGCTCATTCCTCCACCAGCAGATGAGGTAGCAACAAGAATAAAAAACACAGATGCAGTTTTATTTTTAGGACTCTGTGGAGGATTTCACGGCAAAAAAGGAGATATTCATACTCCTGAAGAATTCAATGAATTATTATTTAAAAAAACAAGAATATCTCATAAAAAAGATTTCAAAATAAACCCCAAAACAAAAATTAAATTGCAAAACTTCTTGCTTAGCAAAATAAAAGCAAAAAAATCAAGGGTTGTAACTTCAAACATGGCTCTAACTCCAGATAATGCAGTAAACAAAGATGAAGAAATCATAATTAAATTAGCACAGATACTGAGAGACCATACTGAGGTAGTTGAAATGGAAACATATCCTATTGTAAAAATACTTGGGCATAAATTTCCTTTAGGAATAATGCTTATGACTTCAGACTTAGTTCATGTAAAAAAACATATGATGAGACATGGAAAATTTACCCCTCACAAAAATATATTCAATAAAAATTGCATCAGAGCAATAAAAATAGCCTTAGAAATATAACTTTACGGCTTCATCCGCGTCATCGTCCTGGGAAATGCAATAGCATCTTTAACTGTGTCTAAACCGCAAATCCATTTTATCAGCCTCTCTGGACCTAAGCCAAAACCAGCATGAGGAACAACACCATAAGAATGAATATCAAAATAATAGCTATAATCTTCCAATTTTTCTCCTTTAGCTTTCAAGGCTTTCTTCAATTCTTCAATATCAGTATCTCTCTGACTTCCACCAATTAACTCACCATTTCCTTCAGGTCCCAACATATCAAAGCATAAAGCCACTTTTGGATTTTTAGGATCCTTGGGTTTGTAAAAAGCCATTGCTTCTTTAGGGTAGTGTGTGACAAAAATCGGCGTATCGCGCTCTTCCATAAGCTTTTCTTCCTCAATAGTTCTCAAATCTTTCCCCCAAGGAACACTAATTTTCTTTTTCTTTAATTCTTTCAAAGCCTCATCATAAGTTATTCTAGGAAATTTCTTTTTCAAACTAGGTTCAAGCTTTTTAATATCTCTCTCTAAAATTTCCAACTCTTTCTTATTTTTTTCCATAACTTTTTTTATAATATACTTAGTCATATTTTCAGCATAATCCATTATATCATCAAGATTTGCCCAGGCGACTTCCATTTCAGCCATCCAGAACTCTGTCAAATGCCTAGAAGTTTTTGATTTTTCAGCTCTGAATGTTGGACCTATTCCATATATTTTTTCAAGACCATAAATTGCAGCTTCAGCATATAACTGCCATGTCTGGCAAAGATGCATTTTCTTTCCAAAATAATTCAATTCAAACATTGTAGGTCCGTCTTCAGCTCCTCCTGGAATTATTATAGGGCTTTGAAACTCATAAAAACCTTTTTCTCTAAAATAATCCCTGAAAGACTGCATAACAGTGCTTCTTATTTTAAGAATTGCAGTCATCTTCCTGCTTCTTATCCACAAATGCCTTCTGTCTCCCAAAAGCTCTTCATTCAAATCTTTGTTTATGGGAAATGAATCACTTAATCCAACAATATTTATCTTCTCAACAGAAATTTCATAGCCAGTTGGAGCTCTTTTGTCTTCTTTTATAGTCCCTTCAATTTCAAGAGAAGCTTCAACCTGCAATTTGTCTATCTCCTGCCATTGCTTTTCAAAATTCTCTTTTTTCAAAACACACTGAATTATATCTGAAGAATCCCTGAGAACAATGAACTTCAAAGCGTTCGAACCTCTTTCCCTGTACACCCATCCCCGCACAGCTACTTTCCCGCTTTTTTTATGCATGGCTTCTGAAATTGATATAAATTTTGTTGTCATGACTAGAGAAAAGAAAAGGGATTTATTAAATTAGTGGTTAGTCTAAATTCCCAAGTTAACATAAATTCTTAAATAACTAAAAATAATAAAAGGGAATGAAAAAAAGGATAACTAGTTCTGATAAGAAAATATCCAAAAAAATAAGAGATGATTTCAAAGATATATTAAAATTAAGCGAGATATCTCTAAAAAAACTATGGGATAACGAAGAAGACGAAATATGGAATAATATTTAAACAATACTAAACCAACCACTAAATTTCTTTAAGGCGTCAATCTCCCAGGATCTCTCGGAAACAAAACAGCCTCTCTTATGTTTTCCACTCCAAGAAGCATCATTGTTATTCTTTCTACTCCCAAAGCAAATCCTCCGTGAGTTGGAGCTCCGTACTTAAAGAATTTAGTGAACCACTCAACAGACTTTAAAGGCACTTTTTTCTCTTCAACATTTTTAATGAGTTTAGCGTAGCGATTTTCCCTCTGTCCACCAGAAGACATCTCCATTCCTTTATAATAAAGATCAGTGCTTCTTGCATATTCGCTTTTTTCATCACAATAAACATAAAATGGTTTTTCCTTAAACGGGAACTTATTTACAAAATAGAACTCTGTTCCAGGATGCTTTTTTTGCACATATCCCCAAAACAATTTTTCAGCTTCTGAGTCTAAATCTTCTCCTTCTTTAATTTTCTTTCCTAACTTTTTCAAAATATCATAAATTTCTGGGAAATTAAATTCAAGAAATGGTGCTTTAGGAGTTTTCAACTCAATTCCAAAAATCTCCAATTCTTTCCTACACTCTTTATTTACCTTTTCAAAAGCAGAAATAATAACCTGCTCTTCAACTCTCATAACATCTCTTTCAGATTCTATAAAAGCCATTTCAACAGCGCAAGTCCTATGCTCGCATAAATGCTTTATTGTATTGCTATTCTCAGCCCTCCAGCTAGGCCCAATATCATAAATCTTTTCTATGCCTCCTAAGATAGTCAGCTGCCTGTGAAGCTGAGGATCCTGTCTCAAATAAGCTTTAGTATTGAAATATTTTACTTCAAATGCTTCACTGCCTGATTCTGAAGCAACCCCCATCAGGCATGGCGTAAAAACCTGCAAAAATCCATTATGATTAAGATATTCTTGCATACCTTCAACTATTTTAGCCTGAACTTTGAATATAGCTCTTGACCGAGGTATTCTCAAGCTTAAAGATCTCCAATCCAATCTATTAGACAACTCAGAGCTGACAGCTTTTTCATTAACCTGAATAGGCAGTTTATCTGCCTTGCTCAAAATATTAATTTCAGAAACATCAATCTCAACATCATCTATAACACCTTCAGCCTTAACTTTGGCAGGTTTTGCTTTTCCCCTTATTTCAACAACACTTTCCAAAGTCGTATTAGAAACATCTTTATCCTTAACAACACACTGAACAATCCCAGAACTGTCTCTCAGCAGAATAAAAGCCATCTTACTAAGAACTCTTAATTCATGAACCCATCCTTTGATTAAAACATCATTCCCTGCCTTTATTTCTGAAACATATGAGCGTTGCATGAAAACACTAAAGAACAACATTTTTTAAATATATTTGCTTAGGAAAAACTAGGAAAAGAAAGAAAATAAAGCAAAAAAATTAATCAAGTAAAATCAGTCTAAAAAAAACTTATATCCATTAGCTATAATCTTATTCTTTGATTTTATAGCGTTAAAAGCTTCCAATTGCTTTTCATTAAGCTCTTGGTTATATTTTGCCTCAATTAAGCTATCTTTTGTAATAAAATCTATCTCTATTGAATTTTCCAGATAATAATTTGGATTTTTACTTTTAATTTTTAAGAATACGAGGTTTTCATAACTTGCTCCCAAATCCTTAAATTCAGTTATAATATTTTTTATACCAACGTCACCAATATAGATTTTTTTGGGGGATGTTACTTTCTCATTTGCAGATTTAGAATATCTATCAACCACATAAAATAAATATGCTTTTTCAAAATAACCAACATATCTCTTAACACTATCTACTGAAATCTTTAATAATTCTGCAAGTTTATTATAGCTCGTAGGCTTCCCGACCCTTTGGCATAACAGCACAAATAATTCTTTTACAGCTTTTTCTCCAGATATTTTATGATATGCAATTATATCTTTGTAGACAATGCTCTCAACTAATTCGTTTAAATAAGCCCTATCTTCTGTCAAGACATAATGGGGAATTCCACCAATTTTCAAATAATCTTTGAAATAGCTTTCTAGTTTTGATTTATCTGCTTTGCCTATCTTTGCCCCCTTAAATTTTAAAAATTCCTGGAAAGTCAAGGGCATTACCTCGATTGTTTTTGTTCTGCCGGTAAGACTGGCTTTTTTGTCCCTCATGAAGGTAGCAATTGATGAAGAACAGATAACCTTTATATTTTCGTTGTCATATAAACTCTTTAATTCTTGTTCAAAATTACCCCTAGAGGTGACTTCATCTAAAAACAAATAAAAAAAATCTAAAACAGACTTCTTATGAATTTTCCTGTATTCTTCAACTAATTGATGAATTGAATACTCTAATAAATTAAAAGAGTCTAGCCTTATAAAGAGAACATCTTCAGGTTTTGTGTTGGTTAATAGTCGCCTTATTATTTGCATTAAAATAGTAGTTTTTCCAATTCTTCTTAATCCTGTTAAAAATATAATCTCTTTACTTTTCATATTCCTGAATATCTCATTCAAATAAATATCCCTAGATATGCTTTTTTCTTCAAATTTTCCTTCCCACCAGGGATTTTGCTTGTAAAACTCAGACTCAACATCCATGAATATTACATAATTTCAGAGTTTATAAACTTTACTATCATATCGTATAGTTTAACCTATTTCTTTAAGATGATATAGTATAGTTAATCATCCCTTAAGTAAAACATCATTCCCTGCCTTTATTTCTGAAACGTATGAGCGTTGCATAATAGAGATAGAAAAATAACATTTATTAAATTATCTAACTGCCATTACTATCATCAATCAAAACAGCAGCTGAAAGAACAGTTGTCCAAACCCCAGATTTTCCTTCTGCAGACTGAGTAACATTTTTTGTTTTGAAAATTTTTCCTGACGCTTTGTATTCTTGCTCTCTTTCATCCCAGCTTTTTTCAGGATCAAACTCAAGACCTAGAGTTGTAGCCAACATGCTTGCAGCCAAGTCTTCTGCATAATCTCCTGCTATTTTTTCTGTTTCACCATAGCCATGATGCTCAGAAAGATATCCATATTGTTCTCCTTCTTTTGGAATGGCAACTCCTATAGAAGAAACTATCAATCTATTGTGTTCGTTTGTTTCAGACCTTGCCATAACGCAGAAAACAATCTCACCAGGTTGTACAAGCTTCAGTCCCTCTTCCTTTGAAATATTTTTGCATCCTGCAGGATAAATAGAAGAAACATAAACAAGATTGTACTTTTCAATTCCAGCATCTCTCAGGGCAGCTTCAAAACTTGCAAGCCTCTCTCTATGCCTTCCTACCCCCTTGACAAAAAATATTTTTTTCGGAACCATCTCAAAAAACAAATAATGAATAACTTATTGAAAAAGAGTTTTTAAAGTTTGTTACTTCACAGAATTCCAAACTTCGTTAAAATATTTTCTCATTCCATCTGCAATACTTTGGGAATGTATAAGAATTCCCACAACAGAAGGCTTCCATGAAACAATAAAAACCATATCTTTTACAATATCAATATTTCCAGGAATAGGATAATTTACAAACTTTATCTTAACAAAATTAACATTCTTCGATTTCTTTGCAAACCAAGACTTTTCATAATATTTATTCGCAATGCCATTCATATTAACTTTTCTTGTAATATTCCAGATGCTTCTATAAAAATTATCTGATTGATCAGCATAAGCATTATCATGCAGATAAAAAAATAAAGCTTCGTCTTTTCTTGTTAATCCTTTAAGCATTTTTTCATAAGCGCTTCTTAATCCTTTTAACCCCACAAAAACCTCTGCTTCTTGTTTATCACCTTTTTCTCTTAATCTTTCCAAATCAGGCAAAATCCTCTTTAAAGACGCTCTATGCTCAAAAATTTCTTTTTCCTTCATATCCAAATATTCCAAAATATTTGATGTAGAAGCTGCTTGAAAGTGCTTGGTTTTTTCCTTAATAATAAAGCTAACCAAACCTTTCTCAATTAATCTATTAAGAATTTCATAAATATTCGAGTAAGCAACCTTAGATCTTTTTACAATAGGTCCAACTGTAGAGCTTCCTAATTCAATCAACGCAAGATAAACTTTTGTTTCTCCATCAGTTAATCCTACTTTAACCAATTCATGATAATTTTTATCCATAAAAACAACAGAAATCCATAATATAAAAACCTATTGTTATACACCCTGTACAAGGGTGATAAGTTTTATAAAATCTATGACAACCACAATCACATGAAAACATTGTATTCTGAATTTAAAGATCTTGAAGAAAGATTAAACATAGATAATGAGCAAATGCAAAGACTTAATTCAAGAAGTTACAAGATTGAAACAAGAATAACTTCTACCAAAGAAGAAATCAAAAAGATAACAAGTGAGTATGAAAATAATATCTATTTAAGAAGAATTCTTGGAGGAGAAAACCCAGAAAAGATATTTGATGAAGTGACAAGTAAAGCAAAATTTAAACTTAAATTTCCATGGAATAAAGAAGAAAGAAAAAAGTACAACAATGAAGTTGAAAAATTAGAGGAAATTACATCATCTTATTGGTTAAAAATAAATTCTATTCTCTCATTAAACGAACCAGAGGCTTGGCCAATATATGAGTTTTCAGGAGGGTATTTCATTGGAAAAGCTCTTGACATGATATTCGTAACAAACCAAAATCCTAATGTATCTTTTTTACCATGGACACTTGGTTTTGGCATCGTCTGTGGAACTCTTACATACTTACAAATGCCAAAATTAAGGAAACGTATAAAAAATAATAGAAATTCATTTACAAAAAATGCAAAGCATATAATCGAATTTATAGAAAAAAATAAACAACATAGAATATGAATTAGAAAAAGCAGTTAAATTTTATGAAGAAGAAAAACTAAGATGATCGGAGGACTAGCTAGAATTGAAAGAATTTTGTATTGTAGCCACATTCTAGAAAGAATAAAAAAATATGAAGATCTATCAAAAAATGACTTAGAGGAAATAATCAATCAGTATGAATCAAAAAGTTTTGTAAAAAGATTTTTTGCTTATGCATTTCATAATGATGTAGATTACATTGCTGCAAAAGCTGTGAGAAATATGAGGGCTTTAGGTTTAGAAGACCTCAAGTTAGAAAAGACTACTGTCTTTGGTTTATACGAAGAATTGAATAGACTAGAAGAACGAGCCAAACTTATTTCATCAGCTTCTTAATCGACTCTAAAATCTCTTTTCCGCAAGAATCCCAAAATTCAATAAGTTCTTTAGCTTGAGAAAAAGATACAAACATTCCTCTATAATTAGCATCGTGGCGTATTTTTTTAAATCTATCAAGATAATTAAGTTTTACTTTATTTTTAACATTAAATTCTTTTAGAATGTCTAAAGCCAGGCCATGACTGCCTAATCCGTAGGGCTCGTAACCATTAAGCCACCATTTTGCTTCTCCTAATTGCCTTATTGCCTCATAAAGCTCTCTAAAAATTGTTGTTGCGGTTTCATCATTCAAAGAAATATTTTTTACTACCTTTACTGTAACTTCTGCAGATTTTAAGAGAGATTTAACTCTCTCAAAGTCAATTTCTCTCCTTCTTAAAGAATTCTTGCTGATTAATTCTTCGATTTTATTTTTTTCCATGATTAACCTCCAAAAATCCAAATAAAACAACACCATTGATTATATTGTTAAAAACGCCTTCATCGACATTACTTTGATTAAACAGGTGGAGTTGTATATTTCTTCTGATTATTTTTTCAAACTCTAAAAGTTCTCTCAAGCCAGTAACTTTATAACCTTCAGAATTTTCATTTTCTATAGCTATATCTATATCTGAACTGGCAATGTCTTCGCCCTTCCCAAAACTCCCAAAAAGAACAATACATTTTGGATTTTTGAAATAATCTATTAGGAATTCAACTAAACCACTCTTATAAACAAAATTTAAATTGTATATTATTTTACTTTTCTTAAAATCCCAATTGTCCCTATTAGCCATAATTCTCCAAATCTTACTAAGCCTGGTTACTGAAATAAACTCCCACTTCTCCAATTCCAACAATATTTTTCCTATATTAGCTTTTGCAACACTAGCCTCTTTTGCTAAATCAGAAAGGCTAAATTCTTTATCAGGAAATCTAAACAAAACTTCTAAAACCTTCTGCCTAGCAGTTTCTTCATATAACCTAAGGTATTTTTTATGAACAATCGGTTTCTTCATATAACATATGTTATAAAATAAAACTATATAAATCTTTTGGAGCCAAAAAAATTGGGGGTTTTATGCAACACTTTTTGCACAGCAAAAAGTAATATGCCAAAATATTTAAATTATTTGGCATTAAAGATTAAATCTTCTCACTTCATCAGCTTCCTGATTATTTCAACAGCCTCGCTCCCTGAAATCTTTCCTCTGATTTGGCCACGCTTGGACGAAGCTGCAGAAAAATTAGTGCATAAGTTTCTTTATTATTTCGCTCGCTTCTTTTCCACTAATTTTTCCTCTAAGCTCCCTCATAACCAACCCCATATAAGCATTCTCTGAAAGTCCTGGCTTGCTTTTCATAATTTTAAGGACAGCTTCTTCCAAATCATTCACGCTAAGCTTGTCAAGTTTCGCAGCTTCGGAAAAACTCTTTCCATCAACAAGCCTCTCAAAAATATGCTTCACATCTTCTTCTTTGAGTTTTCCCTGGGCAACTTTATTAAAAACTTCAAAATAATGCTCATCGAGTATTTCTAAAACCCTTTCAAATGCAATCCCTTTTTTCGCGGCAATCTCTTTTGGAAAAACCAAAACAGCCTTTGCAACAAAATTTGGCTTTGGAACAATATAATAAAGTTCTTTGTACTTTTCAATCTCATTAGATTTCAAAAGAATAGAAATATATTCCTGGCTAAGCCCCTGATTTCTTAATTCTTCTTCAATTTCTTCTCTTAGCCTAGGCAAGTTTTTCTTAGCGCTATTAATAAAATCCAATGGAATTTTCAGCAAAGGAAGATCAGTTTCAGGATACATTCTGTCTGCACCAGGCATCGGCCTCATAAACTCAGAACTTCCATTAGGCAAAACATTTCTGACTTCAGAAGAATTTTTTTTTCCAGCGCCAACATAAGCCAGCTGCCTTCTTACTTCTTCTTCAATACTCTTCAACATTATTTTAGGATCTTGAAAGCCTTTAAGCTCAACTCTATTGCTTCCTTTTATAGAAATATTAATGTCCTGTCTAATAGTTCCAATTCCTCTTTTTACTTTGCACGCTCTAAGTATCTCTCCAATTTTCAAAGCAGTTTCTTTTGCGTGTTCTGCATTTTTCAAATCAGGCTCTGTGGCAATTTCAATTAAAGGAATTCCAAGCCTGTCAAGCCTGTAAACAGCGCTTTTTTCATCTTTCAAAACAAGTCTGGCAGAATCTTCTTCAAGAAAAATTCCTAAAATTCGAACATTTCCATAAGAAGTCTCAATAAAACCATCCCTGGCAATCATCACAGTTCTCTGAAAACCTCCAGTATTGCTTCCATCAATAACCGTCTTCCTCATTATCTGTGAAATTGGAATTATCTTGGCATTCATCAAAAGAGAAATATGCAAAGCAGTCATTAACGCATCTTTATTTATTTCATGGGGAGGCTCTTCATCCAGCTCAACCAGGCATGTAGTATCGTAAGCCTGATAAACAAACTCCCTGTCAAGAGCAGCTTCGTGCTCTGCTGCAACATCAATTTCTCCAGATTCGCCCGCAACAGTATGCAATTTTCTCTTAATCTCAAAGCTGGGGGTGTCTCCTCTTAAAATGCTCGGGCAGTTGCAGAACAATTTTTTAGAGTCAAGCTGCTGATGAATTTCCAGTCCAGCCTTAAAACCCATGTCTCCATAATTAATATTCATAAAAGCAAAAAGAAATAAGAGTTTATTAAATTTGCTCAAGAATAAATAAACCTTATTTAAAATTTTGCAAAAAAAATATGTTTTTAAGAAAAAAATTAAAATGTAAAATAATGTCTAAATATAACCTTTAATCAAAATAGAATAATATTAATAATAAAATAAAGTAGAAATTACAGAAAATTGTCCAAATTAATCAAATAAATTTAGCTTTCTTATCATAAATTTTGCAAAAAAATATGTTTAAACGGAAAATTAAATAAAAAAGTGTCTGCTAAATTACCAGTTAAGTAAAAAACCAAAGATTTAATGTAAGATTCTAAAATATAATTGTTAATAATAAAAAGACAGGTAATATTTTTGTAAATCGCATAACTTGCATGCATATTAACCTGAAATTTTGCAAAAAAAATATGGTAAGAAAGATAGATTTCTGAAATTCCGGAAGAAAAAATTTAGAATTCCACATAGAAAACAATCAGAAAAAAAAGAAGACTAAATCAAATCGAAGGCCTCTAACTTTTACATCAAAGGCCTTCATGGCAGAAAGAGCGTAACTCTCAGTACAAGAGAGGAAGGTGCATAACACTCTTGGCCAGAGTGTGTCTGAAAGAAGACTTACTTGCCCTTGACGCTAAGATCTAGGGAAAGGTCTTTTGCAGTCCTTGCTAAAAGGAGACTGATCAAATCCTGAGCACCGTTTGAAGTTCCGGATTTCCCATCACCTCCCATAACAATAGAAGGTACCCAAGCTCCTGTGTACTTCTCAATAGCCTCAGCATACCGGATATTGACGTCTTTGTAAGTCGCGAGCTTCTGAGTAAGAGCGCCATCAGCTTCCATGACTCTGCGCTTGTATTCGGAATCACCATCTGCTCTAAGAATCTGCTCCTTTTTGTATTGTTCGGCAGCAAGAGCCCCAAGTCGAGCAACTTCCAACTTCTGCTCAGCTTCAGTAACCTGCTGGGCCTTTATGACTTCTTGATCCCACTTCGCCTTGGCAGCATCAGCCTTGCCTTGTTCAACAACAGTGATTGTCCTCTGTTCAGCCTTCTTCGCATCGGCAATTGCTGTCTGGACATCCATAGTGATTTGCTGCTGCATCTTTATTTGAGTTTCAACAGCCTCATCATATGGAAGTTTTTCGATGGCAAAGTTAAACGGTCTGATGCCAAAACTAGCTAGAACAGCCTCCTCTTGCCTTTCAGGAATACCCTCTTTCAAAACGATCTCGACAACAGTGATAGTCTTCTCTGCCCCAGTCATCTGATCAATCATTTTTGCTTCTCTCGAGAGAGTCTTGTAGACTCCATGCACAATCTGATCTTCAACATAGCTTAGAAGATAATTACGCTTTTCAGCATAACTTTCTTTTGAAGTCATCAAAGGCCCGGTCATGTATACCGACTTGTCAGTAACAGTCTTAACAAGCTGACTCTGAATCGCTTCCTTTGATCCGTACTTCGTGTGTAGTTTTTTAAGATTATCAACATCATTTGGCATATCATATTGGACACTGCCAAACATGGTGCCATGGCCGCCATCATTGAAGCGCACAGAAATCTCAAACTGGTAAATCGCTCTCTTTGGATAGGTAGTAACTGAACCCCATCCCTGCCACTTAAGCCCAGGTGTGACGTGCCAGTTCAACTCTCCAGACACGGGGGCTTGAATCACGACGATCTCGTTAGCATCGACATTCTGCCAAAGTTTTCCTGCTCCGACTATCAAGAACAAAAAAACAAGGACGGCAATACCAATACCAAGAATCTTCGACAATTGCCTCATGCTAGAACTGCTTTGGATTGACATATAATTCTCCAAAAGTTTAATGTTAACAGTTTAAAGTTTTAAAAAACGAACGTGTAAAAAGGATTAATTGTCCTTTGACAAACCTCCCTTTTTCTTCTCCTGATCAAGCTTGTCTCTTTTTCGAGCAATTTCTTGATCAAGCCGAACCTCATCTCTCTCTTCCTCAATGGAAACAATCTCATGCTCCTTCTTCCTAGCCTTGCGAAAAAAAGGAAAAACAAGAGTGCCCTTCAAAAGAGGAATAATCACTTGAGTGAAAGCTACCAAAATGAGTAGCATCACAACAATAAATTCTAAAATCTGAATGAAACTCATAAAAATCCTTTCGTTAATCTTGCTCTTTGCTTTTTGCTGTATGAAACTGTATTTCATAAGGAGTAGCGAACCTAGCAGAGCTTGCACGCAAACCTTTAGGTTTCCCAAAGACACCCAAAAGAATGACAAATACGCCTTCCTCAGGTTGAAAATTTTCCAGCCATTTCTTTCGATCTACAGTTATTGAATCATCTCTCTTGAACTGCCCCTGATTGTAATAAGGAGAAGTAACAATATAGTTGCTATGATCTCCAATATTTTTAGGAGCGCGAACAATAGCGAAAACCTCTTTTGAAACATGCTCACTCACATAGAACCTCCTTCAAAGTTTATTGTTAATAATTAAAAGTTCATCACTTTCCATATTCCTCCTCACAAGCTGTCAGGTTTGTCTTTAGGTTTGTTAAACAATTCATCCAAGCTCCCGGCAATCTTTCCTATCATCTTCCATCCCTGATTTATCTTCTCGGCAGGAACTTCAAAATTAATAGAATCTTGAACAGAAACAGAATCCCCGGCAGAATTTCTCTTTGATTGCTGCAAAGAAAGTTCCAGCTTTCCCCCTTTAAAATCTGCAGACATTTTATCATAATCGTATTGAGTGGCAAGCCATCCAAAAACAATCAGTATAAAAACAGCTGCAATTGCGATCATTGCATAACTCGAAGTTTTCTGTGCCTTTGCAGATTGGTATGATGAAAGCTTTGTTATAAAAACAATCACCACTAATCCTACTGCAATAATCGCAAACACTATGTCTCTGATTTCCATAAATCCCCCTACAATGCGCTCACAGCTTTGAGAGCATCTTGAAATGTGAAGCCAAAGATAATGTACGCGAAGAAAAATGCAACAATCGCCAAAGCAACAACAAAGGCAAGAACCGTGAAAAGTGCTTTAAGAAAACCAATAAGAGGGCTCCAAAAAAAACCTGTAGTCCCGCAAATCAGTCCTCTGCCAAGATAAGCTGTGAAGTCTTCCGCGAGAAAGACGGTAGAAACAATCTCTCTGTTGGCATAAACATACAAAGCCAATCCTGCAAGGCTTAAAAGGCCAATCCATATATTAAATGACAAGCCTTTCTTTTCTTTCATCGTCGACATAAATTCTCCTTGAAAGATTTCACCAATCCAAAGCCGAAGAAATGCCGACATCCAATGTCTGAGAAACCATCTGAGCAACCGCTATTCGTGACTGTTAGGATCTTTTCTGTGCTTTTTGTGAAGTAAGGAAAAAATCAAACTCAGGGCAATCAGAGCAATAGACACTCTGAGAAAGATAGGTGGAGCAAAAAGTGCACCTAAAAGAAAAAGGATGGCGGCAAATAAAATTGCCAAAACATGAGAATTTTTCATAAAATCTCCTTGAGAAATGGTTTGTGTTTGATTTTTCGAGTTTAGCTCGAAACTGTTGTTTGTTACTTTCTTTTTCTCTTGTCTTTAGCCTCTGATTTCTCAGGAGCCATTGACATTATCTGTTTGCAAAGCCTCCCTCTTTTGATTCTCAAGGCTGTTATAACCGGGTAGAACTTCCGTGTATCGATATGAACTCCTCTCCCAATAAGAATAGCCTTGAGCTCGTAATCTTTCATTCGAGAATTAATCTTCTCTACGAGCTCCTTGAGGATGTATCCATTGAAAGACTTTCCTTTCTTCTCCCTTTTTGAATTTCCGTTTTTTCCATTCTTCATATTCAGAAACTCCATTCTCCTGAAAAAAAGTTCAAATTCAATTGTGAAAATTGTTGTTGTGTTCGACAGGATGAAACGCGTTAAAAATCATCTCCTTCAAAGACATCAAGCTGTGGCTCAACAAGAAGCCAAAAAGGGTTATCGGTTCCATAGAACTGAGCAAAAGATAAAGCTCCCGCCCCAGATTTTGGCTCTTCAATCTCACTAAGACCTTCTTGAATAAGAAAGTCCTTGGATAAATTTTTTGACATGTTTCCTCCAAGACAAAATTAAGCTAAAGGTTAACACTTGTCTCCAGCAAACCAGAGTATGGAGACCATCACGAAAATCAAGATAGAAATCTTAAGCTTCACCTCCTCCCTTATTAGGTTTAACTTAGCACTTGTCCAAAAGCAGAACAAATGCCTTCTCACAACTACAGGAATGTGTCTGGAAACAAATTCCAAAGCCACAAACGTGTAGACAAATCTCAGAACTGCCTCACAAGCTGAAGCAATCCAAAATCTCAAAAAGATCATAACTCCTCCATGAGTTAAGTGATGTGCTTCTTCCTTAGATAGAAAGAATAAACAACAAAAAGTAAAGACAAAGCCTGTTGCAACGCCATGTAGAAATTCCCCTGAATATACATAAGAATGCAATTCGAGGAATTCATAAGCATGAACCAGAGATATCCGGAGGCGTGCTCTTTAGCCAATAGATAAGAGCCAAAAAGAAACCCTGCAACAACTCCCAGCTCAACCACCTGGCTCCATTTAGTAATGCCTCCGAAATCATAGATGCTGAGAGCAATGCCAAAAACAGAGCCTATCATTGCAACATAATAAAACCACTGGGAAATTTTGTTCATTTCCCTTTATAGCTGCAGCAAGTCCCACAATCATTGAGGGAGCACCACACAGCTCAACAGAAGCAACTATCCAAGCTTTGCTGGAAGTCAATATGTAAAGCCAGCCAGGAAGTCCTATAAGATAGACTGACCATGCTGCTATCTTCCACTTCCTTTTTCTCTCTTCATTTCCTTTTCTTTCAGAAATGGAGAAAAAAATCTTGTTCAGAAGATAGAAAACTCCGCCCCAAATTTGAAAAAAAAGATTCATGTTTCACCTCACTGAAAAATTCGGCTTGTCCTTGTTATGTGATCACCACTCTATCAGAATAGCGAACCCGAAAATAATGAAACCAACAGAGAGAGTCCAGAGAAAAAGCATGAGAAGTTGGTGAGGAAACCAGCTAATGTGGGCTGGCACAGTAACCTCGACTCCATTTTTCCCCGCATCAAGAACAACTTCCCTGATTTTCATCAGAGCATTGTCCTTTTCAAGCTGAGAAACTGGAGAAGCGCTGTTTCTCATTCTCTCAAGAATGTCCTGCGTTGTTGAATAAGCCCCTTTAATTTGATTGTACCAAATGCCGATATCAGCATCTGGCTTTTTAAAAAAGAAGGCTGAATTTCCAGAGGTAAGGCCATTGTTTTCCAGGAATCCCAATGCTTTCCCAAGAAACTCGTTTGCCTTCTCGACAGTCGGCGCATCTCCGGCCAACTTAAGGTAGTCCTCACAATTATTAGTGAAGTCGTACCAGAAAGAAATTGTCAGTACACCTGCTAAAATAAATAGCATAGTGCCAAAACCTAAAAAGAAAAATGTCTTCATAAAACCTCCAAGTTTGGTGTTTTAAGATTGTTGTTAAGATTGTTGATTTGTGATTTTCAAAGCAAAAGACAAAGTCTAATGCTCGTTTTGTGTTTTTTGATTTTCTCAAAACGCAGAGAAAAAAGGGCTGCACATCTACTGCTTGCAACATTGGCCAAGTGAAAAAGTTAAAGTAAAACGCAGCCCTTACAATAAGGTTATAAGGTTACAACTTCGCTTTGTTTAATTCTCCTTTCTGAAAGAGGTTTGTATGTGTGTTTTGTGTTCTACTAGTAATAGATAGATTCACAAATTGTTGTTTATTTATTGTTGTTTATTCAAGGGTCCTCCAATGAATAGTGTTTGTTGTCTGTTTATATATGTATGAAATTAAACAGTAATTTCAGGGTTTTCCGGGGTTTTACAGCCAAAATTTAAAGAAATTTTAGCATAGTTGATAATTCAAGAAAAAAGTGCTAACGAAATATCCTCGTGGAGGGTATGCCAGGGTTTTTGTTTTTAGTGATTGTTGATTTGTGTGAATATGAAACTTAATCTACTTTGCCAATGCAATAATTTTTTTCCAGCCTTTGTCATTTTTCTTTTCTTCTATGATTATAATCTTTCTCTCAAGCAATTCATTCTTAATCTTGTTTCCTTTCCTTGAAGACAATCCAAGCTCTTTGTACAGCTCAACCGTGCCAAAATCCTTTCCAGGATTAGCGCTCAGAAAAGAGATTACTCTTTCCTCGTCAGACGCTGAACTGCCAGTTATTCTAGAATGATTTTCTTTATAAATCTTTCGACTCTTTATAGGGGTAACAATTTGAGAATATGCTTTCTCTTCCTTTTTATTGCTTGGAAAAAGATTAGCAAGCTTGCTCGACAGATAATGATTTACAGCAACAAAAACATCTTCAGCTTTATAATTGCCTTCCTGTTTGTAGAACAAAAGAGTATTTTCAAGTTCCTTTAAACTGTCGCCTAGCTTAACTCTTCCTTTTATATAATCAAATAAAACCTCTTGTCTAGGAGTCAAAGAAATACCGTAAGCCATCTTTTTAAGTTCATAAAAAACATCATCTTCTTTATTTTCAAAAATTTTATTAACAATTATTTCTGCTCTTGGAACACTTTCAAAATTTTGATTTATTGCAAATACTGGTTTTGGAACTTCGTTAGTTTTTGGAAACATTTTCCCAAAATATTCATCAGCAAGAATTTCAGAATCTGCTCTTGGAAACACTCCTCCAGAAGGTTCATTGGCAAGGAACTCGTTGTTCGCTCTTTTTGGGAAACTTCCTCCAAGAGGTTCATTGATAACTTCATAAACAATTCCTCCATCATCTAAAGGAAGAATATCCTCAGCTTTGAAAACAGTTCTATCGTGCTTAATATCTTCGATGCTAACTTCTTTTCTTTTAACGGGATTTTCCATGGTTTTCCTGCCAATTAAAGCATCGTTGAACTCTTTATCGGCTTCCTTCTCAACGCTAATTCCCATAATATGAAACTCTGCTCTGCTCTTAACCTCTTCATCTGTGACTGTTTTTCCCCTAAGCTCAGCATTATGAACTTCAATCAAAAACGGCGAAGTGTATCTTTCAGAAAGCTTGACTATCGCAGACCCGACTGGAAGCATGGAAAAAAACTGCTGCTGATCTCTCAATTGTGTCAGTCCGCTTATATCATAAATATCCTGGGAAAGCTGCTGCTGGAAGGCAATGTTGCAAGCGCTGTTTCCCTTAACAGTATCGCTTAATTTTGAGATGTGCTGGTCCAAACAGATAAGGCTTGTTCCGTATTCTCTCATTTCTCTGTATATCATGTCTGTTACAGATTCTTTTGTAAAATGAGGATTTCCTTTGAGAAAAATATTATGCGCTTCATCCACAACAATTGCATGGACGAACTTGCTCTCAGAATTTTTTTGTCTTGCTTTCTTAAGCTTGTAAATGTATGTAAGGACAAACTCGCAGAAAAACTTTTTCTCTATATTGCTAAGGGCATTCAGCTCAAAAACAACTTTCTTGTTAAGAAGATCTTCAACGGAAAGCACTCCTTTCTCTTTGCTGTTGCAGACTTTTCCAAAGTTTCCAAAAGTCAAAACGCTCACTATTCTGAGGGCGCTTTCAAGCCATCCTGCTTCTCTTCCTTTTGTCTTCTCTATTTTCTGATCAAGATACCATTTAATATTGTTCCATGTAGGGTAGTTGTCAGACCCATTATAAACTCCAAAATGCTCAAAAGCCTCATCAAGAGTCTCAAGCAAGACTTTATGAACACCAAAAGAAGCTGAAAAACTTTCAATAATAAGATCACACAAAACATTTATCCATTCTTTAGGGTCAATCCCTTTAGGAGGCCTGTTTATATTTGTTTTAAACATATTGCTTGCAGATTCATCTCCTATTGTAAAACAAACAACTTCCTGGCTTGCTAAAAGCAAAGGTCTAAAGCTTTTTTTCCAGTCAAAAACTAAAAAAGGCTTATCATGATCAATAAAAGTCTGAAGAATGTTAAAAGCCAAGGTAGTTTTTCCGCTTCCACTCATTCCGCTTATGCAAACATGCCTAGACCAGTCTTTTTCTCTAAGATTGAATGAGAATATCTTTTTTCCAGCATAGCTAACATCGGCCAAATGATAGTCTCCATCCAGAGCATCCTCATTAGGCGGCTCCAAAAGTATCTGGTTATCAAGAAGTTTATTCAGGTTTTTACTGTAAAGCGCGCTGATCATATGCATAATATCTTCCTTTTCTTCTCTAGACTCTGCCATGGCATATCTAAGATAAATATCATCTATCTTTTTTCCAAATACGGGCCTCAGCTTCCTGCAAAGATCTTCAATTGTTAATCTCTGCTGCAGCATTTTATTTCAAAATCTGGTCAAACATAGAAACTCTTTCCTGTTTCTCGCTAAGCTCTTTCTGCCTTTCTCTTAATTCCTTTTTGAGCAAAGCAACATCTCTCCAGCAATTGACCTTTTCATTTAATTCCAGTTCAGAAACTTCTATCTGCTTCAGCCTCAAGCCATTTCTTTCCCTAAAGCCGTCAGCATCAAAAGAAGTGTTATTCTTAAGAAAATTATCCACTTCCATCTTTATTTTTTCAACTTCAGAAGTAATCATCCTGCTCAGCTTTTCCCTTTCTTCAATAAGAATATTAAGCTCTAAAATAAAATTTTTAAGAGAAGTCACTCTTTCTTTGCCTATCTTCTGAATTACGTCGCTTTCAGGGGTATTTCTGGTTTTTCTGGGCTTTTCCAAATCGGAAAAAGCCTCTTCATTTATATTTTCAAATTCCATACAAAACATTGAGATAACGAGTTTATAAATCTTTCCATTTTGTAACCCCTTATAAGTTACAATAGAACAATCAAAAATAGGGCTAAACTTTATAATCTTATTCAGTCATTTATCAATATGCAAAAGGAAGAGTCTCCAATACATTCAATTATTCACAAGCAGAGAACATACGGCCAGAGAGCGGCTGATAAATTAACAAAAGGGGTTGGAAGCTGGATATTCATAATAACTTTCCTAATATTTTTAACTTTTTGGATTTTAGTAAATGTTTATGCTTGGATTGAAAAATGGGACCCTTATCCATTTATTCTTTTAAACCTTGTTCTTTCATGCATTGCAGCGCTTCAAGCGCCAATCATCTTAATGTCTCAAAATAGGCAAGCTCATACAGACCGATTAAAATCAGAGTATGATTATGCTGTCAACAGAAAAGCAGAAAGGGAAATTGAAGAAATGAAAAAACAGCTTGACAGGATTGAGAAGAAGCTGAAGTGATTAGCCTCCTCTAACAACATTCCCATCTTTGTCTAGTTCAATAAAACGACCAACACTCCCATTTCTATATAATTCACATTGATTTTCAGGAAGATTATCAACAGAACTTCTCGGAACATGAACAATATCAACAGCATATACCCCATTAATAACTTCAATTACACCCAAGCATTGGCTGTCAAACTGCATTCCCTCAGGCTTTTTTTGATTGTAAAGATCTTTAGCCTTAATTAACTCAACAGGAGAAGGACCTTCATTCGAGGGAGTAAAAATACCTTTCATCAAAATAACCCCTAAAATTAACAATACAACAATTGTGCCAACCAAAATCTAATAAATTTTTTTCATTCTTTTTTAATCTCTAATCTGAGAATCAATAAGAACATTCTGTTTGCCTTTATTAATTTTAATTACAGAATCAATCAACATATTCTGTTGCCTACTCCATTCTTTATCTGACATCTGTTTCATATTTTTAACCCAAAATTTAACGAAATTTATTCTATCCTCTTTATTTGTTTTTCCTGGCTTCATAAACAGCCTTTTACTTTTTATACTTTTTTTATTTTCCATTTTCTTCTTGCTTCAATAAGTGCTTTTACTTTATTAATTTTTTCATTGTTAATCTGTCCTTTAAACATTTTTTCAAGGTGAATAGCATCCTCAATATCTTTATCAGACCCCAAGAAGTATCTCTTAAAGGCAATATTTCTCTCAAGCGAAGAAATAATTAATTTTTTACCATGAATAACTACTGTAATAAAATCGCCAAAAACCTGTTCATCAAGCTCATCTTTGGGAAATTTTACTTCAAAATTAGGGAGAGAAGTTCCTTCATAAGAAAATCTTACAGCCAAACCATCTTTTAAATAATTAAAAATATCTCTATCTTTTTCAGCATTAATGCACCAAAATCCATTTTTTCTCAGATCTTCATAAAGTTTCAAGAACTCTTCAAAATTAAATCTTCTTATAAACACATCAATATCTTCAGTAATTCTAACCCTTCCAAGCAAAATAGAAATATAGCCTGCAACAATGACATAATCAACGTGCTTTCCAAGTGTTTCTGTAAATTCAATTGCGAATTTGTCTAAGTTACTTAATTCTCTATCAAGCTTTATTTCTCTCTTCTCAGAATCGTATTCCATAAAAATATAGAACTCTTAAAGTTTTTATATCTTTATTCCTCCAATCTCTCATTCAATTCCCCAACCATATTTGTAAGCATTAATCTTTTTACTTCTTCTTTATTCGTTGTTTTTGCTAATACAAATCCCAGCTTCACAAAAGCGGTTTCAGCAAGCATGTCTTCAAGATAAATAACTCCTGTCTTAGCTATATCTCTTAAATTACTGTAAACATAAGAATCTAATCTTCCATAAATTGTCTGGGCGGCAAAGCAAACAATCATTTTTTTCTGAACTTCTTTCAATTTTTTAATCCAAGATTTTCTTCCATTAACAGAAACATGCCCTAATCCAAGAGCCTCAACAACAATCCCTTTATATCCTTTCTTTGTATAATAGTCAAGAATCTCAGTATCCTGCCCGGGATAAAATTTAATCAAAGCGACCTTTTCTTCAAAATTTGTATCAGCCTTAATCTTATTACTGCTTCTTCTGTTAAAACTTCTAAGAATCTCAACCTCATCTTTTATTTTTGCAAAAGGCTTTCCATTCACAACTTTAAAGGCATCTCTTCTTGAAGTATGAAGCTTCCTGACTTTTGCTCCAGGCATTGCGTAGCAAAAATCATCGCTCATAGAAGCATGCCCAACAAGCATCACTTCAGCAATGTCTGAAATAGCAGCCAGAGCAGCGCAATTTAAATTCATGTTGGCATCGCTTGAAGCCCTGTCGGAACTTTTCTGGCTATAAGTCAAAACCACAGGCTTATTCACTTTTCCAAGAAAAAAGCTCAAAGCAGAAGAAGTGTAATGTAAAGTATCTGTCCCGTGAGTAATCATTATTCCTTTGACATGAGGATCATTAAGATGCTTCTCAACAACTTTTGCAATTTTCTGCCAATCCTTGAAGTCCATATCTTCTGAAGCTTTCATAAAAGGCATTTCAATTCTAGGACTTATGATTTCAAAAATCTCAGGGTAAAAAGTAAAAAAATCTTCAGGAGAAGTTAAAGGGCTGACGCCTCCCCTTTTAGGGTCAAGCCTGTTGACAATAGTTCCTCCAGTCATAATCAAGGCAACAATCGGCTTTTCAGAATCTTTCCTTAATTCAATTTTTCCTTTTTTTTCTTCACCTTTCTTAATCAATTTTACTTCAAGAACATCTTTTTTATTAAATCCTAGATTATAGCCATTGTCAAGCTTCAGCAAAACAACATCCTTTTCATCTTCAGAACTCTCAAGCAAAACACCCTCATAAATCAGCTTTCCAAGATGCACTTCTACATAATCTCCTGATTTAGCTCCTTTTGAGATTTTCATGTTAAAAAGAAAAGACGAAAGTATAAAAATCTTCTCTATAAAACGGCGTTGATTTTTCCTAAAGTATAAAAACCTAATCATTATTAAATTATTAAGGGCCTGTAGTTCAATGGATAGAATGACGGGTTTCGGCCCCGTTGATCTAGGTTCGAATCCTGGCAGGCTCATAAAATTCCCAAATTTTAAATACTCTTTTATCTAATAAGCAAAAAGGAGAGTCTACGCGATTTCCTCTGAGGCAATTAGAAATCGACATAAATTGCAAATTGAGGAAAATCGAAAAAAACCGTAGGTTGTTTTCAATGCCAGCATACAAAAGAGAGATTATTCCATCACAGCCTGTTCAGCACATTGCTTTAAAAAAACACCATAAAATATTCATAGGAAGCTTTACCTCAATTATAGTGATATACATGATAGTAACAGCAATATTTCTCAATGGAATAATTGTTAAGCAAACGCTGAATAATGATGAAGTAAATGGCAAAATAAATCAGCTTCAATCAGACACTCAGAGAAAGATGAATGACTTGGCAACAAGTGTGCTTCAAATACAAAGCTCGATAAGCTCTATAAATGAATCAGTAAAATCAGAAATAGATTTATTGAAAGCTTCTGCAGGAGAGGATTTTTCAGGAATAATTGAATCAACAATTCCCGCTGTTGTTACAATAAGGACAGATGTCGGGCAAGGAACAGGATTTATACTGACTGACAACGGTTATTTGGTGACAAATGCCCATGTTTTGTCAGGTGGAAAAGAAGTCTATGCAATAAGCTATGCACAGGAGATAATCCCTGCAGAGTTAGTAGGATATAACGCGCAGCTTGATGTAGCATTGTTAAAAATACCCGGAACATATAAAAAATTAAAGCTTGGAGATTCTGATGAAGCCCAGATAGGTGAAAAAGTAATTGCAATAGGAAACCCTTTAGGGCTCCAATTCTCTGTCTCTCAAGGAATAGTTTCAGGCGTTCACAGGGAGGGGATAAATGGAATAGAGGCATATATTCAGACAGATGCTGCCTTGAATCCAGGAAATTCAGGAGGCCCTTTAATAAACAAAGAAGGCAAAGTAATAGGAATAAATAATTTTAAAATAGGATCAGGAGAAAGTCTGGGATTTGCTCTTGAAAGCAACTACATAAAAGAGGCTGTGAATGATATCTCTACACAATTCTTGAATCAGACTTTAGTTTGATTAATAAAATAAAAAGTAAATCATTATCTGAATCTCAAAGAAAACACTTTAACCTTCTCTGGAAAATCGCCAAACCTTAATTTAATAAACCCCAATTATTTCTAGAGTATATGGCGCAAAAATCTCAAGAAGGCCTCACTGTCAAGAAAGAGGAAAACTTCTCAGAGTGGTATTCCCAAATTCTTGAAAAAGCAGAAATAACTGACATAAGGTTTGATGTTAAAGGTTTTGTTGTCATAAGACCATGGGGAGCAATGACAATAGAAAATATGTACGAATTATATGAAAAAGCTCTCCAAAAAAAAAATCATAAGCCTTCATTCTTCCCAATAGTTATCCCTGAAAAAAACTTCAAGAAAGAAGCGTCTCATGTCAAGGGATTTAGCCCAAATGTCTTCTGGCTTGAGCACGTTCAAGGAGAAGAAAAATTAGCATTAAGACCTACAAGTGAAACATCAATGTATCAAATGTATTCTTTATGGATAAGATCTTGGAGAGATTTGCCTCTAAAAATTTATCAAAGAGCAAATGTGTTCAGGCTTGAAACAAAAGCCACAAGACCTTTAATAAGAGGAAGAGAATTTTACTGGATTGAAGCGCATGATTGTTTTGCGTCAAAAAAAGAAGCAGAAGCTCAAGTCCAGGAAGACATTCAAACAACGGAAGAAATAATGCACCAAAAATATGGAATTCCATTTTTGGCATTAAAGAGACCCTCATGGGATAAATTTCCAGGAGCAGAATACACAATAGGATCTGATTCACTAATGCCAGACGGAAGAGTAATACAGCAGCCATCAACTCATTTACTAAGCCAGAATTTTTCAAAAGCTTTTGGCATAAAATTCAAAACAAAAGATGAAAAAGAGGATTATGTCTGGCAAACCTGCTACGGACCTGCAATATCAAGAATTTTAGCTTCAGTAATTTCAATGCATGGAGACAACAAAGGCCTTGTTCTGCCTTTCTGCATCTCTCCTATTCAGATTATAATAATTCCTATTTGTGATTCAGAAAACAAATCAAAAGTCATAAATGAGTCAGAAAAGATAAAGAAAGAACTAGAGGAGTTAAATCTTAAAGTTGAAATAGACAACTCTGAAAAGCGCCCAGGGGAAAAATTCTATGGATGGGAGCTAAAAGGAGTTCCACTCAGGCTTGAAATAGGGGGCAAAGAGCTGAAAGAAAAAAAATTAACTCTTTTTACAAGAGATACTGAAAGAAAAGAAAAAATTTCCACTGCAAAACTAAAAGATTTAGTGAAGCTTGGAGAAGAATATGACAAAAGGTTGAAGGAAAAAGCAGATAAATTCATGAACGGAAAAACAGTAAACTGCAAAACAAAATCTGAAATCCAAAAAACAATAGATGACAAGAAAATAGCAAAAATAAATTTCTGCTCAATTGAAAAGCAGGGGGAAAAATGCGCCGAAATTATTGAAAAAGATATCGGCGCTTATGTCCGCGGAATTCTAGCGGACAAAAAAGAAAAGCCGTCAGGAAATTGCATCATTTGCAATAAAAAAGCAGAAGAAGTTGTTTATGTAGCCAAGAGCTATTGATTTATTATAAAAAAATAGAAATTAAAATAGATTGAGTCACTCTCCATCCTCAATTATAAAGTCAATTTCAGCTTCCAAATCCAAAGATCTTTCTATTAGCAAACTTAATTCCCTTTCAAGGTATTCTCTATCTTGTTCTTCATCAAATTTCATTTTAGGGCAAATCCAGGCTCTACCCGAGTAATCAAGAAACATTCAACTTAACTCAGGCAGTCTGAATTAAATTGTTTTAAATTTTATGATTGATTTAATAACTAGATTAAACTTGCAAATTCTTGAATCTAGCCATAAATCCATAGCAGATGAAGGCATCAGAACTATTTATATTCATTGGAAACAAAGAATTCCAGCTTCTTCCTGAAATCCTCAAGATCTTTTTCCTGCAGCTGACCGCCAACAGCATCTCTATGCCCTCCGCCTGAAGCGCCATCAAAGCCGTTTATAGCATCAACAAAAATATTCCTAATTCCTTTTCCTCTTAAAGAAAGATTAACCTTGCCTCCTTTAATATAAGCAACAGCAATTTTTTTCTTTGGAAAAAGGTAGCAAAGCTCATTAGATAGCTCTCCGCTAATGCTAATATCTCCTGAATACTTGAAAAAGACAAGATCCTCTGAAGACTTGGCCAGAGGCACTGCTTTTTCCAAAATTCGCCCGTATCTCTCCCTAACCTGTTTATATCTTTTATGAAAACTATGGTTTTGAGAATTTTCTTCAAGAGCATCATAAGGACCTCTGGATTTAATCAAAAATTTAATCATGGCAACAACATTGCTTGTTGTATCCTTAAGTCCAGCTCCAAAAATCCTTGCTACCTCTCCAATCCTAGCCTTATAAAGAACATCAAAAGCTTTATCGCTTTCAAAAGACAATTCGGGATATTCTCTGGCAAAATCTCTGTAAAAATAAGGGAGAAATCCATCAGCAATGCATCCCACTACCCCTAGCCAAATATCCTCCTTCCTCTTGGAGATTTCATAGCAAATTGCTGTAACCGGCTCATTAGTATTTTCATCATCAAAAAAAGGATTATAATAATTAATAAAATCAAGCTTCTGAACTTCAACATCATGATGATCTATCCAAACAAAAGGAATATTCTTTTCTTTAACTCTCTCCAAAAAACTATCAGATATAACTGGCTTGTCCAAAACAAAAATATAGTCCGCATTAAGCTCTTCAACTTTTCTGAAATAACTTTCATTAAGATCTGGAAAAGATTTTATGGCAACGCCTTTTCCTCTGCCAAAAGCTCTCTGTAAAAGCAAAAAACTGCAAAGCCCGTCCTGATCATTGTCAAAAAAGAAAATCGGATTTTGGGCCTTCTCCAAATGAGACTTTATCTCAGACAGCTTTTTCTTGCTTAGCATTTTAAATCTTCTTTCCTTCTAGAATTTTCTCCTTAAGAGAATCCAAATTTTTCTTTACAGGAGAAATAAAAGAGTTTCCTCCCAAAACCTGGCTCAAAGTATTTTCATCCGCATCAAATATATCTCCTAAATTTTCAAAATTAGCAATCAAGGCATCAAGGTCCTTCTCAAGAAAACTGGCTTTGCTCAAAATTCTATAGCCCTTTGGAAATATAATTTTATCCCTAAGCTCTTCAAAAATAAGCCGGAGTATGTTTGAAGTCTCAAGCAGGAAATCAAAATTCATATTGCTTAGCACATCTTCAATTCTCTCAGCATCAGACCCAAAATAATCCTTAAGAATTAGCTCTCTTTCAGAATTTAAATTCCTTGTAAGCTCTCTAAGCCTCATGCTGACAATGATCCCCTCTTTTCCCAATTCCACAAGATACCTTCTTATGTTATCCGAGACTCTTTTTATTATTTCCATTCTTTGCAAAACGCTGCAAACATCACTTGTTGACGTCAGATTTGTGACTTCAAGTATGTTGAGATGAATTAAAGAATCATCAAAAAGATCTTTCTGTTTTTCAAGAATCTGGAGTGTTTCTGTGGCTCTCCTCAGTATTTCAGACGTGCTTTCCAAAACATACTTGTCTTCCCCAAGATAAATAGTAACCTTATTCTTTCTCTCAGAAACAGCAACAACAAGAGAATTAAACTGCTTTGCAGTTCTTTCTGCCGCCTGATGTCTTGTCCCGGTTTCAGAAGATTTGAAACTGGCTTTTGGAACAAGAAGAACATTTGCAAAAAGAATCTCCCTTAAATCCTTAGAAAGAACTATTGCTCCATCCATTTTAGCAAGTTCGACAAGCCTCTGCGGGCTGAACTTGCAATTAACTCTAAAGCCGCCTTCAAGAATTTTTGACATTCCTTCCTTGTATATAACAATCAAAGCCCCCAGATTAGCTCTAAGGATATCATCAATAGCATTTCTCATTGCTGTGCCTGGAGAAAAAATCTTGAGGGCCTCGAGCATTGAATTTTCCCTGCTCTCTTCACCGCCCTTTTCTCTTTCATTTCTTTTTCCTTCCTTCGAGCGAAAAACTTGAATATCCTTGATTTGATTTTTTTCAATAATTTTTTCTTCGCTTAAAGGAAAAATCTGAATGTCTTTCGTCCGCTCTTTTTCAAAAACCATGCAGAAAATAAATAGCAGTCTTATATAAGCTTTATGTCGAAATTTCGTATGAAAAAATTAATGGCAGAGCAATTGTGGCATCGCAAAAAACATCAACAAATTCAGCTCCAGGCTTCATTTTTCCCCAAGAAATTCCTTCTCTTAATGGCGCTCCGGAACTTCCCCCAGGCTCAGCCCTATCTGTAGTAATCTGAATCCCATAATCAGCTCCTTTTGAAAATTGCAATGCCTGCTGTATAAAATTTTTGGGCAAACCTCCACCAATGTAAATAACCCCTGTTTTCTTTGCAGTCCATGAAAAGTCAATAATGTCATTAAGATCATTAAAAGCCCCAACATTTATTTTCTTGCCTTTTGCCAAGTGCCCCCAAATCATCAAGCCAATTCCAGAATCCGCAATTCCTGGGCAAAAAATAGGGATTTTTTTCTCATAACATTTTTGTAAAATACTGCCCTTAATATTTCCATCACCCAAAATCTCGCCAATCTTCCATAAAAAATCTTTTATGCTACTGCATTCACTAAGCTTGTCAAAATTCCTCTCAAAAAAATCTTCAAGCCTTTCATAAGCCTTATTGCTCATAAGAATATTATACATTCTGTCAAAGCCTTTTTCGTGCAGCTTTTTGTCATCTTCAAGCTCATCTCCAATATAATGACTTTCTCCTAAAGATTCAGCTAAATCATGAGTCAACGTGGCTCCAGTTGTAACAAAAACATCCACATTATCCAAAACATCAAGAATTACCTCTTTCATTCCTGCCGGCACCATGGCGCCTGCAACTCCAAAAAAAACCTTGCATTCTTTATCATGAAACATGATTGACATTATCTCTGAAGCTCTAGCTATTTTGCCTGCCCCAAACCCCGCACCTCTCATCTCTTCTACAAGCTCAAAAGCCTTCATGCCCTTAGATACTTTAATGTGTTTGACTTTTTTCATTATAAGACTAAAACCCCCAACTTAAAAACCTATCTTCCACAACAAAAATCTTTTTAAATCAAGAAAAACCTACTCATACATGAATAAATGGACAGAGCTCTTCACAGGGTTGATACTCTTGCTTGGAGCAATACTTATTGCATGGCTTTCTTCAGAATACAACTGGGTGCTATTCGGAAAATCTTTTGACTTTCTTTATGCAGCCTGGATCTTCCTTAAAGGCGGATTATTCTGGCTTGTCTTCATGGCAGGACTTTTCTTGATAATTCTAGGAATATCTGATTTGAGAAACTAAAGGTTTATAAGTAGACCTTAGATAAGAATCAAATGAAATTTGGAAAAACATTGTTAACATTTATCACAGCAGGAACGATTTTAACAGGATGTGGTAAAGAAATTCCAAGAATTCAAGAAACTACTGATTATATTATTAATAAAGAAATACTGCCTGAAAAATATACTTGGAGTTTTGAATCAATTGAAAATGGCACCAGAAAAAGAGTTGTTAGAGACTCTAATGATATCTGTATAGGTTATTTGGAGTTTTTGGATTTATATAAAGAATGTGTAAGTGTATCTGGAAATCTAAGAGAATCAGAATTATATGCTCAAAAAGTATCTAATGGTGAAATTATAGACTATCCACAAATGAAGTTTACCCCATAACAACAATCTTTAAAAACTAATTTTTAGATTTTATTTAATGGAAGATTACTACTTAAATTTTGAATTCAGAGAGAGACAACAGCGCATGTAAGGATTTACAATCCTAATGCAAAAAAAACTTTAGTTGCATTGCACGGAATAGGAACCTATGCGGCAGAATCATTTGATGAATTTTCAAGGCATTTTAGAGAAGATTATAGGCTTATTGCTCCTGATTGGATAGGTTCTGGAGAAACAACAAAACTTCTTGAAAAAGAAGACATATATGGCTCAAGATATTGCACTGACTGGCTAGAACTGCTTATTCCAGAAGCAAAAAAGCATGGAATTTTAGACAATAGTTTCTCATTATTTGGAATATCCATGTCTGGATTGGGAATAGCAGAATCGTATCCTGTGATAAAAAATAACCTTGAAAAAATAATATTTCTAAACCCTGCAGGGTTAGATAAAAGAATAAAAAGAAGCTTTGCCTTTACATTGAGTAGTGGTTTGTTTAACCCAACAATTGCAAAAAAAATAGTTAATAGTAATTTTTTATGGAAGAAAACTCTTAATTGGAGCGAAGAAAAAAGACAAAGACTCAAAAAAGACCTTGATAATAATGGAGAAGAATTTGCGATAATGTTAAGGCATGGAAGAACAGGATTTACCCCCTTTGGAAGAATGAGAGATAGCCATTATCTGCCCGGCCATTATCAAGAAATAGAGCATCCTATTTTGTTAATCTATGGGGAAAATGATGATATATTTTATGAACAAGGTTATTTAGACTTTGCAAGACAACATAACTGGCAAACACACATGATTGAAGATGCAAAACACAGCATAATTAACTCAAGACCAAAAGAAGTTGCTGAAGCAATAAATCCTTTTTTAGAAAATCAAACTAGCTCCCAAAAAAAATCAAACTCCCTTCTATAATGGCTGCAATGAGCAAAAGAGGAAAAACAACAAGCAAAAATGTTTTTAAAGAGCCAAAAAAATTAGACTTAAAATCTTTGCTTCCTTTGAATAACAAGCAAAATCCTAACTTCAACCCAAGCCCTATAGAAATAAAAATTGCAGGGAGCTCAAATATTCCATGAGGCAATATTCTCCACAAAATAAGATAACCTGCTGAATTCACGCTAAAAAAAGCAACAAATCCAAGAAGGTATCCATTAAAAATCAAAGAAAAAAGCGGGAAAATTCCCGCAGCAATCCCTAAAGCCAAAGAAAGAAAACTGCTCTGAAGATTATTGAAGAAAATAAAGCCTATTAACTCTCCATGGCTCATTCCTTCTGTCTGAGAAATAAGCTTCTCTATGAGATATAAAATTTTCTCATTAATATTAACTCCAAAGCTAAGAAAAATCTCTTGAATTAAATCACTAAAAAAAAATCCTAGAGCAGCAAATATGAAAAAACCCAAAATAGCTGCATAAATAAAATCCCTGGAATCTCTCAAAAAAGAAAATGTCTTAAGATATTCCCCTTTAAAACTAAAATGTTTCTTATCAGCTCTCTTCTTCATGGCATAAACAAGCAAACATCAAATTTAAACTTAACTAAAATATCTGCCAATCATTCTTGTTTTTCTGCTGTACTTTTTTTTCAAATAAAACCCATAAAAAAGTCCGGCCAAAAATCCTCCAAGATGTGCAGTGTTTCCAATAGGAACATTTCCAGCAATAGAAATAAGCCATAAGACTATAAGCATTCCTGGAGCGGCATACTTCATCTTGACAGGAATTGGAACAAACATAAGATAAACGGGAAGGTTAGGGGTTAAAATCATCAAAAGACCTATAAGGCCAAAAATAGCCCCGGAAGCTCCAACTGCATAGCTGTTAATTTCAGAAGTGAAAATCAGGCTGGAAAAAACAAAAAGAAAACCTGCAAAAAGTCCTGCTGCAATATAAAACCAAAAATATCTTTTTCTGCCAAGAATTTTTTCTGTCAAGCTTCCAACAAAAAACAAAGAAAGCATATTTGCAAATAAGTGGAAAAAACCGCCATGCATAAGCATGCTTGTAATAAACGTCCATATGTAATTTCCAGCCAGAATATTAGCAGGCTTAATCGCGATAAAATCTATAAAACTTTCGTTACTGGCTAACAAAATAGAAGCAATAAAGAAAAATAAAACAGTAATTAGTATTATAATAACATTCACGCTAAGGCTGGATAAAAAACTTTTTTTGCTTGAAACTTGATAATCAACCATTACCTTTTTTTCTTCGATTTAGTTTTCTTTAAAATATTTTTTGCCTTTTTGTCAGAAACCTTTTTAGATTTATGAAAAATTTTCTTAACTTTCTTTTCAGGCGCGTTCTTTAAAATTTTCTTTTTAACAAATCTTCTTGCAGCAGATTTTTTATCCAACACAAGTTTTTTCTTAGGCTTGAGCTTTTCTTCCTTGACTCTCTCGCTTTCTATCTCTTTATCTATTTCTTCAATTTTTGCAATAAGCCTAGCTTGCTGCTTCTTAAGCTCTTTTAACAATCCTGAATTATCCTTCAAAGAAAAAACTTTCCCGCATTCCTGACATGTAAAATCATAAAACAAGGCATTTTCTTCGCTTAGCTCAATATTGCACTTCTCACAAACATAAAATTGCTTGGCTTCTCTGCTTTTTATCTGGTTATTTATTTGATCCATCCTTTTAATCAAACTCTCCCTTAAAAATTCCAGAGACTTAACGACTTCAATCTTCCAAAAATAAGTGAACCATCCTTTTTTCTTGTCTTTCTTCCTTATGGAAGAAACAAGCCCATAATTAGATATCTTGTAAAGAATGTTTCTTGCCTGGTTTATTGTTATGTCTAATTTTTTTGCTATCAAAAATTCATTAACATGCTTAGCGCTGTTCAGCAAATCTGCAATTGGCTCTGCTGGTTTGCCAGCGACGAGAACTATAACCTCATTAAGAAGATCTTTCAGCATCTTAACTATAAAAAAAATCTCATTAAATACCTTTCGGTTTTTAGCCTGCTAAAAATCGATACAAAACCGAAAGTTTTAGTTTCGGTTATGCAGGTTTATTCCAAAACCTTCAAAAAGATAAACATTTTTAAACCTATATTCTCTTTTATATACATCAAAAGATATATACTGTAAAATGGGGTGGTTTAATAAAAAAGAAGGTGAAGGAAGAAAGTCTGACGATGAGATGTCCCTTCCTGAACTGCCAAAACTCCCAGATCTTCCAGATTTCACTTCTCCTCAAAAAAGAGAGCAAATACATAAACTTCCAATTTTCCCAAACAGTTCATTCGGCGATAAATTTTCTCAGAATACAATAAAAGAAGCTGTAAAAGGCTCTCCAAAGCCAATGACTGAGGAAAAAGAGGATGAAAATTTTGAGGTTGATGACTTTTCCCAAGAAAGCCAAATGATACCACAGTTAACTATGCCCAAACCAAAAATGCCTGAGAGAAAACAAGAGATATCAGAAAGGAAATTTGTTCCGCAAAAAACAAAAGAAATAAGGCCCCCTTATTCTATAGATCTTGAAGCGTCCCCTAGAGAAGAGATAGACGATTTCTCTGATTTCAAGGAAGAAAACTTCAAAATGCCGGAGATTCAGCATGAGGAAAACTTTGAAACAAGCAGAATAAAAAGAATAGAGCCTGTGTTTATTAGAATTGACAAATTCGAGGCTAGCTTGAAAGCTTTTGAAAAAACAAAAAAAGAAATTGCAGATATGGAGAAAATCCTCAAGAATATAGGAGAAGTAAAAGAAGAGGAAGAAAAACAGCTTCAAAGCTGGCAGCATGAGATCATGCGCATAAAAGAGCAGATAGACAAAATTGACAAAGACATTTTTTCTAAAATAGAATGATAAAAAAATTAAATAATTTTTTCCAACTTCATTCGGAGGCAATTTAAGAAGTTGTCATCTGCAACTGAAAGGGAAAATAGAAAACAAATGAAAAGAAGGTTATGCGAAGGAAACCCTTGGTGTCCTCGCGTTTTCAAATGAGAAGCGAAAATTTAGTTTATATAAGGCTTGGATATCAAGAAGGAGTTCAGGCCAGACGAGATATTTTGAAGTCTCAAATGAACGCTGTTAAAATAGCGCAAGCGCTAAAAAAATACAAAATACTAAGAGTTGCAGAGATAGAGTTAAAAGAGCTTCTGCATAAAAAAGCCAGAGATTTCAACAGCGATGTAAGAAAAATGAAGGCGCTTCTTCCCAAGTTAAAAATTCCGAAGATTCTTGAAGAAGAGGAAATACCGGAAAAAACAATAACACTGAAAGAAATTTCTGAAATTAAAAGACAAAAAATTCAAGAATTAGAAAAAAAGCAGAAACCTAAAAAAGAAGAAATAAAGCCAAAAGACAATCTAGAAATTCAGCTCCGCGAAATCCAGGAAAAGCTTAATAGTTTAGGATAAAAAATAAATACAAGCTCCTGTTTTAATTATCTCTATTCCTCCTGCAATATAATAGACAGTTTTATCCTTTTGAAAATTTTTAACATCTTTTCTAGCTTGGTATATCATTGCACCAGGAATAACAAAAAGGCTTAATTCTTTTAAAAAACTTAAATAACCAGATTTATCTTCCAAATTCATTAAACAAGAATAACAAATAATTTTAAAACGTTTATTGTTATTGTATATCTATGATAACCCGCAAACAGCTTATTGAAAAGTACATAAAATTCTTTGAATCAAAAGGGCATAAACGTATAGAAAACTCATCACTAGTTCCAAAAGAAGATCCGTCAGTTTTGTTTACAACAGCAGGAATGCATCCTTTAGTTCCCTATCTTTTAGGTCAAAAGCATCCTCTTGGGAAAAATCTAGTTAGCCTACAAAAATGCATAAGAACCGGCGACATAGATGAAGTCGGAGATGAAACGCATCATACATTTTTTGAGATGTTGGGCAATTGGTCTTTAGGAAACTACTGGAAAAAAGAAGCTATTGAATTCAGTTTCCAGTTTTTAACAAAAGAGCTTAAAATTCCCAAAGAAAAATTAGCAGTTACAATTTTTGCAGGTGATAAAACTACAAAGAGAGATACTGAATCTGAAAAAATTTGGAAATCTTTAGGGATTAACAAAATCACTCCATTAGGAAAAGAAGACAATTGGTGGGGACCAGCAGGAACAACAGGACCTTGCGGACCTGACACAGAAATGTTTTACTGGAAAGATAAATCAAATAAAGTACCTGAAGAGTTTAATCCAAATGATTCTACCTTAGCAACTGGTGGGAACAAATGGGTTGAAATCTGGAATGACGTCTTCATGGAGTATATTAAAGATGAAAATGGAAAATATCTTCCAGCAAAGCAAAAAAACGTTGATACAGGAATGGGTGTTGAAAGAACTTTAGCAATTTTAAATGGAACAACAGACAACTATCAAACAGAAGTCTGGAAGCCCATAATACAAAAGATTGAAGAGTTATCAAAAAGGAAATACAATGATCATAAAAAAACAATGAGAATAATTGCAGACCACATTAAAGCCTCAGTATTCATATTAGCAGAAGAAATAATACCAAGCAACAAAGAGCAAGGATACGTTCTTAGAAGATTAATAAGAAGAGCAATAATCAACCTAAGAAAATTGGGACTCACAGACCAAAATTTAATAAATCCAATTGCAGAAAAAGTATTTGAAACCTATTCAGACTACAAAGACATACACAAAAAAAGAGAATTTATTTACAATGAGATAAATAGAGAAGAAGAAAAATTTGAAAAAACCCTTGAAAAGGGCCTAAGCCTTTTTGATAACATAACAAAAAAGAAAAAAAGAATATCTGGAGAAAATGTCTTTTTATTATATCAAAGTTATGGCTTTCCGCTTGAAATGACAAAAGAATTAGCAGAAGAGAAAAATATTAATATCGATGAAAAATCATTCTTTAAAAAATTAGAGGAGCATCAAAAACTTTCTCAAACAGCCTCTGCAGGAAAATTCAAAAGTGGCTTGGCAGATAATTCTGAGCAAACAACAAAACTTCACACAGCAACGCATTTGCTCTTGACCGCTCTTAGACAAGTGCTGAAAAATAAAAATATATTCCAGAAAGGCTCAAACATAACTCCAGAAAGATTGAGATTAGACTTTAACTTTGAAAGAAAATTGACAGAATCAGAGCTAAAGCAAATTGAAAATCTTGTAAATGAACAAATTAAAAAATCTCTGGAAATAAAAAGAGAAGAAATGAATTTAGAGCAGGCTAAAAAATCAGGAGCAATAGGCTCATTTGAAGAAAAGTATGGTAAAATTGTATCAATATATTCTATAGGAAATTTCTCAAAGGAATTTTGCTCAGGCCCTCATGCCAAAAACACAAAAGACATTGGAAAATTCAAAATAATCAAGGAAGAATCAGTTTCTGCAGGGGTAAGAAGAATTAAGGCTGTGCTTGAGTAGAAAATCACTCCAAATAAATTGCAGGCCTTCCTGGCTTTAATTTGGCCAAGCTTGGACGAATTAATGCCAAATCGTCTTATTCTAAATATATGGCTGGACGATTTGGCTTTGCCTTTGAAGATTTTCCTTCAGGATCTTTCTTATTTATGTCATTGACTGCGTAAACTTCCATCTTAAGAGTAGTTCTCTTCTCTATTTCGCTTTTATTAGCTAAATAAACTGAGACATCTTTAGGAATAACATACAAATACAGCTTGCTAACTTCTTTTCCGCGCTCTTTAACTATCTTAACAATGTTATTCACATCACTGACAACTTCATCAATCATCTTATCTTCTTTTTCAAACTCTTCATTTATCTTTTTTTCATCAACTTTTGGCCAAGAACTTAAGCTTATGAAATTTTTTCCGCCAATGTTTGCCCAAATTTCCTCAGTAATAAAAGGGCAATAAATATGCAAAATCTTCAAAAAACTCTCGACAGTTTTTTTGTCAATTTTTTTTTCATAAATATAATCAAAAAATCCCCTAATTTTTATTATTGCCAAATTATGCTTAAAATCTTCAACTAAATTTGCAACTTCTTTGACAGTCTTGTTCAGCTTGCTCTCAACTCTTTCATCAGCCTTGCTAAATTTAACATCATAAAAATAATCATAAACTTTATGCAAAAATTTAAAGCTACTTTGAATGCCTTTCTCATCCCAGTCAAAATCACTATCCGGAGCAGAAGCGCTCATTAAATATAATCTCAAAGAATCAGCACCATATTTTTCAATAGTATCCAAAGGTTCTACAACATTTCCTTTAGACTTGCTCATTCTGCTTCCATCACTGCCTTTAACAACTCCTTGAGTGAAATATCTCAAAGCAGGTTCATCAAAGTCAATAAGACCTAAATCTCTCAAAAATTTTGTGTAAAATCTTATGTAAATTAAATGCATTGTTATATGCTCTGGCCCGCCAATATACTGATCTATTGGGCACCAATAGTTTGCCATTTTAGAATCAAATATCTTTTTCTTATTTTTTGAATCAGCATATCTTAAATAATACCATGAAGAATTCGCAAAAGTGTCCATAGTGTCTGTTTCCCTTTTAGCTTTTCCTTTGCATTTAGGACAATTAGTATTAATCCATTTTTCATTGGAAAGAAGAGGATTTCCTTTTCCAAACTTTACATTCTTAGGTAGTGTAACTGGAAGTTCTTTTTCCTGCAAAGGAATAATTCCACATTTATCGCAATAAACAATAGGAATAGGTGTTCCCCAATATCTTTGCCTGGAAATAAGCCAATCTTTTAGCCTATACTGAACTTTTTTTCCCCCAAGTTTTTTAGATTCAAGCCACTTGACAATATGTTCTTTCGCTTCATCATTATCAAGATCATTAAAATCTCCTGAATTAATTAGCTTTCCGTAGCCTTCATAACACTCCTTGCCTTTAAACTTTCTCCAAATAACTTGAATATCATTATCTCTAACAAGAAAACTATCAACTTTATCTTCATCAATCCAAACAATAGAATGAATCTTATTTTCTTCTTCCTTTACTTTGCTTTTCTTTTCACTGTTTAACTCAAAGTAAATAGTTTCAAATTCAGCTTCTCTATTCTGCTTTTTAACTTCATGGTAAAACCTAGAATGAACAACACCATCAAGCTTTCTAACAAATTTAATATCATTATATCCTGTTTCTTCTTCAATCTCTCTTTTAGCAGCTTTTATTAGATCTTCTCCTTTTTCAAGACCTCCAATAACAAAACCCCTCCAATCATTTTTCTTCCACTGCAAAAGTAAATATTTGTTATTCTTTGGATTTTTAACAATCGCAACAACTGCTTTTCTTTTAACAGGCTCTTCATTATGCCTATAAGCATCAGAACCAGTCATATTTGTATACATTGGAGAAATAACCTGCTTAATTTTCAAACCATATTTCTTCGCAAATTCATAATCTCTCTGGTCGTGCGCAGGAACAGCCATAACCATTCCTGAACCATAATCTGCAACAACAAAATTTCCTGCGTAAATAGGAATTCTTTCTTTAGTCATTGGATTAATTGCATAAGAGCCTGTAAAAACACCATCTTTTCCCATAAGCTCAAGTTCTTTCTCTGAAACGCTCCCAAGTTTCTTCAAAAAATTATCAACACTTTTTTTATGTTCTTTTGTAACTAATTCGTAAAGTCTAGAATGTTGTGCAGAAATCACCATAAAAGTAACTCCGTAGACAGTATCGGGTCTCGTTGTGAATATAGGCCATTTTTCATTTGGATTAATTTCTGCCAAAATTTCAGGGAATTCGTCTGTCCCCATTTCTTCACGCGTAAAATGTCCATGATTCTTTAATTCCACAACCCTGCCACCAATTACATCCAAAAACATCTTCAAACTTTTTCTTCCATCTGCTTCCTCATTATTAGAAGTAAAATAAACAATTTCATTAACCTGATTCTTCACAGTTATGTCTATGTCAAAATTATAAAAACTTTTTTTAAATTCCTTATCAGGAACTTTCCAAGGAGCAACTAATATTAATTTCTTAACTTTTTTCCCAGTTTCTCCCAGCCATTTTACAAAAAAAGCAGTACCTCTGCTATGCCCAATTAAAATACTATTTTCATTAATACCGTTCGAAATTTTTTCAAATTCTTTCTTCCAAGATTCATAGCTAGAACCCCAAGGTTCTGGCATATTTGGAGCAAGCACCTTAATACCATTTTCTTCCAATCTTTTTCTAGCCCAAATCATCCAATGTCTATTGTACTCTTTATCATTTTTGTCATCAGCACTTCCATGTACAATAACAACATTAGAAATCTTTCTTTCTGGATTCTCAACTTCAAACTCAATCTCTGTCCCATAGCTTTTTCCAATCCAATTTCTCTGCATTGTTTTAGCTCTTTCAGGCCATTCCAATTTATCTAAACCTGAAAGCAGCTCTTCAGCATAATTTGTAGTTTTGTAATACCATTGCTCAAGATGCTTAATTTCTACATTAGTATCTTCATGTCTCCAACACTTACCTCCAACAACCTGCTCATTAGCAAGCACAGTTTGGCATTTACTGCAAAAGTTAACAGCAGATTTTTTCCTGCAAGCAAGCCCTTTTTCAAGCATTTTAAGAAAAATCCACTGATCCCATACATAAAATTCAGGATCAGAAGTCTTGAACATTCTGTTCCAGTCATAACTCCATCCCATCGCCTTCTGCTGCTTCATAAAGTTAGCAATAGACTTTGCAGTATAAACCTCCGGATGAATTCCTTTTTTTATTGCAGCATTCTCTGCAGGCAATCCAAGAGAATCATAGCCTATAGGATAAAGAACATTGTATCCTTGAAGCCTCTTGTATCTGGCATAAATATCTCCTAGGGAAAAAACAAAAGCATGACCCATATGCAAACCTTCTCCAGAGGGGTAAGGAAACATGTCAAGGACATAAAATTTCTTCTTGCCTTTTTCATTTTCCTTCACTTGAAAAATCTTCTTTTCTTCCCACTTCTTCTGCCATTTCTTTTCTATTAATTGGAAGTTGTATGCCATAAAACAATAATCATCTAGGAACTTTTAAATATTGCCTTCTATTCTTTTTACAATGGAAAAAATCCAAGCGCACATTTTAGGAAGCTCTGTGACAAGCAACTCAGCAGACGCTTTCTCTCTTCACAAAAAAAGCCATTTCGGAGAGCCGCTAGGAGAAAAAATTCAGTACACGATAACAGAAGCATTGTACCTAATTGAAAAGGAAAAACTGGAAATCTTAAGCAAAGGAAAAATTCTTGATAAAGGGCAGGCAATAAAAAAACTCCAAAAGTTGGATAAAAGAGTCTATTCAAAATATACTGTCTTCAAAGATCTTAGAGATAAAGGCTATATTGTCAAAACAGCGCTAAAATTCGGAGCAGATTTCAGAGTTTATGAAAAAGGAAAAAAGCCCGGAGATACTCATGCAAAATGGATTGTTTTTATAGACACAGAATCAAACAAATTCACATGGCAGGAATTTGCAGCAAAAAATAGGGTGGCTCATAGCACAAAAAAGAAGCTTCTTCTTGCAATCCTTGATGAAGAAGGCGATGTTTCATATTACGAATGTTCATGGACACGCACATAAACCAAAGACCAAGTTAGTTTATTCTTAAAACCATAAGCGCCAATTCCATAATAAATAAAACTAAAAAAATCCATCAATTAATTTATCCAATAATTTAAGCAAAATATCAAGCTTTTATCAATTTATTTATTACAAAATATGCCATAAAAATATTTATACCCTTGTTTTCTTTCTGAAGCATGTCCCAAGACGCAATTCAGACAAAAGAACACATAGTGAATTTTCTGAAAAGAAGTGGGCCAAGCCTCCCAGTTCATATAGCAAAAAATGCGAATATGTCAATGTTGTTCACCTCAGCTTTTCTTTCTGAGTTAGTATCTGACAAAAAAATAAAAATGAGCTATTTAAGAGTTGGAAGCTCTCCAGTTTATTTTATCCCTGGTCAAGAGCCATCACTGGATAAATTTGCAGAGCATCTAAAAAGCAAAGAAAAAGACGCATACATTATGATTAAGGAAAAAAAATTCATCCATGACCACAGTCAAGATCCTGCAATAAGGCTAGCATTAAGATCAATAAAAGACTTTTCAATTTCCTTTGAAAATGCAGGCGAGCTTTACTGGAGATATTTCACAACAGATCCAAGTGAATTCACAGCGCCTAAAGATGAAATAAAGCAAATTGAAGAAAAGCCAAAAGAAGAAATTATCATGCAGCCAATTGAAAAGGAAGAAAACCTTGAAATCTTAGCTCCCATTATTCAAGAAGAGCCTAAGCCAAAAAAGAAGCCAAAAGAAAAAACAGAACCCATTAAGCCAAAAAAACAATCAAAAAAGAAAACAGAAAAAAAAGATGATAAATTCTTTGACAAAATAAAAGGGCATTTAGAAAAAAGGGGCATTGAAATAATCGGAATAGAGGGAGTTGGAAAATCAGAGTTAATACTAAAAATAAAAGAAAAGAAGGAAGAAAAGCTGCTCTTCGCCTACAAAAAAAAGAGAATCACTGATGAAGATTTGATGAAAGCATACAAAAAGTCATCTGACTTTAATCTGGCTTACAAAGTTTTAAGTCTTGGCGAAACGCCGAAGAAACTCTCAGGACTAATCGAAGCTGCAAGATCTCTGGAAAACATTGAAAGGATTGAATGAAATTAATCCTAAAATTTACAAAGAAAAAGCTTTAAAAGTCATATTATCAATCATTAAGCATGGGAAAAATAAAGTCAAAGGCAATAAAAAGGGCAACAATAGAGTTCAAAAAGCGAGGAATTGAATTTAGCAAGGACTTTGAAAGAAACAAAAAAATTCTTGGAAGCAACACAATGCCCTCAAAAAAAATAAGAAACCAGCTTGCAGGATATATAGCAAGGGTAGAAAGAAGAAGACTTGCTCCCCAATAATTCTAAATGTAAGCTTTTTAAATCATGCATTTCTCTTAGCTTCGGCTCTGTAGCTCAGTGTTACGAGCACTGCTCTCATGAGAAGAATGAAGTTCGGCAAATCGGCAGAAAATTCCAATTTTCAGTCTATGCGTTCAACAAATTGTGCTGAGTCAGGCAGGGGTCGGGAGTTAAATTCTCCCCAGAGCCATTCAAACTCATTTATCCCCAATAAGAATCATATCTTCCTTAAAATTTTTTATCCTCTTCTTAAGATTCCAAGCTCTGAAACTATCCCCTTTTCTTCTAGGAATTATGTGGAAATGAGCATGCGGCACAAGTTGCCCTCCAATCTTTTTGTTGTTGCTTATAACATTAAACCCTTCTAAATTATATTTCTTAATTAGCAGAAGGGTTGTGCTCTTTATTGCATCCATTAACTCACTTCCCATAATATTAGGAATATCAATTATAGTCTCAAAATGCTTTTTTGAAATAACCAGCGCATGCCCCTCTACTTCTGGCTTATAATCATAAATAGAAAAGAAATTCCTATTCTCATATATTCTCTCGCTGAGAATTCTCCCTAAAGCAATATCACAAAAAACACATGTCATAAATAAAAAAAGAAAAAAGAATATAAAAAACTTTCTAAAAATAAAAAATAAAAATTAATTGATTAACCTGAATTACCTTCTTTTCTTCTTAGCTGCTTTCTTTTTTGCCATTATTAGTCGATAATACCATAAATGATACTATCTTACCTCTTTTAATTGATAATACTAAGAAAACTTCATTTAAAAATTTTGTGAAAATCAATTAATTGATTAATTTTCCGGATTTTTCAAATTCAATTTTACCGTCGACAAGATTTTTGACAATATTTTTAAGTTCAGATATCTTGGCACGAACCTGTTTTTTTGTGTTTCTGTCTCTTATTGTAACATCTTTCCCTAAAATTGAGTCGCCATCAATTGTTATGCAATAAGGAGTTCCTATTTCATCATTTCTAGAATATCTTCTGCCAATACTGCCGGAAATATCATAAGAAACATTCCATTCTTCCCTTAACTCTTCATAGATTTTTCTTGCCAAATTCTCAAATTCAGGCTTTTTGACAATAGGAAAAACAGAGACCTTAACAGGAGCTAACTTCGAATCAAGCTTCAAAACAATATTTTCCCTTGAAGGATCATAACAGTAAGCATCAAACATAAAGGCTAGAAAAGCTCTTTCTACGCCAAAGGAAGATTCTACAACCTGCGGAAGAACTCTTTTTTTTGTTTCCTCATCAAAAACCTTCAAATCTTTTTTGGAAAACTTCTCATGCTCTCCAAGATCAAACTGCCCTCTATCGTGGCTCCCAAAAATCTCTCTCCACCCGCTTGGAAATTTGTACTCAATATCAACGGCAGCCTTGGCGTAGTGCGCCAACTCTTTTTTCTCATGTTCCCTAAGTCTTAAATTATCCTCAGATATTCCTAAGCCCAAAAACCAGCTATAAGAGTAATAAAGCCAATAAGCGTGCCACTGGTTCTTAAAAATTCCTTTTTTTAGCATTTCAGCCAAGCTCAAAGCCTCTTCATTCTTTTCAGCGCCAAGAATTTTTATTCTAACCTCTTTTATTTTGTCATAATAGCTGCAATTGTTGGCTTTTTCAGGATCAACAAAAAACTGCATCTCCATCTGCTCAAACTCTCTGCTTCTAAAAAGAAAATCCCGGGGTGCAATTTCATTTCTAAACGCCTTTCCAATCTGGGCAATTCCAAATGGCAGTTTTGATCTGGAATTCTCATAAACAAGTTTGAAATTAGAAAAAATTAATTGAGCTGTTTCCGGTCTGAGATAAGCTTTCCCGTATTCTCCAACATTTGTCTCAAACATCAACTTGAAATCTTTAGCAGAATCAAAATCAAATTCTCCCCCACAGTCACATTTCACTTTTCCAGTCTCAGATTTATCGATCTTAGATGGTTTTTTGCATTTTTTGCATATAACAAAAACATCGCTAAAGCTGTCAACATGGCCAGAAGCTTTCCAAATCTGAGGATGAGTTATTATAGCCCCATCAATTCCAACAACATCCTCTCTTCCGGCAAAATATTTCCACCACTCTTTTTTTATATTATTTTTTAGTTCAACTCCTATTTCTCCAAAATCCCAAAATCCTGCTAATCCTCCATAAATCTCTCCAGAAGGATAAACAAATCCTTTTCTTTTGCAGAAAACAGCCAGTTCATCTATAGAAATATCTTTTCGCGCTAAACTTTTGTTATCTTGAGTTTTCTCAGAAGAACTCAATCCCAAAATCTTACGCGCCTTTTCGTCAGCTCCCTTCTTGTCTTTTCCCAGATATGCGACATACTTGCTTACTACTTTATTCCCTTTTCTCTCAGATTTATTCAAGTAATAATATTCTTTTCCGGCGATTTTCTTTTTAACAACAAAAGCCATTTTTCAAGAAACAAAAGATAATATTTAAATCTAGCCACTACAAATTCTCTCAAATCCTTAATACATAAATAATAAGTAAATTATACACATATAATAGGTATTTTTTACAATATTACACACATTTATAAATATAAATACATACATAATAAGTATGGGAAGGACTCACCTAGCAAAAGCTTCTATAGCACAGCTTAAAAAGCATATTGAAGAGTCAAAAAAAAGAAAAAAATATCTTCAAGAATATCTTCACAAACTCCACACTTCTTATGCTCATAATCAAATTTCTTATGCGCAATATGTAGAAACACTGCACAAAAAGCATGATAAAAGAAACATTCGCGAACATATTGATTACTATGACAAACACATAAAACATTGTGAATACGAAATAAAAAAACACAGAAAGCATATAGCAAAACATACATCACTAAACATTTTTTTTGCAATTGCAATAGTGCTGGCATTAACTTTCGCTTTTTCCCAGCTGACAAACATAAAATTGACAGGATTTTTTGTTCAAGAGCCTGGAGCTATTCTTCAAGAGCAAGAATACACTCAAGAAGTAAACCTTAACTTTGATAAATCAGCAGACTACGAATGGCGTATTGAAAACCCAGGAATTCTAACATCTCTAAAGCTTTACGGAGAAATAAAAGGACAAGGTTCTGTCAAAGTTTATCTCGATGATTTCTTGATTCTTGACAGTTCAAATCTTAAAAACAATCCGTCCACAACCAACGCACTAATTCTGTCCCAGATAATAAAAAAACTCGAAGAAGAAAATTTTTCAAATATCGCTCCAAGTGATACTTCAACTAATTCAACCAATGAATCATCTTCAGAAGAAATAAATCAAAGTGGAGCTCCTCAAAAAGAAGTGAGTCCTTCCCAAGAGGAGCTTCCATCTTCTGAAAATATAACACAAGAAGGAGAAGTAAAAGAAGAGGAAACTTCTCCATCAGAAAACAAGTCAGAAGTTCCAGAGGAAAAAACAATCTTTTTCACCGGCATATGCGAAGAAACCTGCGACTTGTCTTTTTTTGGATTAAATAAAACATCCTACACTTTAAAGATAGAAATAAATAATGCCACTCTTAGTATTGATAAAATAAAATACAAAATTCTAGAAGCAAAAATCCCTGAAACAAACATAACAAAAAACATTACAGAAGAGGATTTTAATGTAACAACAACCCAGCTTCCTGCAAAAATAAACGAGCCTGTCAAATGGGTAAAAAATATTCAGTCTAAAAAAGAAGGGACAATAAAAGTCCCTCTTCCAAAAGATTCTCAAAACATCATATTCAAAGAAAGTGGCTCTATAAAAGAAGTGAGTCCTTCCCAAATCAGAGCCACTTTCAATGAAACAGAATTCAGCTTTGACGCAAAAGAAAACAATTATGAAATAGAATATGAAACACCTTCACCTTCAGTAATAGAAGAAGAAAAATCAAACGGGAAAACAATAAAAGTTTCTTCTCCAGAAAATATACACTATGAAAATGTTCAGGCATTCACAACTCTTTCAGAGTCACTCAATGTCAAAAATCCTTCAAGAATAAAAATTTTCTGGCGTGAGCAAAACGTCTTTATTGAGCCAAGTTTAGTAGAAGACAAAGACTCAAATGGAATTTATGATTATATTGAATGGACAATTCCTTCATTAAGCAACCAGACTTTTGATATAATTGTAATAACAAAAGCGGAGCATCTTAACTCTAACAGGGAATTTATCAGCGACATTTATGATGAAGTTTACCAATTAGATAACCTCTGGAGTAAAACAATTCCAAACCAAGATTACGTGCGTGTTGTTTTTGAAAGAAATCTTACATCTTCAAATGATATAACAATATTTCCAAGAATTATAAATGGAAATCCAAGAATAGAAGTTTACGAAGTCAACAAAAGTGTTTTAATTGCAGAATTTTCATCAATAACAAACAATCAATATAACAAAGTTTATCTAACAAATCTTCCAGGAGAACAAGACACATTTGACTTAAAGATTCAGAGAGGTTCTATAGAATTTGACCATATTATTGACCCTTCTAATACATATTTGATTAATGCAGATGCCTTGGCAACAGCAACAGGAACAACTTCAGGAACACAAAATGCAGGTAAGAACATATTAAGAAGAGATAATAATGGTTTAACTGCAATGTGGATAAATGCAGCAGGAACAGACCCTGTTTGTTCAACATCTGCTACAAGTGGAGCAACATGGGCTGCATTGGCAAGCGAAGCAGGAACAGAAACAGGTGTTGCAATCGCGACAAACGGAACAGGAGTAGTTTATACTGGTATGTTTGCAACAAATGGTGCGGGGGATATCGCATATCTTTACAATGTCGCGGGAGCCTGCGATACAGCAGGAACATATGCAGATGTAAGTACTGCGACAAATGACCATTATCGTCCTGATGTTGCTTTTGATGGAGTGAATAATAAATATGTCCTATGTGCCCAAGACAATGACGATTTTGATATTGATTTTGCCTATGCAACACCTTCCTCCACTACAACCTTAAGTTTTACAGGCGTGGATGCTGTTAATGTCAGTGGAGATGTAACAAGCACAAGCTGCTCAGTAGATATAGATGATACCGGAAATGTATTTATTGCATCAGCTCAGGCAGCTGCAGGAGTTGTAGTATATAATTCATCCGCAGGAACTTTTACAAGTTCAACAGCAGTCACATCAACGGCGAGAACAGCATACAGTGCTACTTCTGTGTCAAACATGCATATGAGCATAAGAGGAAATACAATTTTAATTACAGCAGAGGATGCAAACAGTGATTTAGTTGTTGCATGGAGCACAGACGGAATAAATTATAATAGTGAAGTTCTTGCAGGAACGGTTAACGACCCAGAAGGATGCGTTGATGAAAATGGAAATTTCCATATTGCATTCGTAAATGGAAGTGGAATTGATTACAGAAGAAGGGTATCAAATGGCACGTGGGATAATTTGCAGACAATAACAACAACAGGAACAGAATTATATATTTCTGTAAGATGCACGAACTTCCCTGCAAACAACAGAATGGACAGCAATGATTTGGAACTGGTTTATACAGACACAGGAACAAATATTTATTTTGCAAATATATCAATAGATACTTCTGCCCCTGTAAACAATCCGCCCAAATGGTTTAATCCAGTCATCAATGATTCAACCCCTGATCCAGGGCAAATAATAAGCCACAACATAAACTGGACAGATGACACAGCTTTAAGTTACGCAACGCTTGAAGTCAATTCCTCTGGAGCTAACTGCGATACAACATCTAACGTTACATCAACAACCTTGTCGGGAACTTCTTCTTGGGCAAATCTTTCATGGCAAGTCCCAAATGCATGTGAAGGAAAAACAATCGGCTGGAGGCAATATGCAAACGATTCCTTGAACCAATGGAATGTGACTTCCTTGCAAACTTACACTGTTCAAAATGTAGCCCCAACAGCGTCATTCGGAGGAAATCTTACAGACAATGTAGACAGGAGCAATTCTTCAGCGACGTTTGATTTAAAAATATCTGATAATCTTGGAGTTAGTTATTTGAGATTATATGGAAATTGGACAGGATGGCATGCAAATCAGACTAACTCATCTCCAATAAATAATTCATGGTGGAATATTACTGTGACTGGAATCCCCGATGGAATATACGTCTGGGCAGCATGGGGAAATGACACTGTCAACAATCAGGCGTTCTCAACGACAAATAGAACATTCAAAGTAGACTCAACAGCTCCAACAATAACACTTCCAGCCTACACAAATGGAACAAAGTATGCAAATACTCAAAGCCTGACATTCAATATTTCTGTTGCAGATGCAGTAGCAGGCCCTAGTCTTTGCGCCATTAATGTACCTGGCAATGCAAACCAGACTGTTGCTGTGTCAAATGGATGGTGCAATGGAACTTATGCATTGACAGGAATTGCAGATGGAAATAAAACAATAAATGCTTATGCCAACGACACTCTTGGGAATTTAGCTTTAAATAATTCTTATGTAGTCTGGATTGACTCAACAGCTCCAACAATAACACTTCCAGCCTACACAAATGGAACTCAAAAGCAAAACACAGATACTTTAACATTAAATATCTCTGTTTCAGATTCTGGCTCAGGAACAACAGGAACAGTTTGTTTAGTCGATATAACCGGAACAAACCAAACAGTAGCATATTCAAATGGCTGGTGCAATTCATCATCTATCTTATTAACAGGGCTAAGCGATGGAAATAAAACAATAAAAGTGTACGCAAATGATTCTGCAAATAATTTTGGATTAAATAACAGTTTTGTTGTTGATATAATCAGCCAAGTAGCTCCAACAGTATCTGCAGTTGAAGCAATAGCTGCCAAAAATCCAACAGATGACACAACAACTTCAATAACTTTCAATTTCACAGCAACAGATGTCAATGGAGCTTCAGACATAAACTTAAGCACAGCACAAGCATATTTTCAGAGATCTGGAGAATCAACAAGATCAAACACTACTTGCATCAACACTTCAATTGGCGTTGGGAACTATATCAATTTTACATGTACGATAAGCATGTGGTATTACGACCAAAATGGAGCATGGACAATAAACGCCACAATAAAAGATAACGGCGCATTATATGGAGAAAACTCATCAACAACATTCACTTATAATGTCTTGACTGCCATGAAGATGTTCCCTACATCATTAGCATGGCCTGAAGTCCTAATAGGGCAGACAAATGTTGGCTCAAATAATGACCCAATTCAGGTGAATAATACGGGAAATAGTGATTCGTTAAACATTAACATAACTTCATACAATCTGCGAGGAGAGCAAATAACAACAGATTTTATTTTGTCTGGAAATTTAAGCGTTGAAAATGCATCTCAGGGATGTTCTGGAACATCAATGTCAAATGCAACATCTCTAAATTTAACTTCTGCAATTTTATACAGGGGAAACCACTCTTTGAATTACAACAATGCAACATCTGGGCAGGAGCAATTATACTTCTGTCTGGCAAATGTTCCTCAAGGAATAAGCCAGCAATCATATTCATCGTCAGCTTATGGATCATGGGAAGTAAAGATTCTTCTTGCGCTATTAATCCCAAGAAGAAGAAAGAAGAAATCAATTAAAGATGATAAATTAACAGAAGCGCTTGGATTAATCTTAGACGAGCTGAAAGAAGAGTATTCTCTAAACAAAAAAGAAATAACAGAAATAGTGATTTCAAAACTGAAAGAAAAATACAAAATAAGCAAAAAAGAAATATTAAACACAATAAAATCTTCAGAAGAAACAGAAATTCCAGCAGCAATCTTCGTCAAAAATCTTGGAGCCTTGGAATCTCTTGTCAAATACATGAAAGAAAATTTAAATATTAATTACAGAGAAATCTCTAAACTGCTGAACAGAAACGAAAGAACTATATGGACAGCTTACAAGAAAGCGAATGAAAAACAAAAAGAGCCTATAAAAATTAAAGAAACAGAAATCTGCATTCCAATTGAAATATTCAAGAACAAAAAAATGACAATATTGGAATTAACTATTGTTTATTTGAAGAACAAAGGATACAAATTCTCTGAAATATCCCAATTATTAAGCAGAGATCAGAGAAACATCTGGACAATACACTCAAGAGCGCTGAAAAAATTAAACAAAAATTTATAACAATATTTAAAAATAGAAGAAGAGTAGAATTAAAATGAAAAGAGAGGTTCAGATTACAATAATTATAGTTTCTTTAATACTAATTGTTGCAATTTTCAGTTATTCTGGTCTATTAACAAAAATAACAGGATATGCAACATCTTCAACAACAGTGGTAAACATCACTGTAGGAAACACTGCTCCAACAGTATCTGCAGTTGAAGTAATAGCTGCCAAAAATCCAACAGATGACACAACAACTACAATAACCTTTAACTTCACTGCAACTGATACTGATGGAGCTTCTAACATAAACCGCTCGCTCGCACAAGCGTATTTCCAGAGAGCTGGAGAATCAACAAGATCAAACACTTCCTGCATTAATACTTCCATAGGTGTTGGAAACAATATCAACTTTACATGCGCAATAGACATGTGGTATTATGACCAGAATGGAGCATGGACAATAAACGCCACAATAAAAGACAACAGCGCAGCATATGCAGAAAACTCCTCAACAACATTCACTTATAATTTATTGCCTGGGATGAAAATGTCACCAACATCATTAACATGGGGCTCAGTTGCGCTAGGCCAGTCAAATACTGGCTCTAATAATGACCCAATTCAGGTGAATAACACAGGCAATAGTGTAGATGTCAGCATTAATGTAACTTCATACAATTTAAGAGGAGAAACTACAATAACAGAATTTATCTTTGCAAGTAACTTCACTGTTGAAAATACGTCTGAAGGATGCTCTGGAACAGCAATGTCAAATGCTACCGCTTTAAATGTAACTTCTTCAATTATCCAAAGGGGAAATCACTCTTTGAACTACAACAATGCAACATCAGGGCAAGAACAAGTATACTTCTGCCTTAAAGGACCACTTGCAGGAATAAGCCAGCAGTCATATTCATCATCAGCTTATGGATCTTGGACACTCCTAATAATATAAATATATAAAACAAATAAACCTTTAAAAAAGGTTTCCAAAACGAACCTTTTGGGAAAGTTCCCAAACAAGAACTCGCTAAAAAAATGAAAAATAAAAAAATTGGAATTTTCGCGGTCGCTATTCTATCTGCAGTATTAATAGCATCTGTAGTCCTTGCATTTGGTGTGGCAATTCCTTATTGGGACAACCCAGAGTGGTATCCTTTAAAACTAGCTCCGGGAGAATCAAAAATAATATCATTAACCCTTCAAAACACAGGAGAAGACGATGCAATATTTAGGGCAAACCTAACATCTGGTTCTGAAATAGCGGTGCTGGTAGATGAAAATTTAGATTATTCTGTTCCTTCTGGAGAAGTTAACAAACTAGTTAATATAAAAGTGGAAATTCCAGAAAATGCAGAGCTTCAAGCGCGGTATAGAATTAGTGTTTCATTCCAGCAAATTTCTCTTGGAGAAGGGGGAATGGTCAGCCTTGCATCAGGTCTTACAGCCTCTTTTCCGGTTGAAATAGTCGGCTATGAAGAAAGCGTGAAAAGAGCAGAAATACAAAAAACACCTCCTCAAGAAGAGAAAAATTACATGTGGGTTATAACCTTAGCAATACTTATAGCAATAGTTATTGCAGTAATAGTTGTTAAGAAATACCAAAAAGCAAAACCTCAACGGTCAAGCAAAGTAACTCCAAAAGTTTAAATAATTTCTTTATTTCTTCAAGAAATGAAAAAGTGGGTGATATTTGGTTTTTTATTTATGCTGCTTCTTATAGTATTATTTTCATTTAAAATATCAGAAAGGGGAAATCCATTAGGAGAGGCAATAAGCGGGCAGGTGGGGTTAAATATAACTATTATCCAGCCCACTCCAACACTAACACTGCACAGCCCTAAAAACAACACATATTTGACAGAAAGAAATCTTTTGTTGAATTTCACAAAATCTGCAGACAGTGTCTGGTATAAAATTGACAGCAGCACAAACATTACAGTTACTGGTCCAATAAATTTTAATACAACTTTAGGAAACCACACTCTATTTATATATGCAAACAACAGCAACAGCACAATCTCAAGAAATGTAACCTTTTACGTTAATGTAACGCATTTTATAATTATAGACAGCAAATTTGATTACAATTGGAATGGAAGCTGGGAAAACGAAAACATGAGCTGGCGTGAAAAAAAGGAAGAAACTACAAACTTCGCAAATTATTCTTATGAGGATTTTCAAAATATAAGCGACCTAAAATTTGAAAAAACATCCACCGCAAAAATATGGTTCAGGGAACAGATAAATTTAACTAATGATTTAAATCCCAACGACAAAAGATTAGATATAAACAATAACATTAACATCTCTTTCAACAGAATAGAGCTGAATTCAACAACCCTTCCAAATTTTAATAAATCAGCAACTCTGAGTTTATACAATTTAACTTTTGCAAATCCGAGAATTCTAAAAAATGAGGAAATCTGTTCAGAAAGTGTGTGCAAAATAATAAGTTATTCAGATGGAATCCTTGAATTCAATGTATCTCACTTTACAGTTTACTCAACAGAGGAAACAACTTCAACAACTAATGAAAGCTCAACTGCAACATCTTCAACAAGCGAAAGTGGAGGAAGTTCTAAAATTGAAAATTTCACTATTGATGCAGAGAGTATAAAAGTAAAATTAAACCAAGGGGAGTCTATTGAAAGAGAAATGAAAATAAAAAACGTTGGTAAAAAAAGAATAAAAATAAACTTAAGGGCAGAAAATATTGAAGAATCTGTAATTTTTAAAGAAAATAATTTTGAGATAGACCCTAATGAAGAGAGAACTGCAAAAATAAATTTTACAGCATATGAAAGCATAACACCAAGCATTTATTCTGGAAAAATAATAGCAGATTCTGGAAAAATTAAAAAAGAAATTCTAGTGGCAGTTGAAATAGAAAAAACAATAGAGGAAGGCAATATTTATAGTGAAAGCAAGCCAAAAGGCTACATATACAAAAAGATAGTATTATACTCTATAATTCCAATAATAATTATACTATTAATAATTTTATACAAACTGAAGAAAACTAGAAAGAAACCAAAAAAAATAAAAAATTAATCATTCGTGTTTTTTTACATGGCTCCATCTGTGAACAGCCTTTCTTCTGTTTCTTATTCTCCTAACAACAAAAAGCGCGAAAACTAGGAACAAAACAACAAGCAGCAAGCTTATCCACCTGTCGCTAAAGCCTTCCCCGCCAAAAACAGCAAACCCACCAATAGGGCTTCCCAAAACAATATTTTCCTGCACAAATCCGGAATAAGTTTCAGAATTAATATTCACAAGCAGGCTCAATTCTCCTGAAAGAGCTTCATTAATAGGAATAAAGGTTTCAAATTCTTCTTTTGAATTGGCAATGATATCCTTAGCCTCGCTGACTTCTGCTACCTTTTTATTGTCTAAATCAAATAATATAAATTGGATATTAACATTTTGATCCTTGCCTGCAACTTCCTGGATAAAATAGTTAACTTTAACGTTTTCCTTGCCGCTTCTTTCAACATTAACTAGCTTAAATTCAAGCTGTTTCCCTAAAATTTCAACATCAAAAGAAGTTGATTTGTTTGTTTCCCTGCATCCAAAATAAACTTCCATGGCATATTTTCCGCTTTCGATTGATTCAGGAATATCAACATCAAAAACAATATTATACTCCTCACCGGCAGCCAGGCCCTTTGTTTCTGTATAAGTAATCCAGGAAGAATACTGCCCCAAACTTTTAAATTTGCATTCATTCAAAAAACTCTTTCCATTGTTCTTGACTTTCCATGTTATGATTTTCTTCACTCCGCCTTCACTTACTACTAAAGGAGAAATGCTGTCCACATATAAACTAGGCTTAACTGGAATAACGCCCCCTCCGCCAGAACTTCCCCCGCTGCTAGAACTGCCTCCACCAGATGAGGAGCTTGAACTAGGAGGGTTTCCAGAATCAGCCAAAACAATTATATTCAAACTTGGAACATTTTCTCTTTCAGACCCCAAAGAGCTGTTGAATCCAAGAGAGGTTGCCTTGCAAACAACTTCTAATTCTCCATAATAACTGTTTATAGTTGGTTTATTCATGTTTAAAGTTAAAGTTAACTCCTCAGAAATACTCAAATTGAAATTGTTATTGGAAAAACTGCCAAATTTAGAAACATTAAAGCCAGTTATACCGGGCTTGCATTCGCTCAATGTGAAGTTGCCCACATTCTTTAATTTCCAGTTAAAACTCTGGCTTTCATCATTTTCCATCTGTGCGCTAACATCACAATTTCCATTCAAACATTTAACCCCTATTAAATTAAAAGCATCAATATTCCCGCTTGGAGGATTTATTCCTATCTGCATAGGGATTGTAAATACTCTTCCATCTTCCTGCCTCGTTATGTTTATATAACCGGAATAAGAACCAACAGGAGTGCTTGAGTTAGTCGTGATAGTAACCAGGTTTCTAAAAAAATTCGATGAAGTATGAAGTATCCTATTTGTAACAACACTATTTTGATCAATCGTCAAATTAAAGTAAGTTTGATTAATTGAATAGCTGAAATTTAGAGTATAATTTTCCAAAGACAAATGATAAAGGCTTAGATTCCATATTAAAGTTTTATTATAAGGGTCTGGGCTCTCAACATAGCTTGCCGGGAAAACAAAAACCTCGCTAAAAACCCTAAAATTTCCGCTTCTATTTAGAGTATTAGTTCCATCAGACAATACGTAAGACCAATTCCAAGCTCCATAATCATCTACTGTATAATTTGTCGAGTTCCAGATTAAATAAACTCCGTTTGAAAAATTAATTCCTTTAACATTATTAGCAACTTTTGTCCCATTTGGAGAAGTTATTGTAAAGTTTACAAAAGATATTGTATCATTTTCTGGGTCAGACACATTAACCTGTATAATAAAATTATCTTCAAACTCGGGTATTTTGATTGTTCCATTTACAGCAGTTAAATTTGAATGAATTATTGGAGGCAAATTAACGGGAATAGAATTAACATTTATCCAAATAACCTTAGATAAAATATTATTGGAGGTATCATTAACGCTAATATTCAATGTATAGTTAAGGGGTTGAAGAACTGTAATATTTTGTATAAAACCTGACTGATTTATTGAGAAATTAACATTGTCATTTATAAAATACTTATCTATTGCAATATTGTCGCCTGCCTCAATATCATACTGAAAAGATTGAGTTTCATTTAACGTCTGATTTTGCGGCTCTACAACCCACACTGGTTTTGAAATATCTGAAACATTTACAGAAAAGGTTACTATTGTGGAATTCAAATTTCCAAAAGTATCATTAGCCCAAACTCTCAAAGTATGCGAGCCAGAAGAAAGCTCTGTGTTTATAGCTATATTATCAAAATAAGAAGTATGATTGGTTATATCATCAAATGCAATAATCGCAAACCCTGTCGTATTCCTCAAGCCACTATCTATTGCATTTAAAGCTAATTGATTATCAACATAAGCAGAAATGTTGTCTCCATAAATTTTTAATCCCAAAACATGCCATTCATCTTTGCCCACAAAAACAGGAATTGGCAAATTCCCTGTCCACAAAGCAGCTAAATTCGACCAGCTTCCATTAACAACTTTATTTATGTTTATAGAGCTGAAATCATAATCTAAGGCAATCTCGTACTTATTGTTAACATCTCCAAATCTAGGAGTTAAATAAGCGCCTCCAAACGAACCGTTAGGAACCATTACTTTTACATTAGTCTCATAATTCAAATTATTAAAGTTGGTAATATAAGACAAAGCATCAATGATAGCTGTTTCATTAAACAATTTGTAAGTTTTATTTTCTATAATTGCTGTTCTGAAACTAAGAGGATTTGTCCAAGTTAGGCTTCCATCACTTCCATTTGCATAACCTCCAAAATCATCAGCAAAAATTAAATTTAATTTTCCAAAATCAATTGTGCCATTTGAATAAGCATAAGTTATGTTTGGTCCATTATCAATAGAAACCCAGACTCTGTCAATATTTGGCTCTGTTACGGTTAAATTTAATCTCGGAGTAGATGTATTTAGAGTTGCATTTAAAGGAGAGCTTATTGTGATTTGAGGAGGAGTTGTATCATTTACCAGTATAGTATCGCCTATTACTGTAACGTTATCGACCCTGCAGAACTCAGAGACAGCACCTGCAGTACACTCAAATTTTATTTTTAGATTAGAATTGTTATTTCCCATATTAGATAGATTAAAAGACCTCTGCAAGTAACTAGCATCATCTGCACTTACACTGCCAGTCTGTTCAAGTATTGTCCATCCAGTCCCATTAAACCATTCTGCCTGAAATTCGTCAGCGGCATCCAAAGCAATTAATCTCCTGTAATAACTGAAATTAATATTATTAAATCCTTGAGTGCTTACATTTATTTCCATAACACTGGCCGGTTCTGTTGTAGATTGTGGCTGTGATTGTGCATGCCATAACCCGCCAAAAGGATCTGTTGATGAAGCTGTCCAATTATTTGCCCCTGATACAGCACTAAGCCCCCATCCGCTCAAAGTCCCAGATTCAAAAGTATCATTAAAGATAACAACAGCATTCAGCAGGTTAAAAGAAAAAATCAAGACAAAAAACAACAAATACTTCTTTTTGGCTTTTAATATCTCATTCATAATAATTTCAATCTTCTTAAATTGCTTTTCATCTTTTATCACTTCTTTTTTCATTTTATTTCTTCTTCTGCCAAATATTAATCCTGCCAACACCGAATTTAGTTAGTTTCCCATCATTTTCCAAATCCAAACAATATCTAATGACAGTATGCCATGATTTATTAAGATTTTGTGCAATCTCAGAAGTAGAAAGAGGCTTCTCAGAATTATTAATAACTTTCAGTATACTCTCTTTCATACTAATGCGATTCATCGTACTTTTTAAAGAACCTTTCTTCATACCATAGATAATACTATTTATTGTATTTAAAACTTACTCTGCTTGATTTTGTTTTCCAACCAAATAATCACTAAGCCCTTCTCTGTTAACACAAAATAATCAACAGCTACAGAATATAAAAAAACAATTCTGCAAAATTATCTTTTCTTATAGCCAAACTTGTCATTGTAAGCAGGATGGTCAATTATATCAAGAACAAAGGCAATTATCTCAATTTCTCCATTATTTGTTAAGGTGTAAACCATTCTCCAAAATACAGGAAGTTCTACTCTGAATAAATTCTTTGCAGAGTATTTTTGTTTGTATTCCTCAGGAATCAAGTCCTTTGCAATTGGATTTCCATAATGAATATTAGCTTTAATCAGGTTAATTTTGTGATTAATAGCTTTAAGAATCATTCTAGATTGCTTGTTATTCTCTGCCTCAGCATTCAGTTTCTTGTAAACTTCTTCAGCTTCTTGAGACAATATAACTCTTACTTCTTTCATATTTCCATTCCTTGTAAAATTGCCTTTTTCAAGTTTGGATTATAGTTTTCTATCCATGTTATGCCCTTAATTGTTACAGCAATTTTATTGCTTCTTTCCAAATATTCAAGAATTACTTTCAAAGTAATATGATTTACCTGCCTTGGAAGTTTCCTTTTCAATTGGGCTATTGAAACAACACTTTCTTTCATATTTTTTAGGGTGTTCTCCACCATTATAACAGTGTTCAATGTAGGCCAATGTACAATCCCCTCGGCTTTTTGATGTTTTTTTATTTGTATCACTTTATATATTTTAGTTATTTACTTATAACTATTAAGTACATATTAGTATTTATATACTTTTGTATTTATAAGATTTGAAAAATTAAGCAAATTTCACTCAGCATTAACATTAGCAGAATTCATTTCAGCTTCTTTCTGCTTTCCAATAAGATAACCTGTGGTGACAGAAACCAAAGAATATTTTATAAATAAATATCTTCTCATATCTTTATGAATTTCGTTTTTGAGGTATTGGACAAAACAAGCAGAAGAATACATTTGTCAAAAGAAAGATGGAAGCATATAGTGTCAAAACATCCTTACATGTCAAGCATATTAAATGACATAAAGAACACATTAACCAATCCAGACTTAATTATTAATCATAAATTTGATGACTCTATGAGAAATTATTATGCTTATTACAAGCGCAAAGATAGATACTTGCTGGTTTCAGTTAAATATTTAAATGGCAGGGGATATGTTGCTACATCGTTTATTGCCCGAAAAATTATAAGAAGATGAAACAAAAAAACCTGGAAATTTATTATGATAATGAAACAGATATTTTGGAGATTTTTATAGGTGAGCCTGCAGAGTCTTACTTTGATGAAATTGATGACGATCTATTTGAAGGGAGAGATGAAAAAACAAATGAGCTCAAAGGCTTCAAAATATTTAATCTTGTAAAAAGAGGAGGGATGAAGGATATAAGAATACCTCTCCCTGCAAATGTGAAAATAGAAGGGGTAGATTAGCTTTTTCCATTAAAAATATCTTTTAAATCTCACTCAGCATTCACATTAGAACTCGCAGCTTCTTTCTGCTTTCCAATAAGATAGTCATTGACCTGTTTTTCAGTCCAAGAATCATAACCTTCAGGACTATAGCCTGGCGCAGGATTGCAAGGCTCAGGCCCTCCTGCAAATATATATTGTATTAAATAAACAGCATCGCTTATATCAACTGCTCCATCTCCATTAGCATCTCCCGCTAAAAGAGGGTTTGGTGCAGGCCCTCCTGCAAATATATGTTGTATCAAAAATACTGCGTCTGAAATGTCCACTGCTGTGTCTGAGTTAGCATCTCCACAGACATATGGCCTTTTTGAAGATATAACTTCTAATTTTGGCCTTAAACTAAGATTTACATTCTCATATGATCCAAAATACCATCTCCTATTTCCAGAGATTTTTATCATAAAAGAATTAATTCCTTTTTTTAAGTAAGGCAAAACATTTATTTCATAATTTGGACCATCTCCAATATTTCCTAAGCTTGTCTTTGAGGGATTCCAATCCTCCAATCCTAAAATTCCATAGTCATTGTTCAATATATATAATGCAGGAGATTGAGAGGAACCTCCCGCTGATCCTGTTTTTGTCAGATAAAGTTTTGCAGAATCAAGAAAAGAAGTATCAATATTTGTTTGATCAAATTTAAAATAAATTCTTTTTTCGGAATCATCAGCAAAGTATCCTGCTGTCAATATTTGATTTGTGCTATCTACAATTCCGTTTGAATCAATAAATGCATCATGAATGGGTGCAAATTCAACATCAAACTTTTCACGACCAATTTCCACTAACTTAACAATTTCAGAAGAGTTTAAACCATTGGCATAAATTTTAAACTCATCTATAATTCCTGAAAACTTAGGAGATCTACTTCCCCCTAGCTCACTATAAAAATAAGGGTTAATTCGTCCATCTACTACCACGACATTTCCTTTTTTAATTCCATCTGTATACACAGATAATTCACTGCCATTATAAACCCCGGCAATGTGATACCATTTTTGAACGGATAACGACTGATTTGAGTATACATCAAATCTCTCTCCATCTTCAGAATCAAAACCCACATTTATATTTCCTTCAGGAGTTAATCTTATAATATTATCAAAAATGGGTAATGTACTGAATAAACTGAGATTCTCGATTTTAACCCATGCAGATATTGTAAACTCATTATTATTTTTAATGAATTCATTTGTAAATGGCAATCTAAGACCTATCCCATGACCCCCATCAAGATAAGTTCCTCCTTCCATAGGAATGATTGGACCATAATGAATACCATTATTTTTAACATAACCCGCCATGTCAATTGCTGTTCCATTATCAAAGCTGTAATATAATAAAGGTTTATCAAGATTTATATTCAAGGGATGGATTTGCTGTACAGTAACTTGTGCCTCACTGCTAGTAATAGAATCTAACCTAATTTTATATCCATTGATTTCATCCATAAAAATTTCACCAAGACCTAATTGCTCTTGTTCAAGAAATTCTGGATGCATACTTAACAGATTAGTCTTAGAGTATGTTGTGGAAAAATTATTTACTCTCCCAATGTGAATAAGAACTCCTTGATAGATGTTAATAGGAAAACCAGAGTCATAATCAATAGGTTGTCTGAATTCTATAGAAATAAATCTGTTATCTTTTATCGCATATAAACTGGTTTCAATATCAATTGGCAATTTTATCTGTTGAATAGTTCCATTCTGTTGAGAAAGTTCTAAAGACTTTAATAAAAAAGTTCCATTTGTAGCGACAATACTATTCTCCTCATCAAGCCAACCAGCTTGTTCTTTGTGAAGAGCATTAAAATGTGCTGGAAGAGAATATGCTTGAAAAGAATTTCCCATTACATCATAATTATCTCCATATTCAACACTAGTGCAATCAAAAGAAAAAGATACTAAAGAATCATCAATATTTTTACAAGTATAATAATTTGAATGTGCAATACCAAAACCATGACCTAATTCATGAGCAATAACTCCTGTAATAAATGCAAAAATATGTGCGTAGCTTGCATTTATTACACCATCAGAGGTGTTAATCCCGGTCTTCCCTATGCTAGACATCCCCACAGTAGAACCATAACAAGATTCATAAGGAGACAATATTACAATCCTATCATAATTTGGAAAGTATATCGTTGGATCAGCTGATTGAATAGCAAAATTGAACTTATCAACATTACACAAAGAGTTAGAAGAATGAATAAATGGCCCCACAACATTTCCCGTGAAATATGTTTTATTGTAAGAATTTTTTACATAATAATCCTGTACAGTGTTTTGACTTTGTTGAAAAATCATGTTATTCGTTTCAGAATTATTTGCTAGAGGAGGAAGCCCAGTAGCTCCAAGCATAATTGCTAAAGTTCTCTGTGGACCAATATTTTCTAATCTTAAATCAGGAGATGTTGAAACAATTTTAAAGGAGGTGTCTTTGTTAGATTCTAATGTTATTTTGTCACCAGAAATTAGCCCTCTCACAATTACCTTGGTCCTAGAGGGTAATGGGAAAATAGTCTCTATGGGAGAGAGAGCATACCTCTTTCCATCAACATTCAAGTAATACAAATAATCTGCTTTATTGTTTTCAAAATCATCAACAACAATTGTCTCCAAAGTTCCAGTCAGTTCCACCTCGCAAACTCCCCCCTCATCCACCAATTTATCGCAGTCATTATCTTTCTGGTCGCAAATTTCTGCTGCTGGTATGCATGAAATAACTTTTGTCTGAGAACTATCAACATCCGTCACCTTTGCAGGCACAATGCTTTTTATCGCATTTCCTATGTTATAGCCATTTCCAATAATCATAAGCTCAAAAACAACAACCACAGCAAGAATTAAATTTAAAGGTATAATAAAATTTTTATTTTTTGGAAACCTTTTTTCAAAAGGTTTATTTCCCACACTCTTCTTCATTATAATACAAAATAAAATAACTATAAAAACATTTAGATTAAAAATAAAAAGAAAACAAGACCGCCCAAGCTTGGTCGGCCTAAAGAAAAAATAAAATCAAAACGTGCTTATCTTAAAGTTATCAACCCTGCAAAACTCTGAAACTGCTCCTGCAGTGCATTCAAACCTTACCTTAAAGCTAGGATTGTTTCCTGCACTTGAAGGAAGATTAAATTCTTTGTAGACATAACCAGCATCATTTGCAGAATTGCTTCCAGTTTGTTCTAAAACATTCCAAGTGGTCCCATCATACCACTTTACCTTGAACTCATCAGCAGAATCCAAACCAACAAGTTTTCTATAATAACTAACTTTTATGTTTGAAAACCCTATAGTTGAAATCGCTTTTTCCAGAATAGATGCTGGCTCAGAAGTTGACATTGGATTGCTTTGTGCGTGATAACTTCCCTGATAAGGATTTGCAGTTGACATCACCCAAGCATTTCCCCCTGATACAGAACTTGTTGTCCAAGCAGAAATTCCTGATTCAAAATCATCAAAAAATATTTCTCCAGGATTTGAATCAATCTCGCTATTATCACTCAAAGAAACACAACCAAGATCATTAGGATAGTCTATTAAAGTATCATTGTCATTATCAATTCCGTCACTGCACTGTGGCTCAATAGAAACTGGCACATAAAAATTTGTTCCAGAAACTTCATTTATCAAATTAGCTAAATATTTGTAGTTTTCAGTCCTATCAAAAGTGCTGAGTCCTGAAATTCCATCATTCTCATATGCCTCCAAATGCACACTTGTCAAAAGCATATTTCCATTCTTAATTACTGCAGGAAGATTTCCAGATATTGAGGCAAAGGTTGAATCAGTTGTTCCAGGATGACCAATAGTTGTCTGTCTCCAGCCCAATGTTGGCCCGCCATAATAAATTGCATTCCTGCCATTGCTCAAAGGAGCCATTGCATAGCCTGGATTTGAATCATAATCTGCAATATCTGTCAAAGAACCTTCAACAGTAGGATATCTTCCAAGCAAATCATTCCAATCATAATAGCTTCCTTGCCAGTAATAATCCCCTGCAGCATAATAAAATCCAGCACAAATTCCAACATAACCTTTTCCAGAATCTATGTAGTTATTAATATTGTTCTTGCCAGCAGAATCAAGCTTTTTTTGCTGATAATAAGCATTTCCTCCAGGCTGGACATAAATCTTAACATTGGGGTAATTAGCAAGGTTGCAGTCAGTTTTCAAATCTCCTGAATCCAAAATTACATACTTTATGGATGGATCCTGCTGTTTCCACCAATCAAAAAAATGTGTTATCCATGACTTGCTTAAATCACCAACACCTCCAAAACCAGTTTGTCCATAAAAAACAACATTTGTATCTGGCTGAATTGGACACGGATTTGAAACTGGTGGTTTTGCGTAAGCAAAACCAGAAAAAGCAATTACAAAGCTAATAAAAACAACAATTAAAAATTTACTTCCTCTTTTCAGCATAAAACAGATTAATTAGGAGAGTATTTAAAATTTATTATAATCTAGAATACAAACAAAAACTTTTAAATAATCCTTGAAACTCATGATTCTATGAAAAAAATACTAGCCTTTCTGTTTATCCTTGTTCTATCGCTCGGAGCAATAAATGCAATAAGAGTGGATATAGAATTTCCAAAAAATCAAATTTCGTTTCCTGCAGGAGCTCCAATAACATTTAAAGCAACTGCTTATGACGACTCTGGAAAACCTATGAACAGCGCCATTGAAATAACTGTAGAAGACTCAAGCAAAAGAGCAGTAGTTCAAAAAATAATTAACTCAAAAGAGCTTATAACAGTTGACTTAGGTGAAAAAGCAGCATCTGGACAGGGAGTTATAACTGCAAAGCTGCAAGATAAAAACTTTTATGGTTTTTTTGAAATAGGTGAAGCACAAAAAGTTTTATTTGAGCTGGAAGGAAGCACTCTAAAAGTAACAAACAATGGAAATACAAAATACTCGAAAACAATTGAAATAAGAATTGGCCAGACAATAGGAACAAAACAGCCGGGTCTGGAAATTGGAGAATCAATAACTTACAGACTTGTAGCGCCAGAGGGTGCATACGACATCAGAGTAACTGACGGCACTAATTCCCTAATAAGAAGTGATATAAAACTTTCCGGGACAGGCCAGGCAATTGGCGCAATAGATGACTCTGCATCAGGGAGGGCAGGATTCACAGGAGGAATAAGTCCTGACGAAAATCAAGAAGAAGCATTATTAAGCTACATAAAAAACAATTCATTCATATATGTTTTTATAGCTGTAATTTTTGGGGCAATGATTTTAATTGCAGTTGAAAGAAGATACAGAAAAAAGACAGCAAAAAAATGATATTAACTAATTACTTCCTTGTTTATTTGAGCTTCCTAGCAACCCTAGGACTAATTGTGAAGCTGTATCAGCTCAGAAAAGAAAAGAAGATTTAATCACTCCCGATTATTTTCATCAAAACATCAACAATTTTTTTTAGCTTATCCTTCCTTATTTTGCCTATTTTCTTTATAATTAATTCCTTATCAATCTTCAACAGGTTCTCAACCTTAATCAAACATTTAGTGAGCAGTTTTCCTTCTTCCAAACCTTCATTAGACAAATCAATAGCATAATTATCTCTAGAAATATTTGAAGTCACTCCTATAACAAGGACATCGTTAGATTTTTCATTAAATTTATTATTGCTGATGACAATCACAGGTCTAACTTTTCTGCCGGACTGATCCGAAAAAGGAAATGGGACTAAAATTAAATCTCTTTGCTCTATCATAAATATTTACCCCACGTTTCATCATCTTTTTTATTGTTCCAGATTTCCCTCATTGATTTTTCAGCTACAATCATCCATCCTATTTTTTCCTTTTTGGTCTTGTCTAATTTCTCAATTATCAGATTTCTTATAAATTCAGACTTAGAAGGGTAATTTCTTTTAACAACAAATTCCTCCAGTTCTTTGGCTTCCTTTTCTGGCAACTTTATAGTTATAGTTTTCATAGTAATCCTCAGGGATTACTAGTTTATATATTTTATCATACCAAATTTTTTCATTTAAAAAACTCCAAAATCTCAGGGATTTTCTCAACTTCTTCAAAATGCCCTTTTTTGCTTTTGATCAAAACTTTAGCTCCAAGTTTTTCTTTAAACTTCTTAACTTCATCAAGGTGAACATAAGGGTCATTGTCTGAAAAAATAGCAAGAAAATTTGAGCAATGATCCCTAATTCTATTGAAATCAATCTTTATGTTTATCCAAGGATGCGCAATCTCCATCTCCTCTTCTTCCATATTAATCAAATCAAGCCAAGGAGCAACAAAAGCACACCCTGCAATTCTTTTATGCCTATGTAACTTTTCTAGAAATCTTAAAATTGTCTGGCAGCCTATGCTGTGTCCCACAAAGTAAGTATGTTCATCAACATCCTTTATATTTTCCCTTAAAAAGCCAACCCATTCTTCTATTTTTGGATGTTCTTTATTTGGCATGTCAAAAACAAAAACTTGAAAACCTTTTTTCCCCAGCTCTTGCTTCAGCCAATTATACCATGGTTCATTTGGGCTTCCTCCCCAGCGATGAATAAGGTAAACTTTTTTCATTTTTCAAAAAAAGCGGAGGGTGGGACTCGAACCCACGAAAAACTGCTCTGCAGGCAGTCGCAGTAGCCGCTGTGCCACCTCCGCATAAGAGACACCCAATAATCTTAAAAGCAAGATATTTAAATTTGTTTGTTAGAAAATTTTTAAAAGAAGATTACCAATAATCGGGTTTATAATTAAGCAATCCACTTCTTTTAAGTCTTCCCCAAGCCTTCTTAAACTCCAGCATGTAAAACTTTCTTGCTGGAGATTCTTCAAAATAAACCTTCCTACTAGAATTAATCCCTCTAAGGGCATTCTTTATCTGATCTGGGCCTCTATTCCTGACTTCACAAATATTCCTATAATAATGAATAGTTGACAAAAGTTCAACCCACCTCTCTTTGGAAAGCCCAGGAGGAGACGTAGTTAACTTCTCAATTTCCTTCAAAGACTCATTTGCTTCTTTTTTAAATGTCCCGCCTCTGTTTTTTGCTCCGCCAACAGCCAGACGAAAAATATCCTCGGACAAATCATCTGACCAAGGTTCCCTAACCCATTTATGCCTATAACTTGAATCAATACCACAGATAGTGGACAAATAAACAAACCCCTGTCGGAATCTTCTCAAATCAAGATTATCGTGATTTTCTCTTGTAACAGAAATATTAAACCTATCAAAAAGAGCAACAAGCATATCAAGTCCCATAAAACAAACAGAAAAAAGTCATTTATAAGAATTTATATAAAAACAAGAAACGCCCGAGACAGGATTCGAACCTGCGACCCCTGACTTAGAAGGCCAGTGCTCTATCCGGGCTGAGCTACTCGGGCATAACAAAACGAAGAAATAATTAGTTTAAAAGGTTTCTATTAGCAATAATTTAACAGTGCATTAACCTTATCGGGAAGAAAATCAATACCCCCAAACTCTTTAATAATTATAGACTTAACTCTTTTCTTAATATTAGATTTAATTTTAGGAAAAGTCATTTCACTAACCCCTCCAATACTCTCACAATCATCTTCAATTAAAACATCAGGAATTATTTTCTCAGCAACATTACCGTAAGTTTCTTTATTTTTCCTAAATAACAATTTTCCCTTGGGAAAATCAAATTTTTTAAGAACATTATTCATATCATTAACCTCATTAGCTTTTGTTCTGGAAGTTAAATAAAATAGCTGGACATTTTGAGACTTCCACATTTTTAGTTTATTCACACAATTTCCAATTGGAATGTAAGAAAAATATTCTTTAACTGATTTTTCCCTATTTTTAGATTGTTCAACAATATCCTTCCTGTTTATACCATCTGTACCTTTGTGCATTAAAACAGTTCCTTCAATAAAAACAAGAATTTTCACTTCAAACCTCAAAAACGTCAAAATCTTTTGCAATAGCAACACTGCCAAAAATCTTTTTGGCTTCTTTCAAAATAATCTGGGGAGCTTTCTCATATCTCTGGCTTAAATGCGTCAGTATAAGTTTCTTGGCTTTTGCTTTTTTCGCTGCCTGTGCTGCCTGCTTTGCAGTCATATGCAGATGCTCTTTAGCCTGTTCGGCAAGCTCATCGCTGAAAGAACTTTCAAGTATTAATAAATCTGAATTCTTAGAAAATTCTTCAATCTTAGAATTAAATTTAGTATCCAAAATAACACTGACTTTTTTTTCATTCTCTGAAAAAGTCAGCTCTTTAGCCTTGTATTTCTTGCCATTAAAAACAATGTCTTTTCCATTCTTCAATTCAGCCAAATGAGAGCCTTCTGGCAGCTTCAATTTTTTTAATTTAGTTTTATCTATCTTCAAAAACCCTTTTTTAACAAAATTGTAAGAGTTGCAAGGAATGCCATGCTCCATTTTCTCAGCTTCAAGATAAAAATCTTTCATGTCAAGAAATTTTCCATGAACTTCTTCAACTTTTATTTCATACTTCTTCTTAAAGCCGAAAACCTTCAAAAGCTCTTCCATAAACTCTTTAGTCCCTTTAGGCCCGTATATATGCAAAGTTTTATTATAGCCCTGCAAAGCAAGAGTTGATAAAATACCGGGAATCCCTAAAACATGGTCTCCATGCCAATGCGTTATCAAGATTCTAGTCAACTTGCATGGGTTTAATCCGGCTTTTCTAAACTGCCTCTGAGTTCCCTCACCGCAGTCAATCAAAATATTTTCTCCTTCATAAGAAAGAAGGATTGCTGTATGATTCCTATCTGCGCTGGGAATCTGATCAGACGTCCCAAGAAAAGTCACTTTTATTTGTGAAGGCATGAACAATATAAAGAAAAAGGATTTTTATAATTATCCTAAATCGCTGACAAGAAGCCTAACAAGAGATTTTATTTTCTCCCTAGTAATTTTATAAACATCGTATCCTGTTCCAACTGGATTCTCAACTTTCCAAAATTTAACATTTGAATGTTTTATTAAATAATCAGGACATTCTTGAGGCCAAGCCATAACAAAAATTTTATCATAATTATCAAGCATTTCCTTAGTAATCTGAGTCCTTCGGCATTCAGAAACATCAATTCCTTCTTCATCCATAACAATTATAACATTTTTAGCGCCTGATTCTATTCCTGCAAATTCTTCTAAAGTCTGGCCTGTTTTTCCATCATAACCGTCAACATGAGTTCCAGCACTATCTGCGTGATTATGTTTACTAGCATATCTGTTAAAAAAAGCTTCTGCAATTTGGCTTCTTCCAACATTTCCATAACAAACAAAAAGCACATTCATAATTTTGTGATTAAATTGCTGTTTATTAACTTATCCAAGGCTCGGCTTTGTCCGGAGTTAATATATTCTGAGAGTTGATTTATCCTTTTAAGCTCCAAAAGAGCCAAATTATTTTTTAAAAAGTCCATTCCGGACAGAGCCTAAAGCTCCCACTAACATTAATCTTTCAAAAAGTCAACCTTGCGAAAGATAAGGTAAAAACGCTCAACCACTCTTTTTAAGAGCTGTAGATGCCGGTGAGATAAAGATAATAGTATCTCCTCTCAAGAAGGTCAATCCAAGGTTTCTTTTGATTTCACCGTTTTGCATTTCCTTAATGTTGTCCAAAACCAAATTAATGTGGATGTCAAATGCAAGCAAAGTTCCGACAAATTGTTTGTCACCTTTCAAATGCACCAAAACTTCCCTTCCTTTGGAATTGTTCAGCAGATCCAATGGTCTCTCAATACCGTTAACCATTAATTAATCTAATTCAGTTCATTTATAAAGATTTCGCAAGAAATTCAAGGAAAAAATTAGCCCATATGTGCATGAATGCCTTCTTTAGAAAAAATAACTTTTGCGGAAAGGTTCTGGAGAAAAGGAGACACCTCTCTTGACAGTTCCTCATAATTAATACTTTCTTTAGAATAAATTATTATTGTTGGTCGAAAAAAATGGCTGATGGCCAAAGATTGCCGTTCTTCGCCTTTATCAAAGATTTTTTCATAATCAGACATGGATTGTGGGAGTTTTTCAACTTCCAGCTCCAAAGTATATCTAAATGGATAAGCTATAACATTCTGAAAAGCACAAAAACTCCGAACAAACACGTCAAAAGCCATATGTGAACAAAAAGAGTTTTAGTTTATAATAATTTCCATACCCAAACATATTTAAATCAATTTCATTACTTTTTTGCATGAGACTAGGAAGAAAAATCAGCGGAGGAAGATACACTCAAAGCAGAAAGAAAATAAAAAATGAAAGAGCTAGGCAGAGGAGAATAGTCAAGCTCGGAGCTGGAAAAAAGAAAAAATTAAGAATGAAAAGCGGAAAAAAGAAAACAGTGATGCTTTCAGCAAAAGAGGTAAATGTCCAGACAAAAAGCGGAAAAAAGAAATTGGAAATAAAAAATGTTCTAGAAACTCCATCAAACAAATTCTTAGCAAGGCAGAATGTCATAACAAAAGGCACAATTATCCAGACAGAAGCCGGAAAAGTCAGGGTAACAAACAGGCCAGGTCAAGAGGGAATGATTAACGGAATTTTGGTTGAGTAACTTTTACCTCTAAATCATGGCAATAGAAACCCAAAGCTTTTTAAATCAAAAACTCATAAAAGGATTTATAAATCTTACTATTAAAAACATATACCATGACCTTTGTAAAAAGATGTCCTGAATGCGACAGCGTTAATCTTACTTTTGATTCTCATCTTGGAGAAATAATATGCAATGACTGCGGTCTTGTCGTAGAAGAAAAAATGGTTGACACGGGCGCTGACTTGCAGGGTAAATTTGACAAATCTGAGAAAAAAGGCAGAGGGGGAGCGCCAACTTCAATACAAAAATTCGATAAAGGTCTAACAACAAATGTTGGAGAAATTTCAGACATCTATAAGCTAGATCCGAAACAAACAAGAAAATTCCTAAGGCTAAAAAAATGGCAGGAAAGAGTTTCAACTTCTATTGAAAGAAACTTAAGGCTTGCAATGGCAGAGCTCAGAGTCATCTCCTCTTATCTTAATCTCCCAAATGTCGTCAGAGACGAAGCATCAAGAATATACAATTATGTCTTGCAAAGAGGCCTTGTGAGAGGAAGAAGCATGGAATCAGTTATTGCAGCTTGTTTATATGCAGCCTGCCGATCATATAATATCCCAAGAACTTTAGACGAAATGGCAACAGCATCAGATGTAGAAAGAAAAGAAATCGGGAGAACATACAGATTCATAATAAGAAAGCTTGGAATAAAAGTAAAGCAAAGCTCTCCTAAAGATTACATCTCAAGATTCTCTTCAGTGCTAAATCTCTCTCCAAAAACTCAGAATGACGCTTTAAAGGTCTTGAGAGATGCAGAGGGTGTTGAATTAACTTCTGGAAGAGGTCCTGCAGGAATTGCGGCAGCTGCCCTGTATGTCGCAGCGCTTATAAACGACGAAAAAAAGACACAAAGGGAAGTGGCAGACATTGCAGGAATAACAGAAGTAACAATAAGAAACAGGTATAAAGAGCTCATAGAAAAGCTGAAGTTAGAGGAAAAAATTAAGCAGAAAGAAGCTGAAAACAAGAAGAAATAGTTCTACCAGGTAAGAAAAAATAATTATATTTTTGGGAAATTCTTACTAGGTAATAAAAAGATTTATAAGTAGTCAATAATTCTTACTAGGTATGAAAGAGATTAAAGTAAAGGAAGAAATTTTAGAAAGAACTGCTAAAGAATATTTCAATGCTGGAAGAGATGAATTCACCAAAAAAAGATATAATTCTGCGCTTGTCTTATTTTTCAAATCATTAGTATCCTTAATTGACTTATACATATTGCAAAAAACAAATAATACACCTTCTTCACATACTGACAGGTTTAGAATCACTGAACAAAAATTTCCAGAAATTTACAGTATATTAGACAAGGATTTTCCTTTCTATCAAGACAGCTATGTTCAAATAATGACAAAAGAACTTGCAGAGGTAATAAAAAATGACGCTGAAATTATGGCAAAAAAGACCAAAGTTACATTTTAGCAAAGACATAATCGATATTGTCCAATTTGGCTCATCAGTTATAGAAGGAAAAAGCCCTAACGACATAGACATAGCTGTTATTTTCAATAAGATTCCGGTAAAAGACCAGTTAAATCAAGCTCAAAAAATAAAAGAGGATTTAAAAAAAATAATAAAAATTCCTGTTCATATAAAGGCATTTGACTTTTATTCTCTTTTTAACAAGGCAAACTTTTCTAAAGATAACATTATTTTATACGGCAGGAGTTTGATATCAGGAGATTATTTTTCTAATTATTTTGGATTTAAGCCAAAAATTTTAATAAAATATTATTTAAGGGGTTTAAAGAAAAAAGACAAAGTTAGATTCAACTATTCCCTTAATGGCAAAAAAGGGAAATATGGAATGTTGAAGAATTATGGTGGAAAAATTTTAAGCCCTGGTCTAATTGAGATAGAGCCTGAATTCGAGGAGATTTTTATTAACTCAATGAAAAAAATAACTGCTAAAATTGAAGTTATAAAAATCCTAAAGCATGATATGTAAAAGCTAAGAAGAAGTAATTCTACCACTCTTCAATAGACTTCCTTAAATTATCAAAATATTTTTTATTAATATTTACGGATAAAGCGTAATTAATAACAAAAGAGAATTCACTTTTAATCCAGGGGTTTATATTCTTGATTTTAAAAATCTTATTTTTGAAGATAACGTAGACAAATTTATCATTCCATAAAAGAGAATACCAGCCTTTAATCATATTCTTAGACAAATCCTTCATAAAAGAATCAAATTTTTTATCATCAACATTAATTTTATTAATTGTCCAAATTTTTGGATCTTCATCTAGATGCTGTTCTTTGTATGATTTAACAATTCTAACTTCATTCAAAATTTTCTTGTCAATTAAAGACTCTGATTCTATTATTCCTTTATACATTTTTCAAAAGTTCCGCTTTGTGAAACATGCGGGAAATCTAATTTGGATCAAATTTGCCACATCGCTTCGCAATGCGGGAAGAAGGATTCGAACCTTCGCAAGCACTAAGCTAGCAGGTCCTAAGCCTGCCCCGTTTGACCACTCCGGCATTCCCGCGGCATTTTGTTTGCAAAATGGAGCCGACAGAAACTATTGTTTCTAGTCTGCACTTCCAACTTGTTGGAAGATAGGAAAAGAATTAAAAATCAGTATAAAAACCTTGAGCTAAGCTAAATTTTTCAGCTTATTATACATTCCAAAAATTCTCTCAACATAAAAAACATCTGAATTAGGAGGAATGCATCCAAGACCATTGTAAGCTCTCAAAGACCTTTCCCAGCCAGAATACTCAAGATATTTTTTTCTGTAAGAATTAACCTTGCAATACTTAGCAACCTTGTTATTGTAGCTAGAGTCTTTTTTAGAATCTCCATTATACCAATTATAATACTCCCTTAGAATAGCAGAGCCGGCCTCCAAGCTTTTTGAAGGATTTGTTAAAAGTTCTTCTTTGCACTTTATCTTGTCAGCTGAAAGCCCTTTAGTCCCACAATGTATCAAAGTAATCTGCATCAAGCCATAAGCATGCGCGCTAGACTTCGCCTCCATACTGCAGCTAGATTCCTGATTCATTAAAGAAATCAAAAGCAAGGCATCAATCCCATATTTTTTAGAAAATACAAGAGCTTCATCAATATAATTTAAGCAGCGCCTATCAACACTTTTGGTGACGACCTTGCCATTAGATTCAGTAACAGAAACAGAAATTCCGTCACTAATAGCCTGCTGCATAACTCCCTTAACTATCTCTGCTTCACTTTTAATTTCAACTTCTTTAAGTTCAATCTCTTCGTCTGTTAAAACGTCTTCAATCGGAGGAGGCAACTCAATTGCTTGAATTTTATTAACGCAATTGCTGTTTTCAAAGACACAATTCAGACCAGTTTTCACTGCAATTTCTCTGCATTCGTTTTCATCACATCCATTAAGATTTAAAGTTCCTTTGCCGCAATCTTCACAGACCTTTGGCTCAAATTCATCTTCAAAGCTCTCTGCCTCTTGCTGAAGCCTTTCTTCGCGATTAGAAAAATAATCAAGAAAATTCATATTAAAAAGAGACAAAACACCGTCGAGAAAATTTTTCTCTTCCAAATAAGACAGAATATTCTCAGCCCCACTTTCAAGCTTTGGCATATCTTGAACACTTCCTCTAGGCGGAGGGGCAAGGTCTCCTGATAATGCCCATTGTTCAAGATTTCCCACCCCCGATTGAGGAGTATCAAAAGTATATCTCCACTTAGGTTCTGAATAAGCGACATAAAATTTATCATACCCCTCTCCTTGCATAACTTCAAAAACTTTATCTTTGGAATCAATAGTAACTCTGTCAGATTTCAAGTCTTTCTTTATTTCCAGGCTTTTCTCAGCCAGAATCTTAACGCCTTCGTCATAGCTTTTTCTATCCAATAAAGTTATAAAATCTTTAAGCTCATCTGGCGCAAAATCTCCTTCATGGTTCTTGCAATTCTCATCAAAAATAGTGTTAGAATAATGATTAGAAAAGGCATCAGTCATGCAATCCTCTTCAAAACCCCAATACCATCTCCCATTTTTATGCTGAAAAAGAAGATTATCAAACTCAAAAACAGGATAGCCATTTTGCGCAAAATCATCAACAATAGACTCTTTTTCATCTTGAGTGTATTGCTGCAAATTAAAATCATCAAAAACAATGCTTAAATCTTCGAATTCATCCTCTGTTTCTTGAATAACATTGTAATACTGCTCATCAGAAATTTCCTCTTCAGGAAGTTGAACTTCTTCTGCATACCTCAAATAAATATTAACATTAAACAACTCTTTAGCTCCTTCATTAAAATCTTTTGTCTTTAAAGAGCCAATAACCATTTTTCTAAACTCATCTATCTGATTTCCAAAATCATTTTCAAATAAAACAGAATCATTACTGACACTATGCCAGCTGTTTAAAGCTCCAAGAGATTCACAATAACGAGCACCTTCAACACAAGGTCTCCACTCCCACTGATTAGTATATCTAAAATAAATTGGCAATTTAAGAGTCCCAAAATTAACAGGAGCATATCCAAAAGGAGTGCCGCCTAATCCTGGAATAGGGAGAACAGCAACAACTTCTGGTGAATTAAGAATAAAAACATTTTTTAGAGAGGAATCCTTATTAAAATCCGTATTAAAAGTCACAAAACTAGTCTCAACAATCATTCCGTCAGAATCAGCTCTCTTTAGCATTAAATTCAGGCCTTGAGCATAAGTTTTTTTCTCACCATTAACCATTTCATTAAGCTCTTTAATAATGTCTATGAATGCACCAGGCTCTCTTGTAACTACGTCTGCAACACTAAGCCAATTAATATTATTATCACTCCAAAACCATTCTCCCAAGCTATATTTCAAATAAACTTCGTCATCAGAAGAAAGAAAATCAAAAATAAGAGAATTAACTTTTATAACTTTGAAAACAGGTGAGACTTCTCCTGC